>ENA-OPSQ01000008-OPSQ01000008.1-human-gut-metagenome-genome-assembly--contig:-NODE-8-length-198169-cov-8.388170_pt1 | contig 198169 bp, 170 predicted proteins | sample MGYA00241456_ERZ501904 | MGnify/ENA primary metagenome ERZ501904 (study PRJEB25962, sample SAMEA2042452) | human gut metagenome | biome: human gut; feature: human-associated habitat; material: faeces...
ACGGCGGGAAGGAAACAAGTGAATGGATGGACAACCACGAGGTCTGCCGCAGGTTGCGTATCAGTCCGAGAACCTTGCAGACCTTAAGGGATAACGGGACGCTTGCCTTTACCAAAATCGGGAACCGGACTTACTACCGTCCTGATGATGTGGAGCGGGTAGTCGGAAACGTGGAGGACAAACGTAAGGAAGCCCGCTGGAAAGGAACGACCATTTGAGTGAGTTTCAAGAATAATGTATAACTCAATATCAAACGTGTATGAGTAATGAAATCAGAGAAAAGGACCACGAGTGGGTAAAGGCGTTCCACTCGAATTTCGACAGGTTGTTGGCCCTGCTCGAAAAGTTGTTGGAAAAACGGCAACCGTCTGCCTATGGCGATGAATTGCTGACGGACAAGGAAGTGGCATTCCTGCTGAAAGTAAGCCGGAGAACCCTGCAGGACTACCGCAACAACGGCATTCTGCCTTACACACAGGTAGGCGGCAAGATTCTCTACCGGGCTTCTGACATAGAAAAGACACTGATGAAAGGGTACAAGGAGGCGTACAGGAAATAATGGATATGTTTGTCTTGCTCTATAATCTGCATCATTTGCCTATGGAAATGGTGCAGATTTTTGCTATAGCTCATATTGTATATAAATTACCTTTATAGACTTATTTGTCTATATTCTACGATTATAGGTTATTTGGTCTATAATTTGGCGGAATAAAAGAAAATTCATACCTTTGTTATCAAATCAATGGACAATAATATGTTTGCAACAATTTCAGCGGATATAGTTTCGTCCACTTCCTTGTCCGTGAATGAAACTATAGGATTAAAGCAAAGGATAGAATCATTATTTAGCTTGTTAAAAGTGAGTTATCCTGATTTTGAAGGTCGCCAAATAAAAGGGGACTATATAGAGTGTGTAATGCAGAATGTATCAAACGTATTCCGGATAGCCTTTATAATCAAATCCTGCATCAAATCTTTTTCCACAGCTAAAAATGAAAAGACGAAAAATTTCCATACATACGGAATACGAATGGCCATTGGTATTGGAGATATGAGAATAGTGAATACCGAACAAGGCATTTGGGATGGTGAGGCTATATATCTGTCAGGACGTGCGCTTGAGGAGATGAGTTCCCTTAATAAGGGAACGATGTCTGTTCATACAAGTAAAAAGCAATTATCTGCCCCTTTACAAACTATAGCTCTTTTGACCGATGCCATATTAAATGATATGACTGTGCGCCAAAGTGAAGTCGTTTACTATAAACTGCTTGGTTTTAAAGAGGCAGACATTGCCAAGAAACTGGGTATATCCCAAGCCAGTGTAAATAATGCTTCTACAGCTACAAAATGGTATTGTATAGAAGAATCTATAAAGTATTTTGAACAGATAAATTTTAAAGAATATGAATAATTGGTTGTTTTTAAGTCTGTTATTGGCACATGTTATAGGAGATTTTTACCTGCAAAATGATAAATACTGTGCACAGAAAGAGGAAAGGAAGTTCAAAAGCTGGTTCCTGTATGTGCATTCGCTTATTATCGGCGTGGTATCATGGGCAGTTGTTCCTATTTATGAATTCAGATTTTATGCCCTTGCCATTGCTTTTTCTCATCTGGTGATAGATGTTATCAAAACATATAGCCCCAAAGGATTATGGAATTTTGTGATTGATCAGGTTGCTCATTTGGCGATATTGATTATAGTGACATTTTTCTTTGACTCTACAACAAAGTTGCCAATCCAATCAATGGATTGCAATGGTACCTACTCTATACCTTTGTTCATATTGGCGTTACTATTGTGCATCAAGCCTGCAAACATCCTGATCAAGCTGGTCTTAAAGAAATATCAAGTTGGAGAGACACAATCTTGTGAAAATATCAAAAATGCAGGAGCGTTGATTGGAAATTTAGAGCGCATTCTTACAATCATATTCGTTATCATTGGGCAATATGAAGCAATCGGTTTTATCATAGCGGCAAAATCCATACTTCGATTCAAAGACACGGATACAGCAAAAACAGAATATGTCCTTGCCGGAACGTTTCTGAGTTTTGGAATTGCATTACTGTGTGGTTTAATGGCAACAAAATAACAGATGGACAGTTTTCAAGAGAAATACAATGCGCTTATCATTAAATACAATGCCCTACTTACTGAAAATGAAGAACTTAAGTCAATACTTTCACAGCATGGTATAGTGTATTCCTCCATCAAACGTGCTGATGAAAGTGCAGCATTTTCTTCCATAACATATCCTCCAATCAAACTCTCTCTTGATGAGAAAATTGCATTGTTCCGTAACTTTTTCAAGGGACGGGATGATGTTTTTGCACGACGATGGTTCAACAAAACCACAGAAAAGGGTGGTTACCAACCTGTATGTATCAACGAATGGCGCAGAGGAATATGTGACAAGAAAAAGCATAAATGTGCAGAGTGTCCCAACCGCAATTTTGCCCCGTTAACCAATCAAGACATATACCGACATCTGGAAGGTAAAGATGAGAACGGATGCGATGTTATAGGTCTGTACGTTGTTACTTCTGATAATAAATGTTCTTTCCTGTGTGCTGATTTTGATGACAAGAATTGTACTCATGGATATAAGAACGATGTATTGGCATTTATTTCCATTTGTAGAGAGTGGAGAATTCCGTTCAGTATAGAACGCTCACGCTCTGGCAATGGCGCTCATGTGTGGACTTTCTTTAATGAACCCATACCGGCCTGCAAAGCAAGGAAATTAGGCAATACAATTCTTACGGAAGCCATGAAGCGCAATGGGCGGATGACATTCGATTCATACGATCGTTTCTTTCCCAATCAGGATAAAGTACCGGAAGGCGGATTCGGCAATCTCATTGCGTTACCATTGCAAGGAAAAGCCAGAAAAGCAGGAAACAGCGTTTTTGTAGATGATCAGTTTCTTCCGTTCCAGAATCAATGGGCATACCTGTACAATGTAAGAAAAATAGATGAAAGTACCGTAGATACATTATTGACACAGCATCAGCAGGAAGATTTTGGAACATTGGCCACATCTTCGGAAAATAAACCGTGGGAAATACCAGTCATACAAGATGCGACACAGGAAGACTTTAACGGCAGGCTTATAATACATAAATCAGACAGGATATATATTCCATTAAAATCTATTTCAGATAAGGTTAGTAATCATTTGAAACATATTGCGGCGTTCAAAAATCCTGAATTTTACAGCAAACAGGCGATGCGTATTCCCACATATAACATTCCTCGTATTATCTGCCGTGCAGATTTTACCGATGAATATCTTGCAATGCCTCGAGGGTGTGAGGATGCCATTATCAACATGCTGTATTCCCTCAAAATTGATTATGAAATAGTTGATAATACAAATCATGGTAAACCTATTGGCGTAACATTCAAAGGAAAGGAACGCGATGAACAGTTGGATGCCATCAATGCCCTCATGCCATTTTCCAATGGTGTATTGTCTGCAACGACAGCCTTTGGAAAGACTGTTACAGCCGCGGCTCTGATTGCCCGAAGAAAGACAAATACTCTTATTCTGGTACACTCCAAGGCATTGCTTATGCAATGGCATGAACGTCTGTCTGAATTTCTTGACATAGATTTTACAGAAGATGAGATTTCCAAGAAACGAGGAAGGAAGAAGGCATTTTCTCCAGTCGGGTGTCTTGATTCTACCTCTAACACGTTGCATGGTGTTATTGATATAGCCCTTATGCAGTCGTGTTTTGAAAATGACGAAGTCAAGCCTTTTATAAAAGGATACGGGATGGTCATTGTAGACGAGTGTCATCACGTATCTTCCATAACATTTGAGAATGTATTAAAGCATGTTACGGCACATTATGTCTATGGACTTACTGCCACTCCAATCCGTAAAGATGGTTTGCAGCCTATAATCTTCATGCAATGCGGTCCGATTCGTTTTTCTGCCGATGCCAAGGCGCAGATACAGAAGCAGTCGTTCCAGCGTTATCTTGTGCCGAGATTTACATCTTACAGACCTGTTACCGATGACAAGCAATCGTTTACGGAACTATCACAATCCCTCGCTGAATCGGAAATACGAAATAATCTTATTGTAGAGGATGTCCTTAATGTTGTAGCGGCAGGTCGAACACCTATAATACTTACTGCCAGAACTTCTCATGTAGAATTGCTTGCCGAAATGTTGAAGCAACATATCATCAACATCATACAACTCACAGGAGAAGGGAGTGCAAAGAACAAGAGAGAAACGCTGCAAAAGTTACAAGATATCCCCAAAGACGCCCCTCTTGTAATAGTAGCCACGGGAAAATATGTGGGAGAGGGATTTGACTATCCACGACTTGATACACTGCTTTTGGCACTGCCAATCTCATGGAAAGGATTGGTGGCACAATATGCCGGACGTTTGCACCGTGAGAATGAGGGAAAGAAAGATGTTCGTATTTATGACTATATTGATATACACGAACCTGTTTGTGAGAATATGTATCGTAAACGCCTAAAAGGATACTCTGCCATCGGTTATCGGGTACTGTCAAAAGATACTCAGACACTGTTTGATAATACAGATGACTTACAAACATCATCATATGAAGGACAGATTTTCAATGGTAACACATTCCGTTTGGCATTTATGCAAAATTTGAAAAGTTCAAGACAATCTATTGTCATATCCTCTCCAAAACTCTATCATACAGAACGAAACACATTTGTTAAAATGCTCAGAGAGCTTCATGCAAGTGGTGTTCAAGTTGCAATTCTTACATCAGAGGAAAGCAGTCAGACGAATTATCTAAAAAGTTTGGGATTATATGTAAAGATTGTACCTAAACTATCTTTATCCTCGTGTATCATAGATAGGTCCACGGTCTGGTATGGCAGTATCAATATACTTGGCTATGTAACAGAGGAAGATAACATTATTAAAATCACAGATGGTAAACTTGCAAATGAGCTACTTGATGTCATTTACAATAGCGGAAAATAGAAAAAATAAGTGGAAAAATCATCATTTTACTCTCGCATGACAGTATCCCAAATGTGATGACTCTTGCCGAACAGATGAGAATAACAGCCAAAGCTGCAGAAAACAAAAATTGATTTTTCTGGAGGGAGCGCAGTTTACCGTCTGCCCACTTTATTGTATTTCTAAAAAATATCCTTCTTAAGTAATGGGAACAGCATATAGAAATAGAATCGGATGTGATTTAATTTCCATCTATATGCTGTTTTATATTTTTCTTCTGACTTTTCCGTCAGTCGCTTGTTTCCGCTGCCGTCGGTATCCATTGTACAGACGTGAAAGGGAAAAGGTTTTCGGGCTGAATACGCTCTGAAAGAGGAAGATTCAGCCCGAAACGGCAAAGCCGCCTGACCTTTTCGCTTTCAATAGAGTCTGTACTAACTTCTATGGACGGCAGAGGGAACGGACGACTGTCCGGGATTGTTCTTTTGCTCTTGTCTTCGTTTAATCAGCTTGTCCATGTCCTCGGATATTTTATCATCGGTTACTTTGGCATATCCTTGTGTCGTTTTAATACTCGTGTGTCCCATCATTTTACTTATACTTTCTATCGGGACACCTGCAGAAAGCATCAAAGTGCCGAACGAATGCCTGCTGGCGTGATAGCTCAAATTCTCCTTTATACCGGCCACGATGCCTATTTCATGTATGCAGTACCATAACATGTCACGTTTTGGCAATGGGAATATGGGGTTGCTTTCATCCGTTGTGTTATACATAGCCAATATCTGTTCAGCTATGGGATGAAGAGGTATGAATGACTCCACATCCGTTTTTTTACGGTTGATACGGATGTACTTTCTTCCGTCTAAAGTCGTTTCAATATGTGAAGGATAGAGCCGTTTAACATCAACGTAAGACAATCCGGTGAAGCAGGAAAATATGAAAGCCCTGCGGGTAAGTTCCTGCAATCTTTCCGGCATAGGCTGCTCCATAATCCTTTGCAACTCAGCCCTGCTTATATGTTTCAATTTACCTGTAGGCTTTTTCTCGTAAGGTACATCCGCAAGCGGGTTGAAACGGAGAACCTCCCTGTCAACGGCAATATATATCAGTCTGTTCAGCCATGTAAGACAGTGGTTGATGTGACTCGCACCGCAACCTTTACCCTTCAGATATAGTTTGTATTCCCAACCGAAATCTTCTGTAATGTCTTCAAAAGCTATGTCATTCATCCCCATAGAAAGCAGGTATTCGTGCAGGTATGCCTGAGTAGACTTGGACTGACGGTAAGATGAGGTAGAATTTATCGCTACGGAACGGATTCTCAACCTTTCGCGTTCTTCTTCTCCGGTTTTCAAAAGAGTTACAGGAACAGTCCCTACACATGTTATTTCGTTTTTCAGCATTTCAGCAGTTATCATACCCGTTTCCTTTAACAGGTTCATGTAAGAAGTTTCAAGCCTTGCCCGTAGGTTCGCAAGAAGACCGTTTGTCCTGCCATCTTTTACCGTTCCGTTTTTGGTATTCCAGCATTCAGGATTGCAATAATATCCGGTAGTAAATACACTGCTCTTGCCGTCAATCGTGATACGGCACATGATGGCTGTTGTCCAGTCGGCTTTGACCTTGCCTCGGTTAATATAATAGAGAATTGAAAATGTACTTCGCATTGTTTAAATATTTTAAGAGTTATAGAATCAGTTTCAGGTCTTTTGTCGCCTCGATATATTTGTCCATGTCCTCAAAAAGTTTTTTGGGAGTCACACGGGCATATACTTGGGTTGTACCTATATCCGCATGTCCCAGCATCCTGCTGACAGTTTCAATCGGCACACCGTTTTCCAATGTCATAAGGGTCGAGAACGAATGTCTCCCCATGTGGTATGACAAACGGCCTTTTATCCCGACTTTCATTTTGATGCTTGTAAGACACCACTTCAAAGCCTGGTAGGGGATGACAGGAAACAAGGTAGCCCTTGTCTCATCCTTGTACTTTTCAATAAGAACCACGGCTTCCGGCAACAGCTTGACACGGCACAGTTGTCCGTTTTTGCCTCTTCGGTACTTCAACCATGGCGCTCCCTGATCATCCTTGGATAGGTTATCAGGAGTAATTGCAACTACGTCAACATATGAAGTTCCGGTGTAGCAGGCGAAAAGAAACATATCCCTGACAATAGAGTGTTCGGGGTGGCAGCCGGTAAGCTCTACATCTCTTATTTTTTCGAAATCATCCTTGCTCAATGCTCTCGGTGGTGTCTCTTTCTGTTTTGGCAGCTGGTAGTGTTCAAAATAGGACTTGTCCGAATGTCCTTCCTTGAACGCGATACGGCAAATCTTTTTCAGTATGGCCAAATAGTGACGCACAGTCTGGACTCCCAGTCGTTTCTCAATTACTACATATTCCTGAAATTCACGTATAAACAGTTCATTAAGCTGGCAAAAGGCAAGGTCTGACACCTTGAATCTGCAATTTATGAATTCTGCAAGACGGTTACGGGTATAAATATAGTTTGGAAGTGTACGGTGGGATATGTCTATCCCCACACGGGACTTCACTTCCTCGATATGCCTGTCGAACAGCTTGAGCAATGTCATTTGGGTATCTTTGCTGCCTTGAAGCATTTCTTTTACATCCGTTGCATTAAAATCATTTTTCCGCTCCACGAGAGAATCAAAGGCAGAGTTTACAGCCAATAGCAACCTGTCGATTTTTGCATTGGTTTCCACCGCTTCTTTACTTTTTCCATTCAACCGACTCTCCCGTGGATTCCATAACTCTGGAGCACATGACAGCTTGCAACTGAATTGCGCCATCGTGTTGTTCACCGTTATTCGTCCCATAATTGGAGCCTTTCCGAACTTGTCAAGACCGCTCTTTTTCAGGTAGAGCAACACCTTGAATTTTTCTACTTTCATACGCTTATTCTTTAATGGCAAAATTACCTAATTTATAAGCGCTCTTAGATATGCAAAACATTGACGACCAGTGAATAATAGCCCATCGTGATAGATTCTGTACTCCTCATTGCGTTACCTGTATGCTTCGGTAACTGGACAGCTAACGCTTTGGTAACTGAACGAATACTATAAATTACCTTTTTTTGCGTTTTACTCATTTGGCAGAATTCAGCGAATATGCTAAATACCAACCATTTAAGTTTTATCTACTCATTTTTGTTATCGCTTGCTTTCCTGTTACTTATGCACTGCGCTAGGCATACGTTCGCTACCCTGCAGCTGGCAAGCGGCACCGACATCTATACCGTCAGCAAACTGCTTGGTCATACCAACGTCAAAACCACCCAGGTCTATGCAAAGGTGGTGGACGAAAAGAAGGAGAAAGCCACAGAGGCATTTACACTGGATTTGCCCATTATAGAGTAACCATAAAATAGAGATTGAGTTGAAACCATCTGCACGAACGGTGTGGGTGGTTTTTTATGCTTGTTTGTGAGGGATTAGCTTATGAAAACCTTATGAAACCCTTATGACAGAGCGCATAAGATATAGAAAACGTAATGAAATTCTCCATCAGTACAGCAGACAGTCAGAAGGATAGAAAGATGAAATTGCTGCTTATCCTATGATTGTTTATGTGATACTTCTCAGCAGTAAATCAGTAATAAAAAAACATGTTCCTTTGCCCTTGTAATTATTAACTGATAATACAAACAATATGACTGAAATGAACCTCAAATTTGACGATTTGCCCAAAGCTATTTCGTGGATGATGAACAAGCTGAAAGAGCTTGATTTGAAACTAGACGGTATAACATCCCAGTCCAAAGAGGAACCGGAAGTGCAGTGGCTCAATCTGAAAGAGCTATGTGACTACCTGCCCAGCCATCCGGCAGAACAGACCGTGTATGGATGGACCAGCTGCCATCAGATACCTTTTCACAAGAAAGGCAAACGCATCATGTTTTTGAAGTCTGAGATTGACACTTGGCTTCACGAGAGTAAAATCAAATCACCGAAAGAATTAGAAACTGATGCTCTCCGATACGTACAATCTAAACGGAGGACTTGAACGAATCCGGAAAGCATCGATAAAACATAGTAAATTTATATACAATGAAACGAAAAGGCCCAAAAGGTCATCTCTCTTTTTGAGCAGATGAAAGGAGTCCACAACCACGTGGAAAGTAATGAAGATGTGGAGAACGAGCTTTACGAGCTGTTTCTTGAAGCAAGGGATAGCTATTTGAGCGAAGTCGTAAGGAAGCTGGTCAGGTTGGATTATTTCATCGACCTCTTCCTGAGCAGTCATTACTATATTGATTGCGAACACGCTAAATGCAGGAATGCCCATCGAAGGAATCTGACGCTCATCCGCCAGCTGTTCACCGACAGTTTTTATCTTGTCGAACCACTGCTTGTTAAATCCTCTGTTTCTCAAGTGGAATTGAACGCATTGGTCTGCAAACATCTGACATCAGCGGTCTTTTCCCCAATGAAGGCAAGTTATTCACTGGGCTGTAGCTTTTCTGACAGACAGATTGAGCAACTTGCCTGCATAAGTGAAACCTACCAAATCTTCAATACGATGGAGGGAGGTGACATCCGAGATGCACTTCGCTCTTTGTTTAGTTGCCAGATAGGATTCCGGCTACAAGTATATCATGTACGGAGAGCGGTAGTCTTATTTGATGCTCTTCTCGATTGTAATATGATAAGCCGGAACTGGCAGAATGTATTAGACAAGGGGCATTTCCTTGTTTCACCCCAAGGGGGACAATGGATAAAGAAGAACTCGCTTTCATCATCGCTTAACAAAGCAAAAGCGTCTTCTGCGGCTGAATTTGAAAACATACGCAAAGCCGTATATGAAATGAAAAAAGAAGAACTAAGTGAAAGCTGGTGAAACAACGGAAAGCAAAAAGAGTGATAATCGGGTTGATACTTCCCAACTCTCACTCCGAATATCAACCATCGGTCACTGTTGTCCTTTACTTTTGCGTCATAATCAAAACAAGTATGGAGGCTACCCTCCGTTATCAACGCTAAACGTATAACAATATGAATAAACGAATCGCATTCATGGCAAGGCTCAACGAACGCTTGTCGATCGTGGAAGAAGCATTGAACAAGATAGGGAAGTTGGATGAACTGAAACAGCGCCTGTTGACATTGGAAAAGAATCTCTACCTGAGCAAGAAAGTATTGACCTTTGAAGAAGCCTGTTCCTACATGGGCATTTCCGAAAGTTTGTTGTATAAACTGACTGCTGCCAAGGAGGTACCCCACTACAAGCCAAGAGGCAAGATGCTCTATTTTGACAAAGAGGAACTTGACAGTTGGCTGCTGCAAAACAAAGAACCATACAAGTCTGTAAACAAAGCCAATCGTTTCACTAATTCTTATCACAATGAACAAGGAATCCAAAACAACGATTGCAAATGAGGAGTCGATGGAGAGTCGTCTGGAGCAAATCCTCAATGATGCCCTCATTAAGGCAACCGACACCTACTCGGTTCCCCCTCAAATCATCTGGGTGGATAATTCTACGATAGCTACCCTTGGTAACTTCAGTGCATCAACCGGAAAGGCGAAGGCAAAAAAGACATTCAACGTATCTGCCTTGGTGGCAGCCTCCCTTTCCAATGGTACCGTATTGAACTATCGGGCTTGTCTGCCCGAAGGTAAACGGCGCATACTTTATGTCGATACAGAACAAAGCCGTTACCATTGCCATAATGTATTGGCACGTATCTTGAAGCTGGCAGGTCTGCCTACGGATATGGACAACCAGAACCTGGACTTTATCGGGCTTCGCGAATACACTCCAGCCATCCGCATGGAAGTCATAGACTATGCACTTGCGCACAACCATGGCTATGGTCTGGTCATTATAGATGGTATCAGAGATTTGCTGTTGGACATCAACAATGCAGGAGAATCGGTGGAAGTCATCAATAAAATGATGGAATGGTCATCGAAATATGACCTTCATATCCACTGCGTCCTTCATCAAAATAAGGGAGACAATAATGTGCGAGGACATATCGGAACGGAAATGAACAACAAGGCAGAAACTGTACTTGTCATTTCCAAAAGCACGACCAATCCGGATGTCAGCGAGGTACGTCCCCTGCATATAAGAGAGAAGGAGTTCAAGCCCTTTGCCTTTACCGTCAATGCAGAAGGACTTCCGGAAATAGCCAGGGAACATACCTGTGAGCAGCAGTCAAAAGCCAAATCTGCCCGAATCAGTTATAAAGACTTGACTGAAGAACAGCATCGGGAAGCCTTGTCGGCAGCTTTCAAGGAAGCCCCCATCAAAGGCTATGAAAATGTGGTGCAGGCACTGATGGCTGCTTATGAAGAAATCGGTTTCAAGCGAGGTCGAAGTATCATAGCCAAGCTGCTCCAGTATTTGGTCAACGACTTGAAACTGGTGATAAAGAAGGACAAGATATTCTTCTACGACATGACTCCGATGGAAGCAGAGTTATTCAGCGACAATGATAATGAATAAACGGACTCCAAAAAGTGCTTTACTTTATGTGGGTGCCTATACGGAAAAATGTGGATAAAGTATTTTTATAAAGTGTAACAAACAATGAATATATCCCAAGCACATGAAATCAGCATCATTTCTTTTTTGGAAAAGGAAGGATTCAGACCTTGTCGTATCTATGGCGATAACTATTGGTATCGTTCTCCTTTGCGGGAAGAGAAAATAGCGTCTTTCAAGGTTAATCGTGATATCAATCGGTGGTATGACTATGGCATGTCCGAAGGAGGAGATATTGTGGAGTTGGCAAAGCGATTAAGGGGTTTGCCAACCGTATCAGCCACGTTGGAATATCTGGAGGGAGAAAGCGGATGCGCTGTTCGTTCTGCAATACCTCGTGCAAGTTCCAGCCAGGCGCAGCCAAGCCATGAGCAGCCAACCTTCACTGTGCATCCTTTGAAGAACAAGTCTTTGCTCAGTTATTTGCGTTCGAGGCAGATTGATGAATCCATCGGTTGCACCTATTGTCAGGAAATCCATCAAAAACAGAAAGGAAGATGGTATTTTTCCGTGGCTTTCGGTAACCAGTCCGGAGGTTACGAGTTACGCAATCCCTATTTCAAGGGCTGTATGGGAAGTAAGGATTTGAGCATCATCGCCTATTCACCGAGCGAAATCCAGGAAGGATGCCTTGTTTTTGAAGGCTTTATGGACTTCCTGTCCTTCCTGACTTTAGTAAAGAGGCAGGATTATCTTTTCCGCATGGAGAGTCCGTGTGACTATCTCATCTTGAACTCCGTTTGCAACCAGAAGAAAGTGCACCAATATCTGGAGCGTTACAGACACATCCATTGTTTCTTGGATAATGATGCTGCCGGGAAAGAAGCGACAGAATCCCTCCATAAACTATTTGAATACCGGGTTACGGACGAATCCTTCCGTTATGCCGACTACAAAGACATCAATGACTATCTGATGAATAAGAAGACTGAACAACAAGATGTTGCACAAAAACAATGAAATATGGAAACTCGCAGAGTAACAGTAGAGATTAAGCCGGACCAAACCTATTCGGTCAGTGAAGCGGCACGTTATTTGGGTATTCACCGATGTACTATTTATGTATATCTCTTGTTACCCCATCATCCGTTACCTTTCATCCAGGTGCCGGGCAAGGTAAAAATCCGTTTTCTTGGCAGTGATCTCATAGCGTTCAAGGCGGCAGGTCTCCCAAAGAGAGGTCGAAAGATAAGGGGAGATCGTGAGTAACGTCCCCTTATCTTGTTCCCGTATAAGGATGGAAGAGATTGACGATAGTCAACCCTCTCTTCCAAGCCTTGCGGCACGTATAATATGTACCACCCTGGGGCTTTCCGTCAAAGTAGGCAATCACACTTCCGGAGTGTTGCAGCATATAGTCGTTACGTTTCAAAAGGCAGCCTTTGAAATAATTCTCGCTCAACACGATGACCTTATCCGCCTTGCCGAGGATAAGGTCATAGCGGTTTTGTTCCGATACATTCCATCGGCAGTTCTGCCCTTTGAATGGAACAACAGCTATCAGCTGCAAAGAAGGCAATTTCCCCTTGAGTGAAAGTACGACTTCGGCAGCCATTAGGTCAAAGCCCAATGCCATGCCACAGAAACAGCGGTATTTTCCCTGCTTGTAAGCAAGGATAACGGCTTGTTTCAGCCGTTCCCTTACTTCACTTTGCTGTTCGGATGGTATCTCTCTATGTCCTGTAAAGGCTATGGAAGCCTCCTTATAAAAATCCTTTTGTATCATTGTTTATTTACTTTATAGTGTGTCTTTGCCAAGAATATGCCACCGATAACATGTGCTCCCAACTGCTCTAATTGGTCGGAATAAGTTGCCCAAGTGATGCCGCGTGTTATCACGTCGTCAAAGGTTACGATTGTTTTATCGCAGAACCACTTTTCATCAAAAGTGATGATGTTCACTTTCCGGATTTCCTTTTCCAATTTGCGGTTTTCGTGGATGGCAAGCCGTCCGCCTGCCACCTTTACATGGTCAAAGCCATTGATAGCTCCGGTCAGTTCACATACTCTTTCGCAAAAAGCCTTGTAGCGGAGTTCGTTCTTCTCGTTGGTAGAAGCCGGAACCTGAACGAAGACGATGCCCGAACACTTTTCGCCATATTGTTCCTTCATGCTTGTTGCGGTCATTTGTGCCACAGCTTCAAAACTCCTTCCGTCTTTGAAGTCATATACCATCTGTCTGTCAGCGATTTCCTTTTCACCCACGTTGCGGATGCGCTTAGGAAAATACTTGCAGAACCAAGTCTGAGGTTTTGCCAACTGCTGTTTGAGGTTATTGTCAATCTGTGCCATACGCTCTGATTTTTTTCCCTTTTGTTTTGCTGTTTTGCAGCTTGACCGAAGGGATGTTTTTTGCTTTTTTCAGAGTGCTGGCAACCACCAACGAAGGCAAATTCAGGGCAGAAAATACGCTCAACTTGTTTGAGGAAGATTTTCTGCAAGGGATTTGACGCCTTGGTGGGGCAGCAATACCTTTGCAAAAAAATATCCTCGCAGGTAAGATGATAAAACGGAAGTGTTGTATTCAACCTATACCCTTGGAAGAACTTCCATCATCGTATGCAGTTCCAATTTCTTTTTTAATTCCATTGACTTCCCGGCAGACCTGCCAAGACAGATTGTCCGTCCGCTTCTGCAAGCATACAAGCCAACAGCCAGGCATCGGTACGGACGGCATCCATATCGCTTACCGCTTGTTGCAAACGGGAAGGCGCAATGACTCCCGACTTAATCATCCATTCCTCGGCACAAATTTCCGGGTCAATGGCATCCACGAATGACTCTATCTCTTTGACGAGATTGCCAATCTTCCCTTCTTCCATTTTTGCAGTGAAAGAAAAAGGTACTCCGCTAAGCGTTTTTCGATGAAAATCAATATAAAGCTCCCCATCCTTGTACCGGGGTGTAGCAGCCCATCCAAGCTGGATGGCAATAGCAAATACGTTTGTAGTCATACACTTATCTTTAATTATCTGTTAGATACCTGCCTTATCCGTGTATGGACAAGGCAGGTTGTTTTCACTTTACACTATCACTCAATAGCCCATTCTTGCAAGGAACTCCTGCAGCCGGCTGTCGCGCAGTTTCTTCAGCGGTGTCGGCTGGAAGTCTTCCTGCTGACGGACCTGCAGCTTGCCGAAGCCCTGTCTGGTCAAGTCCAGTTCGATTTCAGAAAGCTCATTCAGGGAGATATAGCCATACTCATCCTCCATCAGTCCGATGACGATACCGAACAGAATGGTGTCGTTTCCTTCTTTTTCACCTTCAAGGATGAACCACCGCACTCCACCGAGCGCAAAGATGGCACGGCAAATAGCGTCTTTTCCCTTGCCGTCCTGGGAATAGAGAGGATAGCCTTTTAAGGCTTCCTCCAACTGTGTTGTCATAAGTCTGCACATTATTATATTATTTAGAGGTTGGAAATTCGGGGTCGAAAATAAAGTCACACTCGATGAGCCTTTGATAGGCTTCTGCGGACAGCCGTGATGCCCACTCGTTGCGGTCATCGTATCTTCCCTGCTGATAGTTGTATGCCAGCTGCTTCATGAAGCCGAGGAACACCTTGAACATCTGCTGTTGCAGGTAGCGGTGAGCTTTGGTCAGTTCCCTGCCAGTCTGGTCAGGTGAACACATACTGCCATTTACAAAATCTGCAAATGCCTTAGCAAAAGCCTTGTCACGTTCGGAGATGGTAGCTCCGGATAATTCGGGATAATCCATAGTCAAAACAATTTAGATGGTTGCGATTCCGATTCTTTTCCCTCTTGTGAAGCCCTTTAGAGCTTCTTGGTCGGGAAAACCGTTTTTTCGTGCCTCCTTACACTGCGGACACCAGGGGGAATAAGGCAAGTGTGAGGACAGAGAACTTTACGGAATACCCAATTTGGCACAAATTGTGGAAGGCTGCCGGAAAGTCCTCCGTCCGAAAGCGTCAGCGGCACTTGACGTTTCTCCCGTCCGCAGTACCTTTGCACGTATAAAACGAGTTGGACCAAGAAGCTCCAACGGTTTTCAAGACTTTCCCGACTAGGATTCCAAGGGAAAGAATTAGTTCTAACAGGTCATCTCAAATATATTCCTCAGAAAGTCCGCGTAACCCAGTATTCTGACCATCTTGAAGATGAACTGCCCGAAAACCATTGCCGTTGTGAGAACCTACAAAGTGAAGCGAAGTGGAGCCTTGCAGGTTCTCTCTATGACAACGGACTGGAGTCCTCCACTCGTAGCAAAAGCCAATCAGCCGTGCTTTGCTTGGTGTCACTGACACGGAGCAAACCGGATGGAACATCCTCCCCAAAAGGTCGTCACTTCCGGCATCGCATGAAATACGATAAGTCGGAAGTGGTGGCCAACATCTGTGAGCTAACCGCCTAAACCAATCGATGGCTCTACTTCCGCAAGCGTCAGCCTGCGTTCGGTAGAGCCATCGAGCAAGTTATCATTTGTAGATATGTTTTCCAACCTCATTGACACTGTGAGAAACAGCTGAGTAGAGCGAAGTGTAACCCTGCTGCTTCTCTCTGTGGCAATGAACTGAATCTTTCATTTGTAGCAAAAGCCCTATCAGCCGAGCTTTGCTTGGTATTGCAAATACGGAGTAAACCGGATGGCATATTCTTCCCAAAAGGTCGTCACTTCCGGCATCGCATACAATACGATTAGTCGGAAGTGGTGACCAACATTTAAGAGCAAATTGCAAAAAGCAATACTACAGTTATAACTATGTTGTATAACAGCAGAATTGCCTTTAATAATAATGAAGCACAGTTACTTTTTATTATCTATCGGTCTGTATGCATTGAAGTCATTGCTGACTGATGTCATTCGGATTGGAAATTTCAACAGAAGTTAGTTCACTACTTGTTTTATAATTCCCAATCAAATCACCCCGAAAAACTTTCTCAGCTTCCAGCCTCTTACCCTTTTCTATCTTGTGTATGAGAAGAATATCGTTTGGAAGAAGACTGCTATTCGAAGCTTGGATGACTTCCAATGCCTTTTCTTCATGAAACATGATCACCTTGAATCTGACCACACGATCCATGTACTTGACGTATATTTCCGTATTTACAACCAAGGACTTTACATACACTGCCGTATCTTGAAATCCCCATATACTATCTACAGAACGAGCCAGTAGGTAAGCATCCCATGTAGAGTAACCTAAGTACAATGCAATGGTATTAAGCGTATAGGAATTTGTGCGATGGTCATCATCAATATACCCCAACAATCTTTTTAGCGTGGTTATGCCGATAGAACGTTGTGTAACCTCCAATATCAGTTTTGCCAACACCTCAAAATCTTTAGCCTGATCAAAAAGAAGGCCGGATTTTGATTTAATATCGTCAATGACTATGTTGCTCAGTATCATTATAATTCCACTTTTATGAATGAATAATTATCATCCATGTCAGAAGCCATGTCATTCAAACACTTCAGATTGGTATTGTCACTTGACGCCATATATTCCTCTACGGGAAGCTGTTTATGAAAACCATCTGAACACAATAAGAATACATCGTTCTTCTGGGCAGATACCACTTTAATAGGAATTTCATCTTTAAGCTCATCACCCATGACGGCGCGAGTTACTATTGCTCCATATTTCTCATAAATCGAGGGCGTTATATTCACTTTAGCAGACAGCTGCTGCACGATGGAATGATCTGTTGTACAGGTCATCATCTCGCCATCACTGTATTTATATACTCTACTATCACCCAACCAAGCAATATATGCCTGGCTATTGAGTATCAAAAGGACAGCAATAACAGTTCCCATCTTTTTTCCACCCAATTCCATTCGTTTAACCATAAGGGCATCGTTGGCAAAAGCGATTGACTCCCTTATTAAATCTTCCGGAGAGTAATTTGTCATATTTTTCTCTATAAAACTCACAATTTTTGTAGCCACGGTCTGAGCGGCTATCTCACCATGTGAGTAGCCACCCATACCATCAGCTAAAACAAATATTGCAGAGTCAGCAGACAGTGACCGATGGATTACATAATCCTGATTCACTGTTCTGCTTCCTTTATTTGAATATTCTGTTATGTTCATTCTTTTACAGCTTGTATCGTATCACCACCATGTTTTGTTACACGTGGACGAATACTGATTTTTATAGGACGCTGGGTTATTGCCTTATCAGTAGCTTTGTTTGCCCACAGATATGCTTCACCAGAACCCAATGCAGCCATTTCTGTGGCTGTTAAGGTCTGCAGCGGAGTTATCGCTTTCTGAACATGCTTAACCCAGGCTGGTGAACTGAATCGGTGCATCACAACCATGGAACTTAGTTCTATAATTTCCGTAGGTAAGCTCATCGGATCCTGGCTTGCAATCATGATGGAAACGCCCTTATGACGCATCTCTCGGATTGCGGTCGTAATAGAATCCACCAGTTCCTTGTTGTTCATGTATTTATGCGCTTCATCAAAGACGATGAACTTATTGAAAGCCTTTCCGTCCACCGTCATCACACTTGAGAAGATATTAAGCATGACAACAAACAGACCAAGAGCTTCCTCTTTTTCAATAAACTCGTCACGCAAATCGACTATAATCAATCTTCCCGGACGGAGATATTGCTGCAGCTTACAGCCGTCAGAAATATACTCCTCTGCAAAATCCAATTTTGTATTGGCTAATGCCCTCTGAGAAGTAGAAAGGTGGTCGCTGCTTGCAACACCTTGGCGAATATTTGCCAACGACATATTGTAGCGACATGCTTTCATGATCTGTTTGAGTTCTTTGATATAAGCAGAGTCATTGCCTAAAGCAGCCAAAAGGAACAACCAGTCTCGTACAGCCAGCTCAGAAGAATCAAAACCGATGGCATGTACCTCCAAGTCCGGATATTGAGCCTTGCGTAATTCCACTTGTGCTTCGGGGGCAAGGAGGATAACATCCTTGACAGAGTGGGCTTCAGCACCATATTCAGCCTTTAACTTAGCCAACTGACCAGCTTCATCATTAGGATATACCATCGACGTGAACTCGGGGGCATAATCCATGCTTTCACTGTAGTGGAAAATAACCCCGGCCATAGGAGCAGGCAGTTTGTTTACCTTAGAATACTGCTTCAGGACCATTTCTGTGACAGAACCGATGGTGTAACTCTTACCAGCACCCTGTACGCCAAACAAGCTGATTGTATTACACTCGTTCAAGTCCATACCAATCACGCGCCCATTCGAAACCATTTTTCCTAATACACCGAATTGGGGAGAATTACTGTTTTTCCCAACGATGACATCTACCAAAGGTTCCTGATAATTCGGATCGGTTTCAGGCTGGTGAACCGGTACATCTACAGGGTCTGCCGGTAATGGATGATCATCTCCAGTACCATTTTCTTCAGTGCCTGCATTGGCCTCAGGAACTTTGGGTTCGGTATGTACGGAATCAACCGCAGGAACTTGTCCTTCCGATTCAGGACAGGTTTCTACAGTTGCTGTTTGTGAATTGTCTGACTCTTCTTCCGGATGGTCAAAGATTACAGAATGGTTTTCTGTTTTCACCTTAGCTGAATTTTCAGTCTTCGACACAACAGAATCGGCTTCCGGTTCCTTCGGAACAATCACTTCATAATCCGTGTCAATATGCGTTGATACTTCAACGGGCTGAACAGGTTTTGGCTGAGCTTCCATACCTGTTGTAGCTACACTGAATGTCGGCTCAAAGAAATTGACAAAGTCGTTGTCTTGAGCTTCCAGAATTTGAGTATTCAAGTCACTACTTTCATCGAGAATCTGCTCAATGACCGGATTACCCATCGTGTAGATTAGCGTATCACCATAGAAATCCTTCTTTTGGCGTTCAGTTTGCATGAAATCAAAGATTACGCCAAGCCGTTTGAAACGGACGGAATAACCATCAGAGAGTTTGCTCAAAAATACTTTGTATTCATGAGCCTTATCCGGATTAAGTTGACCATATCGTAACGAGCGATTGATGTAAAATTCCAGGAGCGACTTTAATTCCAGCACTTTCAGTTCACGGTCAAGTCGGTCATGGCCATCCACCGCAATTTCAAAATGGGAGCGAAGTGCCAGGATGGTATTTTCAATCTGGTTGACAATCTTCATGTGCAGTTCATCAGCCTGATAATAGGCATTTCTGCATTTTATCTCAACCACATTAAATAAGATTTCCTTGCGCTTAACATCAATCTTGACAACAAGATTATCTGCCCGTTCTTGGTTTTCGCTATCCAAATCAACGAATAACTCTTTATGCAGATCAATCGGAATCATGATTGATTCTGTCGTGATACCCTTCTTTTCCAGGAAGCGTTTGGTCAAGGTGGTACCTATTACTTCGAATCCTTTCCGGGATGTTGTATTTACTTGCATAATCAACGAGCTGCTCACGGAACGGACATCCTCCAGAATTTGCTTGAAGTTCTCCTTGTCTTCAATATCAATTCCATACTGCTTGAAAAGCGGAACCATCAAGGACGCAATTTCGCTGGTAGGTTTCGTGGTCAGATAAGAAGATATACCTGTCGCTTCATCATTCGGGACATAATCCAACAGATACGGGACATCGGAATCACCGCAGGGAAGATCATAGAATTCAGGTCCCATATTCTTGTCGAACGTAATCACCCAATCGCTGCTGTCATGAATGAACGACAGCAACATCATATCACTCTCCTTCAAACGGAGTGTTGTTGCCGGTACAGATTCTTCAATGGTAGAAGAAAGCATTTTACCAATCACTTCCTGTAAACGGGCAAACAAGCTAACTTCCAAATTTGCCGATTCTGATACTGGGTTCGGCAAGCTCTTGTTGGAATAATAGCGATTCCAAACGAATGTTTTACCAATCGGCTTCGCTTCTACTATATCCCTGCAAATGGTACCATTCAAGAAGAAAGAGCGGCTCAGCTCACTTGGGCGAGAGGGCTCTGTACTTACAATAAACGGATTTACCAGGAAAGACAGATGAGCTTGATAGTCATCATGCTTGTTGATAAAGTCACTTGTCTTATTTAAAGAAAAGCGAAGCTTGGGAAACAAGCGGTTAGCAGAAGCTTGTGAAAATACTTCAGCATCGTTGGCAACAGCCGATTCCGGGTCAAGCAAATCCTTGAAAGATTCGCCAGACTGCAACATGTTTTCATCAGTAAACAGTCTGATTTCATAGGTCAGTTCATGCCCGATTCCAATCTTTTCCAAGCGTACCAATGCTTCTGCAAATGTAGCAGCATCTCCTGCGTTAAACAAATTGATTACCAATTTGTCCGTATAGGGATGAGACACGCTGTAGTTGAACAGATGGCGTACCACCAGGTCCAGATTCACATCACTATCAATGCGCTTTTCCCTTGCCACATTCAACAGCATGGAAACGTAGGATTTCAACTGACGATTGCCTGAAGAAAAAGCCTCTTCTGACTGGGTCGGTTGTGCATAAGCGCCCCAGCCAAATGTCAGTTCACCGATGTACTGATAGGCTTCCTTCAGCGGGTCATCACTCAATACGATAGGCGCTACATTCATAGGTATTTGACCCTGAAAAAGCTGGTCCAATTTCCGATACCATGCTTTTCTATACTTTGGATTCTCAATGGTACGCTCTTCCCAGTCTTGATACAGTTCATAGAGATTTACAATCCAAGCCAGTCGCAACGGGTGCAAGGGACTGATCATCTTAATCTTGGTCTTACTGCCATCAGGCATTTCTACCGACAATAGAACTGTATCAATATTTTGAAGTTTGACGACAGCTTCCGTGCTCAGGTCTTTCTCCAATTCTTCTCTGAGCCAAGCATCATACTCAGACAGATAAGCTTTAATCAAGCCCAAATTGCTGGTGAAATCCAAAGTGCTGGTCAAACCGGTTTCGTCTTCTGCTGACTCTCTGATGATAGCAAAGAGGTCTTCTCTCAATGCTCCCAATTCGTTTGGAATATGAATATCAGACACAGGAACGAACAACGGTTCACGAACGGCAGTATCATTCGGATTCATCAAATAAGCATCTGTAGGATTACCGCCGAGCAAAGCCTCGATGTAACCAAAATCATTCGCATTTTTCAAGAAGGTGGATTCGAGTTGGATCAACTTCTTTGACATTTGAATTTGGTAAGCATAAGCCGCTCCAAAATCAAAATGATAGGTGTTGTTGAGATTACCATCGACCCACCGATTGCGATCAACGCCATCAGTTGGAATCTCTAGGTCTTCATTTTTAGCCAAATGAGCCGAGCGATAGAGTATGATGGCCTGTGTGTAGCTGTTGACTTTGGCACGTTTGTCAATCTGACCTTCGGGCACTTCTCCATCGTTCACAATGGTAAATACAGCAGATTCGTTACAGTAAGCAACATGGTGTTCCAAGCGATACTGTTCCATCTGAAGGTTGGGATTCTCTTTCTTGGCTTCTTCCCAAGCTGCCTGTACCTGGTCCTCCTTGAACATTTTCTTTTGCTCAAGCACAATGCCATTCTCATCTAAAGCTCGCACACGAAGCAGATAGTCACCTTCGTCAAACATGCCGTCTGCAATGTTCACTGACATCTTGCGTGTAGCACGTTTGTTGGTTCCTACCTTGGCTTTTTTGATTACACCCACCTCTGAAAAGTCGTCGATGTCAACCAACGCAATTTCGAAAGAAACAATGGCAGGGTTATCTTTAGGCGCAGGGTCGGTTGTAATGGTGAAGGAAACTTTTGATTTCTTCTCCGACAAGATGTTCAGGACAAAATTCCCTTCTTCATCCTTGACCAATTCTTTCTTAGAATCCTTACCTGTATTCAAGTCCACCATGACCTTTACAGGTCCTGAAGAACCTATTTCAAGCCAAGGCATCTTCGCATAATTAAATTCCGGATGTTTGCAAAGAATACACTCAAACAGTGAGTTGGCATCGTTCAAAGAATCATCAGAAGTCAAGAAGGTCATGAGCGCACGCTGAATGGTTCCTCTTTCAATCGGAAGAGAAGCTATACGGTCAGCTGCAGTCAAAGAAAAATCAGCAAGAATGGCCGATGCTTTTTCTTTGTTCAGCATAAAACGTCTGCGGACAGCATTCTCTTCTTTGAAAAGTTCACTGTCCGGCCACATGCCAAATACGAACAACCCATTTCCCCAAGCCTCACTTGAATACTGGTTCAGTTCAAGATACAGGATATAGGAAATAAGATCACTCATGTAGGCATGCACTTCATCCCTTAACAGTTCGAAGATTTGGGACCAGTTCGACCTCTTTTCTTCGGGCATCTCATCCATCAATTTATAGATAAAGGAATCCTGAAGGTCTGATGCCGACAAGTTTTGGAACGTAGCGTCACCATAGGAGTCTTCAGCCGATGTTCTACTGTTGGTCGGGACCAAAATCAACACCGCTTTGGACGGGTCATTTCTCAATTCAATGAGTTTCGTTGCATGGATATATTCATCCCCTTTTTCCTCTTCCGAGAGGATGAATACAGACAGATTCTCATTGATAGGACGCAACAAAGGAAGCAATACACGAAGTTCCTTCAGAGCAAGACCGGTTATCTTCATACAATGCCCTGGGCGAACCTGCTTCAGCTTTGGTGCATATATTTCAACGACGTGTTGAATAAAACGTTCGTAATATAGTGTTCTAATTTCTTCCATTGTTTACAATTTATAGCGTGGACGAATCTTCTGTAGAATACAAGCATCACTCATGTCCGTATAGAAACCAATCTGACGAAGTTTGTCTTTGAAAGCTTCTACATTCGTTCGAAATGCTTCATTCATTTCTACATCAGCGTTTGCAAAACGCTCTTCATTGACACCATTGATAATTAACCCATAGCGATTTCTTATTTCCTGGATCAATTCATCGATGGATAAGGAACGGGTTTCATAACTTCCATCAGACTTTTCTTTCAGTACCAACAGCTGAACCAGCGTTTCCAACAGCTTGGAACCCAGTGCACCCCGTCTGGGATGGCGACGAGAACGACTGTCAGCCAGCAGTTTGGATGGAGAGTTCTTCATCGTAACCGCATCCAGGAAATCATGCAAATAGCGATATTGATAATTACCCAAGTTTGATTTTTCCAAGACATGAACCAGCATGTCGAAGTAATCTTCTTCGGGGAAAAGTTCCAGCATTTCCCTAAAGTCCTCCTTGTCAAATTCCTTCTCGTCAGAATTGGGAAGATCCTTGCGTATTCCATTCAGTACCGATTCATAAAATCCGTCTGACTTGTTGTTATCTTCTTTCAGTATTCTCAAGGCTTCGTCAATGGAGCAGTCTTTTCGGTCTTGGATGATATCGGCCATATAAGTTGCCCGAATGTACTTGCCAATGCTATTCTGAAGTCTTTCGACATCCTTACAAGCATAAGTGGAAACAATACTATCCAAGTCATCAGTCACATCTAAAAGCATCGACCAGTCATCGGCAACCTGTCGGGAACCGGCATCAACCATTTTGGGCAACAGATAAATCACCTTCATGGCATACAAAGCCAAATGAAAGCCACAGAGGATTCTCAAATAGTCAATAAACACCGCTCTGGGCAGTTTGTCCTTATAAAGCAAGAGCCTGCGAATATCATCGTTGAACAACGCAGCCTGTTCACGTAGGAAGGGCTGTGGTATGGATTCAGCCACTTTGTTCAAGGTCTTACGTTCCTTCAAAGGTTTCGTAATATACAGAATACCGGTAGTGTCCACATCCAAATCCTCACTCTTGACGAGTTCGCCCGTTTGCTTGTCCCAGCCTTTACTGAGGTATCTAACCAAACCGTGCATGACCTCTGGATTACTGCGCAGCATCAGATAAAGCTGGTCGGAAGCGCGGTAGTCACGGCAGTACTTACTGTTTTGTACGCGGAAACTCAACAGATGCAACGGCTTGAGTGTAGAGACATGTTCTTTCACCACATTTCCACGGTTGACCAATTCAAGCAGCGAACTGCGAAGCCAGTCCTCTACACCATCCGGATTATCTGTTACACCACGGATGACACCCTGGTTTTCCAAGATAGCCAGGTTCTCTTTCAGTATGTCGATGGTATATTCTTTACGGAAAGACATATAGACAGGAGCGCCATCAGCATACATCTTGATGAACAAATTGGTCAAAACACGATCCAATTTTACCGACTTAACATCGACATAGAATATATCTTTATTGAGGAACGCCTGTACCCCCGTTCCTTTCTTTAGTTTTAATATCATATCATTACACGTTAAGAGGTTCAATGACTATGTGCTTTTGACTGTCTAAACGTATTGCAGTAAACTTGCGGTTATTCTTTGTCACAAGTATTTCTGAATAGGTTTTTGCCTCCAGCAAATTCTTAAATATCTGCAGTTCAATGAAGCGTCCACGCAAATCGTTTACAGAAGGACTGAATCCGGCATGGATGTACTTGAGCATTTCATATAGGTCGAGACTCACCGTAAGTTGGATAAACTTATCCTCTTTATGACGGAAAATCAAGCTGTCGCTTTCATACTCAATGTACTTCGTCAAGTGTTCGGTCTTATTCACATAGAGTTCGAATTCATCCAAAGAGAAACGGCGGTAACTCTTTGATATCGGGTCTGCTACGTTTGAACTGGCTAACAGAAGATACCCTTTGGTCAGCAACTCATTTGAGCAGCCTTCACTTGCTGAAATGGCACTTGCAAGGTCCTGCATAGTTTGCGCCAACTCCTTCGGGTCCTCCAGGCGCAACTGCTTTTCAAAAGCACTGGCATATCTGTATGGCAGTCTTTTTTTGAAATCTATGGCACCTTCAAAATACTGATGACGTACAAACGATTTATGCCGGCTGGTGACCGCCATGCGCACATCGTCCGATTTTACCTCATAAGAGGGGATAATCATGTTATGTTCATTGAAGTCCTTCAACAAGGAATGCTTACGGTCGCTAAATATGATGTAGTCATTGGGACGTTTGATACGGTAATACAGATCACGGTCGAAGGCAGGAAGTGCCACACCGGCCACGTCTGTCTCACGAAGCAACTTCACCAGTCGGTCGTTGGAATCCAATGTCGGCAAGTTGAAATATTCCACCTTGCTGGCATCGGGATAGACAACCGGAGCAGTGAGATTGAAGTAATAGTATTGCCAGTAATATTCCGGAATGTTATTGGCATTGACCCATTCAATCAGCGTCTTGACTTCATCACAAGAATAGTCGCGAGTCAGCATCCAGGCTATCATTGAGCGCAAATCACGCATGGTGATATGTAGTTCCCGCTTATATACAATGGTACGAACCAACCATTCCAGACGATTGATGACTTCATCGCCTGCACTGGTGTCCTGGAATGTGTCTACGTTATACTTGATAAAACAGCGGTCGGCAACCGGACAGTTCTGGCATTTGCTCCACAATTCAGGACGGGTCAGCTTCTTCATTTGCTGAGCCAACAAACTTGGAGTTTTCGATTCCACATCCCGTGCTGTCACTGACCGCAGATTCAGGTTGATGACCATCAATCCCGGGAGCAATTCAGCATGTCCTTCCTTGTAGAAATACTCCTCGATATTATCCTGCAATATCCGCAGTTCGGGGTGCATGGACAAGAAATCCACCAGACGTCCCTCATTGATGGCAATCACACGACCTTCCTTGGCTTGCGTGTAATCGTTCAATCCACGGAAGGGAGAAAGAAACTCACTCAGCACTTCATCGTTCGCCTTGTTGTCTTCATCCTGTGAGCCATCGTAGTTCGATTCAAATCGAATGCCCGAGATGTAGAATTGCGAACCGTTGTTGGTATCAAACTGCTGCTTGTTCTGTCCCTTATCTTCAATCCGGTGGATAAATGCCGTTTTTCCATCACCTGCATTACCGGTGATGATAATCAGCTTGTATTTCAAGGCTTCGATATCAGCTATCAACTCTCTATCCAACCGTGTTTCAGAATAAGTCAGCGCATCAAAGGCATGTTGGGCGACACCAGCTCTTGTACCGCCATTGCCGTGACGACTTTGACTATACAGCGAGTTGATGTAATCCACAGGATTACCCATTTCTTTACCCTGATGAATGATTGAAATCATCGTCGAATCCTTCTGCATGCCATCCAGCCCGATAGCTTCCAGAGCATCCAGCATTTCTTGGGCTGTCTTGAACCGCTTGTTCTTGTCTGTACGGATAGCCTTCATGATGAAGTCTGCCATCGCATCAGACAACTTATCATTATAGTTACGGATATCTGTAGGTTGCTTATGGATATTAGGACGCAGGTTACCTCCAGGCCACGGATAGGCATGTGCCAGAAGTTCATATAGGGTGATACCCAACGCAAATGTATCTGCGGAGCAATCCCAGTCAATTCTGTTTCCAGAGAGGATTAGGTCTGGAGCCATGTAGGGGAAAGTGCCGCCAAATGATTTATCCTCAGTGGTAGCCGAGATATTGAAGTCTATCAGCTTGTACTGCTGACGCTTGTGCCACATGATGTTGCTTGGCTTAATATCACGGTGGAAAACTGGCGGTTCCTTGCTCTGCATATAGGTCAGCGCTTTCAGAATTTGCGTAGCCATCTTGAAGATTTCATCGGCGGGAAGTCGCAAGTCGCCCTTGGTGTATTCGTGCAAATTCTCTCCCTCCAGCAACTCCATCAACGTAAAGAACAAGCCACCGGGAACTGTCCGGTCATTATGCTTGAACTCTACAATATTGGGATGATGCAGTTCTTTCAGCGCATTAAATTCATTGATGGCGTTATCAATCGAGGCTTCCTTTTCGAATATCTTGATGGCAAGATATTGTTTCTGCATATCGTGCCACACTTTGAATACCCTTCCAAAACCATCTTTACCCAGAATTTCGTGAAGCGTCATACTGGGAGAAACCTTCATACCAGGTTTCATATCCTTGAGGTATAAAGTCTTCTCCTTCTTTGTAGTTACGACCGTATGGGTCGTGGCTATCGTTTTATGTACTTCTTCATCAACAGCCCGGTTCAGGAAGTCAAGTACTTCGTCGGCTGTTTGCCAGCGTTTATTGACATCAGCCACAATCGTCTTCTGAACAAACTTATCCATCCATGCAGGCAGTTCCTTCAGTACATGACTGGGCAGATGGTCTGCCGGCAGTTCACCCCCTAAGGCAGCCATGAAGGTAACCACACTGTCAAAAGGCAATTTGCCAACCATGAGCTGGTAAAAAATCACCCCCAAAGAATAGATATCGCTGGCAGAGGAAACGTCACCGTCCAACAGCTCAGGCGCTGTGTAGGGTGAAGACTGATTGCCCGTGGCATTAACCGAGAAGCTCAGGTCGATGTGCTCCACAAACCACGACATTCTAAAGTTTGCCAATGCAGCTCTACCTCCTTCGTAAACATAGATGTTCTCAGGGCATACATCGCGGTGATATACCTGCACCTTATGTGCCACTTTCAGCGCGTTCGCCACATCCATGATGATGCTCAGCTTATCCGTCTGTTTGAATGTCTTTTGATTGAGCTTGGCCCGCAATGAACTTTCATCCTGGTAGCGACTGATTTCATAGTAGTAGGTCTGCTCTTCATTCATCTGGCACTTTGTGTTGACAATGTATGGAGAATCCCCAATCTTCTCTTGTGCCATGTAAGCATTTTGTACCGAATAGGTGAGCTGCTGCAGTTCCTTCGGACTTTTGTCAGCCACATCCAGCGGATATTCACGAACCCGATAACGAGCCGTAGCAATAAACTGAGGGATACAAAGGTATTCGGTAAATTCTTCCGTTTCCTGAAGCTTTTCCTCTATGCGATAATTGAATATCGTGGTGCGTTCAGCGCGTTTCCGCTCTACCGATTCCCCCGTGAGAAAATCCGTCAGTTGATTCATCAAAGGCTGGATGCCATTGGCAGAACGAGAAACCAGTTCGTGATTGGAGATAAATTCAGCCAATGATTCCCCTAATGTAAAGGTCTGCTTGTAGGTATCGCACGTAGGATCCAAACCAAACTTAGATTGTTGGGGATGGCTGAGCGTTACCAACGTAATGATTTGACCAAAATTCCAATCCGGATGCTGGTTCTTGATTTTAGATGCAAGAATACGGCTCTTTAACCCAGCTGTCTTATGCGGGTTAGCCACTTCCTGACCATTGCGGAACCAAGCATAGTCGTCTCCTTCCAGATTGCCAGCCCAATCCTTGTTTTCAATATGGTAGAGGGCATGAGGAGTCACCACCAAACAGTCATACTCCCAATATTTCATGATGCGGTTCGGTCCCGTAATCGCTATGTTACAATTGGGAATAATGTAAAAATTGTCAGGCAACTTCACCGACAGAAAATCCAGCAAACGCTGTTCTCCGGCATTTACTGGTCCATCGTCATGAGGAGGTCTTTTAATGATTGCCATAATATTTCGTTTTTTAATTGTTGTCAAGTATATCTTTCAGTCTGTCAATGATACATTCGGCTCTCAGCGGAATTTCTTTCTGCAAGAGATAAAAAAACTCCCAGTTTTACAATCCAGCAAATGACCAGCAAATAGAATCAGCTTGATAAGGTACTGATTCTGAATGCTAATCATCATAGTGAGCACGTTTCAGCAAATGACCGGCAAATAGAATTTGCCATGTAACTGAAACGGCTATGGTGTCCTAATGCTTCGTGGTTATAGCCGAATTATAACCGAAGCTTGCTTGTATTTGCTTAGCTGAATGCGCTTTACAAAGACGAGCTAACATTATAACCGAATTTATCTCAGCAATTTATCTCAGCAAATGACCAGCAAATAGAATCTGTACCATAAGCTACTGATAATCGAGCTGTATTTAGTCCAATCACACTAGTCAGCAAATGACCAGCAAATAGAAATTTATCCCCATATAGGAATGTATTTCATATAGCGTTGGCCAGTTTCAGAGTCAATCGGTTTAATCAATTTCTTTTCCAAGGCTTCTTTAATAAGTCTTGAAATGCTTGCAGAAGAAGTTGGTTTCAGCCCAAATCGTTCTCTAAGAGAACTATTTGTAATACCATCGCCTTCTATATACTTTAAGCAAGCATGCATATATGTTGACCAGAGTCTGTCATCCATCTGCATACTGGTAAAATCTAAGTGTGAGAACAACGTTACTTTTGTGTCATCTTGATAGATTTGTATGCGAGGAGCCGGAATCTGTTTTAATTCGCAACTAATAACCATTCTATCCCAGCCACGCCCCAATTCTTCGCACATGCCTAAGCGTCTCATCAGGGATGCCAGCTTTTCATTGCGCGATTTCGGAGGATTATCAATGATACGCATCACATCCACTAAAGGTGTACCGGGATTTGTAACCTCTACACGATTGTCAAAGAGTTCAATGACTACACCAGCTCCTGTAATATAAAGGTCTTGGTGAATGCAAGCATTTGCAATGGCCTCTCTAATTGCAGGGAGCGGAAACGTACTTGTTGAGCTTCGCTGAACCTCATTGATATTTTCTTTAGAGGGAAGTAGCATATTTACTACTTTCACTGCTTTTTCAAAAGAAATAGCATAGCCCTCATCAAGCGTTTCTTCCTTTAGAATGGCCAATCTGTTCAGCTTGTCATATTGTACTACTCTGATAGCTTTCCGTCCTAAACGAGAAAAGGACGAAAGTTTCTTTGCAAAAAGAATAGCTCCTAAATTCGTGATGGCATAAAGGCCATCGTCTTGTTTGACCAAAAGGTCTTCTTCGAGCAGATAGTGAGCACATTCTTCAAGCGAATCAGGCATCGGAATGCGCATGATGGTGAAATACGCTTCATAGTTCAGCAGCCGCATAGCTTCTTGCAGTTTCAAGCCCGTTTTAGTAAAAGTTTCTTCAAACTGCTGATGACGTAATTTATCCCAAAGCTGGGTTTGCAACACAGGAAATTCAATTATCTTTTTGGTGTAGCTACCCGAACGGATATAATCTACTTTCTGGAAGGTGACAGGTGTACCTTCTGCTTTTGTTATTACAATCAGTTCAACATGCGCTCCATCAATATCGACATCATGAAACTCAAAGTTTGCATTTTTAGAGAGTAAATAGCGCAACCAATTCTCAAGTTCCTGATTACCTTTCTTCTCGCTCTTTAATCGTACGGTTGTGCCAATGATATCGTGTGTACTATCATCTACGCCCCATATCATGTAGGCATTATTTCTATCGGCAAGCACAGCACTATTGGCAAGGGCACTAATGTCCTCGCCAATCATTTCTGGTGACCAATTGTTGTGCTTAAACTCCACCCATCCGGATTCATTGGGTTGCTTGCACAGTTCTTTAACGAGTATATCTAAATTTTCCATTGCTATTCTACTTAGTCCAACTTTCGATTTCTTGCTCAACCATAGAAATGGCTTTTTCTTCTGCACAAAATGCGCGATAGGTACAATCCTTATATTGATTTATCAATGCTGTTATTTCGTTACTCAGTTCTTGAGTAGGTTTTATGACAGGAATAGATTCTATTCTCAAAGCATCAAATCTTTCTATAACTGAACCATATTTAAAGGATTGCATATAATCTTGAACAATAGGCATTTGTAAATAGGTAAACAAATAACCACTTGTATATAGATTATCCATTGATTTTATTCTAATTATATCGGGAGAACCTATAGCACCTTTATCCTCATACTCTTTTGTTATAAGTTTTATTTGACCACAAGAACCAGCACAGGTAATTAGAATCAAATCCTCTTTCAACCACAATTCTTCTAATTTAGGTGTTCTGGATTTCGCAAGATGTGCACATCTCACAAATGGATTTACTTCAAATACTGAAGAACCTTGCATATAAGGTAATCCATTCTTAACATATGCTCTCTTTTAAACATTCCCGGGTACCAAACTACAAGATTACATTTTGCAAGTTTAACACACCTTCCTTTCATTTGCTCAAATGCTAATACGCTATTATTCATAAGAGCTGGCGGGTCTAAACGACATTGAAGAGATTTCCTTATATCCTGTATATTTCGAGTTGCTTTTACGCAGCCTGATGTAGATACAAAATCAATATTGATATAATCTGATAAAAGATTCTTTGCCTCTTCCAATAAAGAAGCAGCCTCTTCACGTAACCTTGCCGACTCCTGTATTAAATCATCAACTTCCTGCTGGAAGGATGCAGGGGGAATAGGAATAAGACTCTTCTTTATACCAGGAGCTTCTATATAGCGAACGACCGATCCGGAAGCATTTTTGTTTAATTGCGCAGAACCATACTTTGAAGTTATAAAAGCATAAATATAGCCATTAAGGACTTCTCCCTTGGTACGTATTCTTGCAACATTATTAGCATAACAAACACCATCTTGATGTTTTGATACAAGACGCGTATTCCCAATAGTTCCAAAGCCTGTAACAAGTATGTCTCCTTTGTGAACGATTGCTTTGATACGTTCAGCTTGAGGTTTATAGACATAAACAGAACTATATTCTGCCGCTAAGTTTACATCAGAACTTTGGAAGTACTGTACTGCTCGTTCCGTTGGAGAACAAAACTGTCGTTTAAAAACAGGAGGATTCATCACATCAGCGATAGATTCCAATGCGACACATTTTGATAAGTTCCTCTCCAAAGGCATACATAAAAGAGAGTTCTCATTTAAAAAGAACTTCCCCTCCATTCGTATATCTCCTTTGGATATCAAAGAATTATTTATTACTGCAACTCTCATTTCCGTTCCTCCAAGAATTTAGCATAAGCAGCAGCCACTTCCGGCAAATCATCAGCCAAACGCTTTACACGTTCACGGCGACTGCGCACAATTTCATGACCATTTTCTGTGTAAGCCAACCATTTCTTTTCGTGGGCAAAGAGAATCTCTGCACCATCTTCATCCTTCTTATAGATAGGCACACCGCGTCGGTCTTTACCCACTTGCTCAACAATGGCCATAAACACATCGTAATCCTCTTTGTCGATGGGGATAAGCAATTCTTCGGATGTTTTCTTTTGGAGGAACAGCAAAGAGGCCTGCACACCAACCTGAGGCAAGAAGGTTTCTACCGGAAGGTCGATGGAGGCCAGCAACTTGAAGTGCTCTAAGATCCATTTGCGCACACTTTCCGTGTTTGGATTACCCAAAATGCCATCAGGCAATACAATACCCATTTTGCCACCGGGCTTTAGGAAGTTGTAGCAAGCCTCAATAAAGAGAACTTCTGGCGCATTACTATCCAACGCATACCGGCGGGCAATCTCTACATCCACCTGCACCTTGGCGCCAAAGGGAGGATTCGTAAATATCATATCGAACTTACCCTGTGCATTGTCCGATGAAGTATCAAAGCGGAAATCCTTATCCTTACTGTGCAGAATACTTTCATTCACAGCTTCTGCAATTAAAGAACGATCGGGCCTGTCACCCTGCGGATAATCCAAAGAGTTGATATTGAAAATATTGCTATGTCCATCACCTGCCATCACCATGTTCATTCGTGCCGCCTTCTTCAAGTCGGGGTCGAAGTCGAAGCCGAAAATCATGCGCTCGGCATAATGACGCACTCTTTCATCCACTTCGGGTGAATTGACACGAGCAGCCAGTCGCACCTCGTCGAGTTTCGGATAAAGATTGCGTGTGATTTTGCGGCGCACATGGTCGAGTACCATAACCAGGAAACCACCCGAACCACATGCCGGGTCGAGTACACGGGTGTCCTCGTTGGGGTCGAGCATTTCCACCATGCACTTAATGATGTTTCGCGGAGTAAAGAACTGGCCGGCTTCCTGCTTCAAGGTATTGCTCACGATGGTTTCATAAGCAGTACCTTTTACATCGACCGTTGCATCCAAAAAAGAATATTTTGCCAATTCTGCAGCAACAAAAGCCAGTCCACGATCGGAGAGCATGATTTGCTCAGAACCATCAAAGACATCGCGGAACATCTGGCTGTCCTTCAGCTCCTCGAAAAGCCCACGGATGCGAGTGGCAACTGCCTTTCGGCCTTCTTCCGTGAATTGCTCTGTTACACCCACCCAGAAACGGCGACGATAGCTGATGCCCTCTTTGGCATCGGCATTGCGGCGTTTCTCATCATAAAGCTTACAGAATATCAGGTTCAGCAGCTCCCAAAAAGCCGTTTTCTTCATGCCTTCATTGCCATAGATGTAGTCATGACAGCGCTTGAAAGTCTTAATCAACGATTCGTTTGCCGGCTTACGGGGCATGGCACGATCGCCCTGCGCTTCCAGGTCGGCAAGCGTTTGACCATTAGCCGGGAAATCGGAAATATCTTGTACGTCCGCCTGTCCAAAGTCATCTTCCGTATAATAGCGGTATAGCAAATCCTCTCCGTTGGTCCAGCATCCAAATTCACAATCTGTAAACGTCAGGATATTGTCGAGCATGGCTTCTGCGCCTTTCTTCGCATCCGTCGGTTTTACTTTTGCGTCTTTGGCAACAACAACAAAGCGAATGAGGTTCTCCACCTCATGTGCCTTACCTTCATTGAAGATAGCCAAATCAACACTTTGAGCCCGACTCTTTTCAGAATCAGGCTCTTGGTAAGTCACCCTAAAGTCACGTTCCATGTCTTCAGGAGCAAATCCATATTCTTCAGCCATCATATCTATCATTGACTGAAGGGTCAGTTCTTTATCTGTCGCTTTCACGACCTTATTAGTCAGCACACAAACCAGTTGGTTATCTTCCAAAACCAATTCGTCGATTTCCTGTATGCCATCCATCGGGGTTGTTTTATCTGCCATAATCTACAAAAATACCATCTAAGTTTTACTTAACCATATCCAAGTTAGTCCATGTTTCAAATCAGCCATTTACTCCTGGGAATTGGTCTTCATTTCACTGTTAGCAAGATGAAGGGCACGCTGTGCTACCAGCGTAGATTCATCCTTGGTTACATTGATAATCTTATCAGCTGTCCATAAAGACCGCAGTTCTTCCTCTTCCACATGAAGTATGTCCGCTATAGGGACGATATACTCATCTCGAAAAGGACGAATGCCTCTTTCAATCCTGCTATACATTGGTGCATCCACACCAATGGCGTCAGCAATCTGACGCTGTTGTACATTCAGCTCATCACGGAGCTGTTTTATTCGTGCGAGTAACATGTTTGAATTTACCATGTGTGCAAAATAAATTGTTATTGCTCAACAAAGATAGCATTTACTTGTCAATTTTAGACAAGTAGGAGCCTTTATCTTCACTCACTACGTGCTTTTTCTTCATAATCATGCCGTGCAACACTTTAGATGGCATGTTTGGTGCCAAAAACCTCCTTTTCAAAAAGGTTTTCTATCCATGTTAGTCCATGTTGATACAGAGTCATGGCAATCCGAAATAAACCTTATAACTTTGCTTTCAGAAACAAAAAGCCTTAAAGAAACCGAAAAATTAAGTATATAATCTATAATCAAACAACACAATGAAAAAAGTAATTTCTGTCATGGCACTGGTATTTTGTGCCTTATCTATCAATGCGCAGATTCTGCGAACAGAAGAATTGGAAGACTATGCCAAGGAAAAGTATGGTGAAAAATGGGTGGATGCCGCTGAGAACTTGGGTAGCCAGCTTAAGTTAGACAAGAATAATGCCTTGACCTTTACTCAGGTAATTGAATCTCCGGGAAAAACAAAAGATCAACTCTACGTGCTGTTGAACTATTGGTTCTCTGCAACTTTTAATGATGCCAACTCCGTTATCCAGCTGAACGACAAGGAACTTGGAAGCATTATCGCCCAGGGCTTCATGTCTGGCATTGCCCAGCATGCAGGTGGCATGAACGCCTATAGCGTAAATATCAAGCCGATTATCAAATGCGACATCAAGGACAACAAGATACGAGTGACCTATACGGTACCTTTCTATTCTGTTGTCCGCCAAGTTGGTGGTGGATGGGTTGGAGCCATCGGCGGTAGTGTGCCTTCACGTTCCGATGAAAATTGGGTATTGGATGAATGTTTCCCATTTTCAACCAAGAAAGATTCTCACAAAAAAACATCCAGTAAAGCCCTTATCATGTCTTATGCTTACTCTAATGTTGTGATGGATAAGATTGAAGAATGTGTTAAGAATGGCTTGGTTGGCAATGAAGATGACAACTGGTAAGGTTTAATATCCTTTGAATGATGCCTTGATAATTTCAAAAGGTATCAGAAGCATTAAGGGAGCAGACTAAGGTGGTTTGCTCCCTTAATTTTCATATACTCACTTCGCCTTCGGCAACCGGATTTTCTTGTTCTTCTCCTCCCAAATATCCACATAGTTGTTCAATGCTTCAGAGATAACGTCTTTCAAGAGAATGCCTTCCACGAGGGAAATGTACTTCACTTTGCGGACCAAATCCGGATCCACAATGAAGGTGGCTCGGATTTCCTGGGGCTTCTTGGCATTTTTGGCTGATTCGCCTTTCTTGGGGCGACCTACATTTTCCCTGCGTTTGGCTTCCAGCTTGGACTTCATCTGCTCGGTAGCAGCCGTTTCGGTTGTTTCTTTCTTAGAAGATGCTTTTGCTGGTGCTGCCTTTGGACTATCCTGCTTATCCGTTTGAGCAGCAGGCTGTTCCGCTTGTTCTGCATCTCGCTCAACAGCCTGTTCCTTAGGCTGTTCCTGTACCGGGTCAGATGGAATGGCTTCGCCCATGAAGCCGTCCATCAATAAAGATAAATTCTTCTTACTCATATTGCTTACTTTATTACTTGTTTACTTGCTGATTTACTTACTATGTTACCAATAACCTTTTTGATTAGTCATATAGTAATATAGTTTACCTATTTTCCTCCCGACTGATAATCTCATCGGTTAGTGTCTGATAGTCTGCTGCACCATTGCTTTTCGGGTCGTATTCAAAGATAGTCTGACCGGAAAGCGGCATCTCGGCTATGGCGATATTCTCCCGTATTTTCGTCTGAAAGACCTTCTCTCCGTACCGCTTTTCTACCATGGAAATCACTTCCTTGTTCAACTTCCGGTTATTGAATCGGGTGAAGAACACTCCACCCAACTCCAGCGTCGGATTCACTCGGCGCTTCACTTCCCGGACTATATCATCCAGCATGGTCAAGCCTTTCAAGGGCAAGGCTTCAGCGGTGAGCGGTATATAGAGTTTGTCCGCTGCCACCAGCGCATTGGTTGTCACGATACCGAGTGAGGGCGAACAGTCCATCAGGATGTAGTCATACTTCTCCTTCTGTTCATCGAGGTAGGATTTGAGGATGCCTTCCCTTGCCATCATGGTAGCCATGTCTATTTCGGCTCTTGCCAGGTCCAGTGATGCCGGAACGAGGTCCAGGTTTTCACGGATGCAAATGATGGGCAGCGGTTGGTCTTTGACCAGCGTATCATAGATGCTCGTTTCTGGGTCTTCGTTCTGCGTCAGTGTGAACGTAAGGTTCTGCTGTGCATCCAGGTCAATGAGCAGCACCCGTTTCCCTCTTAGGGCGAGTGCTGCACCTATACATGCCGTAGAGGTGGTTTTGCCGACTCCACCTTTCTGATTACCGATTGCTATTGTCAAGTTTCTTTTCCTCATAACGATTGAGTTAGATGGTTGTTTTATTACTTATATCCCTTATTACAAATATACAAAATTACTATCTTATTATGCAATTAGTTTACCTATAATATCTTAAAAAATATCACCTACATATTATTGATATACAATGATATGCGAATAACTGAAAACACAGGATTGACAGCGTGAAAGCAACTGAAAACAAGGTGAAAAACTGCATAAATATTACTTTCTCGCTGGATGTTATCCCATATTTTATGCCAGCTTTCTCTTGCCGATTTGCCTTTGTTTCCAATGTAAAATAAAATCTTAAATACTCCGACCCACGCCTCACGGCGGAAGTCGGAGCGGAACATATATAAGGAATTTACGCTGTCTGTTTGGCTGCGAGTATCTGACGGGCATGAGCATTGACCAGCCGGACAATCCGGTCGTGGTGCGGAGTATTCGTATTGCACAGCCCACGGCTCTGTATCACTTTCCCCTCGGTCAGTGAGAACTCAATCGTCTCGATGCGATTCCCCTCCTTGTCATGAGCCGATAGTATCAAGCTGTCCGCCTTGGCATAGTATTCGCATTGGAAGACGCAATGATGCAGGGCATTTCCCTCGGCTTGGAAGGCTTCCAGACTATCGAGTACCGAAATCACCAGGTCTTTGTCGGTGATGGTGATACCAAAGTAGTGTGACTTCTCCTTGTAGAAATCGGCTTCCTTTCGTTTGGCTCGCTGCATCTGCTCTTGGCTTCTGCGTTTCTGCTCCATTTGGTTGTGTCGGTTCATCCAATAGTCATGCTCGGCTCTGAGGTTCTGCGGACAGATATACTTGGGGTTGCAGATGTCCTTGCCACACTGCTCCAGCAAGCGGATGGTGTCTGCCCACAATCCCATGTCCGAAGGGTGGTAATGATGCCGGGTGGCTACCTTATACGACTGCCAGCATCGGTCAAGTTCCAAAGGTCGGTTTACAAAATAAGACACGGCATGTAAATCTTTTGACTTGAGGATGGTTTCCATCCGGCTGTCCGTCAGCACGGCTTTCATCAGTTTCATCGGGTGGCAGTCGGGCAGCTTGCCTTTCATGCCGTTGCGTTTCAATTCGGGCAGCAGCCGAAAGTGCGGATAAACGTAGGTGTCTGCAATGAGCCAGTGGACTTCGTTCGGTCGCTTCAAAGTGATTTCAGATGCCCAATCAAAGCAATCCACATAATAGCCCAATGTCCTTGCTCTTGCCGTGACAGCCACCTTGCCTTCGGCATTGAGCCACAGACGGCACGCTTCCCTGTAGTCTATCTCCATCGGCTTTCCTTTGCGGAAGGTCGTTTCCAAGCGGAAGACCCGCTGCACCTGCAAATGGTCTATTACTTCGAGGGAAGAAAAGTAGCAGGCTTCCTTGAGGGTTCGTTTGAGGGTGTCCTTGATTTCAAGGCGAGTACCGCAATGAGGGCAGCAGACTGACTTGCCTTTTCCCTTATGGTCGAAGTGTCTGCCACATTCGCCACACGTACACTTGTGTGCGGAAGTCCGGAAGCAGATATGTCCTGCCACTTTCCGCACTGCCCATGTGAGCACTTGGGGACTTAGGACGGTCAGCTTCTCATTGGAAGCTGCCACCTGTTTTTCTATTTTCGTTCTTGCCTTCATAGTTCCATGCCTTGAAAGAGTGAGAGTTCTTGAATGGGTTTGGGTTGCGGTTTGGCTGCCTTGGGTCGGCTGTTACGTTGTTGCAGCTTTCGCATTTCCTCCTCCTGGTATCGTTTGAGTGCAATGGCTCGTTGTTCTGCCTTCTCCTCCTCGGTCAGCTCAATGTGATGATTCACTACCACATTGCAGTCCATTGGCTTACCGATTTCCAATTTGGGTTCATCTATCGCATGGACAGCCATGGCATAAACCTCCATGTCGCTGAAACCGCAGCAGCCGGATTGCTGCACAGCATGGAATATATAGTTGACCACATCGTCAATGGTGCGTGTGGTGGTTTTATACTTGGCATGGAAGAGTTCATCTTCCTTGGCTCGGTTATCAAGATAGTTCTTGATGAGTTCCTTAAAATGGTCAGTTCCTTTCATATGTTCCTATGTTTAAGCGTAAATACTCAGAGGTTACTTCGTGAATCAGATGGGAAGCAGTTCCAGCAGTTTCTTTAGTGGAATGGAGTTGATGTCCGACTTGAGGAAGTGAACTACCCATTCCGGCTCTTCAAAAAGCGGGTGCATGGGTTCCACACTGAAATCGTCCCCGGTGGAATAGCAGTCAATTTGTGCAAAGTTGGCGCCGTCCTTGCGGATGTGTGCATAGAAAGGAGGCATACCGCAAAAGCACTTGCGGAGACTCTCTCTGTCCCACTGCAGGGTGAGTTCGTAAACACTGCCCTTGTAGAGCATCTTTTCTTTTCGGTCTTTAAGTTTGTATGCCATAGCTGAACTAATTTTTTCCCTTTGGTTTGAAGCCTTTCGGCTTCTCACTCCCGGGTGATTTTTACGATGCCTCTTCTTACGAAGGGTGCAAGGGACGGAAGGCAAATGTGGCAAGGGGAAAGCGGACGGAATACCCAATTTGGTACAAATTGTGGAAGGCTGCCGGCTGCTTTCCTTGCAGCCAAGCGCAGCGCCATTTGCTGCCGTACCGACCCTTCGTATCTTTGTATCGGAAATTTCATCGGGAGTGCGGATGCAGTGAAAAGAAAAAATCCCCATGCACCATGCACAGGGATTCCTTCAAGCTATGACCAGGAACATCGGTCATGAACAGCTGTTTTCTTTGGAGAGTTCCAGCGAGCGTTTCCGAAACTCTTTCAGCAGAGGTTGGATTTCCAGAGAGGTACGGCGGGCACGTAAGCCAGCCGCCTTGTTTCCATTCTGTACTTGCAAGGCTGCATCCTTCAGGAAGGACTGCATCTTGGTTTCCAGCAGTTCGGTCAATTCATTCATAAAGGTTTCTATTTGAGTGATACATGATAGTATAGGTCAGTCCTGCAGGAGCGGAATCTCAAAGGATTTCACCACGCACTGCGCCTCCTTGTCGAGGATGAACCAGTATTCGGAATGATAAGGCTCTCCCTGCAAGGTCTTGGCTTCAAAGTCAATTTTCACCTTCCATCCGTTGAAGGGCTTTTCCGATTTTCCTTCCTTGGCTGTCGGATTCATATCTCCAGAGGCAATCAATGCTCGCAAGGTAGTCATGGCATCCAGCTGACGTTTCATCTGTTCGCTTATGCCAATGTCGTCCTTGTCCAGATTTTCGAGGAAGTCCGTTTCTTCCATGAGTTTCTGACCATACTGCATCAGGTGCATGGATAGCGATACTTTCTCATGCGGACTGACGTATTCCTTGCCAAATACCGAATCTGCCTTGCTGACACCCAGAATCTTGATGGATCCCGGATTATCGATGGTTGCCTTCAGCGCTTTCTCCGCCATTTCCACCGCCCGCTTTTCCGGACTGGAGGCGCAGCTGGCGAAATAGAACAGACCACCCCAAAAGAGGATGGCAGTGACCAGCAGCATGCTAAGTCTCATTCCCGGTTTCATACCTTTACAATTTGAAGTTTGTCCGGTGATACACCGAGTCGTTTGCGGTAGATAGAGCCGTCTTCCCGGTACATTTCCAGTTCTTGAGAGGTGATTTCTTTCTCGCAGAGTTCCCGGGCTTCCTCCAGTGTCAGCTGGTGGCCGCCGATATTGCGCCAGATGGCAAAGGAGCAGGGGGCTGTCTGGTTGCTGTAATTGGAACAGTTGAATGCCCGGCTTCCCACGCGGATTTCACCGCCACAGTGCGGACATTTGCCCACGACAGACTGCATCAGGATGTTGCCGTCGTCAGCCAGTTGTAAAACTGTCGGGAATGTCTTGCCCTCCTTGGTGGAGAAACCGTCCAGGAGTATGCAGCGCTTCTCCAACAGCTCGACAATCTCCGCATCATACATCTTGCGGTTGCCGATGATGCCGTTGATGTTCAATACACACGAAGGATGATCCCCCAGGTTGTGCTCACAACGGTAGCCCTTGCAGGTCTTGACCACATTGCCGCCACACAAAGGGCAGCGGCCGATTATTTTCTTTTGGGTTTCCATACGCTTTTGTTTTTGGATGATTTGTTTACTTTATTACGCTATTACTTGTTGCTGTTATTACTATCTTACTTGCTTACGTCCTTACTTTGTGATTAGCTGATTAGTTTACAAGTTTACCTATTTACCATTTCAACAGGTACCCCTGGTTCCACTCCGCAACGATACCTCCGATGATATTCTTGCCCGACATCACATTCGCCCATCCTTCGGGATCGAGCGAAAACCAGAGGTCGTTCCAAGAGAGGGTACGCACCTGCCAGGCAAGGATAAACAGATCGGTATTGATGGCTTCCAGCCGGCTCACCACCTCGTTGGCGATGTAGTAGCGTTCCGAAGAGTTGAGCAGGTTTACCTTGTGTTTCTCATTCTTTCCGTCCGCCCCCGTCACGTCATACTTGCCCGAAGTGACCAGCTGCTTCATGAAAGGATAGAGTGCCGCCATCTGGGTAGCGGCATCAGCCAGCTCATCCGAAACCATGGCAGCAATGGCAGTCCCCTTGAGATTGCTCCCCACCGATTTCAGGAGCAGGTTGCAGTTCTGAGGGATTTCCTTAGCCACCAGTTCCCCGGCACGCTTAATCTGATAGAGATTCTGCATCGCCCCCTGTGCGTTGGAGAGGTAGTTCAGCATCTTTTCCTCTACACTATGCACCCGGTCGAGCGCCACCGTCACCGCTGCTTCTGCGGCGATAATCTTCTCCTGCGTCTTCTTGCGTTTCTTGTGGATGTTCTTTAATTCTGTCGTTTGAGCTATGACGGTGGCCGTCAAAGCCGGATCCATCTGCTGCGCCAAAGCGGGAATCCTTCCGCCTGCCAGACAGAGCACCAGTACACCCAGGGTTAATTTCTTTTTGATTGCATCCATTTACATTACATTTTGAGATTACCTTTTCTGCGTTCGGAAAGCTGCTGTTTCCGTTCGTCCTTGCGTGGTACAGAGGGGATGTCCATAGGCTTTTTCAACAGACAGTCGTTCCAGTCCTTGAAGAGTCTGGGCGGAAGCCATTGCCCCACCTGGTAGCGGATAGACAAGTGCTTTTCCAACTGAGCCGACAGGGGACGTTGCGGATTGACCGTAAAGACCTTGTCCTTGACCTCCACCTGCAGTCCCTTGTCGGTCTTGCTGATTTTCATCGGGATGTTTTCCAGCAAGGCAACCATGCGCAGACCGTAGATCCGCCCAGCCAGGTCATTGTCGAAGCAGTCGAAAGCCCTGGCATGAGGAAAACGGCTCATCACTCCCGTAACCTGCCGGTCGGAAAACGTACCGCCTAGAGAAACCAGAGCCATATCCGTGTGCAGCTGCATCCTGTTCTCCTGATAGAAAGCCATGGCATCCAACGCTGATTCACAGAAATACACCTGTTTCACATCCTCCGGATTTCCTTGTGAGAGATTTGCCACCCATGCCGAAGAAGAAGAGTCGCTGCCCGCAGCCTTGGACTTGTAGCCGCCATAGCCACGTATCTCATAACCCTTCGCTTCTTCAGACATGCCGTCGGTATAGGGGAAGCCGATGTTGAACCCTTCAAAGTTCCCGTTGTGACGGTCCCGGATGAGCACGATGAACGGAGCCAGTTCCCTGACGGTTTCCTCCGAGATACCCCGCTGTGCAAACAGTCCGGGAATCCGATTGGGGTTGAGTGGTTTTACCTCGTAGCGAGAAGCATCGAATACGGCAGTCGACCTGGCAGCCTTGATGTACTCAAGGTCCTCACGGTACTCCGGTTCGGGCATATTGGCAAAACGTGCCAGTACCTTGGCCACTTTCTGCCACTCGTCCTTGCCGGAAACCAGAAAGGTGTGGAGGTTCTCACGTATCAGAGTGACCACATCCCCACGGGAGCCATCACGGCGGAAGAAAGTCTGTGAAGACTTGTCGTTCGGGTGACTGATGATAAGTGTGTCGCGCTTATCCTTGCCGTCCCCCAGCACCATCTCCACATACTTGCCGATTCCGGCTTTCCGGTCCAGCCGGTAGCCCAGCGCATACGCTACGTCATCAACGCCCACTCTGGCTTTCAGCTCCTTGAAGTTTACCTTGTAGTCCGTCATAGCTTCACCGTTTCAGTTAGATACCCATTTTCGCACCTGTTTTCTGTGTCCGCTGCATCATAGCCAGTTCCGGTTCGAAGGTCTTGTGTGCCGTCATGTTCAGGAAGGCAGCCTTGTCCTTGTAGTCCGTCAACTGGAAGTAGGTCTTGGCTGTATCTTTTGATACCTTCTTCAAACCCAGTTCCACACCGTCGTAGGAGGCACGGATGGCATAATCCCCATTGCGTGTCTTCACAATAGCCGCATTCTTGAACGGCACCTCTTCGCCTTCGCCCAACGGGGCAAACGGGTCGTTCTTCGTCAGGTAGGGCTGCTCGTTGAGTGCCAGCCGCTGCTTGTCCACCTGATCCAGAATGAGATCCGAAGCCTTGTTCACGTCTGCCATGACGGAAACGATGAACTTGGGTTCCTGCTTCAGCACCCCAATCCAGGAATCCAGATAGGCTGCGGAATTGTCCGTCACCTTCATGTCAAAGCCCATCGAATGGCAGATCATGGCAGCCGTCAGTTCCGCCACCAATTCTTCTTTTGCATATTTCGGGTCTCCGAAGCGTCCGCCCATCTCGCGGTTGAGCCGTTCCGGAGTCATGGTGGAGTGTGACATCTCATGCAGCATGGTGGAGTAGAACTCCATGCCGCCCCGGTAGACTTCCTCGGGGGTATCACCGATATTGAACTGCTCCTTCATGGGCAGCACCACGATGTCCTGGGCCGGTGAATAAAAAGCTCCGTCCACCCGTTTGTCCGCCTGTATGGGACAGAGCCAGCCTTGCGTCTCAATCATCCGGTCGAGAGCGGCATGGACATACATGCCTTCCTTATCCCGAAGCTCGGGCACCTTGAACTTCTCCATGAGTTTCTGCACCCGTTCGGGCTGCACCTCTGCCAGGTTGGTCTGGTCGATGTTATATACGGGGAAAGCTTTGAAGAAGGGAATGACATCCATGCCTTTCTTCTCCTCCTTGCTCATGGCTTTATACTCATCCGAACTGACCTTATGGCCGTTCTTGTCCTTGACCAGCACGTCCCAATAGACCACGGGAAAGGCCTTTTCACCTTTCAGTACATGGGCTTTCAGGTTGTGCGCCTGCTTGAAGGTGAGGTACACCGGCAGCCGGTAGCCCTGGGCAGCGGTCTGCAGCTGGAGGAAGAAGGAGTTGGAACCCGAGTAGTTACGGCCTCCCACGTTCTGCGGGAGACCTGCAAACCCGGATGCACCGCCAATCCAGCCTTTTTTCCAGTCGGAAGCCTTCATCTGCTCCATGCGGGCAATCATCATTTCGGCAAAGCGGTCGATGGCTACCTGTCCGGCATTGCCGGATGTGTTAGTTCCATACGCCATAGCTTTCGTCATCCATTACCTGACGGTCCATCAGATTGATGTCCGTCTGTTCGACATAAAATTCAGCGGATTCATCCGAAGGATCCGTGCCGTGCGTGCGGCACCAGTCCAGGAAATCCTGTGCGTTCTCACCCTCCAGCACAAAGCGGAGATAACCGATTTTACCCTCTTGAAGAAGTTCCACCAATTCTTCGTATTCCATTACTGTTGACATATTGATTCTTGTTTGAGTTTGATACTGTTTGATTCCGTTACATTTTCAACGCAGCCGTCTTTTCCTGCTTCATCGAATGAGCAGCGAGCAAGCCCGTGATTTCGGTGTTCAGGTACTTGGCTGCAATCTGTTCGCGCGTAGCCGTCTTGGCTTTGAAGAGCGAATAGCCGTCATCGAATGAGATTTCATGGCGGTTGGTCTTGCCCTTGTCGCCCATATCCATTGACACCTTCCACTTGTTGTCCGCATGGTCTTTTGCCACCCGCACCCCTTTGGGGTCCACCCCTTCGGGAAGCTGGTACTTTTCGTAGGCAGACTTCAGGTGCAACCTCTCACCGAAATTCTTCTCAATGAGCTGGCTCGGTGACATGGTGCGGTCGAAGTAAGCGTTCAGGTCCTCCCGGGAAGCTACGACAGACATCTTGGTATCACCCATCTGTGCATAGAACTTATACTTGCCGTAGTCCGGACGCTGCTCGTCCTTCTCTTTGTACACATTGAACTTCTCCACCTTGATGTCCCCTTCCGGTCCGGCAATGGTCTTGGGCATGCGGAAAGCCTCTTCCGATACCTTGGGCTGGAGTTTGGTGGGATAATAACGTTCCATGAGCTGCTGCACCGACATCTCCTTTTTCTGGTAGGCGGCCAAATCCGCAGCGTCCATCTTCTGCGGCTTCAGCTGCACTCCGTCCATTTTGGCGGTGAAGTACCAGTCCGCCGGATTGGTGGTACTCTGGAAGGCATGACCGTGGGTTACCTTCTCGCCGTTGGCAGTAATCATCTGCGGTTCGCGCGGCTTGCGTTCCTTTTTTGTTTCGGACGCTTGTTCGTTCTTGACTTCCGCTTTCGCTTCCGTCTTTTTCTCTTGGGCAGGTTTCTCCTCGACAACCTTCTTCACTGTCTTGACAGGCTTTTCCTGCTCAGCCTGTTCCTTCTTTTTTCTTGCCATAGAATCCTTGTTTGGAATGATTTCTTCTTTCACTTTTCCGCCGACATCCTCTTTCGCCTTTGCCTTTTTCATCAGCTCCGGACGGTCAATCGCATCGCAGATAGCCACCCGCTGGCCGGAACGGATCAGTTTGGGCAGATGCCTGTCCAGTTCATGCCGGGGAAAGGTCAGGAGCTTGATGGGGTCCTTTTCCAAGGGAATAACCTTTTCAGACACCTTCAGCGCCAGTATCACTGATGCCTTGAGTGCATCCTCCTTGTACATCTCATAGAAGTCCTCTTTGCGGAAAAGCAACATCGCATCCGGATGTTTCTTCTTCAAGTCGTTGAACTGCCGAACAAAGCCGACATCTTCTTCTTTCTTCTTGACCATAGGGAAAAGGATTTAGCGTTTGAGCCCCTTGGATTTTTCCTCTTTGGCACTGCCGAACCTGACAGCCCGTTCCTGCGACTGCTTGTCCACCACCTGCCGGTATTCCCAGCGGTTCTTGTCCGTCATCACCAGTCCCAGGTATTCGGGATGCTGCTCGTCGTAGCGGAGCTTCTGCTGGCGTTCCCATTCCTTCAAGTCACCCTGAATGACCTTGAATCCCTGCGGCTCTTTCAAGTCCACACCGACAGACACCTTTTCGCCGCCCACATTCAATTCGACCGGTTTACCCTCCCGAATCTGTTGCTTCTGCTGCGTACCCAGCTCAATATCGTTGAGCTTCTCCATGTCCTTCAGTTTCTGCTCCAGCTGAATGTCTGTTACCCTTCGGTGGACAACCGACTTCGTTTCGGGGTCCAGCTGAAGGTACTGCTGCGTCTTTTCGCCACGAACCTCCACCGCCTTCTGGATAACCTCTCCCTTAGTCAGCCTTTCTGCCTCCTGGTCAGTGAGAAGCAATGCCTTGTTGCGTTCCGTTTCCAGTGCGGCTCGAACTGGGTAAGCCAGCAGCGCCGGATTTCCTTGTTGGTCAGTAGTCAGTTGGAGTTTCAGCGGCAAGGTGATGACATCACCGTTCTGCGCACGGATAGACACCTGCAGGAGAGGGGTGACCTCTCCGGATGCCAGTTTCTCTTTCACATCTGCCGGAAGGCTGTCTGCCTTTTCCCGGTCGATTCCCAATACTGCCAACTTTTCGTAAGGCAGCATCTCAGATAGATTTCTGTTGTGCATTTCCATATACTATTATTTACCAGTTATTTTTGCGGAATGAACCGCTTGAACACACCGCAAAAGTATTTTCACCCCTATCCTAAATAAGAAATGCACAACACAATTCTGTCATCCCTACTGTTGTTGCTGATGCCCCTTGGTGCATCGGCACAGTTCTATACGATTAGCAAAGCGTCCGATTCCGTGCAGGTTTTATCCTCAAAAAAGATAGAAACCGTTGCAGATGAGCATGTTTGCGGAGTGAATACAGTTCATAAAGTCAGAACGGACTCCTTACCCCCTCTTGTTGCAGTGAAAGAAAAACAACTGCAAACCGACCAAAAGAGTGACAAAAGGACGTCCCAAAAACAAGCCGTTCCCCAAAAAGGTAAGCAGACATTCTCAAAACCCAAGCAGTCCCATTTACCGGAACTTACCATTCCCAATCTCTATCAGGAAATCATCCAAAACGGCATCCAACACCCAAGGATTGTACTGGCACAAGCCATCCTTGAAACGGGCTGGTTTCGTTCACCGCTCTGCCGCAACCGGCACAACCTGTTTGGACTGACGAATCCCAAAACCGGGAAGTACTATGAGTTCAATCACTGGACGGAAAGTGTCCGGGCCTACTACACTATGGTACAGTACAAGTACAAGGGAGGAAACTATTTGTTATGGTTGCATAAGATTGGCTATGCAGAAGATCCGAGGTATGTGCGTGAAGTTGCTCAAGTACTCAAAAAGATTTTTTAGAAGAAAAAGGCTTAAAAGCATATAGAATATAAGATAATCAGTACCTTTGCATAAAACAGGAATAAATAAGCCCTTATGGAAAATGTATTTCGAGATTATGGCCGATTTGAAAACAAATCCAACAATCGAATCATCTGTTTCAATGTAACACGCACCTATTTACTGTGTGAAAGACCCAGTTTATACGAATGTGTAAGAAAGTATTGGAGATTGAATGGTGAACGAGCTAAAAAAGCAGAATACGTTTTTGCCGTCAGTTCTGGTTACATCGTAGGAGTATTCAAGCCCACCCATTGGTTTCTCACAGATTCGAATGAGTATGTTGGTCGTTGGGAGTTTGAAGGTGAGGAGATATTAGACTCTCCGTATTTACATATGGATATTTCTCATCTCATAGGGAAAAGACAGAATCCTGTTTCGTATTTGAATGTATAGTATAAATTAAGGTTCAGACAAAATGGTACAAAATTGGTTCTTAGTACAAGTTGCAAATGAAATGTTATCTCACATGGCTGATGATATTAGATATTTAGGACAAACTACTTTTAGAGGAAGTCGTAACTATGAGGTACCTTGTGAAGATGATTTTCTGGTTGTTTATAGTGGATTTAATAGCGGAAGTCTATTCCCTTTATTCGTAACGAAAGTAAGCAAAGTGTTAATTATAGATCAGAATGAATTTATTTGTATTATCAACAATGTATCTAAAGTTGTCAAAGTAAGAGAAGAGTTTGCTGAATACGAACTAAGGTATTTTCCGCAATGTAAAACAAATATGATAGAACATATTGATTCTACTTTACTACAAAAGCTCTGGCAAGAACTTCAAGTGGCACCTGCACTAAAAGCATGGAATTAATTGACTGGTTTATTAAATGAATTCAACCTATAAGAATAGGATATGCAGAGTAAAACCACATTATATATAAGGCTATTTGCTATTTATTTCTTCCTCAATTATAGCATCTTCTATATCAGTATGAAGTTTATATAACATACGGAAAGTGTATATTTCATAAAAAAGAGAAAACGTAATAAGCATAATACCGATAAGCATTACATCAACGACGACATATTTTAGAAAAGCATATCTTAGATTTTTATCCCATATCAAGGATATAATGGTCACAATGGTAGATACACTGAAATCCCCCAATAACATATTGCGTGTGTGCACCATTGATGCACGCAAGCTAGTCCGTATTTGCTTGTTTAGAATTTTTGTAAGGCTAAAAGAAATCAACACGCTCATACTTATAGAAAAGACAATACCAAGTACCGTGAACAGAGTCTGCAAAACGATAGCATTACCATTCACACCTGCGCTAGATAGTAGGCAAGCTACTATTATCGCAAATACCATACGTATTATCATTCTACCCATTTTCTTGCTTTCGTATCTCGCTTAAAAACAATTCCATTTGCTGCTTTAGTTGTTCTTCTACTATGCGATTAGGACTCACACATTGAATAGTTGTGTTTTTTTTAACCTTAACAGCTGCACCAGTATATTTATTTCCTGATTTAGTATGAACAATTATACCACTATCATTAGTTACATTAGTGACAATTGCACTCATCATACGATTATATTCTTCGGCAGCCAACCCCTTACTTTTTCCTTTTATTTTCAAGAGTAATTTAGCTTCTACGAGTTGACTATTTCGTATCTTTTCCAAATTAGCTGTATCATGACCTAGAAGCTTTTCCAAAATACTGTCTGTAATATTTACCAGATTTGCTGCAATAGTCTTTGGCTCACTTTCTGTAGGTCCTGTACTTACAACATTAGCCCCTCCTACAAATTGTATGTCTCTGATATCACTTAGGACTACACCATCAGGGAGCTTTGTCAGTTCAGAAAATTGAAAAAGCCTTTCTCCTCTAACACTCTCAAGTAGCCAGTTTATATAAGTTTGAAGACGATCTATATTTATGTTTCCAGCTAAATTAGTGACAAGAAAATTATTATTTATAGCAAAATAAAAATGGTCTTTATATTGACTTTGATTAGGATCTCCCTCACTAACTTCCGCCATTGTTATAGTAGGCTGTTTGAACAATCTTTCATCCATTATACCACCATTGTCAGCAGGTATAACACGAAGCATCATACCAAAGAGATAAGTATTGTTTTGAGCCCATGTGAAGTTTGCCAGTAAATCCCTATCAGGATCATCTACGTTCAAAGTCATGCGTCGATCTGCAGCAATTGATTCTGCTGTTAAGACCTGTTGTAACAATCCCAAAATGTCAGAATGTGCTCTAGTAATACTGGGATTTTCAATTTTAAATGCTCTTAGTGTTATTCTTTTAGGAGAGATGTTTGTCATATGGCCATTAATTTATCTGCTACAAATATACAAATAATGGCTGAATATATCGAAATGGTTCAGAAAATATAATGATTTAAGAGAATAAAGCCATTATCAATGATATATTTAATATCTTGAACTTTAAAAATAGATTATATGTTTTAATAATCATACACTATAAAAATAATGCTGATATACAATAAAAAAATACCATATGTACCGGATAGAACGCATAGAACCCATACTTTGCCACCTTGCCATGGATAAACCCGTGTGTTCCATCATAAGAGGCAATCATCCCGCAAGCCAGCAAAGCGCCAATTATCCCATAGTGCATCATCAGTGGAAAGGTACAGAATAGTTGCGCCTTTCTACCCGAGGGAAAAGAAGGACTGCTGATGTTCCCCAAGAGGTAGAACACAACCATCATCAGAATCCCTCGCCACTCATAGTCCACACCGGACCAAGTGGCGAAACCAGCTATAGAAAGGATGACAGCCCCACAAAGCACGCCATCCTTTTTTAATGCCTCGAAAGCTGCCAGTGCCATTACACCCAATGCCAGGGTGAAGAGCACATTGTGCGTTCCGTCCGATCCATTCAGCAGGTACCAGGGCACCTCACTGACTACGGCAAATCCCAACAGCTGCAGGAAGTACTTCATCCGGTTTCGGGTATGCCGGACCCCCTCTGAAATAAGAAAGGCAAACACTGGAAAGGCGATGCGACCGAAGCAGCGCATGACCTCGTAAAGGAGCGTTCCGTGCTCCATCAGGTAGTAGGCACAGTGGTCTGCCACCATGGAAAGGACGGCAATGACCTTCAGTGCGCTACCACTCAATGGAGGCAAAAGGCTTGAATGTTTATATGCTGATTGTAAGGATGCCATTATACTAATCTTTTATGCCATACCCAGCAGTTCCTTGACCATTTTCTCCACTTCATCGTTCACCCGTTTGAAGTTGCGGTTCAGCATGATTTCCTTCTCGCGGTCGTTCTTGAACTCGTAGATTTTCGGCAGCGGCACATAGTGGTCCTCTTCGTCCTTAATCTTCTTCATGTCGAAGTGCGTCTTGCAGAAGTACTTCGTGGTCTTGAACTCCTCCGACTGCTCGATGTCGAAGTGGTTCAGCATGCTGTCGTCCGTAGCCGTGAAGTCACGGGCAGCCTGACCCGCCAGCCAACCGGTTGCCATATCCGCTATCTTGGCGGCAGGCACCAGGTAATCCATCTTTTCGGAGATGGTGGTCGATACCTTGTTGTCGTTGATGGAGATGGACCGGGAAGTCTGCTTCGCCTTGCCAAACACATCATTCTGCGCCCATTCCAGTGTTTCCTTGTTACGGGCAGCACCCATGAAGATGTTACCGCAGGTCGTGATAATCTTCTGCATCCCCACCTTGCCGTAGTCCGCCTCCAGCTGCGGCAGTTCCTGAAAGCCCAAGGTCACCGCCACCTTGTTGGAGCGAGCCGTACCAATCAAGCGGTCTATCTTATGGAAGTAGAGCGTAGGCAACTCATCCACAATGATGCTCACCGGGATATTGCCTTTTGAGTTTACACGGGTAATGAGTCGGTTCAGCACCAGTGCATTCAACGAGCCGATTACCTGTTCCTTCTCCGGGTCGTTGGCAATCACCAGATAGCTCGGATGGGCTTTGTCCGAAATCTTCAAGTCGAAGTCATCCCCCGTAAACACCCAGTAGGCTTCCGGAGAAACCAGTCGGGCAGCATTGACACGGAGCGTACCCACCATACCTTCCAGCTGGTCGTTCGCCTTATTCTCGTAGGCACTCTTGAACGGAGCCATGAGCGAAGCAATCTTGTCGTCCTGCATCAGAATGTTGAACACCTGGTCGTAGGACCTGCCTAAGAAGGAAAGCACATGCGGCATGTCCGAGAACTCCCCGGTGATGGTGTCCGGCTCCACCTCCTTACCGTCTTCATCCTCATACCAGCAGCGTTCAATCTTCACCTGCTTACCAGTTCTATCTTTGTAGGAGAAGCCGTTCAAGTTCACAAACATCCGGTCTTCATCCGTTGACACATCGTTTCCGTTCTCATCCACAAAATCCAGCACTACATTTCCGTTCTGGTCAACCGCATTGAAATCATCCCAGTTCCGGATTACAATCTCATACTTGTGAACCTTCCCGTCCGTATTCTTCGGGTCATCCACTAAAGAAACAAAGCGTTTCAGCTTCTTGCCTTGCTTGAAGCCCACCGGATGGAAGTTCACAAAGAAATAGATAATCGCCGCCAGGAAGTTCTCTGCCGAGTTGGTGAAGAATGCCTCCGAACCCCCTTTCTTCTCACCGCCACCCTTGTTCAGGGAAGCCAGCAGGGTAGCTGCCGTTTCCGATGCTGCCGCCAGGTCCGGAATATACTTGCGCTGAATCGGATTGATGCGGTCCGAATACTCTACATCCGTAAAGTTGATGGTACGGAAACCACAGTTCTGCGGCAGTCTGCCAGCCTTTCGGTTCTTGCAATACTGATAGAAAAGCGTCTTGGCGAGCGTCGGGTACTTGAAGTCATATACCATCATGGAAAACCCCTTGGCAGCGTGCTGACGGATGAACGGGTCGATGATACCGAACGACTTACCTGAACCCGGTGTACCCAGTACAATCGTACCACGGAAAGGATTGATAATGTTGATCCAGCCCTTGTGCATCTTCTGCTTCCAGTAGTAAATCATCGGGATGTTCACCGAATAGTCATTGGCTACCAAAGCCTCCGACTGCTGGAACGATTCGTTCTCGAAGTTGAAGCGGTCTTCACCCACCTTGTAGTTATAGTATTTGGCGATGCCGTCCAGCCCCTGATGCACCAGCATGGTACCTACGATCGAGCAGAGCGCATAGAGAATGCGGTTGGCCGGGAAGCCGAACCAGCTCATGCCGATATTCATGCCGTGAAAGATAAAACACATCCCGACCAATGTCAATCCCGCCAGCACCGGATAGATGACCATCGTCTTGACGTTAAACTTCAGCGCCTTCTTTGCCTTGGTTCCGATACAGACCACACAGATGCAGATCAGTTCAGCCACCTTGCAGCCCGATACGGAATTGAACACCTTGAATCTGCCCAACAAGTCCAGGACAAACTGCGTGACACGGTTATCCGCCGTGATGGGAAGATTCATCACAATCTCGATGATGAGAAAGATGTAGATGCAGCTGCGGAAGTAGTTGTACATCTGTTGCTGTTCCCGGGTTTCTTCGAATGCCATAGCCGTGATGTTTTAGAATGGCACTTTCAGACCCAGTAACAGACCATTGCGGAACGTGTCCCCGTGGAGGAAGTTCACATTGTTCTTCTGGATCAGGGCAAATTCCCATCCGTTGCGGAACACATAGCAATACTCAAACCCGGCTTCCAGCCCGAAGAAGAACTTCTTCTGGGTCGCTCCGAACTGCGGTCCGAAACGGAAGCGGAGCATACCGTTCTTGTAACGTGCCAGACGGTGCTTGTAGAGGATGCCACCATCCCAATAATAGCCTTTCCAGAAGTCGTCCTTCTGCCAGTGGTTGCCCATTTCACCGAAGAGTTCCACCGCATTTCCGTAGGAAAGGAGACGTTCGTAACCGACGGTTGCGTTCAACGTAGAGGGAAACAGGAACCCCGCATTCAGGGTCAGTTTGCTGTCTTGTGCGGAAGCAGCGAGAGAAAGCGCCGCACAACAGAGAATCAACAGGTATTTTTTCATGGCTGTATAGGATAAGAAATGTAATAATAAGGATAGTAAGCCGCCTCCTTCAGGATGTCCGAATCAAATCCGTCTGCATGAAGGATATCTTCGTATTCAATGGTCAGCACAATCACGCGACCGCTAATCTGGTTCTCCGATATTTCCAGGCGGAGCACCTTCTCGTCCGGGAACGTCAGTTTGGGAAGCACCATCACATTGCGGTAGTTCTTCTTGAACTTGCGCGAAGAGTTGAGCGTAAAGACCGGTGCCAGCTCGATGGTCTGCGAGTTGGTGGCTTTCGTTTCCTTCTTGTCCGTCAGCTTCACCCGGATTTCCTCAATGTCGTAGGGAATCTTCGTCCTGTTCTGCAGGGAATAGTCGATGAAGAAATAATCCCCCACGGCATAGATGTTGTTGACCACGGCTTTCATGCCGTGCGCCTTGGACACAATCTGGTTGAATTTTCTATCGCTGCTGTAAACCGCCCAGGCATAGCGTGCCATTTCCGCCATGGGCATGGACACCTCCGGGTTGATGTAGGACTTCGTATGGCTGTAGGGTACCTCGAAGATGGAAGCCGCCAGAGCGGGAACACTGGTGTAGAGAACATCATACTGGGCGATGTGCCGTTCACCGATCAGGGTGACCGTTCCCAGCAGTTCATTGTCCCGGTAGCCAGCCGTCTGCAGGGAGTCGCCGGCAGCCTCCATAAAAGGCTTGATGCGTACCATGTTGTCGGCGCACTGATTGCCGATAATCTTGGGTGTGGAAATGTCCACCAGCTTGATGTTCTCGGGCATGACGATGTGGGTGGTCACCTCGCTGTTCACGTAGATCTTCTCTTTGGCGGAAACGTGTCCGATGATACCGAGAAGACTAAAGAAAAGTAAAAATAATTTTGTTTTCATATTGGGTAATTTTTATGATTTGCTGATTGTGTGCTTTGGTTACTTGTAAACTTACTTACTTTATGCTTTGTAATCTTGTTGACTATATGATTAGTAATAAAGTTTACCTATTTTCATCCTTGTCCTTTACCGGGCATCCTCCGAGTTGATCAGATAGACAATCGTGTTGTACTTGATTTTCGCCTTGTTTTTGCGGATATTCGACGAAATGGCAGAGGTCGCCGAATTGTACATGTTCTGCAAGGCCTGCAGGGCAATGGCTTCGCCCGATATGCCCGACCCGTAGCCGTTCTCCGATTCGAAGCTGATGTTCTGCTGCACTGTGCTGGAACCAGCATCCTTCACGAAGTCACGGAAAGCTGATTCAGGTACATAGAACCCTTCCATGCCGTCGTTGTCGAACACCGAGAGCTTCACCTTGATGAACTTGTCCCCAGCCAGAATGCTCGTGATGGTGGCCCGTACACGCTGCTGTCCGAAGCCCGACACCGTACCATAGAGATAGGTTCCTTTCCGCAGTTTCGTTCCGCTCACCGTCACGTTGTCCAGCAGCTTGAAACGAAGCCGGGTTCCCTCCTTTGCTTTGGTGGTCTGGTCAATCATTGCCCGGATCAGTTTCGCTTCCACGGCATCCTCCGAGGCGGTGACCGTATTGAATTTGTCCGCATTCGTATCGGCGGACTTGATGACCAGGTTCGGCCGGTTGCGTTCCCTTTCCGCCTGTCTGACCTTGGCAATCGAGTCCGCCCGTTGCTTCTGTGCCGCTTCCTCCGCATCCTCGCTGCCGAAGCCCAGTCCCTTCTCGATGGCTTTCTGCCGCTCGTAGCTGCGCCGTTGGATTTCCTCCAGGTCACGGGCAAAATCCTCCTGCGAGGTATAGTCTGGCGAGGCACCGCTTCCCTGCGTGCCGCCTGCGGTCCGGGGGGAAGCATGGTCCCCGTAGGCATAGGAGTTGATATGCCGCTTGGACTCAGCCAGCGACCGTTCCAGCTCCTCCATTTCCCGTTGCTGACGGAGCCGTTCCGCTTCCGCCGCATCCAGTCTGTTCAGTTCCTCCTCGCTGTAGCCGTGCTCCAGCTCCTCGTCCGTTTGTTTTTCCTCGCCGATGCCGCCCACGGCAGTAAAGGCATCCTCGTCCCCGAAACGTCGGGACATCTCATACATCTTGTCTCCGGCTTCCTCCGCCTGCGCTTTGGGAAGCTCCGTATTGATGCGGTCGGTGGCTACCGTCTGTTTCGTTTCACTGCCGCCCCCGAAGGTCTGCATCACAAAATACACCAGGGCGCACAGTGGGATGAACACCACCAGCGGAAAGATGTACTTGGGCTGTTTGAAGTTAATTTTCATCATGGGTTATCATTGTTTTTTAGTGATTGGACGATGTGTTCCAGTTGCTGGTAGCGTTGGACGATCCGGATGGAGTCCGCGTGGCTTTTACGGGGAAGGGCGATGAGCGAATCCAGTTCCTCCCGCAGTTTCTGTCCCCGGCCAGTCAGTTCCATCAGCGTGGTACGGTGCACGTTCTTGTTTGCCTGTATGGTGCGGAACCCCTGAAACATCGGTTCCACCAGTGCGATGCCGTTCAGGCTTTCCGTGCCTGTCCACGCTGCTTCGTCCGTTTTCCGGTTGCCCGTCAGCAGGACATCCCCTGCGATGTTTCCCGCCAGCAGGAAAGCCAGCGACCCCACCACACAGGCAAAGGTGCGCCGGGGATGCTTCCTTGCCCAGCGGTTGGCCAGCCGGATGCGACCACCCAGCCGGAAGCGGTTGCCCACTTCACCCAGCCGGGGTTGCAGCCATGCCCGTATCAGCCGGTGCGTGTTTAGCCGGCTCTCTTGTAAGCTACGTTTAATCGACTTCATTGTATCTCATTTAGGGGTTGTCGGTTCAATAATCCAAATCCTTGTTCTCCAGTGTCCTCCAGTTGGTGATCATCAGACCGTGGGGATTGTTCCTTGTCCGGGGAACCGATTCGATGAACCCTGTTGTGACCATGGAGCGTTTCAGGTCCCGGGTACGGCGCTTGATGAGCTGCGTCCCGTAGTAAGTGAACTTCCGTTCGTGTTCATCGAACCGGATGGAATCACACATGATGGTACACACCGCCGAAGAGGAGATAATGTCGGAGTAAAATCCGTTCTCGTCCAGCGCCTGCTTCTGCTTGAGGGCGGTACCGTCCGCCATGTACATTGCCTTGCCGACCGTCCACTTGATGTAGTCGTTGTCGGGAGGCAGGTTAAAGAAATACTGATGGAAGAGCTGGATATGCGCCTTGGCTTCCATTGTGAAGTTCGCTTCCAGCCGGGCACGCTGTGCCAGGAAGGGAATGTCGCCGTCCAGTATGTAGATCTGCTCCCGTTCTTTCGTCACGAGCGAGATGCAGCACCAGACGGTGAACCCGCAGATGAGGGTGCAGCCACCTATCGTGGCCAGCACCGTCATCAGGGCGAGTTTCGTTTTCTGTGCTAATGATTCGATAAGCATATTCGTTGGGATTAGAATTTATTTGCTGTTCTTGCCTGCGCTGGGCTTCACGATGGACACGGCACCGCTTACGGCAGCTCCTGCTATTGCCCCTGCTGCACCGCCAGCCATGGAAGACATGCCCATCACGGCACCGCCTGCTGCACTTCCTGCACCGGAGCTGACACCGCCAGGAATCAGCCAGGAAGCCACTTCGGGCACAAAGCGGATGATATAGGCACCCACCAGCATCCCCATGGCATACATACAGTTGGAACCGATGCCCTGCAGTCCCAGTGCGCCGATCTGTTCCCAGGAGTTTACCGAGCCGTGAAGCAGGTGGTTGTAAGCTATGAGGTCCTGCTGCAGGTTATAGAGCAGAATGAAGTCGATGTAGTAGATGCACATATAGGTGACGAAGCCCCACAACGAGAGGGAAAGGAACTTCGACATCCACTGGCTCCAGGCCGAGTTCCAAGGCGGAGCCAGAGATAGGGCGAACATGATGGGACAGAAAATCATCATGATGGCCATGAAGATGCGCTGCGCCACCAGAATGCCGTAGTAGGACATCTGGAATATCAGTTCCCCCACAAAGCGTATGACATCGTTGATCCATTCGCTCATCTTGGTTTCAGCCGCCACCGCTGCCCGCTGGGCATAGTTGTTGATGGTGTTGCCCAGATTCTCCACGTTGTAGATGAGCTTGTCCCACCAGGCAGCATCCTGTCCGATGGCAGCTACCTGCTGGGCGGTGGAAATGGAGTCCTGCACCTCCCGCAGGCGGTCGAGGTATTCACTCTGTTTCTGTGCCACCTTCAGCTCGAAAGCGGCCACCTCCTTGTTCTTGGCTTTTGCCATGGCCTTGGTCGCGGTTTCCAGTCCTTTGCCGGGAACCTGCAGGGCCTGACAGATCCACGAGGAAGAAGAGATACAGATGGAAATGCCGATGATGCGCAGGAGTTTCATCACGTCCATGCCGCGCCGTCCGAGCATCATCATCCAGCACTCGTAGGAGCCTACACAGAGCGCCAGCAGCAAGCCGATGATGCGTGCCAGTCCGATGGCATCCCCCAGTATTGCCACATTCGGGAAGGTTTCCATGGCGACCAGCAGCTTGTCCAGACTCTCGTCAATGGCAGGCAGTCCGATGGTTAAGGGAACAAACAGTAGATTCATTTGCTTCAATAATTTGTTGGTTATACGTTCGTTGTTTCATCTCAGTTCAATAATGGGTAGCCGCTACAGCGCAGAGGTTGGCAGTCCGTTTGACCAGCGTTTCCATCTTCTGTCGGGCTTCCTCGTAAGCCTGCTGCCGTTTGGCATTCTCCAGTCCGTAGCCCACTCCGGTCTTGTGGATGTAGGCGATGTCGGCACAGAGAATCTCATTCTCCCGGCTCAGCTCATCCACCTGGTATTTGAGCTTTCCACCGCTCTTCTTCAGGCAGTAGAGCAACCCTTCGGTGATGCAGTCCTGCATCCGGTTGAATTCATCCTTGTATGCCGGATAAGCCAGGTCTACCGCCCGGTCAGCTTCCCGCAGCAGTTCCTCCTTGTAGAGTTCCTCCAGGTATTTCCGTTCTTCTTCCACCTTCTTCACCTTCTGCCGCTGGGTCTCTTCAGATACCACCCGGGTGGGCATGATGCGTTTGATGTTCGACTTGGATTCCTTGAAACGTACCCGGAATCCCGAGTTGAACCCTGCCCATTTCCAGTACATTTCCGCACCCGAATATTTCTTGTGCAGCAGGAAGTAGTACCAGTCCGGTGCAAAGTCCCAGGGTCCGTTCTCCATCGACTGCCACTGCCGGGCTTTTTCCTTGTCCTTGGCCGGACGCTGGGCATGCAGACCGGAAGCCGCCGTCATGCCCAGCAAGCAGAGTAATATAATTTTATACCGCATATCCTTGATTCCATTTGTTGACCACCTTGTTTACAATCTCGTCCTTCACGCTGGAGTTGAGAATCTCCCAGATGTAATCCGGCTTCCATCCGCCCTGCGTCATGAGGTAACAGTAGAGGTTGGCATTGTCGATGATATACCTTGCCTTGTCGATGGTGCTTTTCAGCGTCATCACCAGGTTCAGTTTCTCATCGAGGGAAGCCTTCATCAGGTTTATGCCCGAGGCAGCTACGGAAGCATACAGCTTGTAGCAGTGCTTCACTTCCCGGGAGATAGCCAGGTTGGCATCCGCATAATACCATGCGACAAAAGGCTTTTTCTTCACGTGCTTGAAGGTGTTGGACGTAAAGTCCTTGTACTCCTTGACCAGCATGTAGAGCGAGTTCGCCGTGGAAGAGACAGCCCCTGCCAGCACCAGGTAGGAATGGGCATTGTTCATCTTCGTGTTCAGGGTGGTCCGTACCTCGTTGAAGCGGTTCGCTCCCTTGGTGACCAGCGACTGTTCCCCGAAACTCGTAGCCACCCGCTGCATGGCTTTGTCCTCGTCCTTCTTCACCGCCTTGTGCAGGGCGATCAAGGCTTCGATGGTCGGCAGGTCCTTGGGGACGACACCTGCCAGGCTCCTGCCCGGAACCAGTAAGGTCAGCAGGCAGAGCGCAACACTCAGGATGGTGATTCGTTTCATAGCCTATCCGGATTAAGTTAGGAACGAGCAGCCAGTCCGTTCCAGTCCTGGACCAGACCGCCCACCTGGTTGTGCAGGGTCATTACGTTTGCCCATCCCTCCGGGTCGATGGCAAAGAAGAGGTCGTTGGCTGTGGCAAACTGCGCCATGAGCATCATTCCCTCCACCTTGTAGCGAATCTCCCTGAGGTCGGTATAGATGCGGTTGGCGAGCGTCAGCCGTTCGTAGCGGTCGAGCAGGTTGTGTCCGTCGTTATTCTTCTCGGCGGTGCCTTGTCCCTTGAGCGGATTCTGCACCCGGGCATTGTTTACGATGTTCACGAAGTTGCCCACCAGCTGTTGCGTTTCCATCACCAGTCCGCCCAGTTCTGTCAGGCAGTAGAGCTTGTTGGTGAACTTAGCCCCGTTGACTGTTTTAATCAGTTCCGGCACATCCTTCAGGATGTCGAAGGCACACAAGCCAATTTCCTTGTAGTAGCGGCTCTCCGTGCCGAATCCGGAAATGTTCTGCATCGACAGCTTGTAGAGTTCCTTGATGGTTGCCATGCTCACCGAGTAGAGTTCCACCTTCTGCTGCTTGGCAGCGATGGAGTCCAGGCGCAGGTTATGCTGGTCTTCAATCAGTTTCTGGGAAGCCGTATTGGCGGCTACCACCTTGATGCAGTTCTTGTCAATGACAATGCGCCAGCCCGCAAAAGTTTGGACGGAGGCTGCCGTCACCAGCGCCACCGTCAGAAATAATCGTAGTTTTACCATAATGACATGACTTTTTGATGTTCGTTGACTTGGCGGGCAAACTCCAGGTACTTGGGGCTGCCCGCTTGATGACGGTCTGCCTCCATACGGGTGATGGCTTCCTGCATGGTTCCGTAGTGGGCCAGATAGAGTTTGAGGGCTTCCTTTTCCGTGCGTTCGGTAGTGTAAGCCCAGTAGCATTCCGGTGCTTCCTCCACACCGTACACATCCGAGTTCTGTCCCCGGCATATCCAGACTTCCTTGAAGTAGCTGCGTCCTTCCCGGTTGTTCAGGGCATTGATGGTGAATATCTGCTGCCGCTGGATGGGAGTCAGTCCCAGGATGGCGGCAATGTCCTCGTAGCGGTCCTTGAACTTGGTCTGGTCGAGCAGTATCTTCACATCGGAGTTGTTGATGATGGCTTCCTTCACGATGGGCGAATCTATCACATCGTTCAACTCCTGGGTAACGACACCCGCTATGCCGTGGAACTTTCTTACCGTTTTGTACAGATATTTGATGTATTCCGCCATGGTGGGCGAAGCAATCGCCTTCCACGCTTCCTCAATAATCAGCGCCTTGCGTCCTTTCTTGATGCGCATCTTCTGCAGGAACACGTCCATGATAATCAAGACAACTATCGGAAAAAGCACGGGGTCATCTTTAATCTTGTCAATCTCGAAGACGATGAACTGCTCATCGAAGAGGTTCACATCCAAATCGGAGTTCAGGGTCATCTCCAGTTCGCCGCCCCGGTAGAACTGCTTCAGGATAGCTGCGAAGTCACGGATGTTGAACTGAATCTTCTCCTGTGCCACGATTTGCGGAATGCGTTCCAGTGCAAACTCATAGTAGGAATTGAATGACAGTTCCCGGACTTTCAGTCTGCGTTTCTGTTCCTCAATGTGGTCAATCTGCTTGTCAATCTTGATAAGCATGGAGTTGTTGTAGAGTTCCTTCTTGTAGTTCTCGATAATCTGCAGGGCACGTTCCTTTTCCCCTTTGCTGGCAGCTTCATCCTGGGCAAGGGCATAGAGCGAGCGGCACTGGCGGAGCAGTTTGAGTCTCCGGGCTTCTGCAGGAAGCATGAGTGCCCTGCTTTCCGCCTGCTTGTCCATTTCGGCTTCTCTGATTTGGGCATCAATGTCTTCCATGCTGTGGGAGAACTTGTCGTAGTCTTCTTCCATCTTGGAGGCAACCAACAGCTTTTGTCTCAACCCTTCACGTTCCTTTTCGGTGAACTTAGTGAAGGGATGGAAGTAGGCTTCATAGTATTCCACGATGGTCTGGTTGATGAGCATATCCTCAATCTTGCTCGGAAACTCATTGCCTTTGAAGATGAGAAAGATGAGTGACTTGAGGAAGTTCTTCTTCTCCCCGAAGTTCAGGTCATACTCTTCCTTTGTCACCTTGAAAGGGTTCATGGAAATAGGCTTCTCCTTCGAGTAAGAAATATAGGTTCCCTTGTAGTAACCGCAGATTCCTTCGTAGGAGTCGCCCGTATCGACCATGACCACATCCGTCTTTTGCTCCAGCAGCTGTCTGACCACGCTGTTCATGTGGAAACTCTTACCACTGCCACTCGGTCCGATGCAGAAGAAGTTGGCATTGTCCGTCATCTTCACCTTGCCCTCTTTCCCTGTGATGTCAATACACACCGGCAGCCCCTGGCGGTCGGTGTAGTAAGTAGTCAAGGGAGTATCTTCCGAGCCTTTCAGGTGTTCCTTGAAGAAGAAGCACAAAGCGGCATCGGAGAGCGTCAAAAAGAGATCATAATCCGGATTGAAGGCATAGCCGTTGCCGGGGAAGCTGTCCGTAAACAACTCCAGCTGATTGTAGGCGGTACGGGACGGCATGATGCCGCACTCATACAACTTGGTTTCCAGATAGGAAGTGACCGGGGTGACCTTATCCACCGGGCAGCTCACCAGGATATTGAAATTGGTATAGACCAGCAGGGTGCTGTCCACAGCCAGCTGTTGCAACACTTCCTCGATGTCCGCCTTAGCAATCTTGTTGCTCGGGTCGGGCATGGAGCCGTGGCGTTTGGCTTTACCCTGGAGCTTGCGGAGCAGCTTGCGCTGTTCGGGTATCTGTACCACCTGATTATACACCACACAATCCGCATGCGGAACCTGTGTCAGAAAGGAAAGCAGGTCGGTAGCGATGGCATAGCCGTTGATGGAAGTTTGCGTGTAAGGCTTCACCAGGGACGGCAGGTTAATCTCGTCTATATCCACCAGCGGATAGGAACGGACCACCCGGTTGCCGATTTTCAGATACTCGTCCGATGCCTTAAAGTTGGTCATGGAGAACGGACCGTGACGGAACTGAAAAGCCATGAAGCGGTGACAGTACTCGTTGACCTCCTTCTTGGACAGCATCCGATGCCGGATATGCTTCTCGTTGAGAATGTCGGAAACCTTGTTGACTTTGGCGTGGAAGTCCAGCCATTTTTTCGGGTCGTACTGCACGAACTGGCTGCGCTGTGCCTCCTGCGTCAGGATAAGGAAGGTCCGTATCTCCGTGAATTCTCTTCCCTCAAAGTAGCGGAAGTAGCTTCGTGTCAGAAATTCCGCATCCTCCGGCACCTCGTGGTGATAGGACTGTTTGCAGAAGACATCCTGTTTCTGCAGGGCATATCCCTCGCCAAGAGTCTGTACGATGTTGGAGAGTACATCCTGAAAACGCAGGTACTGCTCTGCATCCGTACAGAGCTGCTGCACGGGATTGGTCATTTCAAAGATTACGGAAGGTTCGCCTTTTGCAGCGAAAAGAACAACATGGTTGTTCACCTCTTCCAATTGGGCATAGAGCCCGTCAAATGCGCGTTTTTTGTTGGCAGCCATAGGATGATGTTTGTTAGGATTTCTTTCTCAGGTTTCTGTACACGAAGATGCCTCTCGACCTCCGTTTGTTATGCAGTCCGCCCCGTTGCTTTACAAAGATGGTGACCAGACCCGCCAGTGCCATCACCAGCATGGCGATGAATCCGGCAAGCTTGCCCAAAACAATGGAGAAGCCGATAAAGCCGACAAACGACACACCGATTGCCCCAGCAGCCAGTGTCAGGAAACGACCTCGGATGCCCATAAACTCCAACGGCTTCTGCAGTCCCTTGAATACAGGATAGCCTTCGTGATTCATCGCCATACGGTATTTTTTTTGAGTGGATTATTTGAAAAACAACGGCAATGCCTCGGACAGTGCGATAAAAGCAATACAGCCTCCAATGGTCAGCATGATAGTCTTTTTTACATCCTGGTCGCCGTTTTGCATTTTAAAATAAACGTTAAAAGCTCCTACTAAAACGATAACGGCAGCAATGGCTTTCATCAGGTTGGAAACCGGTGTCTGATAGGAACTTACTTCTTGCGTGGCTTTGGTGAAGCCTGCGGCACCTTTACTGGCTGCCATGGCTTCTCCTACGGAAATCGTGAGGGCAATGAATGCCATAGTCGTTTTCTGAGCGAATCGGGAACAAAGGATGCGATTGAATGCATCTTGTACTTTTTGTCTTGAAATTTGCATGATTGTAAACATGTTTATAGGTTTTATCACCAAAGAAACAGATGTCGCTCAAGTATCAGATGTCATTCAAGTAAAAGCGGATTCAAACCGACGGTCCGGTCTGTTTCCGGTAGGGTGAAATGCTTTATCGTGCGGTTTCGCACTGATAGATAACGTTTCCTAAATCGCTGCAGCCGGTTTCTGCCAGCTTCTCGATTTGCTTAAACAGTTCCTCCACCAAAATGCCGTCTGTCATGATGGCTTCCCGGTAGCCCGGTCGGTGGAAAGGTTTTTCAGGTTCTGCCGTTTTTTCCTGGCGGTTTGCCGCAGGGACGGGGTCTGATGTGGATACAGGATTCTGCGGAGAATCTGCAGCGGCTGATTCCTTCTGGTCTTTCGGCTGCTCTTCCTTTTTCTCCTCCTCTCGTCCCACCTTTTTCGGTTGGAAACTCTGCGCTTCGTCCGAAATATCTATGTCCTCTTCCATGTGGTTCTCCTGTTCTGCCATCTGTGCTGCCTTTGCCTTCTGCAAGTCCGTTACAATCAGAAAGACATAATAGCCGAGCAGGGCAACAAATAGAAGAGTTACTACTTGTCCGTATTCCATGGTGCGTGTTATATGGCATTGGGTAATAGAATCACTTCATCATCAGGAAAAGGCTGGAAGGTCAGTCCCAGTTTAGTCGCCTTGTTTTCCAGCTTTTCCTTCCGTTGGGTATGATCGGTGAAATACATCACGTTCTTATGTCCGCTGATGACGTAACCTTTGGATTTGAGTCTGGAGCGCAGCCTTACCTTGGCTCGGTGCGAGATGACCTTTATCCGTGTGACCGGATCCAGTCCGAAAATCACCCTCCGCCTTTCTCTGCGGATAATTTCCATCCTGACACGGGAACTTACCTGATAGCTTTCCGGCTTGCTCCGTTTCAGTCCCAGCTTTCCGGCAATCCGGCTTACGCTGTGCCGGGTGATGCCCAGTTCCCGGGCAATCTCGGTAAACGAGCGTTCCTCGAAATGGCTGCGGATGTGTTCAGCCCGGTTCAGCCACTTGCTTTTCACCACTTTCACCAGTCCCAGCTCTCGGGCTTTCTCCTTGACAGCCGTTTCACCCACCTGTAGCACGGAAGCTGTAAAGGCATTGGTTTCCATAGGGTAGAGTTCGGCAAGGGTGCGAAGCATTTCTTCAGTCCATAGATTCTTTTTCATACGCAGATTGATTGTAGTGAATAAAGAGTGATTTCTTCTCCCGGCGGTATTGTGCCAGTTCGGGAAGATAGTTCTTGAAGAAGGCGCGGACAATGGCATTGACCAGATCCGAACGGCAACGGTTGCGGATGTTGCAGTCATCCAGCGAATCCGCCAGGTCGCGGTCCAGTTTGCAGACCAGCCGTTCCGTTTTGTCGTGATTGCTTTCATCGTTCTCCAGGTAGGTCATAAAGTCCTTCCAGCAGTTGTCCTTCTCTTCCGGCTGCAGGGATTCCGTTGCCGGTTCAAGCAAGTCCGTTCGGCTTCCTTCTTCGTGGGGTTCGTTGACTGTACCCTCAGTGTGCAGTGTCTGTTCCTGCAGGATGAGTTCATCATCATTGATTCCTTTCATAAGGTCATCTATTTGAATATCCTTTTTCATTGTGCTATGAATGTTGATGGTTTATGTATCTTGGGATTGTTTTTCTCCGCCAGCCTGTCGGGTTTCCTCGTTCTGATTCAGGTTGGCTGTCAGCTGGATGCCCGACAGTGTGGGTTCCCGAATAGGCTGTAGGGTGTCGAAGATGCCGGAATAGATTTTGTCGAATACCGGAGAAACGATTCCTGCCTGTCTGTCCAATGCCGCCATGGTGCTGAAACGTTCCATATCTGCCCGCTTGGGAATCTTGGCGGTGACATAGCCGTAGTTGGAGAAGGCTTCCCTGGTATTCTCCCACAGCACAAGTTCGTGGCGTTTGCCCACTCTGCCGTCATTCAGGTTGGGAACCATGAAGAGCCGTGCCTTCATCTGTTCTCCCACCGCTTTTTTTAGACGGTCGATGAAGAGCAGGAAGCTGGCGGTGGAAGGTACTGTCACCAAGTCATAGTGAAACGGTACCACGATGACATCCGTGTTGACGAACAGGGGTATCAGCCCGTCCACTTTCAGACTGCCGGGAGAATCCATGAGAACCACGTCGATGCTCGGATCATTATGCAGTTTCTCCATGAGGGTTGTCATGGCTTGCTTGTCGTTGGCTTCATAAGCCAGCACGTCATAGGGAGTGACGGTTTCTCCGTACTTCTTGATATCCGCCTTTCTGCATTTCAGGATGGAATGTTGGGAGTCACAGTCAATCACCACGACACGGGCTCCTTTCATCACCAGGTAATTGGCAAAGGTCACGCAGAGGGTCGTTTTGCCGACTCCTCCTTTCTGGTTGGCGAATGTCACGATAACGGGTGTCTGTACCATGTTGCTTTTCTACATATTTGATTCGGCAGCAAAAATAGGTTCCGGGTACGGCGGTAACAAAATGCACAACACTTTTATGCTTTCAGTAGGCATAACCCGGGTGCTTGGGTGAAACTGTCGGGGGTATTGCGGTATTATCCGACTAAAAAAGTGACAACAGGAAGTCCTCTTCCTGCTGCCACTTCATCGGAAAGGTATCAGTATCTACCTTTTCAGCGAACGTCCGTCATCTATATCCTCGTAGTGGGTCTTTTGTCCCACTTCCCATTCGCGGTTGGCGCCGTGGCTGCCGACACCTTCTTTCCGGAGTTTGCCCAGTCCTTGATGGGACTTCCGCTGCAGACTCTTGATTGGATTGAGTGTCTTCTTGGACTTCTTGAACGGAACCCCATTTCGTTGTGGCTTCTTGGGTTTCTTCTTCACCCGTTCCACATCGAAGCCTTCTTCATTCAGGTTGATTAGGATATGTTCCTTGAAGTTGATGGCATAGTAGGTATCATCGACCTGACGGATAATGAAGCCTTCCTGATACATGGCGCTGCGGGGGGACTTTACTTCGGGATTCTGGAATATATCACGCAGTTTGCCCGCGGCATCGGCATACGTGGGAGGACGTTCCGTAGAAATGTCCACCAGGTCCGGACGGTCCACTTTGAAAATCTTGCAGAGCAGATCCCGTTCTGCCACTGTAGCGGGACGGAACATTTCGATGTAATGGATGCGGTTGTTCCGGTTGATGGCTTCTGCCATGAACGGTTTCAAGGGTCGGGACTTACCGTCAAAGTAAATCACGCCTTTCTTTATATATGCCCGTTGCTTGCGCAGCTTCTGGAAAATCTCTCCCTGTGTTATCTTGGGATTCAGGGTCAGTAGCTGGTCAATGTAGTTTTCGATGCGTTCAAACCGTTCTTCGGGTGTGGCAAAATCCAGCAGCTCATCCATTGCTAACACCCTGGCTCCATGGATGACCGTCTTGTTGGCATGGTCCACAATCAGATAGCCGTAAGGGGCGTCTTTCTTGCCGAAGAACACCAGGTCTATTCCGAATTTGCTCTTCAGTTCTTTCTGCAAATCCTCCCGGTCTGCGCTCACGTCCCGGTATTTTTTGAGGATGCTACGCAGTTGCTGGCAGCGTGCCCGTTCCCGGTAACTGTTCTTGTAGAGCGATTCAATTTCCGCCAGCGGAATCCGTTCCTGTACCTTTCCTCCCCGTTTGACAAACACCGTGCCGTCCTTCTGGTAGGCTTCATATCCCATGGAAGTCAGCACCGCTTTGAATTGGGCGAAGGACGAAAAAGTATATTGTTTGGCTGCGTCGATGTCCGCTGCCGTTTTCTTTTTCCGGTCCATGCCCAGCAACTTGTCTATGACTTCCTGAGAATGCCTGCGCTCATGGGCATGGGGTATCTTGCGCCCGTCGGGTGCGATTCTGGAAGTCACCACGTGCAGGTGGGTGTTGTCGGTATCGTGGTGCGCATAGATGAGCCAGGGTTGTCCGGGTTCGGCATATCCCATCTCCTGGAGATATTGGTGCGTAAAGTCCAGCAGCTGGGCTTCAGTCATTTCATGTCCCTTGCAACTGATGGCTACATGGAACTGCGCCTTTTGGATGCGGTTGTTGGCAGAACTGTATTTCTTCAGGAAGTCAATCTTGTCGTCTGTGGTAGGTGGGCGCACGATACCGAGTGCACCGAAATTCTTCATCTCGATGAGTCGGGCAAGTCCTTTCGAAACTTTATGTTCATTGTAACCGACGGCATGGAAGTTGGTGCTTCCGGGTAAAATGGTTGCGATCATATCCGTATGGTGTTTTCAAGTGAATGGCATACTGGAGGAACAAGGATGCAGCAATTTTCGGGATTTTGAAATCCTGCTGCTCCGTTGCCTGGATTACTCTTCATCAGAGGTTTCGGGTTGGGCAGACCTGATACTCTTCAGCATTAAGGTTTCCAGCTCTCGCTTTATCAAGGTCAGTGTGTGCTGGGTTTCCTGGATGGTGGGCAGCAGCACCTCCCGTAAATAGCCGGGTGCAAGCAACCCTGCAACGGACAGTTCATTGGCTCTCTTCATCGCCTGATTCAGGTTACTTCCTGCCCAGGACAGTTCGTTCTGATACTTTTGGTAAAACGTACCCAGGTCATTCATGAGTTCAATCTGCTGTCGGATGTTCATGTTCGAATATTCTTCGAGAGCCCTGCGGACGTAGTGGCTTACCGTTTTGTATTCTTTTGCCTTTTTCTTGAACTGTTCCACTTCTTCCAAGGTCATCCGGACCTTGATGTATTTGGTCTTTTGTTTCTTCATACGATGCTAACAGGGTTATCGGGTTTACCAAACCTTATTTCGCAAGGCGAAACAGCGATGAAATCGCTCCGATGCGGTAGCATTCGGCAAGTCACTTTTGTGAAGACGAAACGGAGTTTTGTGGCCACAAAAGTACAACTTGCTTGGAAAATCCTGCAACGCAGTTCGATGTCTCCCGAGGTTTATTCTGACACCAAAATTACCGTGCAAACCAGTTTCCCGACAAAATGTACAACAGAAATTTTCCAGCGAAACTTCATTTTGACCGAGATGTCAGAAACCGGATATTCATGGTAACTTGGTGGCGCATTTTCTGCGACTGAAGAACCGAGGAACTGCGGTTCCCTGTCTATGGACATCCGAAATACCCAGGTCTCTGAACATGTCGTGCGAAACTGTTCATGTAAACTTTTGTATGGGTTATTCTACACCGCGCACTGGCAAATGCGGGAAACACGGATAGAAGGCAGGTCGGTTCATTCATCTTGAAAGCCTTGGACTCAAGGGATAAGATGATAGCAGACTTGCAGCATACCTTACAGGCTTAATTCGGATTATTTGTGTATCTTCGCCAAGAAGCAACGAACTGATTTATGGAACAAATGAAGATTCAGGAAATACAGGGAAACAGAGATTCCGGCTTGTTAGATGCCTTGACCGGGGTGTGGAATGAATCCGTGCGGACCAGCCACCATTTTCTCAGTGAGCCGGATATTGAACAACTCAAGCCATATGTAGGCATGGCACTTAGGGAAGTGGGGCATCTGGTTGTGGTGTACTGCGGTCAGCAGGCTAAAGGGTTTATGGGTATTCAGGGTGACAAGATTGAGATGCTGTTCTTGTCACCGGAGCGTATCGGTCAAGGATGGGGCAGTATTTTGATTGACCGGGGCGATAGGTTCCTATGGTGCTACGAAGGTGGATGTCAATGAGCAGAACGACCAGGCAACCCGTTTCTATCTGCACAAAGGTTTTCGGATAATAAGTCGGGATGCTCTCGATGAGCAGGGCAATCCGTTTCCGATTCTCCATTTAACACGATAACTAAGTTCTGTCAATCAGGGAAACAAACACGTAAGGACATCCCGTAAATTCTTGTGTTTTACAGGAAAAACTCCAGAATAAATTTCTGTATATCGTTGATTATTAGTATATTTAAGGTGACAAACAGCCCTGTTTCGAGGCTTGGTGTTCACTAAAATGGAGTCTTATGTTTGAGTTGTTGTTACTGATATATCTGTTGCCGGTCATCTTTGTGGCAGCACTGCTTTTAAAGCTGGCTTTGTGGTTGGTAAAGAAAATATTTCAGCTTGCCGGATGGCTGATAAAGCATCTGTGTGTGCTTGTTTGGAAGTGCTTGTTGCTCATATTGGGTGTGATTGTCGGAGCACGGTGCATCAACCGTTCTCCGGATTCAAGATAATTGATGGCAAAAATAGTCGTACCCGACGAAGAGGTGGGGTACGACTTTATGCTGTCTATGCTCAGAGGTGTGTTTTCCCTCACGTAAGCAATCTCTTTGGCAACCCGGCAGGTGAAGAACTTTTGCAGTGAAAAGAAAAATAAAGCCGTTGGCTAAAACAACGCCGTCTGCAAAAACAGTTTAGTTTACGTGGGTTAGCTTTATATATGCGCTAACCTAAAGTAAAGTATTTATATCTATCGAAAATTGCAGTTGCATCAGCATAAAAAACGGGAAGAGCCACATTTCGACTTCTTCCCGCTATGGATTGGATGATAGGCATAGGAACTTGCCGAATCATCTTTTTTTCTTTTCACTGCAAAAATCACAGAATGTTTTCGTCAATCTCAATGACATGCATTCGGTCTGTGTAGGTTCTGTTCCTAAACAAGAACTATTCTTTCAGTTAATTGCATTTTTGGCACTTAGCTTCAGTGTGTCTGATATATTATTGCTAATTTTGTAGGAGAGAGCAATTAAAGAATTGAGAATGCAATTGATTCTTTTGCTCGTACTTTGATTATTAACTCAAGTCATTTAAAACCTTAAAATATTTATGCAATACGCTTTTTGTGATGAATTTGGAGCATACGGCTTTGGTTTTGATAAGCCTAATGTTACTACCCACTTTATAGTCACTGCCATTATTGTAAATGATTGTGATCTACCTGAGTTGAAAGCTTCAGTAGAAGCTATTCGAAAAGAATTTTTTCAAAAAGGAGAAATGAAATCAAGTCATCTTAAGAATAACCATAGCCGTATAAGAAAATTGCTAGACAAACTTCTCCCATTACCTTTCAATATCTATTATCTGGTTGTCGATAAACGAAAAATCTATGCTCAAAATGGTTTACACTATAAAGGATCATTCTATAAGTTTCTAAACCAAATGATATACCATTCACTCAAGAATAGTTTTCAAGAACTTACCATTGTTGCGGATGAAACCGGAAGCAATGAATTTATGAGCTCATTCGCAAGATATGTAAAGGCGAAAAATCCAGGACTGCAATTGTTTGATGAGTTTAACTTCCAATTTGATGACAGCAAGCATGGAGTACTTGTTCAACTAGCTGATATTATGTCTGGATGTATTGCTTATAGCTATGACGAAACTAAAAAATCTCGTGCAGATGGTGCTAATTATAAATCATACCTAAGTCGAAAGATTTTAAGAATAGAGGAATTTCCACGAGATCCTAAAACGTTTAGAGTAGGTGATCAAATGAAGTTTGACAGTCCGGATGATGAAACCATTGCCAACATATGCTTAAGAGCAGCACTTGCATTTAAGCAAGAGTTCGAAAAAAAAGATGCTGATGAAAATTCAAGGATGCAAATTTCAGTTTTGGACTATTTGCTGTTTCGTTTCATGAACAACTCCGAGAGACGGTATATGTCGACAAGGGAATTAAAAAGTGATTTGGAGAAAAAAGGATTTGAGAAAATGTCCACTCAATCGTTTAGAAATAAGATAATAGCCAAACTTCGTGATAATGGTGTCATTATCGCTAGTTGCAATAAAGGTTACAAATTGCCATCCAAAAAGAGTGAGGTAGAAGATTTTATAAACAAAGGAGAAGGCATAATAGAGCCTATGTTGAACAGGTTGAAGTTATGCTATGAAGCTATTAAGACAGGAAGTAATGGTAGCGTTTGTATGTTGGATAAGCCCGAGCATCGAAATATTAAGAGACTTATAGATGTAGAATAAGGTGCTTTTGATTCTTAATAGCTATACAATATAAGAACAGAAACGGAAGGATGTTCTCTTTCCGTTTCCGTTCCTTTTTTTCTTTTCACTGCAAAATCACAGAATGTTTTCGTCAATCTCAATGACATGCCTTCCGGTCGTAGTGCGTAGGTTCTTCCGCACTGTAGCGAATGTCGTATTGCTGAACCATTCATTAAAGGTGGCTATAACAAATCTGGCGGTATGGTCACCACTGATATTGTACTGGAAAGCGATGTTCCAGGCAAAATTTTTGAGTGCAATCTGCGTAACGTTCATCCGCCTTTTGATGTGCACCTCTGTTTGATTCAATACCTGCTGATTGGTCACAAAGTAGCGTACACACTCACAGATCTGGAAGATTTCTGTTTCATCGAAGTCCAGACGCTTAAATGTATTACGGGTGTATTTAAGGATAGCTGCCAGCTTTAGGTTATTCTCTTTTTCCTTTTGGAGCAAGTAGGATTGTTGTTCCAGCTGAAATTCGTGGTGGAACAGTTCCATGCGTTTCTTTTGTACTTCAGCTTTACCCAATGGATGTTCGGATTGCTCGCTTTTTGTGGAAAGGTTGGCTACACTTTCTTTAGAAGTTGCATGCCGATGAATCCAAGAAGTTCCTTTGCGATAGAAAAACTTCAATAGGATATAGACTACAAGTAGGGTAATCGGTATGATGTATGTCATCATGCCCAGCACTTCTCTCAGCAGCAAAGTTAGCATGGAGGTTGTAAGTATGATGAGAGCTTCAATAATCGCTGGTAGGATGCTGTATTTATTTTGCTTCATATTTATCGTTGTTTATCATTCAGCGCAAAAATACGAAGCAAATCCATAACTATCTAAAGACAAATAGTAGTGCCATGAGCGCCATTCAATCGGGAATGAGAGTGTCATGAAAACAAAATATGAACAAGTGAAATCAATGCCAAGTCAGTGCAAACAAGTGAAATATAAAAGATAAACAGTTAATTATCTATAAATTTTCAGAAGGGAGTAGTTCTGTAGGTATCTTTATGGGCAAATAAATACCTCAAGTTCTCTATTGCATGGTATAAGAAATACCCTTCATAAAATTACCATATTTGTACCATGGTATAGTAAAGTATCTGATTATCAATATCGTTTAGTTTTGAGGAAGTTAAGTAATATATTGACTAAATAATAAATGAAATCGGTATAATCCTTCAATGGATTATGCCGATTTTTTTGTTTCATATCTAGTTAGATAGATATTTATATAATGAGGTTGGATTCGTTAAGAATTGGAAATATTTTGGTTTATATTGTGTGTTAATTTTTAAAAATATATCTTTGTAGCATAATATTATTAATTATTTTATACTATGAAGAGGACTCTAATGATGATTGCAGGGCTGTTTTTGTCAGTCTGTTCCATTACCGCGCAAAATCTTTCAATGGATCGCGTGAATGCCGATTTCCAAAAAAAGAAAGAAGCACTGCCGACTGGTGATTTGTTTAGTGTTTTCCGACAACAGCTTACACAAGAAGAACGTGATGCACTTACTTTCTTTTATGCTTATATGTCAGTCGGAGATATAACAGATTATTCCGGTGGTTTTTATTTGGAAAATGTACGTAGCTCATTGTCTACGCGAAAAGAAACGACATGGGGTAAAACAATACCCGATGATATCTTTTCTCACTTTGTCTTGCCGGTACGAATAAATAATGAAAATCTGGATCGTGCACGCATGATTTTTCATGATGAACTGATGCCCCGTTTAAAAGGGCTTTCTATGCACGATGCTGTGCTTGAAGTAAATCATTGGTGTCATGAAAAAGTAAATTACCAACCGGCTGATGCTCGTACGAGTGCGCCATTGGCTACAGTGAAGACAGCTTACGGACGTTGTGGTGAGGAATCTACTTTTCTTGTTGCTGCTCTTCGTTCTGTAGGCATTCCTGCCCGTCAGGTTTATACTCCTCGCTGGGCTCATACGGATGATAATCATGCATGGGTAGAAGCATGGGTTGATGGTGAATGGCATTTCTTGGGAGCTTGCGAACCTGAGCCTGTTCTCGATTTGGGATGGTTTAATGCTCCTGCCAGTCGTGGTATGCTAATGCATACAAAAGTATTTGGCTATTGTCAGGGTCCAGAAGATGTTATGCGCCGTACAGCGAATTATACGGAGATTAATATTATAGGAAATTATGCTAAGTTTGCTCCTCTTACTGTGACGGTTGTTGATAACCAACAGAAACCTGTAGAAGGTGCATGTGTACAGTTTAAGGTCTATAATTATGCAGAATTCTTTACTGTTTATACCCGTACAACAGAGAAGGATGGTAAGGCTAGCTTGTCTGCTGGTCTGGGAGACATGATGGTGCTCGTAACGAAAGGTGACCAGTTTGGTATTAAGAAAGTAACATTTGGAAAAGAACGTGAGGTTGCTATAGAACTTAGCCACCGTATAGGTGAAGAGTTTTCGTTTCCTGTAGATCTAGTACCTCCTCCCGTAAAACCGAACATACCGGAAGTTACTCCTGAGCAGCGCGCTAAAAATGATATTCGTTTCAATCGCGAAGATTCTATTAGAAATGCTTATGTTGCATCTTTCCCAAATGCTTCAGCTATCGAACAATTTGCATCAGAAACTGGGTATAAGGCTGCGGATGTCAATAAATATATTGTTGCTTCAAGAGGTAATTATGGTGATATAATGGCTTTTTTGCGTGAGGCTGCCAAAAAAAATTATGCCACACGTGCACTTCAATTGTTAGCAACGCTTTCAGATAAGGATTTACGTGATACTCCTAAGAGTATATTGGATGATCACTTATATAATACAGATCTGGCTTTGGATGCGGATAAAGTATTAGCTCCGCGTATAGCTGGCGAAATGTTGACTCCATATCGTTCTTTCTTCCAGAAAGAGATTTCGAAAAAAGATGCCAAAATGTTCCGTGCAAATCCGAATAATTTGGCAGAATGGTGTCGTAAGAATATTACACTTCGAGATGAGTTGTGTTGTGTTGGAACTTTTATTTCACCCGAAGGAGTTTGGCGTAGCCGTATTGCCGACCGTGTGTCACGTGATATATTCTTTGTTGCAGTTGCACGCTCGTTAGGCATTCCAGCATGGATAGATGGAGTTACAGGAAATGTATTCTATAGAAATAATGGTTCAGATATCCAGCTGGATTTTGAAAGTGGAGTATCTGGAGTCTCTGAAACAGGTAAATTGCAATTAGCATATTCACCTATACCGCAGCTGAATGATCCGGAATACCTTCGTCACTTTACTCTCTCAAAATTTGATGGAGTAGGATTTACATTATTGAATTATCCTGACTTTGCAAAATGGAGTGCTTTGTTTAAAGAACCATCTTCTTTGGATGAAGGATATTATATAATGGTTTCTGGAAGCCGTCTGGCAGATGGTGGTGTATTAGGGCAGGTTTCTTTTTTCAATGTTCGCAAAGATGAGCTGACAAATGAAAAATTGCTTGTGCGTGATAATACTGAAGCTGTGAAGGTGATTGGTAACTTTGACTCTGAATCTAAGTTTATAGATGCTGCCACAGGTCAAGAAACTACAGTGCTGAAAACTTCAGGACGTGGATTATTTGTACTTGCTATCTTAGGCGTAGGACAGGAACCTACGGATCACACATTGAAGGATATTGCTGTCAAGGCAAAGGAATTTGATGCTTGTGGACGAAAAATGATTCTTTTGTTCCCAACTCGTGCTGCTTATGAAAAGTATCAGACTGCACCTGCTCTAGGACTTCCTGAACATGTTGTGTTTGGTATTGATCAAGATAGCTCTATTCAGAAAAAACTCCTTGAAGCATTAGAACTTGAAGCAAATACTCAATTACCTATATTTATAATAGGTGATACTTTTAATAGAATTGTATTTACATCACATGGCTACACAATTGGATTAGGTGAGCGTTTGCTGAAAATTATTGATAGCCTGGATGAAACAGAGTAAGATTAGTAATTAAAAATATTTTTATAGAAAGCCGGTATAAGATAATACTTATATCGGCTTTCTGTTTTTTTGAATTTCTTTTATATTATATATAAGTGACATGGAATGTGGCACACTTATATTCTGTAAGAATTTTTTTGCCATAATATTGCTATATGAAATTTTGTATCTCTATGGAAACTAAATAAGTAGTGAAGTATATATAAATACTATGATTATCTTCTTGTAAAATAACTGATAATGATAGTGGTATTAGGAAATTAGTTAGTATTGTTAATAATGTTTAAGTGGTTAAATATTTTATATAGTTGCTAATAAAAAATTTTAAAATATAATTATCTTTGTCCACAAGAATGTTACTATATATAAAAAGGAATCTAATATTATGAAATTTTATTGTCATTTTAATTGAAAAAATGATATGTTTTGTTTGTTTTTTATTTATTCTTTATGAATGACCTTTTAACTACAAGTTTCTAATTATATAATTATTAAATGTTAAATCTATGAGAATTAGTAGGTTTTCACAAATGTTTTTATTGCTGATGGTTTCCGGCTGGGGAACTGTATGGGCTGCTCCAGAAAAATCATTGGATGCATCTATTTCACAGCAATCAGCTAAAATTACCACTCAAGGTACAATTGTCGATGCTCAAGGTGAGCCGTTGATTGGTGTAAGTATTCTTGAAGTTGGTACAACTAATGGTACGATAACCGATATAGATGGTAAATTTACTCTTCAGGTAGCTTCTGGCGCTACATTGGAGATTTCTTATATCGGTTATAAAACTCAACAGTTGACAGCTACTCCGGATTTCGGGACTATAAAAATGTCTGATGATACGGAAGTTCTTCAGGAAGTTGTGGTAACAGCTTTGGGTATCAAACGCGAAAAGAAAGCTTTGGGTTATGCAATGCAGGAAGTGAAGGGTGAATCTTTGGTCGCTGCTCGTGAAACAAATCTTGCTAATGCATTGTCTGGTAAAATTTCAGGTGTGCAGGTTATTCGTTCTAGTAATGGTCCTGGTGGTTCATCTAAAATTCAGTTGCGTGGTGCTAACTCTGTAACAGGTCTGAATCAGCCGTTGATTGTTGTGGATGGTGTCCCAATGGATAACTTTACTGGATCTGATGGTGGTGATGGTTTCTACAATGTTGGTTTGGATATGGGTAACGGTCTTTCTGATATCAATCCGGAAGATATTGAATCTATGTCTGTTTTGAAAGGTGCATCTGCTGCTGCCTTATATGGATCTCGTGCAGGTAATGGTGTTATCTTGATTACAACTAAAAAAGGTTCTAAGCGCGAAGGACTTGGAGTAACTATTTCTGCTTCTGTATCTGCTGAAACTATCTTTATGAAGCCAGACTTGCAGACTTCTTTTGGTCAAGGTGCTAATGGAGTATATGACGGAGAAAGTTCTTTAAGCTGGGGACCTGCAATGGGTTCTGAATACAAATTCAACGGACAGAACCGTGTTATGCAGTATTACGATAATATAGATTCTTATTTCAAAACAGGTACAAACTTAACAGAAAGTGTTTCTTTCCAGCAGCAATTTGATAAAACTGCTGTATATGCATCTGCTACACGTATGGATGATGCTAGTAAAATTCCTGGTGCAAATCTGAATCGTACAAACTTTACGTTGCGTGCTTCTTCTACTTTTGGTAAAGATGATCGTTGGAGTTTAGATGCCAAAATACAGTATATCAATACAGGAGCAGAAAACCGTCCATTGGTAGGTAACACAGATTCTAATACATTCTTGACTATTTATAAGCTTCCTGCTTCATTGGATATTCGTGATTATAGTAATCCATTAACTGATGAAGGTACAATGTATTGGTGGTCGCCGAATGGACTGAACCCTTATTGGCTTGAAAAATATAATTTGAATGCCGATAACCGTAGCCGTTTCTTGATGAATGCTTCATTGAAGTATAAGATAACAGATTGGTTGAATGTTGAACTTAGAGGCGGTAGCGATATGTACTTTACAGAGTCTACGGAAAAGACTTATGCCGGTGCTAGTACATTGAACAACGGAAATAGTGCATATAGCTTGAACGAACAACGTTTCTATGAAAACAATTTCAGTTTCTTGTTTACTGCTCAGAAAGACAATTTGATTGACAAGATTGGTGTAAGTGCTACTTTTGGTGGTAACCTGATGGAAAGAAAATCTACAGGTCTGAAGAACCGTGCTTCTAAATTGACCGTACCTAACTTGTTCAATATCAATAATAGTAGTAAATCTGACCGTGATGTAACAGAAACATACAGTCACAAAAAGATTAATTCATTGTATGGAACTATCGGTTTGAATTACAATGGATGGGTATTCTTGGATGCTACATTCCGTAATGACTGGTCATCTGCCTTGGCAAAAGAAAATCGTTCATTCTTCTATCCTTCTGTTTCTCTTTCATGGGTTATCAGTGATATGATGAATAAATTTAATAAGCCATTACCAGAATGGGTTACATATGCCAAAGCACGTGCTTCATTTGCTCAGGTTGGTAATGATATGGATCCATATCAGTTGTATAATTCTTATGAAATAGGTTCTGACCAGTGGGGTAATACTACAGCTAAACCTGGTGAAACAAAATATGATTCAACTGTAAGAAGTGAGTTGATTTCTTCTTGGGAAGCTGGTTTGGAAATGAAATTCTTGAACAATCGTTTGGGATTTGATATCGCGTGGTATAAATCAAATGCAAAAAGACAATTGATGAAGATTCCTGTAAACGAGATGTCTGGTTACAAGTATAAGATTATTAATGCTGGAAATATCCAGAATACAGGTATTGAATTGATGATCAATGCTCGTCCGGTAGAAACTGAGTCATTTAGTTGGGATACTCAAATCAACTTCTCTAAGAACAATAATAAAATTTTGGATTTAGGTCCTGATATTCCTAAATACGAATTAGGTGGAGCGGAAGAGTTGAAGGTATATGCAGTTGCAGGAGGTAACTACGGTGAAATTTGGGGTACTAAATTTGCTCGTGTAGAAGATAAGTCAAGTCCATATTATGGTAAATTGATTCTGAATGAAGCAGGTCTTCCGACAACAGATGGCGAACACTATAAGATTGGAGATCAACAACCTGATTGCATGATTGGATGGAATAACACATTGAGCTATAAGAATTTTGCATTTAGCTTCCAGTTTGATGGACGTATAGGTGGTGATATTTATTCGTATACTAACTATATGTTACAAACTAGTGGACGTGCTGCTGTTACAGCTCCTGATGGAAGACGTGATGAGTTTGTATTGGATGGTGTAGTATCTGATGGAAATGGAGGTTATAAGCCTAATACAACTCCTGTTACTCAGGAAGCTTATTGGAAAAATGGTATAGGTACAGGTAATCAGGGTATTGCTGAAGCCAATATTTATGATGGAACCAATTTCCGTCTGCGTAATGTAGCATTGAACTATACATTCCCACGCGAAATGCTGAAAAAGACTTGCTTCCAACAAGTAAAATTGGGTGTATCAGTAAACAATGTATGGATGATTTATAGTGACATGAACGGTATTGATCCGGAATCTGTAATGGTAACTAGTACCAATGCTACCGGTTTCGAATTCGGTGCGTCTCCTACATCACGTACTTACTTGTTTAATGTAACCCTTGGTTTCTAATATCTAAAATGAGAATAGAATGAAAACAATAAATAAAATTTTTATAGGTTTGGGGTTAGTCGGAATGAGTGGCTTATACTCATGTTCTGATTTCGATGAAGTAAACACAGATCCATCAAAGACTCCGATAGAATCTACTTTGCCAGAGTACTTCTTAAATAATGCCATTGGTAAAATTCAGATGGACCCGAGTACAGGAGAACGTATCTATTATTTGAACTGGGGAGATGCTTCTCGTGCATTTGGTGAGGCTGGAATGTTATGTGTAGGATTGTATGATGACTCTTATATGTCAAACTTCTATTATCCTTGTCTTGCAAATACCATAACTTATGTGACTACAGCCATCAACGAAGCTGCAAAGAGAGCTGGATCTGAACCATTCTATAATAACCTGCAACAGTTTGGTCGTATATGGAGAGCTTTAGTTATAGCTCAGTTCGCCGATTCTTTCGGTCCATATCCTTTGAATTCTGGTTCAGGAGAAAATCCTACTTTTAATTCTGAAAAAGAAACTTATCGTTTTATTTTGGATGAGTTGAAGGATGCTGTTAATAAAATTGATACATCTATTACTCCGACCGAAGATCAAGCTAAATGTGATCCTGCTTATGGGTATGTAGCTGATAAATGGCAAAAATTGGGTAATTCATTACGTATGCGTTATGCTATGCGTTTGACTAATACCGATATGGCTAGCGAAGTAAAGGCTGAATTCGAAGATGCTTGTAAAGGAGGAAACTATATCAAGAGTCAGTCAGATATGTTATGGTTCAAATCAGATAATGGCTGGAATGACTATACCAGTCCTTATACACGTACTTGGAACTTACAGGCATTGTCTTCAACAATGGCTAATCTGATGACTAATTTAGGTGGAGTTTCAGTTGCTGAACAGCGTGCAGACTTAGCTAAGTATACGAAACCTAATACCTATTTAGGATATAAATATGATCAGCATTTTGTAGCTAATACTGATAATCCTACTAAGCAATATTGGTTGGATGGTATACCTGAAAATCTTGATCCGCGTGCATTGAAAATGTTCTGGCTTGTAAATGATACACAGGCTGAAAATATGATTGATCCATCAAGCAAAGGTACTAAGATAAATCCGGAAGGAAGTGAATTACTTTTGGATGCTGATGGCAAAAACACAATCAAGATTTCTGGTTCTTTTACTTGGAACGGTGTTCCTAGTGGAGCTTCTACCAGCTGGTCACCTACACTCTCTAAGAACAAGCTGATTACTACTGCAAGTGGTATTCGTTCTTGTTATCCTCTATGGGGTAAAGAATATTGTACTGGTGGTGAAGAAGGTCTTGGACGAGTAGTGTTTTATGGTGCATGGGAATCTTATTTCTTGCTGGCTGAAGCAGCTGTTCGTGGCTGGAATACAGCAGGTGTAAGTGATGAACAAGCTTATGGAAACGGTGTTCGTGCTAGCTTTGAATATTTTGGAGTCGGTGAATATGCTGATGCTTATCTTGAATCAACTGACTATAACCGTGTTGGTACTTCTGTAAAATTCACTCATACTACAGAGCCTTCTTCATTTGAAGCTACTTATATTGATGGTTATGCAAAACAGGAAAAGAAGGTAACTTATCAATATCCTGTTGCTTCGAAAACATTGTATGGAGTAGCATTGAATGATAAATTGACTAAGATTATTACTCAGAAGTATTTAGCACAGATGCCTTATCTTGTTCAGGAAGCATGGTCAGATCATCGTCGTCTAGGTTTGCCTTTCTTCGATTTAACAGGAAATGAAAGTGTTATGACTGGTGCTGATATGACAGAATTGAAACCTAATTCATGGGAATCTGGACAGAGCTGGAAATATTTCCCACAGCGTATGCGTTATCCAATGTCTCTGTTAACTTCAGATGAAGCAGAATATAATCACGCGTTGGAATTGCTGGGTGGTAATAATACTACTATGATTCCATTGTGGTGGTCATTAGGAAGTAATCAGAAATAATTATAATTAATAAAATAGCCTGACAGCCTGTTATAGCAGATACTTTGTCTGCCCTAGAATGGTTGTTGGGCTATTTTTGTTTATTTAAGGAAATAAGTTTTTATAATGTATAAGATGTACTTTCTTCGTTGGAGTGAGTATGTCACATTAGCTATAATGAATTTTAATCATATATAAGAATGAGTAAACGATTATTTGCAGCACTATTTTCTATTAGTGTAATTGTTGCTCCTGTGATGAGTCAAACACAACCTAAGGACCAACAGGATACACAGAAAGAAAAAAGAATGGAGTGGTTTGCAAATGCCAAGTTAGGTATTTTCATCCATTGGGGTATTTATTCTGTAAAAGGAGTTTCTGAAAGTTGGTCTTTCTTCAATAAGTATCTGCCTTATGAGGAGTACATGAGTCAGAAAGATGGATTTACTGCTTCTAAATATGATCCTAAAGCATGGGTTGACTTAATAAAAGAGAGTGGTGCACGCTATACAGTTATTACAACCAAGCATCATGATGGGATGGCTTTGTGGGATACAAAGGCGGGAGAACTCAGTACTGTAAAGTGTACACCAGCTAAACGTGATTTAATAAGTCCTTTTGTGAAGGAAGTTCGTAAGCAGGGATTGAAGCTGGGATTTTACTATTCATTGCTGGACTGGTCGCATCCTGATTATCCAAATATGACACGTACGGAGGTTCGTTATAAAGATGATTCTGTAAGGTGGCAGCGTTTTGTAGATTTCAATATGGCACAGCTGAGTGAATTGAATAAAACCTGGAAGCCTGATTTGTATTGGTTTGATGGAGACTGGGAACAAACAGCAGAAGCTTGGAACTCTAAAGGTATCGTTGATTTGTTGAGATCTGATAATAAGAATGTAATTATAAATTCACGTATTCAGGGATATGGTGATTATGCTACACCCGAGCAGGGAGTTCCTATTGTTCGTCCTGAAGATAAGTATTGGGAGCTCTGTATGACTATGAATGATTCTTGGGGATATCAGCATACAGATACAAACTATAAGTCACCTTTTATCCTATTGCGTACATTTGTCGATTGTCTGAGTATGGGTGGAAATCTGCTGCTTGATATTGGACCGAAGGAAGATGGTACAATTCCTGAAGAGCAGGTCGCTATTTTAAAAGAATTTGGTCGTTGGACTAAAAAACATAAAGAAGCTATCTACGATACTCGTGCTGGTATTCCGACAGAGCACTTCCAAGGATATACAACTTTAAATAAAGGTGGAGATATCTTGTATCTTTATTTACCATATAAACCTAATGGACCTATCGAAGTAAAGGGATTGATGAATAAAGTTAATAGAGTGTGGGTTGTCGGTAATGGCTCCATGTTGTCTTATAAAGTGTATAACAAAAATTACTGGAGCGAGGTTCCTGGCAATTTATATATTGATGTACCAGAACACGTACTGGATCCACAGATAACGGTAATTGCTGTATTGTTGGATGGTCCGGTTAAGTTATATCGAGGAGCAGGTCAAGTAATTGAAAGTAATTAATAAAAATAACCATGAGAAAACAACTAGTATGTAGTGTGCTTGCGTTGGCTATGGGAGGACAACTTCTGGCGCAAAATTTGTATTCGAAGTATGAGCGTATGCTAACTTTGCCCGCAGGGTATGTATGTTATCGCGTAGATGGAAAAATTAAGGTAGATGGAAAACTGAATGAAGCTGACTGGCAGAAGGCACAGCCCACTTCTTCTTTTGTAGATATAAGTGGAGAAGGATTTGCTAAGCCGTGTTATGATACTTCTGCTAAAATGCTGTGGGATGATAAGTATCTTTATGTTGCTGCTACGTTGCAGGAAGATGATATTAAGGCGAAGCTGAATCAGCGAGATACAATTATTTACCATGATAATGATTTTGAAGTTTTTCTCGATCCGGATTGTGACGGGCAGAATTACTTTGAAATAGAAACTAATGCAAAAGCTGTTATATTTGATTTGATGTTGGATAAGCCTTATCGTTCTGGAGGAAATTTCATGATTCAGTGGGATTGTCCGGGACTTCAACTGGCTGTACATCGTGACGGGACATTGAATAACTCGAAAGATAAAGACAAACAATGGACTGTAGAGATGGCTATTCCTCATAAAGCATTGACTGTAAATTTCTCTAATCCTGGAGAAGCTGGAAAATATTGGCGTATTAATTTTTCACGTGTGCAGTGGCTGAAACCGGGACAGCGTGAAGAAAACTGGGTATGGATGCCAACTGGTAAAATTGATATGCATATGCCTGACAGATGGGGATTCTTGTATCTTTCAGATAAAGTTATAGGACAGGGTACTGATACGTTTAAATATCCTTATAATATGGCCGCATACAAATTATTGTGGGCAATGTTTTATGCACAGCAAGATTTTTATTCAAAAGAAAAAAGATACTTGCGCGAAAAAGAAAGCTTCTGCCTGACAGCTGCTGAACTGAATACTCTACCGGCAGGTACAGATATTTCAGTAGAGGCTACTACTCATAGTTTTCGTATCGCTATCAGTGTACCGGAAGAAAATGTACGCTATGTAGTAGACAATCTTAGCAAATTTACTTGCGAACCAATTACCGTACAAGAATAAATAAAAAATTCGAGTTCTTTGATTTATAAGAACTCGAATTTTATTAATCTGAAAGCATTAGAATTTAACATAGACATGAGAACAATCTTTATTCTTTTTTCTCTGCTGTTTACATTAACAGTAAATGCAGCCAGTCATAAGGAGCTGCCAGCTAAAGGTAACTTAAGCCTACAGGTATTTGATAATGCGAATGTGCGTTTTTTGCCTAATACATATCCAAGCTTTTCGGAAGCAGATAGTGATGGCATTATTCATTTAGTGAATGGGCGTATTATTTTGAAGAAAATCCAGATACCTGATTATCAAAGAGACGTGACAGTTAGTTTGAAGGTTACGGTAGCATCGAATGGGGACAGATGGGATAAATCTGGATCTTGTTTTGTTTTACCTAAGAATTCGGCTGTCAATTTGTTGAGTATAGCACAAGGGAAAAATAAATTTCCTGAGGTTGATAGTCTGAAATTAGAAAATATGGTTGGTATAATACCTGGAAAAAACTATTTGCCTACCATCGAATTGATGCGCTTTATGACACCGTTTGGAGTAGGACATTATAGTGAAAATGATGATTCTTTATCTAGCAAACGTCGTCCTGTATATATCCCTAAATGGGAGAAGTGCGTACAGTGGGAACAGGATATTACCGACTTGTATGCTGCGCTTAAAGGTGAAGTGTATGTTGGTATTTTTATTGATACTTGGACAGCAGAAGGATATATTGCCAGTATGGAACTGAATATTAAGGAAACTCCGATTGCATGTGAAAAACTAATACGTCGTCATGTAGAACCGTTGATGAATACGGTATATTATATTGGACAGTCGTATCCGGATATTTTTGCACGTAAATCTGTTTCTGCTGATTTTGTTCTTCCTAAAAATGCGAAGAATGTACGTCTGAAATATATTGTAACTGGTCATGGCGGTCATAGCGGGGGTGATGAGTTTGTCCAAAAGAAGAATATTCTTTCGGTAGATGGAAAAGAAGTATATAGTTTTATCCCATGGAGAGATGATTGTGCTTCATTCCGTCGTTTTAACCCAGCTACGGGAGTATGGCTTATAGAACGTCTTGCTGCTTATATTAGTGAAGATGGATATAAGACAAAAATGGTAGAGGAACCTTTAGCATCTTCTGATTTATCTCGTTCGAACTGGTGTCCTGGGTCGGACGTTGTTCCAGAGGAAATTCCTTTGAAAGAACTACAGGCTGGTAAACATACTTTTACTGTAAGTATACCCGATGCACAACCAGGAAATGGAGAAGAACTGAATCATTGGTTGGTTTCTGCTTATTTGGTATGGGATGAATAAATGAAAGAATCTGTATAATAAAAAATCCTCGGTTCAAAGAGCCGAGGATTTTTTATTATAGACTGGTAAGTGCATCAATTGTTCGTTTTACTCGTTGGGCTGTTGTGATTTCGCGTGTGTATTCATTAATAGAATCACTTCCCATCTTTACTTCCGGATTCGAAAAGCGCATGGCACTTTTTATCTTTTCCCGTGCAGAAAAGTGGAATTCACTGGCACCGCTTTCTGCTGCTAATTGGCGGATATTGTTTTCATTTACTCCACATCCTGCCATCAGGCTGATTCTACCGTTTGAATAGTCTACAAGTTTTCTTATTAAACCACTTCCTTCAGGGGCGGTAGGTTGCTGTCCTGAAGTCAAAATACGATGGATGTCCAATTCAGCTATTTCATCAAGTGCTTTAAAAGGATCTTTGCATCTGTCGAAAGCTCGATGAAATGTTACGGAACAATCACCTGCTGCTGTTCTGAGGCGTTTCATGGCTGGTAAATCAATCTCACCTTCAGGGGTAAGACATCCTATTACTATGCCATCCACGCCCGCTTTTCTGGCTAATTTTATATCTTCTTCCATAATTTCCAGTTCGAGGGGAGAATATAAAAAATCTCCTCCGCGTGGACGTATAATGACATGTAGTTTGATTTGAAGCATACGACGGGCAGTTAGGATTTCACCTAATGAAGGAGTAGTACCTCCTTCGGGGATGCCAGCACATAATTCTACTCGATGTGCTCCTCCTGCTTGGGCAGCAAGACAACTTTCTACAGAGTTGGCACAGATTTCAAATTGATAGTTCATGGATAAGAATTCTAGTTAATGGAGATTATTGATTAAAATTTTTTCTTTTGAGCTTTTATTCATGTTTTATGGGTATGATGCGGTATAATGTTTTTCTTGTCATGACTTTATAATTCAGAAAGTTAACAATATATCCGGTGATACAAGCTGCTATGACTGAGCCTTCTCGAACTCCTTCTATACGCATGGTGAAAGCCAGTGATATAAGAATGGCCAGACTAACCAGTGTAATATCTACATAAACTTTTACATTACCGAATTTTTTATTACAGCGTCGGGCTATATATTTCACAAGTCCTTCAGCGCTCATCATTGCTGCTTTAGGTTTGATTTCTAACACTACGCCTATGGATTGAATGATGCATCCTGCCAGTAGAATTCCTACAGCCATACCATAGTTACTTGGAACAAGATTGCGGATGAGTATCATGTTTAAATCGATAAAAGCAGAAAATATAAAAGAAAAAGGTATCTGCAATAAAATTTCTATGGTATCCTTACGTGTCCCATATTTGCCGCTTGCCAGCCATAGTTGGATGATAATCATGAGCAGATTTACAATAAATGTCCATGTACCGAGGGATAATGATGTGTTGATGCTTAATACATAGTTCATACTTGAAATGGGTGTAGTTCCTAAGCTGGAATGAACAATTAATGATATACCCATTGCTAAAAAATACAGACCTGCGATGAATACTAAATATCTTTTTATAAGACTTTCTTTTTCCATATCGTTATATGAATTTTATTTCTGCAAATTTCATGTATTTTTTTGAAATAAGATTCATTGATTCTTTTTTTAATATTCTTTAATTTTGTATATTGCTTCAGATATATAAATCTTTAAACTTTAGTAATATGGATATAAAACATAATGCAGAACAAAGAAGATTTGAGATAGAAGTTGATGGATATAAAGCTCATGTAGCTTATAGTATTCATGATAATGGTTTGGATATTCGTCATACCATTGTTCCGTCAGAGATAGGGGGGAGAGGAATTGCATCTGCTTTGGTGAAAGCCGCTTATGATTTTGCTCTTGAAAATGCCCTGAAGCCCATCGCTACTTGTTCGTACGCTGTAATATGGTTGCAGCGTCATCCGGAGTATCAAGGGGAAATAAGTAAGGACTATTGTGAAGGAAACTCGTGTGCACTATAGTGAATGAACGCTTCCTGATGATTTTTATAAAAGTCATCAGGAAGCGTTCATTTTTATGCAACTGGATTTTCAAAATGTTTCCCACATTGCTTACAAATGTATTCCCAATGTTCTGTTTTAAGGGGAGTTGCTGTAAGCAGAGATAAAAATGTCGCAAAGAGTGCACGTATTTTTTTCTCTTTTTTCAGGGCATATTCAATATTGTCGGAGTGGCAATATGGACAATATTTCATTTGTTTTGCTATTATCTCATTTTGTTCAAGTACTTTCAGAGCTTTTTCGTATTCATCTTCATACACAAAAATATCTACGCCAATATTATTGATATAGCCTTTTAGTATGTTTGAGCTATTTTCATTATGTAATATGCCAGCAATACCTTCGTTTTCTAAAGCTCCTAAAATAAGCCTTGCTTGAAACGAGCTGTCGCAAGTGATAAGCCTGACTGTTTTCATCTGGTTCTGATATTATAATTCTTTTGAAGACTTTCTAAACAACCTCCGTAAAATAGTTCCAGGTATGGTATATCTGAAAGTATTCAGCTCGTCTGTTCGTTCGTCTACTTTTTCCAATAATCCTTCAGCATCTTTCTCTGAAATGACACCATTTGATTCCATTTGCTTGATTGTTCTGCGCTCGTTACTTAATAACATGCGAATCGACTTTAACGTTAAAGCATGTTTGTAAGCTCTGGGGAAGTTTATAGCTAAACTGTCTATAAGTTCACTCATAGCTTTTATGTTCAGGTTTATTTCTTCTTTTAGCGTGTTTACAATCGATTGCTCATTGAGTAAGTCTGAGTTCTTTAATTCATCCAAGAATTTCAAATCTTCTTTCTGTAGAATGATAAATCCTCTTCCCAAGTCGTAAATTAGTGCGATGCGTTTACGGAAATAGAAGCTCATCAGGTTGTGTAGGTAGGGCTCTTTTCTTAAACTGTTCAGTAAAGCAGTCCGGTTGCAGAAACGAAATATTGAAAGGCGATTGTCTAATGGATATGTTCCGTCATGATCGTATAGTTCGTCTAATGAGTTCATTAATCTGCGGAAAGTACTTTGCGATATAATGCCTTCATCATAGAGTTGATGGCAGAGAGCCTTTTCTCTATCTAGTACACGTAAGCGAACTTCTGTAAGCATGGCATGAGTTCCTGCTGTATGAGTAACTTCCTGCGGCTTTGGAAAAATATAGTGTCTGACTTTTTCCCAATTGGTACCCTCCAAAGCATCACGCTTTTCTAAACGTTCCAGATATTTTTCTGAATTTTCACGAATGGTTTGCTGGATTTTATTTTCTAATATAATGCGTGCCGAGGGTATATTGATTAATCCTAATTTATTCAGCAACCATCGTGTCGTAGTAGCATTTACGCAAAGTGTTAATGTGACTATTCCGGCTGTGAAAAATAATACTTGGCTGCGTACCTCTTCAGGTATAGCAGGGGTATAAGATACCATTAAAGCCAGTGTCATACCTAATGCTCCACGTAATCCTCCCCATGTCAATATAACGGACTCACGTTTACTTAATCCATATCCCATTCTTTTCATAAGTGGATATAGTAACATTATCATGGCGAAGCGGAATAAGTTGAGGCAAATGTAAATCAGTATTAGAATTCCTAGTGCTCCCCATGTAAAATTGACTTTCTGGGCAATTACAATTCCTACCAAAATAAAAATCAGTGTGTTTGCGATATAGGTAAGGAGCTCCCAGAAATGTTCCATGAAATTATTAACTTGGGGTTTTAATCTTGGCTTACCTACGTAAGTGACAGTTAATCCAAAAACCAGCAGGGCTATGACTCCTGAAACTCCCAAATAATATTGAGAAACAATAAAGGTGAGATAAGCTGAGAGGATCACAGCACTGTTTTGGATCATTTCTTCTGAGTTTATTCGGGTAATAAACCAAATAACAAGGCGTGCCAGTAGGAACCCCAATAGTGTACTAATACTTACTACTTGTATAAATTCCATTACTGGTGAGGAGGAACTTCCTCCCGTTGCTGCATAAGTTCCGAAAAACAGCATGAAACATACGATACCTGTGCCATCATTTAGAAGTGATTCTGCGTCAACAAGTGTAGAGAATCGTTTACTGGTCTTTAATTCATGAAGTAAAGCAACGACTGCAACCGGGTCGGTAGCACTAATTAAAGCTCCGAACATAAGCGCAAGTCCCCATGTCCACGATTCAAATCCAGGAACAATATGGGCGATTCCTATTAATAATGTACCGGTAAGAAGCATACAAATGATCAGCCCCGGGACGGCAAGTAGAGTTGCATTTGCTAATGTCTTTTTGAATATATGCAGGTTGAGTTCATAAGCTGCATCAAAGATTAAAATGGGGAGAAATAAGTAGAGTATTAAATCAGGGTTGATATTGGCTACAGAGTTTACACCTTCTGACAGATCACTCCAAAAATTAAAAATTCCATAACGATTTAATAAACCTACTAACAGTCCGACGGCAAATAGTCCTACTGTATATGGAATACGTGTGTGCCGTAATAATGACTTTAGTAAAGCTCCGATAACAAGTCCACCAATAGTTAATAACAGTGGTGCCAAAAATGAAGTGTCTTCCATAAATATTAGTTGTTAGGGTATTCCTTTTTAAGCAAAGGTAACCATTTAAATATTCTTCTCCTATGTTTTATCTATATAATTTGAGGCTATTTGTCGTGCAACAGCTCTACTAGGCTTACCTGTATCAGTTAACGGGAGTGTATCTATTCGTATGATTTGCTTTGGACGCCGATAAGGAGGAAGTTTTTTTATGGATTCGTTTATTTGTTCGTGGTTTATATGAACCGCTTCTATTAATAAAACTATCCGCTCTCCAAATTTAGGATCAGGTACGGAGGTTATCATAAATGGACAATCGAGTAAGGGCTTGAGTTCTTTTTCTACTTGCTCGATTTGTACTTTAACTCCTCCTGTATTGATTGTGTTATCTTTTCTTCCTAAAATACGAAATAGTCCGTGTTGATTAAATTCTGCAATATCATTGGTTCTCAAAAGTTCTGAACATACTGAAGGTGCATGAATTATCAATGTATTTTCTTCTGATAAGCTGAGGCTGACATTATCAAATGGAGTGTACCAATCTGAGTGGTCACTTCCATTCAGTCGGCGTAGGGCAATGTGTGAAAGTGTTTCTGTCATTCCGTATGTGCTCCATACTGCGTGAGGAAACTCTTGCAGAGCTTTTCCAAGTGCATCATCTATAGCTCCTCCACCAATAATAAGATGTTGTATCTGCATGAGTAACTTTCGTTCAGACGGAACTTGTAGCGAATTGAATACTTGCATGGGAATCATGGCAGAAAATACCGGAGGAGTTTCTATGTTTTGCATCGGATGACCGCATGGAGGAATGGGAATGAGATTTAATCCCGCTACGAGTGAACGTACCACAACCATTTTCCCTGCTATGTATTGTAAAGGCATGCAGAGCATAGCACTATCGCCTTGATGTAGTTTGAGGAAAGAAATTGTTAGTATGGCACTATTCATCATTTTTCTTTTCTCTACCCAAAGCTCTTTAGGCTGTCCTGTTGAGCCAGATGTATGAACTTTTAGCGTGTTGCTGTCGTCAAACCATTCTGCCAGAAAATCAGCAAGGGAAGAATAGAAACTATCCTTTCCATATAGGTCATAGAATTTTTTCTGTAGAAGGCTTTTTCCGTCAGAAGCAGAAATCTTTGCTTCCGAAGCGGTATAACGTTCACCATTAATGGTAATAGTTTGTTGAGCTCTTTGAGTGATAAATGTTGTCATGGGCAATGTCATAATAGGAATTTGTTGAAGTCTGGTTCTTTTTCTTCTGGATGAAACCATAACCAATCTCCTTGTATATGAAGCGGATAATCGATATTATCAGTGAAAAGCATACCAGTTCCTAATCCTTGAGGTATATCCGGACTTAATGTTGCACACCATTGTGCGATGGCATTTAGTCCGATGTTAGATTCAAGTGCTGAAGTAACCCATGAACCAATTCCCCGTTCCTTGGCTAGTTTTATCCATTCAGTAGCCCCTTGTATTCCTCCATGAAGAGAGGGTTTTAATATGATATATTGTGGTCGGATTGTTTCGAGTAATTCTATTTTGCGTGCAATAGTGTTTATGCCTATAAGTTCTTCATCCAGAGCTATTGGAAAAGGAGATTGTTGGCATAGTGTTGCCATTTCTTTCCATTGACCTGCACGAATAGGTTGTTCGATGGAGTGTATGTGGAATGCATGTAAGCTTTCCAATTTGAAAGGGGCATCAGCGGGAGAGAACGCCCCATTGGCATCCACACGTAGTTCTATCTGCTCGGGAGAGAAATGCTGTCTTATATGCTCCAGTAGTTCAAGTTCTTTATTGAAATCGATTGCGCCGATTTTGACTTTAATACATCTGAAGCCCAATTTCATTTTTTCTTCTATGCGGGAATACATTTCATCGAAATTTCCCATCCATATGAGTCCATTGATGGGTATTTCTTTTTCTCCCTTTGAGAAAGGAGTGTCCCAAAACTGTAAATTGCCAGCTTTCAGGTGAGCAAATGCGGTCTCTAATCCAAACAGCATAGATGGATAAGGGCGAAGGGCTTCGTAATCAAGATAGCCATTTAACTCTGTCTGATGGCAGTGATAAGCCAGAATTTCACTATAGTCTGGTAAGTCGTCACAACTTAATGCTGGAAGTGGTGCACATTCTCCTACGCCATATTTTCCTGTTTGGGTGTCAGTGAGCAGTACATACCATACTTTACGTGTATGATAAACTCCTCTAGATGTTCCGGCAGGCTGCTTGAAGTGTAATGTTTTGGGGATGATTTTTATTGTATACATAGGCGTTTGATCTTGATCTGATTTAAAAAGGTACTTAGAAAGAAAAAACTTTCTGACGATATGTGCAGAAAGTTTTTTCGATATTGTTTATGGCATTTTAGGGAATTTGCTCCAGTCTGGTTTGCGTTTTTCCAAAAATGCTCGTCCTCCTTCTTGTGCCTCTTCTGTCATATAATAAAGCATAGTGGCATCTCCGGCAAGTTCTTGTATGCCGGCTTGTCCATCTAATTCTGCATTCAGTCCGGCCTTAATCATACGTAGGGCAAGAGGGCTATGTTGCATCATGGTTTCCGCCCATTCTACTACTTCATCCTCCAATGAATCGAATGGAACTACCTTGTTTACTAATCCCATTTCAAGAGCTTCTTGTGCTGAATACTGACGGCAGAGGAACCAGATTTCTCTGGCTTTCTTTTGACCGACGATACGTGCCAGATAAGAAGAGCCGAACCCTGCATCAAAACTACCTACTCTTGGTCCTGTCTGTCCGAATATAGCATTTTCGGAAGCTATTGTCAAATCGCAGACTACGTGCAGGACATGTCCTCCTCCAATGGCGTAACCATTTACCATAGCAATTACCGGCTTAGGTATGGAACGAATTTGTTTTTGCACATCTAGCACATTCAGTCGAGGAACTCCATCTGTACCGATATATCCTCCATGACCTTTCACATGCATATCTCCGCCAGAACAGAATGCTTTATCTCCAGCTCCAGTCAGAACAATGACGTTTATATCTTGACACTCACGGCAATAATATAGCGCATCACTTATTTCGGATGTAGTTGTCGGAGTAAATGCATTGCGGTAACGTGGACGGTTAATTGTAATTTTGGCAATTCCGTTATAAAATTCAAAAAGAATATCTTGATACTCTTTTATCGTTTTCCATTCTCTCTTTTGTGACATAGTGGATTTATTTTTGTTTTAGGTTATGGTAATATTCTTTGAGTAATTCGATATCTAATGCTTTGTCTGTAAATACTTCCAGAAGAATCGGATGGGTAGTTACATCAGGTTGGGTAAAGGCATTTATGGCAGTATGTAGTTCATTTCCATTATGTGCTGAAAGATATTCGAATCCTCTGTCTTCTGCCCATGCACGTGCAGATGTTGTATGGGTAGCGGTGACAAAGCGTCGTGCATTTTCATGTAATTCCAAGCCTGGAAGTGCATGAAAAATTTCTCCTCCTGCATTGTTTAGAAGCAGAATACGTATGTTTGTGCCATAATTAGAATTCCAAAGGGCATTCATATCATAGAAGAAGCTTAAATCGCCTATGAAGATAAAGTTCAGTTTATCAGAAGCTGTTGCATATCCTAGTGCGGTAGACAGTGATCCTTCTATACCATTAGTACCTCTGTTGGACAAAATTTCCACTTCTTCAGGCAAATCGAACAGTTGTGCATAGCGTACTACGGAGCTATTGGCCAGATGTAAAGAACATGGAACAGGAAGATGTTGGATGACTTCACCAATGGCACTCATTTCCGAATATGCAAAACTAGCCTGTGGGATAGCTTTTGACCGTGTTTCCCAAATCTTTGGGTACTCTGGTGTACGGCTATCTAACATTGGGGCTATCTTCTCCAAAAATTCGAAAGGATCCATTTCTATGATAGTGCTCAGTGAACCAAACAAATCGACGACTTCTCCATCAACAGATACATGCCAATGCTCCATCGGGGGATGCTTACGCAGAAATTTTTTTAAGCGTTTTGAGATAATATGTCCTCCGTATGTGATGAGTAATTCAGGACGCATTTTTTCTTGTTCTTCATTGTTCATCGAGCAAAGTAGAGGCTCTATATTTCGTATAGGCATTCCGGGGATGGTACGATTACTTATATTTTCGGTGAACCATGCGAAATGCTTGTACAGCATTTTGGTATATTTTTTGTCGAACAGATAAATCAGATTCATTTGTCCGACCACGATCATGCGTCGCTGGTATTTGTTTAATCGTTCAATGAGCGGTTGGTAATCTTTATCATAAATATTTAGTCCCTGGTAACGTGTAATTACTCGTGCACTAGGTAACTCTTTTTCAGGAAGTAAAAAGAACGGCTCACTGATCGGAACGTTGATATGTACTGGCCCCTTACCGTGATGGTTGAGCTCCAGCAGGGCTTCATTGATAAGTCGGTTGCAGAACCATTCACTTTCTTCGTTTGTTACTTCGGGTAAATTTACCGATTTTTTTACTAATGTACCGAATACTCCCGGTTGTGGTAATGTCTGCCCATCCATTTGTCCAATCCAAGCCGCTGGGCGATCAGCTGAAATTATTACTAATGGAACTTGCTGGTAAAAGGCTTCTGCTACAGCTGGGTGTAAATTTAATAATGCTGTACCTGATGTACAACACACAGCAACAGGAGTTCCCCCATGCAAGGCGAGTCCAAGTGCAAAGAAACCAGCACTTCGTTCGTCTGTCATCGGATAACATGTAGAGTCTGGTATATTGGCAAACGTTTGAACTATTGGAATGTTTCTACTTCCTGGACACAAAACGATGCGCTTTATTCCAAATGATCGAAGCAAAGAGGCTAGTTGTAATATGCTTTTTTTATCAGTATACATAGCTTTATTTTTATAAAATATTCCTCATGGTATTCATTTTCTGCTGTGTTTCTTCCCATTCTGTTTCAACGGTAGAGGAGGGAAGTATTCCGCCTCCGGCATAGAATGTTGCAGTTTTATCAGTAATATTCATACAGCGTAGATTGACATAAAGTGTTGTTTCACCTTGAGGATCTAGCCATCCGATAATTCCTGTATAATAAGCCCGGTTATATCCTTCGTTATTCAAAATGAAGTAGTATGCTTCTTCTTTGGGAAGGCCGCATACTGCTGGAGTGGGATGAAGCTCCTGTAAAATGTCACCTAAATGAGCTGTATCTTTTAGTTCAAAATGAAAATCAGTTTTTAAATGGACTAATTGTCCGGCTCGTGCCGTATAAGGACCTTTTTCCTTTAATTTGTTTCCGAAACGTTTTACAGTTTGCCGGATGTATTCACTGACAAATGCCTGTTCGTTCTGATTCTTTTCACTCCATTCCGTAGGCATTATTTCACCTTGCATAGGCATAGTGCCTGCAAGAGCTACTGTATGCCATTCTGTATCTTGTCCGCTTAAAATAATTTCAGGAGTACTTCCTATCCAGGTTCCAGTCTGTGGAGTGTGACATAAAGAAATCATCATACGTGGATAGTTATTACATGCACGTATAAATGCCGTAAGAGGAGAAAAATCTCCTTCTAATGCTTGAGTATAATTGCGTGACAGGACTAACTTTTTGAAAGTATTATCTTCTAGTGATGAAATGAAACGGGAGAAAACCTGTTCATATTTTTCTTTTGCTTCCTGAGTATTAGTGCTTCTTTTTTCTTTTGAATTGAAGGATGAGGAAAATTCAAATGATATTGATGAGGCAAATGCTTCGAGAGTCTGACTGATATTTTCCCATTCGTGTGCAACTTTATCCGGGCGTATAAGGACTGCCGGATATTCTTCTGTTTGATGAAAAGGAGTCATGACAAATCCTCTTTTACCGTTTAAAGCTGCCGGGCTGTTTAGTACTTCTACATCTTCTTCTTCCTGTAAAACCAATATTGGCTCATCTGTCCAAGGCAGACGATATAGAGCAAAACTGAAAGGACTACGTGTAAGATTATCTATCAGCTTGTGAATTGTTGTTCCGGGAAGATTCATAATCGTTTTTTTACTATTAAATTAACAATGCGTGCAGTAGAAACTAATTTACCTTCAGGAGTGGTTATATCGACATTCCATACGTGTGAAGTACGTCCTCTGTGTACAAGTTTTCCCACAGCTTCGACGTAAGTACCTATTGGAACCATGTGTACATGGTTAGCACTTATCTGTATGCCGCAAGGCATTTGTCCAGGTTCACATAAAGGGATTGAACCGTATCCTGCAACAGTTTCTGCTAATGCAAGAGAGGCTCCTCCATTTAAAATGTCTACAGGCTCACATGGGCGTGAAGTGCGTTCGTCGACAGGCATTGTTGCTTTTACATAACCTTCTTCAACGGAGATAAGTTGAATTCCGAGATTTTTTGCTAATGACTCCGGAAGTTCATAACATTTCTTTTCGCTCGTTTGCATAAGTCTTATATTCGTAAACTTTTGCAAAGTTACAATTTTCCATTCAAAAGCTGGAATAAGGTGTGAGAAATTACCATATGTTAATCTTTCTGTCATGCCATTGTCGTACTTTTGCACCCGGATTCAAATATAAAATAATATATGAGAGATAGCATTGATTTTAAAACGATGAATATACCGAAGCTTTTTCGGAAACTTCTTATTCCTACTGTATTAGGAATGATATTTAATGCGATATTTATTATAACAGATGGTATATTTGTAGGTAAAGGTATCGGAAGTGATGCGCTGGCTGCTGTTAATATTACGGCTCCCTTGTTTCTGATTAATACAGGAGTTGCTTTAATGTTTGGAATAGGTGCTTCAGTTGTTGCTTCTGTCCATTTATCACAAGGAAAAGCAAAGGTTGCACGTATTAATGTGACTCAGGCGATTATTGTATCATCTGTTTTATTATTGATTTATGCAATAGGAATCGTTTCGAATGTAGAGCGAGTTGCTGTCTGGTTGGGAAGTTCTGAACGTTTATTGCCTTTGGCTGTGGAGTATATGTACTGGTTTGTTCCTTTTTTGGTCTTTAGTGCTTTACTCTGTTCTGGTATGTTTTTTGTCCGTTTGGATGGGGCACCTAATTATGCAATGGTGTGTAATATCATTCCTGCTATAATAAATATTGTGCTGGATTATGTGTTTATCTTTATTCTTAAATGGGGAATGTTTGGTGCCGCTCTTGCTACTAGTTTGGGCTATATAGTTGGTGCTGTTATAATCTTGGCTTATTTGTTTCATCCTGAAAGGATACTGCATGTATGCCGAGTAAAATTGAGTAAAAAGAGTTTGTATCTTACCATAAGAAATGTAGGATATATGTGTCGCTTGGGATTTTCTTCTTTTTTATGTGAAACAGCTATTGCAACTATGATGTTTGTTGGAAATTATGTTTTTATCCGTTATTTAGGAGAAGATGGTGTAGCTGCATATAGTATTGCGTGTTATTTTTTCCCTATTGTTTTTATGGTATATAATGCCATTGCCCAGTCTGCACAACCTATATTGAGCTATAATTATGGAGCAAAATGTACAGCTCGTGTTCGTGAAACGTTTCGTTTGGCACTGACTACTGCGATATTGTGCGGAGCTGGTGTTTTTTTGCTTACATGGATATTTTCTCATCAGATTGTTGGCATGTTTCTTGATAGTTCTTATCCGGCATATAATATAGCAGTGAAAGGTTTGCCCTTATTTGCTTCGGGATTTGTATTCTTTGGAATAAATATTGTTTCTATTGGGTATTTTCAGAGCCTGGAACGTGATTGTCTGGCGATGATCATAACATTGTTACGTGGTTTTGTTTTAATCCTTTTGTGTTTCTGGATTCTGCCGATTATTTGGGGATCCTGGGGAATTTGGCTGGCTGTTCCGATGTCGGAGTTATTGACTTTCTTATTTGTTTTGGTTATTTATTGGTTGGAGAATCGGAGAAATTAGTGAGGATTGTTACATTTGTACAAAGAAAATATAAAAGATATGGATTCATTTATAGAAAGATTTTGTGCAAAATATTATTTTCCTTATGCTGAAGGAAGACAATTGATTGAGGGTATGGAATATAAGACTTATCGTAAAGGTGATTGTCTGGTACGTGAGGGAGAACGTGACACGTCTTTCTATATAATTGCTCGTGGTATTTGGCGAGGGCATTATTTACGTGATGGGCAGGAGGTATCTGTCTGGTTTGCTTCTGAAGGAGAAGCTTTATTTTCTACATGGGGATATGTCGATAATGCTGTTTCGAGAATAACTATTGAGGCAATGAGTGAAGCTGCATTGTATTGTATGCCAAAGCAGAAATTGGAAAAGTTGTTTGCTTCATCAGTTGATTTTGCCAATTTAGGAAGAAAACTTTTTGAGCGTGAATTTCTTAATGTAGAAACATGGCTTATTAATGGTGGGGCTTCCCAGGCTAGGGAACGTTATTTGGCATTACTTGAAGATAACCCGGAGCTTCTCCGTCATGTCCCATTAAAATATATAGCTTCATATTTATATATAACCCCACAATCGTTGAGCCGTATTCGTGCAGAATTGGCTAAAAGTGGTAGGTGTTGATTTTACTTTTGTATGTGAATTAAGTTTATTTGTTGGAGATGTTCTTTTCTGAAACTAGATGATGATATACAATTCCCGAAATATTTGCTATGATTTTTTCAGTATCAGCCATACTTTCTGTTGAATCTTTGACCAATACTGCTATTGTGTAGCGTTTCCCGTCTGGAAGAAGAATAAAACCAACATCATTGATACCAATTAATTCTCCCTGCACGTTCCGGTCGGAAGTTCCTGTTTTGTGACCTATTCGTGCTGTAGTATCCAACAAAGGAGCTGGTAACCTGTTAGTACCGGTTTGACAATTAAGCATTGTTTCTTTGAGGAAGTTTTGATATTCGGTTGGAAATAATTCTTTTGAAAATAACATATCGGTTAGGGAAGCTATTTCCAAAGGGGTACTCCAGTTCTCATAACAAGCTGCCAAATCCTCATGCATGTCATCTTCTGTCTTTGATATGGAAAAATTATTAATCCCCAAAGAACGTATATAGGAATCTGTATACGATACGCCGCCGGTATAATTGAATAATATATCGCAAGCATTATTATCACTCTTTTGAATGGTATAATCTAATAACTGAGCTATGGGCATGTAAATGTTTCCTTCCGGATATTTATCGCGTAAAGGGCTGTAAGTATCATCAAGCAGTGCTTCTTTAGGTATAAATATCTTGGTGGAAAGTGGTTGATTATGTTGGTGCAGATAATGGAGTACAGCTAAAGCTTGAGGGTATTTCATGACACTCATCAATGGATAATGACACTCATTGTTTACAGTTATGGTATCTTTCCCGTTAATGATTATTGCTACTCCAACCTGTGCAGGGACGTTTTCAATCGATTTTTTGATTTTTGATTCTAATAAAACTTCTTGTGCCTGTATCAGAGAGGTAGATAATATGAAAAGGAATAATATTAAAAAACGCATAATTGGTATATGATAAATGTTGGATACAAAGATAAGATATTTTGTGGCAATAGCGTTTCTATTTTAAAAAGCTTTTATTTTTGCATTTGTAGAAGTAAATTGAATTACGATTATGACCGATTATATTCTTATAACTTCAGTTACCGCAGAGAAGTTGTTTGGCGTATTTGAAGAATCCGTGCGTGAAACTTGTGCTAAGGATTATTCAGCTGTTCAAATAGATGCATGGATAGCACGTGCAACTCCTGCACGTTGGCAGCAACTTCTATCGGGAGATTTACATTTTATAGCAGCAGTTAATCAAACTTCAGGTGAATTGGCTGGTTTTGCATCGATTAATCCTGACGGATATCTGCATAGTATGTTTGTGCGCCCCAGATATCAGAAGAAAGGCATTGCTTCCTTCATGCTTCATGCCTTGGAGGATTGGGTAATGCGTTTTCAGGCTTCTGATATCTATTCGGAAGTTAGCATTACTGCATTACCTTTTTTCTTATCTCAGGGATTTTCTATAGAACGGGAACAGACTGTGGTGGTAAATGGAGTAAAGATGTCAAATTTTCTAATGAGGAAACCCTTGATATGTCAGCCTTCTGAGACAGATTATGACGAATTGCTATGTGTTTGGGAGGAAGCTGTCCGAAGTACACATCATTTTCTTTCCGAAGAGGATATACAGTATTATAAACCTTTAGTTCGGATGATTTATCTTCCGGGAGTAGATTTATATTGTTTTCGTAATCGGGAAAGGAGAATAACGGCTTTTATGGGGTTAAGCAATGAGATGATTGAGATGCTTTTTGTTGCTCCACAAGAACAAGGGAAGGGATTGGGAAGTCGGTTAATTGATTTTGCCATAAAAGAAAAAGGTATTTATAAAATTGATGTAAACGAGCAAAATACAATAGCTTCTAGATTTTATCAACATAAGGGTTTTAAGATTGTTTCTCGTGATGCATTTGATGCAGCAGGGAAGCCATATCCGGTTTTACATTTAGAAATGAAATAGTATGGAAAATAATGATAGAAAATGGGAAGTTCTCCATAGCGAATATCTCATTCAACGTCCGTGGTTGACGGCACGTCGTGATTGTGTCCGATTGCCTAACGGAGTAGAGAATGATGAGTATTATGTATTGGAATATCCTGATTGGGTGAATGTGATTGCCATTACGGCAGAAGGTAAGTTTTTAATGGAACGTCAGTACCGGCATGGGCTTCAATGGACCGGATATGAAATTTGTGCTGGCGTGTGTGAGAAGGGAGAAGAACCTTTGGAATCAGCAAAAAGGGAGTTATATGAAGAAACGGGGTACGCAGGAGGTGAATGGAAGCATTTTATGACACTCTCTGCCAATACTAGTACAATGAATAATGTTTGCCATTGTTTTTTGGCTGAAGGAGTTAAACGTATTTCGACTCAGCACCTTGAGCCCACTGAAGATATAAGCATTCATTTACTTTCTACTGATGAAGTCCGTGCCTTACTGCTGAATGATGAGATTCGTCAGGCACTTATGGCTGCACCATTATGGAAGTTGTTCGCCGAAAGAAAACTGTTATAAGATAGCTTGATCAGGAGTGGGAGGTGTTGTGTCTTTGATAGGCAATACGAGGTGTTCCGTTTGCTACATAGATTATTCCGCAGCGTATGAAACCATGCTTCTCTAAAAGGTTTTGCATTATTTTATTATCCGCATGCGTGTCAACTCTAAGATTGGGAGTTTGTTTCTCACACCAGTTTATGCATGCTTCGAATATACCTCGACAGCTACCATCTGAGGCAATACGGTGGATAACCCAATAAGGATCATTATCCAGCCAATCTCCTTCGTCTATGCGGGAGTATGTCGGATCGGGTCCTTGGATAAAACAGAATGTTCCTGCGACAGATTCTTGTTCGTTTATGCAAACGTAGCAATGCCCTGAGTTGATTTCGTGCATTATTAATTCACGTTGTGGATATCCATTGATCCACTGGTTAGCATTTCCAGTAGATTGCATAAAGCGTCGCGCGGTATCAAAAATATCCATAAGTTTATTTAAATCGGAAAGTGTCGCCAAACGTATTTTTATTTTCATGGTGGTGCCTTTATAGTTAACTGAAAATAGTTTTTTATAATATAAGGGACATAAAATATTTTAGTTTCCGAAATCTTGTTATATCTTTGTCTTCAAATAATAAGGGGCATTAGCTCATCTGGCTAGAGCGTTTGACTGGCAGTCAAAAGGTGGCAGGTTCGAGTCCTGTATGCTCCACTTCTTTTTATTTAAATACACCAGTTCTCATTATTAAGAATTTCCTTTTATATTTTGTTTTAGAAGATAATTTTTACGTTTTGTTCTTCTATCTTTTTAATATCTTCGTATGATATTTTGTTATCTGTAATTAATGCCTTTATTAAAGAAATACTACCTAAACTTGCAAAAGATGTATTCCCTATTTTCGAAGAATCTGCTACAAGGAACACTTCATCAGATGATTTTATCATAGCCGATTTTACAACTAAGTCGCTTAAGCTTGGGTATGTAAGTTGCATTTTAGCAGAGATTCCAGCTGTAGCTAAGAATAATTTGTTGGCATGTAAATTATTGAATGGTTGTGCAGCCATTTCCCCTGTTAATGACAATGTGGGAGCTTTAAATTCTCCACCTGTAACTATCAGACTGATATTTGGGTTCTCACCTAATATCAGAGCAATATTAAGTGCATTAGTTATTATTGTCAGGTTTTTAAACGAAACCAGCAGTTTGGCTATCTCAGTTGTTGTTGAACCTGAATCAAGGATGATACAATCGCCTTCATTTATAAAATTAATTGCTTTCTTAGCAATTTCTCTTTTTTCTTCGATATTTTTCTGGTTTAATAACTGACCAGTTCTGGCAAATGAGCTTACGTCTTTTAAGAGAGCACCTCCATGCTCTCTTTCTATGTATCCCATTTTCTCTAATTCTTCTAAATCCTGTCTGATAGTGACATCAGTTACTTTAAATATCTTGCTCAAGTCCTGTACTTTTGCATGTCCGTCTTCTCGGATAAGATTTAATATTTTCAGTCTTCTTTGATTTAGTGCCATGATACTCGTAGTTATAGGTTATTCTTGATACGATATTCCTGAATACTTTTAATTGAAATAATTTTGAGTTGGAATTTTTGTGCAATTTTCTCTAGTTGTGGTAGACGTGCCATTGTTCCATCTTCATTTAGAATTTCAATGAGTGCTCCTCCAGGTTTTAGACCTGCCAGTCTTGTCAAGTCTAACAGAGCTTCTGTATGTCCATCTCTTTCTAAAACTCCATTTGTTGCACCATATAATGGGAATATGTGTCCTGGGCGTGCGAGTTCTTCTGGAGCAATATTACCGCATACAAGAGCATGGATAGTCTTAGCTCGGTCAAATGCAGAAACTCCAGTTGTACATCCGTATCCTTTTAAATCTACAGACATAGTAAAAGGTGTTCCTAAAAGTGAAGTGTTATCCGTTGCCATTGGGGCTAGTTTAAGCTCCGCACATCGTGCCTTAGGAATAGGAACACATAATAGTCCTTTCCCATGCGTAATCATAAAATTGACTTTTTCAGGAGTTATTTTTTCTCCTGCAATGATAAAATCTCCTTCGTTCTCTCTATTTTCATCGTCAATGACAATAATGATTTTTCCTTGACGGATATCTTCCAGACCTTCTTCTACTGAACTTAGCATACCTTATTATATTGTTAAAATTCGTATTATTTGCAAAGGTAATTATTTTTCTGAAAGAACTATTTGGTTTTGATTTTTTTTAAAGAAAATACTTTGTACTATTTATGTCTTAAAATATAAATTATGTTAATATAGTTTCGTTTTCTTTTTGTTTCTTTGTTTTGGATCTTTTTTTATGTTTTATTTGCAAGTGAAAAATAATAAATGATATGCAAACAAAAGAATTACAGTTAAAAACAGAAATTAATCGTAAAAGATTAGTTGAGGTGATCTTTAAAGCTAAGGCTGGACATATTGGAGGTGATCTTTCTTGTCTTAATGTATTGACTGTTCTTTATAATGGTATAATGCGTATTGATTCATCAATTTTGAAAGATGCCAATCGTGATCGTTTCGTTATGAGTAAAGGACATTGTGTTGAGGCGCTATATGTTACCTTGGAGTCTAAGGGTATTATTTCGCCAGAAACACTTGATACATTGGGGCAGTATGGCTCTATTTTATCTGGTCATCCTACTATTGAGGTGCCTGGAATAGAAGTAAATACAGGGGCCTTGGGACATGGCTTATCTATAGGTGTAGGCATGGCTCTTGCTGCTAAAATGAACCATCAGTCTTATAAAACGTATGTACTGATGGGAGATGGAGAACAAGGGGAAGGTTCTATTTATGAGGCTGCGATGGCTGCGAATCAGTATAAGTTAGATAATTTAGTTGCCATAATAGATCGGAACAGGTTGCAAATTAGTGGTACAACAGAAGAGGTTATGGCAATCGAAGATATATATCAGCGCTGGACTGCTTTGGGATGGGATGTCAAACATATGAATGGAGATAACATTGAGGATATTGTGAATTGTTTTTCCGAGATTGATTTTGAAAGCAAACGCCCTCATTTATTAATTTCGCATACTACAAAGGGTAAAGGAGTATCTTATATGGAGAATGTTACCAAATGGCATCATGGAGTACCCAATCAAGAAGAATTTGATTTGGCAATTAAGGAAATTTCAGAAAGAATAGCAACATTAGAAAAATAAAATTATGGAAGCTTGTAGAAAAAGTTTTACGGATACATTGTTGGAACTAGCTCGTGCTGATAAAGATATTATTGCTGTTACAACAGACGCTCGTGGGTCTGTTACATTAGGTGATTTTGCAAAAGAGCTTCCTGAACAATTTGTAGAGTGTGGTATTGCAGAACAAAATGCAGTTGGTATTTCTGCCGGCTTAGCTCATTCAGGAAAGAAAGTTTTTGTTTGTGGCCCTGCTTGTTTTTATGTTGCAAGAAGCTTGGAACAAGTAAAGGTTGATTTGGCGTATAGTCAGAACAATGTGAAGATTTTGGGCGTGAGTGGTGGTGTTGCATATGGAGCCTTGGGAGCAACTCATCATAGCTTGCATGATATAGCAGTGATGAGAACTTTTCCGGGGATGAATATTGTGCTTCCATGTGATGCTCGTCAGACACGGAAACTGGTAAAACTATTGGTGGATTATCCGGAACCGGTGTATGTACGGGTTGGGCGTGCTGCCGTTCCTGATGTATATGTAAATGATGACTTTGAATTTACCTTGGGAAAAGCGAATGTTTTGTTGGAAGGTAATGATTTAACGATTATAGGTACAGGCGAAACTGTATATCATGCTTATCAGGCTGGTCTAAAATTACATGATGAAGGCGTTGGTGCACGAGTATTAGATATGTCTTCGCTAAAGCCTTATGATAAAGAGGCCATTTTAAAAGCTGCTTCTGAAACAGGTAGAATTCTTACGGTAGAAGAACATAGTCAATTTGGTGGATTAGGGGGTATCGTTACGGAAACTCTTTCAGAACATCCGGTTCCTGTTAAAATATTAGGTATCCCGGATGAGAATGTTGTCCATGGTACTTCTTCTGAGATATTTGCACATTATGGTTTGGATGCAGAAGGTATTTATCGAGCTGCATTGGAATTCCTAAAGTAAAAAATGTGCTTTAAATCTAATCGATATGAAAACGAAAATTATTGCAATAGACCAAAGTACTTCAGCAACAAAAGCTATGCTTTTTAATGATGCATGTGAGCTGTTGTATCGGGTAAATATACCTCACCATCAAATTTATCCTCATGCTGGTTGGGTTGAGCATGATGCTGTTGAAATTTATCAGAACATGTTGAAAGCCATTTCTTGCGTGCTTGAACAAGATGATAACAAAGAAGAAAGTACATATTCTTTAGCTATCACCAATCAGCGTGAGACTGTTGTTGTATGGGATAAGTATACGGGACAGCCTATATATAATGCTGTGGTTTGGCAGTGCATGCGAGGCGCTTCTATATGTCAGGCTTTGAAAGATAAAGGGTATAGTGAGCTAGTACGAGAAAAAACAGGTTTGTTAATTGATCCTTATTTTTCGGCTAGTGGTGTTAAATGGATATTGGATAATGTAGATGGTGCTCGCCAAAAAGCAGAGAATGGAAGTTTGCTTATGGGGACAATTGATTCTTGGCTTATTTGGAAGTTGACAGAAGGAAAAGTTCATGCTACGGATTATACAAATGCTTCTCGGACATTACTTTTCAATATACATACTTTGCAGTGGGATGATGAACTGTTGAAGTTGTTTACCATACCGGCTTCAATGATGCCTCGGCTCTTACCTTGTGATTCTGTTTTTGGAGAAACGACATTAGAGGGATTGTTTCAGGAACCTATACAGATAGCAGGTGTTTTGGGTGATTCTCATGGAGCTTTAATGGGGCAAATGTGTTTTGAAGCTGGTTTTGGAAAGGCTACTTATGGAACAGGATCTTCCGTTATGATGAACATTGGTGAAAATGCATTAGCAGCTCCCGAGGGACTGGTTACTTCTGTTGGTTTTGCTGCTTTAGGTAAAGTGTTTTATGCTTTTGAGGGGAACATACATTGTACAGGTGCTACTATAAAATGGTTGGTAGAACAAATTCATTTAATTGATACTCCTGCGCAAATAGAAGAATACGCTTCATCTGTAAGCAATACCGAGGGAGTATATTTTGTTCCGGCGTTCGCTGGGTTAGGAGCTCCATGGTGGAGATCCGATGTTAAAGCTGCAATTTTTGGTATGACATTGGGTACAACCAAATCTCATTTGTTGAGAGCGGCTTTGGAATCGATTGCATATCAGGTAAAAGATCTTGCAGATATGATGTCACAAAGTGCAGGTATTCCTTTAAAAGAGCTTAGAGTGGACGGAGGACCTACAAAAAATAATTTACTGATGAATTTCCAGGCCGATATGCTGCAAGCTCCTATTTGCTGTTCTGATGTAGAAGAAGCATCTGCTTTGGGTGCGGTTTTGATGAATGGTCTGGCTCGTAGAAAGTGGAATACTTTTGCTGAAATATTATCATTGAGGAAAGAACAGAAATTAAGATTACCTCAAATGACCCAAACAGATGTAGATGTCTTGTATAAAGGCTGGAAGCATGCTGTTAAAACATTGATAACAAGTAAATAATATAGAATAATAATTTAAACTTTAAATGATATGAAAAACAAGAAAAAATTATGTTTCGGAGTGATAATAGGAACACGTGCTTATTTTAATTCTGCATTAGCTAAGGATGTACGTAAGCAATTGTTGAAAACAATAGAAGAGCAAGGTTATGATTATGTTATTTTGCCGGAAGATGCCACTCCGACAGGAAGCAGCAGCATTGAAACTCGTGAAGATGGAATTAAATGTGCGGAATTATTCCGTCAGAATCGTGATAAGATTGACGGTATTATTGTTTCTTTACCGAATTTTGGTTTTGAAATAGGAATAATCAATGCTATCAGTATTGCTGATCTGAATGTACCGGTTTTAGTTCAGGCATGTGATGATGAAAATGATAAAGTTGATTTGGATAGCCGTCGTGATGCCTTTTGTGGAAAAATTTCTGTATGCAATAATTTATATCAATATGGCATACCATTTACAGATACTACTTTACATACATATTCTATCTATTCAGACCTATTGGCAAAAGATATAAATCGATTTGCTGCTGTTTGTAGAGTGGTTAATGGTCTTCGTCATGCTCGTATTGGAGCTATTGGTACTCGTCCGGCCGGTTTCCAGACAGTAAGAGCCAGTGAGAAAATTCTTCAGGCTACAGGTATAACAGTTGTTCCGGTTGATTTGTCTGAAATATTGGGAGCGGCTCGTAAAATAGAAGATACAGATGCTGAGCTGGTACAGAAGATTGAAGAGATAAAGAAGTATGCAAGAGTTCCTCAGCAATATAGTGAAAAACTGATGTTGCAAGCTAAATTTGGAGTTGCGGTCGAACGCTGGATGAATGCAAATGCTATCGATGCTGTTGCTATTCAATGTTGGGATTCTTTGGAACAGAATTACGGATGTGCAGCTTGTGTCACAATGAGTATGTTGGGCGAAAAACTGATACCTGCTGCTTGCGAAGTGGATATAGCCGGTGCTGTTTCAATGTATGCTCTGACACTTGCTTCTCAGCATCAGTCTGCTTTGCTCGATTGGAATAATAATTTTGCGGAAGACCGTAACAAATGTGTTTGTACTCATTGTGGTAATTTCCCTAAATCATTTATCATGAATGATATCGAACTTGGTACTTTAGGTGTATTGGGAAGAACGTTAGGTAAGGTTCATACATTTGGAGCTGTTTATGGAAAAGTAAAGCAGGGTGATTTTACATTCTTCCGTATTTCCACAGATGATACAAAAGGATGCATTAAGTCCTATTTGGGAGAAGGTACAATTACAGACGACCCATATGGAATGGATGGATGTATTGCAGTAACGAAAGTTGATAATTTGCAAACATTGATGAAATATATTTGCAAGAATGGTTTCGAACATCATGTTGCAATGTGCCGTGGAAATGTGAAAGATATTCTACAGGAAGCTATTGAAAGTTATTTGGGATGGAATCTTTATGTTCATGAATAAAAGATGATAATATGATACTTGTAGAAAATTATTTCCTGGCAATTCTTTGCTGTGTTGTTTGCTGTATTTGTTGGGGATCATGGGCGAACACTCAAAAAATGGTTGCAGCGAAAAACTGGAGCTTTGAATTGTTTTATTGGGATTTAACTATAGGCCTATTTCTGACAGCTGCATTGGCAGCTGTCACGTTAGGAAGTATGGGTAGTGAAGGCCGGACTTTTTTTGAAGATATTACGGCAATGGATTGGAATAGCATTAAATATGCTATTTTAGGAGGTATTGTATGGAATTTTGGTAATATTTTTCTGACAGCAGCCATAGCAGTTGCTGGTATGTCAGTCGGCTTCCCGATAGGAGGGGGACTTGCTTGGATTGGAGGTATTATTTTCAATTATCTGCTTATCGCATTTACGGGTCAAGCTTATCCGGGAAATCAACTCTTACTCTGGATTGGAGTAGCTGTTATAATTATTGCCATTTTGATTTGTGGTAAAGCTTATGGAAGGCTTTCTTCAGGCAAATCGGGAGTTACTCCTAAAAAAGGAATTCTGTTAGCTGTTATGGCTGGTCTCGCAATTATGTTCTTCTATGGATTGGTTGTTAAGTCTCTTGATCCACAATATGTTACAGGGGGAACCGGTACTTTGTCACCTTACACAGGAGTCTTTTTCTTTGCCTTGGGTGTATTAGTCAGTACCCCAATCTTTAATTCTATTGCTATGCGTAATCCTGTATCTGGCAATAAAGTAACAATGAAAGATTATTTTGCAGGCAGTACTCGTACTCATCTGATTGGTGTTTTAGGCGGTTTGATATGGATGGGAGGAATGGTTGTCAGTTTTATGGGAGCTGGAGCTGCAAATCCGGCAATATCATATGCATTGAGCAATGCCTCTCCTGTAGTTGCTATGATTTGGGGAGTGTTTGTCTGGAAGGAGTTTAAGGGAGCGCCTAAAGGTACTAATAGTTTGATTAGTAGTATGTTTATTCTGTTTATCCTTGGTTTAGTGCTGATAACTTTCTCTAACTAAATTATTTATTGTGGGTTATTTGTTTTGGGGTTAGATTTTGCAATTGGAGAGAAATTTTATTGGCTCTCCAATTGTTAAATTATATATTTGTTTATCTTTGATTGTAATCAAGTAATAGCTTTATGGATACTTTAAGAAAATGTTTTTTATTACTAGCAGTTGTGTTTAGTTTCTCAATGAATGCTATGGCTAGTGAGAGTTATGAGAAAAAGAGAGTCATAGTTCTGACTGATATTGAAAATGAGCCAGACGACGCTATGTCATTGGTACGTTTCTTGACATATTCCAACCAATGGGATGTTGAAGGGCTAATTGCTACTACTTCAGTACATCAGAAAAGAGAGTTAGCCACATGGAGAATTAAAGAGATTGTAGAGGCATATGGAAAAGTCCAACCCAATTTATTGAAACATGAACCAGGATACCCTACAGCTAAATACTTAAAGTCTGTCATAAAGGAAGGACGTGCTGATTATGGTATGCATGCTGTCGGGAAAGGTATGGATTCTGAGGGTTCAGACTGGATTATAAAAACCGTTGATAGTGAAGACTCTCGTCCTGTATGGGTGTTGATATGGGGTGGTCCTAATTGTTTGGCGCAGGCTTTATGGAAGGTCAAAGAAACTCGTTCTGTTCAGGATGTGGAGAAATTTGTAAAGAAACTGCGTGTATATGCTATTTCTGATCAAGATGACAGTGGTCCATGGATCCGAAAAACATTTAAAGATTTATTTTATATCGTGAGTCCGGGATATCATAAATTTGGAGGTTATCATTATGCAACATGGAGTGGTATCAGTGGTGATAAATTTCATGGGCGTTTTGCTGGAGCTGATTTTACGATTGTCGATAATCCGTGGTTAGATAAAAATATTCGTTGTAAAGGTCCGTTAGGAGAACAATATCCTTTTATGAAGTTTCTAATGGAAGGTGATACTCCGACATTCTTATATTTAATAAATAATGGTTTAGGTGATACTGAACATCCTAACTGGGGAAGTTGGGGCGGACGTTATGAGTTCTATCAGCCCAGAACCGAACGCTGGTTTATAGAGCCTGAAACTCGTCCTTTATGGACTGATGCCCAAGACGAAGCTATGGGTGTAGATGGCTCATGGCATACGGGTAATAAAGTCACTATTTGGCGTTGGCGTGAAGCTTATCAGAATGATTTTGCTGCTAGAATGGATTGGACGATAAATGATTATAAGAATGCAAATCATCCGCCAGTAGTAAAATTGGCTTGCGAAAAAGAGATTACAGCTAAGGTGGGTGATCGCGTAGATTTAAGTGTCGAAGGAAGTTCTGATCCTGATGCTAATCAGTTGTCTTATAAATGGTTTTATTATCCTGAAGTCGGGACATTTAATTTCTCTTCAGCTCGTTCCGGTAATCCTTTGAAAATAGAAGATGCTGATAAGGCAAAAGCTTGGTTTATCGTTCCAAAAACAGAACGTAAGGGTACAATGCATATTATAGTAGCGGTAACTGATAATGGACAACCAGCATTAACTCGTTATGAAAGAATTATTGTCAATGTTATAAAATAGTTAAAGCTTATTGTTATATGAAAAAGTTTAGGTTTTTATTATATGCCGTTTTGTGCTTGAATCTTGTTGAGCTTAATGCCCAACAAGATTTGAGTAAACTTTCTTGGAGTAAAGTGGCTAATTCTATGCCGGAAGAATGGTACTCAACAGAACAGGCTGTACAGATTGCTGATACTGTACTGGCTTACCAGACAGAAATTGGAGGCTGGACCAAAAATACAGGTTTCCATAAAAAGATAAATCAGAAGGAAATGGCCAAAGTCCGTAAATCGGGAATCGGTGCAACATTCGATAATGGGGCGACTGTAACGGAAATGCGCTATCTGGCAAAAATTTATAAATTCCATGAAGATGCTAAATATAAGGAAGCCTTTCTGAAAGCCTTTAATTATATTTTGGAAGCACAGTATGATAATGGGGGATGGCCACAATTTTATCCGGTCAGACCAAGTAAATCTGTATCTTATTCTGGATGTATTACATTCAATGATAATGCTTATGTAAATGTGATGTATCTGTTGAAAGATATCTATGAAAATAATCCTTGTTTTGCAGCTCTTAATTTAGATAATAAAGTTAGGCAACAGGCTCGTACCGCTTTTGATAAGGGCGTAAAATGTATTTTAGATACGCAGATAGTAGTAGATGGAAAGAAGACTGTGTGGTGTGCTCAGCATGATCAGTATACGTTAAAACCAGCAAAAGCCAGAGCTTATGAATTGCCTTCTTTCAGTGGTGCAGAATCAGTGAATATAGCCTTGCTCCTCATGTCAATAGATAATCCGACTTCAGATATAATTGCTTCTGTAAAAGGAGCGGTTGAATGGTTTGATACTCATAAAATAGCGGATATGAAATATGAGCGTTATCGTGATGAGAAAGGAGAAAGAAATGCTCGTCTGATTCCGGCAGCGGGAGTGAATGTCTGGGCACGATTCTATGATCTTGAGACAGGAAAACCATTTTTCTGTGACAGAGATGGCGTAAAAAAAAGTTCCATTGATGATTTGGGCAAGGAGCGCCGTGGCGGATATTCATGGTATACTTCTTCGCCAGAGAAAGTATTGAAAACTTATTCCAAATGGATAAAAAGGAATCATTTATAAAAAGCATTATTTCATTATAAGTAACATATTAACCTCAACTTTTATCCGATGAAAAAATCTTATATTCTTATCGTGTGTTTCTTTATGACCTTCTTGCTGGCTTGTGCACAACAAGATGTTTCTGAAAAGTATCGTATTTTAGTTAGTACAGATATTGGTGGAACTGATCCGGATGATAATCAGTCTATGGCTCACCTCTTGATGTATAGCGATCGTTTTGATATAGAGGGCCTGATATCTTCTCCTTCGTTTGGAAAAGGATCTAAAGAAGAGATTCTGCGAATGATTGATTTATACGAAAAGGATTTTAAAAAGTTGCAGGCTAATAACCAGAAACTGATGACGCCTGCTGAACTGCGTAAACTATGTAAACAAGGCAGGCAGGGCTTGGCTTCTTATAAAGGGTTTGATAAACCTACTGAGGGTTCTGAATGGATTATAAAATGTGCGCGTCGCGAAGATGCTCGCCCTCTTTATGTTCTAGTATGGGGAACACTGGAAGATGTTGCTCAGGCTTTACACGATGCTCCGGATATTCAATCAAAAATTCGTGTATATTGGATTGGAGGTCCAAATAAAAAATGGGGCGTAAACAGTTATGCTTATGTTGCAGAAAATTTTCCTGATTTATGGATGATAGAGAACAATGCTTCTTATCGCGGTCTTATAAGTAATAAAAAAATAGATGATGAGTTTAACAATGGGTATTATGATAAATATATAAAGAATGCAGGGCATTTAGGCGCTGATTTTATCCATTATTACGATGGACTTGTAAAGATGGGAGATACTCCTTCATTGCTTTATATGATGAATGGTGATCCGGCCGATCCTTATAAAGAAAGCTGGGGAGGCTCTTTTGAGAAGATGAGTGAAAGTCCGCGTACAATTTTTACTTCTCATCCTACGATAAAAGATACAGTTGCAGTGTATTCTGTCTTGGAGTTTCGTTTTAATGGGCCTGAACAGATGCCAGATGCTGTAGGACAAAAGTTTTTTACTTTTCGCATTGATCGTCAAAACTGGGATGGAATATATTTAGGTAATGGAGTGTATGGTGTCAGGTACTCTCCTAAGGCACCAGCTGTATTAAGCTATGAAATTACTTCAGATATAAAAGAACTGAATGGTCTGAAAGGAACGTTTGTCGTTGGAACAGTTTGGCCGGGAAAAAGTACAACAAATGGATATAAATTAGGAGAAAACTGGTATACAGACAAACAAAGTCCAGCGCTTTTTGAAGGAGTATGGCAAGGCAGTAAAACAGTCTCAAAATGGAGAAAAGAAGTACTGACCGATTGGGGAATTCGATGGGGATGGCTTAAAAAGAAATAATTTTAATCTTTATATTTTATGAAAATCACAAATACACATTCTTTAATGAGCACGATTGTTGCAGGTATATTGCTTTTATCAGGCTGCAATAGTGGTAAAACAGGACAAACGGTAGGAGGTGAAATAAGCAAACCTCGTGTTATTGTTACTAGTGACGGAGAAATAGACGATGAATGTTCTTTGGTGCGTTTCCTCTTGTATGCTAATGAGTGGAATATCGAAGGCATTGTGACATCCAGTTCGCAATACCATTGGCACGGACATAAATGGGCTGGTGATGACTGGATGGAACCTACTTTGAAAGCTTATGCGGAAGTTTATCCGAATTTAGTTAAACATGATCCTGATTATCCTACACCAGAGTATCTACGTCAGCATTGTTTTTTAGGAAATGTAGCGTTGGAGGGGGAGATGGATTCTATAACTGCGGGTTCTCAACATATCGTAAAGATATTGTTGGATGAAACAGATAATCGCCCGATATGGCTTCAGGCATGGGGTGGTACTAATACGATTGCCAGAGCACTGAAAACCATCGAAGAAGAGTATCCGGAAAAGATGAAAGCTGTTGCTGATAAGATGCGTTTTTTCTTTATTTGGGAACAAGATTCTACGTATCAGGCCTATATCCGTCCACATTGGGGAAAGTTTAATATTAAGACTGTGATATCCGATCAGTTTGAGGCTATAGCTTATCGTTGGAAAATGGTTCAGCCTGAAGAAATGCAGCAATATTATGAAGAGGCTTGGATGAAAGAAAATATATTACAAGGGCATGGGCCTTTGTGTAGTTCTTATAAGGCCCACGAAAATGGAGATTTTCGTTCAGAGGGTGACTCTCCTGCTTTTTTGCATACGATAAATGTTGGTTTGCGTAATCTGGAGAATCCTTCATGGGGCGGCTGGGGAGGCCGTTATGTAAAGGTGAGAGAGAATACTTATCTTGATCCTGTACCGGTAGAGGGATATCAATATCCGGAAGGACGTTGGTACGGTGAAAATGGTTGGGGACGTTGTAGCTTACGGCCCGGTAGTACGGCAACTGAAGAGGAACGCCGTATTTATTTCAAGCCGATGTGGCGTTGGAGTAAAGCTATGCAGAACGATTTTGCAGCACGTGCCGACTGGTGTGTGAAATCATATGAGGAGGCTAATCATGCTCCGATAGTAGTTTTGGCTCATGAAGCCGATCTTATGGCTTCAGCCGGTGAAACTTTGGAGTTGAGTGCTGAAGGAACAAGCGACCCAGATGGAGATAAATTGGCATATAATTGGTGGCAGTATGTAGAAGCTGGATCGTATAAGGGTAAGATCGATTTAAGAAATTCTTCAGATGTTAAATCTTTTATACAGATTCCTGCTGATGCCAGAACAGGTGATACCATACATGTAATATGTGAAGTCAGTGATGATGGTGAACCGCAGCTTACCAGATATCAAAGGGTTGTAATAACAGTCAGATAACCATTAAATTATAGATTATGAAATCATTAAGCTTCTTAAAATTATTTCTTGTATCAACTCTACTGACAGGTAATTTGTATGCAAATGAAAAGGGCGGAGTTTTAGCATTTCCTACAGCAGAAGGCTATGGAAAATATACTATAGGAGGTCGCGGTGGCAAGGTATATGAGGTTACGAATCTCAACGATTCAGGTGAAGGTAGTTTGAGAGCGGCTATCGAGGCAAAAGGACCGAGAACGGTAGTTTTCAGAGTATCAGGTACTATTGATTTAAAAAGTGCATTAAATATCAGGAATCCATATATAACTATTGCTGGACAAACTGCTCCTGGTGATGGTATATGCATAAAGCGATATCCGTTGAATATTTCTGCTGATGAAGTTATAATACGCTATATCCGGATTCGTTTGGGTGATGAATCTACAAGATCGGATGATGCTATCAGTGCACGTTATCGCAAGAATATAATTCTCGATCATATTTCTGCAAGTTGGAGTATAGATGAAACTATGTCAATTTATCATTGTGAGAATGTTACTATACAGTGGTGTATGATTACAGAAAGCCTTTCTCAGTCAAATCATACAAAAGGTTCTCATGGGTTCGGTGGAATATGGGGTTCAAATTATAGTACATACCATCATAATCTGTTGGCTCATCATTCCAGCAGAAATCCTCGTTGGGCATCTGGTGGAGGATTTAATGATTATAGAAATAATGTCTTGTATAACTGGGGATATAATAGCAGTTACGGTGGTGAAAAACATCAGGTCGGGAATCCTAAATTTAGTGATATAACAGTCAACTTCGTGAATAATTACTATAAACCAGGTCCTGCAACCGACAAAGGTAAAGTTTCGTACAGGATAGTTAATCCTGGAAGTAGAGGAGAGGGCGATTATGGTAAATGGTATGTATCTGGTAATGTCATAGAAGGTAATAAGGATGTTTCTTCTGATAACTGGAATGGAGGAGTACAAGTTTCGGGTGGAGATGAGAATTTAGAAAAATTTAAATTGGATAAACCTTGGGATGCAATGAAGATTAATGAACAGACACCAGCTGAAGCTTATGAAGCTGTATTGGCCGGTGCCGGATGTTGTAAGCCAAAGCGTGATGCTGTTGATTCTCGTATTATAGAAGAGGTCCGTAGCGGGGAGGCAACTTTCGAAGGGGATTCATTTAAGAAAAGAGGACGTATGGCTAATTCGTCTTTAAAAAGTGGTATTATTGATTCTCCGGATGATGTTGGTGGATGGCCCGTATTGAAAACTGCTCCAGCTCCTGCTGATTCCGATCACGATGGAATGCCTGATACATGGGAGTTGAATAATGGTTTTAATCCTAACGATCCTGCAGATGGTAGCAAAATTTCATCTAACGGATATACTAATCTGGAAAATTATTTAAATAGCTTGTGCTTATGATAAAAAGAATATTATTGTTGTTATGTTATATAACTTGTTTGTTACCACAATGTTTGGCAGGGACGAATGAGAAGCAGAGAGTAATTGTAACTTCCGACGGAGAGATTGATGATGAATGTTCAATAGTCCGATTTCTGCTGTATGCGAATGAGTGGGATATAGAAGGTATTATTACTTCAAGTTCACAATATCATTGGCAAGGGCATAAATGGGCAGGCGATGATTGGATTAATCCATATCTTGATGCTTATGAAAAAGTTTATGATAATCTTAAACAACATGATAGGGATTATCCAACACCTCAATATCTCAGAGATCGTACAGTACTTGGTAATGTCAAGGCCGAAGGTGAAATGGATGAAGTAACTGAAGGTTCTGAACTTATCGTGAACGTATTGTTGGACGAGACTGACCCACGCCCTGTATGGATACAAGCGTGGGGAGGGACCAACACTATTGCGCGTGCTCTGAAAACAATTGAAGAAAAGTATCCCGAAAAGATGGAATATGTGGCAAATAAGATTCGATTGTTTCTTATTTGGGAACAAGATAATACTTATCAGTCTTATATCCGCAAGAATTGGGGAAAGTATAATATTCTGACAATTATTTCCGACCAGTTTATTACGTATTTTTATCATTGGAAGAAGTTTTTGCCGGCAGAACCACAGAAGTATTTAGTTGGATCGTGGATGAATCCAAATATAAAAAATGGACATGGAGAATTGTGTGCTTTGTATAAAAGTCATGAAAACGGTGATTTCCGTTCCGAGGGTGATTCTCCGGCGTACTTTCATGTGATACCTACCGGGTTGCGTAACGCAGAGCATCCGGATTGGGGCGGATGGGGTGGCCGCTATGTCAAGGTTCGTGAAAACACATGGCTGGATCCTGTTGAAGAGGAAGGTTATGAATATCCTGAAGGACGTTGGTATACTAGCAATGCATGGGGGCGTACACGTTTGAAAAAGGAAATTCCTAATGATTCACTATTGTTGAGTTACTTGAAACCTACTTGGCGTTGGATTGCTCCTTTGCAGAATGATTTTGCAGCACGTGCCGACTGGTGTGTGAAGTCTTATGAAGAGGCTAACCATGCTCCGGTTGTCATGTTGGCTCATGAAGCTGATATGCAGGCTGAGGAAGGTAGTAGAATATGTCTAAGTGCTGAGGGTACGAAAGATCCCGACGGTGATAAGCTGACTTATAGATGGTGGCAGTATCAGGAAGCCGGTACATACGGAAAATGTATTGACTTGCAAGATGCAAATGATCAACGTCTTTGGCTGCAGATTCCATCTGATATCCAAAAAGGTGAAACCATTCATATGATATGTGAGGTTTCAGATAATGGAACTCCATCATTGACTCGTTATCAGCGGGTTGTCATAACAATAAAATAAGGGTATAGAATCGGATAATTATTGAGGGTTACAATTATGAGAGTAAAAAAATATATAACAGTTTTTTGGGCATTGGTGCTGTTCTGGCTTTTCACAGGGGCAGGAACTATTATGGCGCAGGATAAAATGTACATGCGCATGGCAGATTCGGAAATGAAGCGTTTCCCTGAAGCTTGGCAAATAGATTGGGCAAAACGTCCTGTATTCGGATATTGTCAGGGGGTAGTTACACTTGCTATGTTGAAAGTATGGAAGCAGACTAAAGATGAGAAGTACTATAAGTATGTAGAAGAATATGCCGATAAGATGGTGAAAGAAGATGGAACCATCTTGAATTATGATTATATAAACGGAAGACGTAATGTCGATATGATTAATGCCGGGAAGATTCTGTTCGATGTGTATGAGCAGACAGGAAATCCCAAATATAAGAAAGCAATGGATTTACTTTACAATGCGATGATGGATCATCCTCGAAATTCGTTGGGTGGCTTCTGGCATAAAGAGGTGTATCCGTGGCAGATGTGGCTCGACGGACTTTATATGGCTTCTCCTTATCTGGCACAATATGCTCAGGTTAACAATAAACCTGAGTTGCTGAACGATGTTATCATGCAGTTCCTTATTGTTGAGAAATTTATGCGTGATCCGGTCACTGGACTGTATTTCCATGCGTGGGATGAAAAGAAAGTACAGAAGTGGTGTGATCCGGTTACCGGACTTTCTCATCATTTTTGGGGAAGAAGTATAGGCTGGTGGTATATGGCATTGGTTGATGTTCTCGATTTTGTACCCGAAAATCATCCGTTGCGAGACAAGCTGCTGGTTATTGCAGACGAGCTGGCTCGTACCTTACCAGAATTTCAGCACGACGGACTTTGGTATCAGATTGTAAATTTGGAAGAGCGTGAAGGAAACTATCAGGAAGCTACAGCTTCTGCTATGTTTATGTACGCGGTAGCTAAAGCTGTTAACAAAGGATATATTGATAGAAGATATAACAAAATTGCAACTGAGGCATATGATGGCATTATGAAAAAGCTGATTCGGATAGACAAGGATGGAACAGTAAATATTACTCAATGTTGTATGGTTGCCGGTTTAGGTGGAAATCCGTATCGTGACGGAAGTTTTGAGTATTATATCAATGAACCGATTCGTGATAATGATCCTAAGGCTACCGGACCTTTTATCATGGGGTGTATCGAATTGAATAAATAATTTTTATTACGTAATAGATGAGGTTAAGTTGTTTATAATCAACTATATATTTGTGGATGTAGACTAAAATAATTAGGTCTTATGGAAAAGATAATAAAATATTTATTCTTGTCATCACTTTTTATAAGCGGTGTTTCTTGTTCTGATTCAGATGGACAAGGAGGTCAAATTGAAGTTGAAACATTACCTGTGGAATCAGAAGTATTGGCTTTCCCTTCTGCCGAAGGTTATGGTAAGCATACTATAGGTGGACGAGGAGGAAAAGTCTATGAAGTTACTAATCTGAATGATAGCGGAGCTGGTAGTTTGCGTGCGGCTGTAGAAGCCAATGGACCAAGAATTGTTGTTTTTCGTGTTTCTGGTACAATAAAATTAAAGAGTAAGCTGTCTATCCGAAATCCATATATCACGATTGCCGGTCAGACAGCCCCTGGTGATGGAATTTGTTTGAGAGATAATTTTGTCGATATAGGCGCCAATCAGGTTATAATTCGTCATATTCGTATTCGTTTGGGTGACGAAACAAATGTAGAGGGAGACTGTATTACTGGCCGATATGCGGAAAATATCATTCTTGACCATGTAACAAGCACATGGAGTGTAGACGAATGTATGTCTATTTATCACTGTAAAAATGTAACAGTTCAATGGTGCTTGGTAGGTGAAAGTCTATTTCAATCTGTTCATAATAAAGGATATCATGGCTTTGGTGGTATTTGGGGGTCTGATTACAGTTCCTACCATCATAATCTGATTGTCAATAATTCCAGCCGTAACATTCGTTTTGCCAATGGATCAGGTCATACAGATTATCGGAATAATGTGATATATAACTGGGGATATAATAGCTGTTATGGAGGATTTGGTACAGAAAACGAAACATACAATTCTGCTTATTTTAATGTTGTTGCCAATTATTATAAACCGGGACCTGCTACAGAACCTGGTAAGGTTTCTTACCGTATAGCTAATCCAAGTATTGCGGACCAGAAAGGAGATAAACTTGGCTTATGGTATATTGCTGATAACTATATAGAAGGAGCTTCGGAAGAAGCCGAACGAGTGCGTAAAGACAACTGGGATGGTGGTGTACAAATAGATGACCAGTCTTTTATGTCAAAGATAAAATTGGATGAACCTTGGAAAGTTACAGAACCTGTTACTCAGCATTCCCCCCAGGAAGCATATGAACTTGTACTCGAAAAGGTTGGTGCTACTTATCCTCAGCGAGATCCTGTAGATACACGTATCATAAATGAAGTACGTACGGGAGTTGCAACTTACGAAGGGGTATATAAGGCAGTCAAGAGGGTTGCAGATGCATCCAAGATTTCTGGTATTATAGATACTCAAAAAACAGTAGGTGGATGGCCTGAACTGAAAAGTGAACCAGCTCCTTTGGATAGTGATCATGACGGTATGCCTGACGAATGGGAGTTGAGATATGGATTAAACCCCAACGATGCTTCAGATGGTAGTAAAAAATATGATGATGGTTATACGTATGTCGAAAAGTATATTAATAGCCTCTGTGATTGAAAATAAAAGATTTAATGAGAGAATATCTCTGAAAAAATCTTGATGACTTAGGAGAGTTCGTACGAATTTTCTTGAAAAAATAATGGAGTTTTTCGCTTGAAAAAAGCGAAAAACTCCTGCTTTTTTATTATGCTATTTATCAGCGTATTACGATAAATGTTATTTGATTTTTTTCTTGAAGAACATATTTGGTGTATCGGGAATAGGCTTCCTTTTTTATTTTACCTCATCATAAGTACTGAATAATGGTTGCAGTAATTCAGGAATATCTACTCCTTGTTTTTTTATTTCTTCCAGACAGTTTTTACCTTTTTCGGTCAATGTGAAATACATCTGACGTTTGTCTTGTCTGCCTAGATGTCTGGTAACCATTTCTTTTTTTTCTATCAGGCTGATAGTCTTCGATGCATGTGAGGGAGTCATGCCTGTGCGTTCCACAATCGTTCCGGCAGTGACGGTTTCTCCTCCGATGCTACACAGTACCATAGCTTCGTTCAGTGAGATACCGTATGTATTTATAAGTTGAGTTTCTAGTTCAGAGAGAGCTTTGAGCAGCTCTCTCATGATGCATATACATTTTATTTTTTCCATGGGTTTAAATAAATAAATTTACATTGGCCTGCTCTGCTCGTTCCATGTAAGTAGCTACACCTCCTATGGTCACATTATCCAGCAATTCTTCTTTTTTAACTCCCATAACATCCATTGACATCTGGCAGGCTATAAATTCTACTCCGTTGTCAATAGCTTGCTGGCGAAGAGATTCCAAAGAGTCGATGCCCTTGCGTTGCATGATGTAGCGCATCATGCGGGTTCCGATACCTCCCATGTTCATTTTTGAAAGCTTCAGCTTTAATGAGTTGGAAGGAAGCATCATGCCAAACATTTTTCCGAAAATGTCTTTCTTAACTTGTGGCTTATGTACCTTTTTGATAGCGTTCAGTCCCCAGAATGTGAAGAATATAGTAACTTTCTTTCCTGTAGCAGCAGCTCCATTAGCCAGCACAAAGGTAGCTAAAGTTTTGTCAAGGTCATCGCTGAACAGAATGAATGTTTTTCCTTCTTCGGTTGTGATTTCCTTGATAGCTTTTTCGCAAGAAGATGCTTTTTCAATCAGTACGCGGTATGTTCCGTTTGCTGATGATTTCTCCAGAAAATGGTTACCTGTACTTTTGCACCATGCTTCTGCGTCGCGTGGAAAACCGGCATCGGTAGCATGTATTTCAAGACGTTCACCCGGATTCAGGGTTTCCATGCTTTTCTTCAGTTTCATAATCGGGCCGGGACACTGAATACCACAGGCATCTACTTTTATAACTTTTTCTGTTGCAGGTTGGCAGCAAGATGCTGTAGTGTGACAAGAAGACGATGGCTGTTCTGGCAGGCAGACAGGAGTAGTAGCAGCTTTGTAGGTTTTGATTCCTCCGATAAGGTTACGTACATCCTGATAACCGTTGTCTTTCAGTATACAAGAGGCCAGGTATCCTCGTAATCCTACACCACAATATACATAGACTGGCTTGTTGGTCGGGATATCGCTCATGCGTTCACGTAGTTCGTCGAGTGGTACATTGATGGCTCCTGGAATTTTGCCCAGGCTGTATTCATCGGCGGTGCGTACGTCTACCAGTGTGACTTTACTTAAATTAGTTTGCTGAAGTTCATGCCAGTACAGCGGAGTCATTTTTCCACTTAGGATATTACCAGCTACATAACCCGACAATGCAACAGGATCTTTGGCCGATGAGAAAGGAGGCGCATAGGCATGTTCCAGTTCTGTCAGGTCGTATACCGTTCCGTTTCGTTTGATGGTCAGTGCATATTCATCAATACGTTTGTCTACTCCATCGTAACCGACAATTTGTGCTCCGTACAGTTTGCCGTCGGTGGGTGAGAAGGTGATTTTAATGTCTAGCATAGATGCTCCCGGATAATATCCGGCATGTGAATTAGAATGGATCGTTGCCGACAAGTAAGGTATATCCATTTGTTTCAGACGCTTGGCCGGAAGTCCGGTTGAGGCAACGGTCAGGTCGAATACTTTAGCAATGGCTGTACCGATAGAACCTTCATATTTTATCTTGTTACCAAATACCATATTGTCTGCCACGATACGTGCCTGGCGGTTAGCTGGTCCTGCAAGGAAATTCAGCCAAGGTTTGTGAGTGATGGGGTGCGGATATTCTATAGCATCGCCTACGGCATAAACCGATTCGTCGGATGTCTGCAAGTATTCGTTTACATAGATTCCTCGCATTTCACCTATTTTTAATCCGGCTTCGGTTGCCAGACGGGTTTCTGCGCGAACACCGATAGAAAGCAGCACCATTTCGGCATTTACTTTGATGCCCGATTTAAAGTTGACGGTTATTCCTTCTGCTGTTTTCTCGAATGATTCTACTGCCTGTTCCAGATATAACCGAACGCCTTTTTGTTGCAGATGCTCGTGTACCAGTGAGGCCATTGAATAGTCGATAGGTCCCATTACCTGATTAGCCATTTCTACTACTGATACTTCGATGCCACTGTGATGGAGGTTTTCAGCCATTTCCAGACCTATGAATCCACCACCTACGATAACTGCGTGTTTTACAGCTTTCTGCTGCATGTAACTCTTGATATGGTCGGTGTCATTTACGTTCCTCAAAGTGAATATACCTTCAGTTTCAATACCCGGCAGGGGCGGACGTACAGGCGATGCTCCTGGTGAGAGCAAGAGCTTATCGTAGGATTCGGTATATGTCTTTCCGGCAGTACGGACAGTTACTTCCTTTTTCTTTACATCGATAGCTGTTACTTCCGAACGGGTACGTACATCGATGTTGAAACGCTTGCCAAACGACTCGGGAGTCTGTACGAACAATCGCTCACGGTCTGAGATGACTCCTCCTATATAGTAAGGTAAGCCACAGTTGGCATACGAGATATATTCACCTTTTTCGAATAAAATGATTTCAGTTTTCTCTGTATTACGGCGGATACGTGCAGCGGCAGTTGCACCTCCGGCTACTCCTCCGATGATAATGTACTTCATATGTATATTCTTTTATGTTGTTATTATTTTCTAATGGAAAATTTTTGCAAAGAAAATAATTTATTCTTTATGGATAAATTTTTCATTGGAAAATATTTTTGTCTTTAATTGTTATTAACATGTTGTGGCTTTCATGAGCTGAAAGTAGAGGGAAAATTGTAGAATATGAGTTGGATTTGCTGTACAAGACGTATTTTTTGTTTATTTTTGACACATAAAACTTTTATATATAAAAACATACAGATGAAACCAATACATTACACACTGTCTGTCCTGTTACTTGCTTCGGCTTCACTTTGGGCAGAAAACAATGAAGGATATAAGTTCGAAACAGTAGTTAACCAAAAAGTCACTCCGGTGAAAGACCAGGCTTCTACCGGTACATGCTGGTGCTTTGCCACAACTTCTTTTGTAGAGGCAGAACTGTTGCGTCAGGGCAAGGGTGAATATGATTTGTCGGAGATGTTTATCGTACGTCAGAAATATATGAATCAGCTGAAAGATAATTTCTTGCGTCAGGGCAAAGGGAATATCGGCCAGGGAAGCATTACTACAAGCTGGATTACGGCATTCAATCAGGTCGGCATTGTACCGGAAGAAGTTTATATGGGTATTAATTATGACTCAAAATTACATAACCATTCGGAAATGGTGGAGTATATGACAGCTATAGCCAAAGAGGCAGTTAACATGAAAAAGTCATCTCCTCAGTATGAGCAGCTGATAAATAGTTTGTTCGATATTTATTTAGGAAAAGTACCTGAGAAGTTTACTTATAAAGGAAAGGAATATACCCCTAAAAGTTTTGCTGAAAGTTTGGGCATTTGTACGGATGATTATGTGATGCTGACAAGTTTTACTCATAAACCGTATTATGAGCCGTTTGAGATTGAGATTCCCGATAACTGGGAGCACGACCGTATGTATAATTTGCCGTTGGATGAGCTGATAGAGGCTACCGACCATGCGCTGACCAATGGTTATACTGTGTGCTGGGACGGTGATGTAAGCGAACGAGGCTTTTCTTTCTCGAATGGAATAGCCATTAATCCGGAGGTGGATGATGTAGACGAATATAAAGACAGTGACCGTGCTCGTTGGGGACAGATGACAAAGCGTGATCGTCTGGCAGAGGTGTTCCAGTTTAAGCATCCTTACCCGGAAGTGAATGTAACTCCGGAAGTTCGCCAGCAAGGATATGAATCGTTTGCTACAACCGATGATCATCTGATGCATCTTACTGGTATTGCTAAAGATCAGAACGGAACAAAATATTATATTACCAAAAACTCTTGGGCTGCCGACAGTAATAAATTTGGAGGTTATCTGAATATGTCGGAAAGTTATGTACGTGCCAAGACTATTTTTGTGATGATGCACAAGGATTCACTTCCCAAGGAATTGAAGAATAAGCTGGGAATTAAATAAAACGGATTTCCGGTTGAATCCATAGTAAAATGCAGACAAAAGAAATCTCTTAAATAGAAGTGTTGAAAGTATGAATGTTATGCTTCTGTTTGAGTTTGGATAAAATGAAATGAGGCTACTTTTTTAAGGTAGCCTCATTTCATTTTATTGTTTTGATATCATTCACCATTGTTCCGATATCCGTCAAAGAATTTTTTGAAAAACAGCCATTGATAGTCTATTGAATTATTCCAATAGGTGCTGCTATGTTTCCCGGGACGGATGATAAAATCGTGGAAAATACCTCGTTTTTCCAATTCTTCATGAAATTTCTGGTTGACTTCCAGGAAGAAATCTCCTGTGCCGCAATCGATAATTAATGCCAGATCACCATTTTGAATTTTATCCAGCTGTGTCATTACAGTGTACTCATCCCATCGTTGACGGTTTTTGGATAGCTCTCCAAGTTGTTCTTTCATTTTCCATTCGTGAGGAAACGGACGAATGTCTACACCGCCACTGGTGCTGCCTCCTGCACCAAAAACATCTTTATGACGAATAGAGAGCCACATACCTCCATGACCACCCATGCTAAGTCCTGTTACAGCTCTTCCTTTCCGGTCCTTTATTGTTGAATAATGTGTATCTATATACTTTACCAGTTCAGAGGAAACGAATGTTTCATATTGGCTGTCGGCATGGGTAGGGCTGTCCCAGTACCAGCTGTTTTTCCCGTCCGGACATACTACGATAATTCCATCCCGATCTGCCATTTGAGGAAGTTCTGGCTTAATTCCCAACCAGGTAAGTGAGTTGCCTCCATATCCGTGCAGCAGATATAGGGTAGGGCATTTTTTCCCTTCTAAAGCTTGATCGGGCACAATGACTGCTACTTTAATCTCTTTTTTCATTTTAGGACTTTCTACCGATAATGTATCGATACGTGCAGCCATCGTATTGAGGGCAAATGATAAAATCCCCAAGCTGCATACTATAATTCTTTTGATAGTCATTTTTATTTTGTTTTTTGTTATACCATATCATCTCCTGTTTTGGCAAAGGTAACTCTAATTGTTTTATGGAAAGGTATAAAACGTGAAATAATGGCGATTATCAGAGTAATGATAAATAGCCACCCCAGTATCTCTTTTAATGCCAGCAGCAGACTCTGTTGCTGCAAAGTAGTATAGAGCGAGGTTGTTGCCAGTTGGGTAGCTTCACTATATTCGTGTCCCTGAGCCAGGCCGCTTGTAAGCGATTGTGAGAATTTCGAGGCAGCCAGAGGATCAGCCATCGTTATGGTCTCGGATAAAGAGTGCATGTATTTTTGCTGTAGCCTGTATAGCGTATTACTGTAAAAAGATGTAGCTATGATAGGAGCTAATACAGAACGGAATATTATCAGAAAGAAGGCATTCGAAAGCAGGAACTTCGGATTCAAGTCTTCTACGGCAAACAGAGCGAAGGCTATAATCAGAGCAAGCATGCCCAATCCACGCAGGAAGATGGGAAAGAACAACATTTCGTATGTACTTTCAGGCGAAATACCGAAATAAAGGATGCCGAAGAAAATAGCGAAGCATGCCATACCTCCAGCAATGAAAAAACGGAAACGCCAGCGTTGCCATCTGAACCACCAGAAACAGATGAATGCTCCTAGTATATATCCGGGTAAAAGCCAGATATAAAGTACATAAGAATGTGTACTGTCTACTTTTAGAATAGATGTCATGTAGTTCGTCAGTAATGTGGTTGATGTACTGAAAAACATGATGAGCATCATGTAAAAATAGCCAACTATAGCTTTAGGCTGATATAAGGGAGCCAGATTGACATAAGGAGTTTCGGAATGATATTGCATCCAGACAAAAAAAGCTATCAGAATCGGTGCTATGACAATGTAAGCGCAGATTTTGTAGGATGACATCCAGTCGAGTATTTTTCCGTAATTGATGACATACATCAGCATCAGCAGACCGATAGCGATTACGAACATCTCCCGCAGATGCAATTCTTCTATGGGAATTTTCTGTAACGGGCGGTTGTGGCGATAGCAGACTATTACCAGCAATATAGCCAATAACAGCAGAAGCATCATAAAATAATACATGTACTTCCAGTTGTAATGATAGGCAAGTTCTGCTGTGAGTACCATAGATATCTGGCCACTTCCATATACTAATGGATAGAAGTATGAGTAGAATTCGCTACGGACATTTTTCGGACTGAATATCTTTTGTGCATGTCGGATAAACCAAAGCATGAGGAATCCTTTCAGAAAGCCTATAGCAAAACTGGCAACAATCAGAATATCCGCACTTTGCGAGCGGGCGCATATCCAGCTTAATATAAATTGCAAAGCCAGATCGGCGAGCAAAAGAAACTTGACTGAGAAAGCAGACTGGACTTTCGGTACGATGGGATAGGCTATTGCCATGCCTGCCGAAGCAGCGTAATACCCCATTGTTATATCTTCTGTATTGGTACCTAATGTGTTGGATACCTCAAGCATACTTCCTGTATACGAACCGTTGAGCATCGTTATAGGAAGAATAATAATGAAAATACTTATCAATGCCAGCCAGTTGGGAACCCACTTACGTACGGGTAATCCCAGTTCTCTCATATTTGTCATTTGCGTAATGCTTCTGTTTCTACCATCATTCCGGCACGCAGGTGTTGTGCATCTTCTTCACTGATATTGATAATATCGATACGGACTGGAATACGTTGTTGTACCTTTACAAAGTTGCCGGCAGAATTATCTGTGGGAACAAGAGAATATTTTGAGCCGGTTGCTTCTGATATAGCTGTAACCTTTCCTTCAAACACTTTTCCAGGCAAAGCGTCTACTTTAATACGCACCGGTTGTCCAATGTAAATGTTTACAATCTGCGTTTCCTTATAGTTTGCAGTAATCCATTTATCTTTGCTGCGGACCAGGTACGAAATGGTTTGTCCTGCCTGTACAAACTGTCCGGGCTCCAAGGTACGCCGCCCCATATATCCATCGTAAGGAGCAGTCACAACAGTATACGAGAGATTCAGGCGTGCCAAGTCTAAGTCGGCTTCTTTGCGGAGGATAGCTGCTTCAGCGCTGGTATTCTTTTTGCTTGCTTCCGAATATTGTGACAATGCTACACGTTTTTGTTCGAGTAAAGCCTGATAGCGTGCTTGTGCTGCGTCGTAAGCAGCTTTGGCTTGTTCGTATTGCTGTTCGGGTACAGATTCCTCTTTAAGTAACCGTTCGAAGCGATGATAGTCCTGTTCCAGTTGCCATAATTTAGCTTTTGCCTCGGCAATGTTTGCTTCCTGTACGGCAATGTTCGTATGTGAGGTTTCGATGCCTGAGTGGAGTGCATCCTTCGAACCTTGAGCGTCGAGTAGGGAAGCTTCTGCTTCTTTTACCTTTATTTGATACTCACGGTTGTCGAGAACTAACAAGGTATCTCCTTGATGGACAAATTGATGTTCCTTAAAGCGAACTTCTTTGATATATCCTGTTGCGCGAATATTCAAGGGTATGACGTATTGATCGACAAAAGCGTCGTTTGTTACTTCATAATTTATGTACCGCCAGAAATAAGTGGCAGTCCACCATAATCCCGAACAAGCCAGGATGATACAGATGGTATTCAAAATGAAATTGCGAATACGCAGTTTCTTTAGTTTTTTCTGTTTAATTTCTAGTTCAGACATAGTGTTTGGGATTAAGTTTGTGAATTACAAGCGTCCGCAGGCGCGTTCCAGTTGATAATAAGTATAAATAACCCGGGTACGGGCTGAAGTGAGCTGAAGTTCTGCATTCAGACGGACAGAGTTAGCATCCAGTAAATCTGTCAGTATAGCCAGCTGGTTCAGATAGCGGTTTTGCATGATACGATAGTTTTCTTCTGCCTGTTTGACAGAGAGTTTTAATGCTTCTACCTGTTGCAGTGCTTCATGATGACGAAGGTAGGCCGTACGTACATTAACTTTGATTTGCTGCACCTTTTGTTCTTCGATGTTCTGGCTAAGTCTTACCGCAAGTTTACTTTCTTTAGTCTTATGGTTGTTTTTGTATAATGACGAAAGAGGGTATGATACAGACAAGCCTATGTTCCAATTATTATTATACATGTCGGTCATTGTTCTCGAGATAGGACGTGCCAGTGTATTGGCTGCATAAAGCGATATGTTTGGCAGGTATTCAGCTTTTGCCAGACGGACATCGTTTTGTGCTACTTCCGTTTGCTTGCGTAACAGTAATATTCCCGGATCATTCATACAAGCTTGTGCTACGTAGTCATCGTATTTTTCAAGGGCAATGGAACGGTAGAGCAAGGCTGTATCTGGCAAAAACAAGCAGTTTTCGTTAATTCCTAGTAAGATATCCAGTTGTTGAGATACAAGTGCGATACTATTTTCCGTTTCTGTAAGTGAAAGGCGGTCGTTAGTAAGTTGCATTTCGCTTCGAAGTACATCATTATTTGTTATGAGTCCCTCCTTTTTCATCTGCTTGATATCTTTCAGCCGACGTTCTGATTCTTCAATGTTTCGAGTTAATACGTCGTGCTGGCGGAATAAACTAAACAAGCTCATATATTGCTCCAAGAGATTGAGCTTTATATCAGCACGGTCTGTTACGGTCTGAAGAGAGGCTATCTCTTTTTTCAGATCTGCTTTATGTATAGCATATCGTATCTTACCTCCTTGATATAAAGGTTGAGTAAAATTTATGGCATAATTTTGTGACCAGTCGGGGGTATCTGGATAGGTTGCGTCTGATAAGCCATGCTGGAAAACAACGGGTTGTCCTATAACACCTCCGTTAAGCCCTATCTGTAAGTCGGGTAACAGTGAAGTACGTGCTGTCTTTCCCTGCTCGTGTGCCATTGATTCCTGTACTTTGTCCGCCTGGAGTTTCAAACTGTTTTCCACACCTAGACGGAACAGCTCATCCACGGTAAGAAACAATGAATCAGCTGGGGAAGCTATGCTTTTACAATAACTTCCTGAAAGTAGAAAGACAAGTAAGTATTTATATATTTTCGAGTACATCATATACGGATTTTAATTCGGACATCATGGTTCTGATGCTTTCAAGCCCTATTATTTGTTCTGCATTTACATATACTTGATCCAATATGGGCCGAATCTGATTACGGAATTCTTCGCCTTCTTTTGTAAGGTAAACCAATTTGCTACGCCGGTCTGCGGGATCTTCTTTACGACATACGTATCCTTTTTTTTCCAGGTTATTCATCAGATTAGTCAGGCATGCTTTGTCTTTGGCTGTTCGTTCCGCTAAAACTTGCTGGGTGATACCTTGCTCGTGCCACAGGCTACTTAATATTTGTAGCATTTCGAATGTGATTCCTGCATTATTCCTTTTTAAAGTTCGTTGCATGGCTCTACGGAAAGACATGCGAGTGCGGAATACCTGCAGCATTAACTCTCTAAACTCTCCTCCTTCTCTCATGATTATCTTTTTACTTTTGAACTGCAAAAGTACGAATTTTAGTCTTATTAGTCAAATATTTGGCTAATTATTCATTGCGCATGATTGGAGTATATGTAGAAAAACTGCTTATTATGAGTGAGTTATGTCTTTTGATTATCGAGATGTTATAGAGAGGGGGATTCCTCTTTACGCATGCTAAATTCGCATCCGCAATATTGCTGGTTGTAAAATCCATATTCTTTTATTATAGCAATACGCCGTTCGCTTAATCCTCCTTTTCTCCAGTTCTGATCCCACCAGATGACGTCCGGATAATTTTCTACTGCATATCTTCCTGCCTGATTAATCTGCTCTAAGCTTTTCCAACGTGAAGAAGCGAGCGTGGTAGTAATTACAGAAAATCCATTTTCGTGAGCATATCGTGCTGTATCGAGTAACCGCATTTTGAAACATTGCAGACAGCGTCCGCCCCGTTCTGGCTCTCCTTCGAGTCCTTGAACCGTGCATCGCCATGCCTCGTGATTGTAATCTGCATCGATGATATCTAGTCCTAACGACTGTGCATAACGCGAACATTCATTTTTGCGGATGTTATACTCTTCTAGTGGATAGATGTTTGGATTGCAATAGTAAATGGTAGGGCGTATGTCATGTTGCATCAGGCATTCGATGATAGCTGACGAGCAGGGGGCACAACATGTGTGAAGCAATATTTCTTTTGCATTTCCTGGAACTTCCAGTGTGAATTTCTTTTTTTTCATACGCTCAAATTGGAGATTTAGATGATTCTATATGCAAAAATAATCTTTTTGTGTGTGAGTGGAAAATGATTTTGCTCTCTTCCGGATAAAAACGGACGGACACCCTTTATGGTAAGGCATCCGTCCGCACTTCTTAGGATATTTATTTTCCCTTTCTTGTATCAGAGTTATTTTATTTCGAACTCTTCTTTCATGTCAAGTTCATCGCCATGCATATCATAGAATTTATATTCCAGGAAAGCGAGGCTTTGATTAGGTATTATCTTTATACCAAATCCGAATTTCATTTGCCATTTACGTTTTAAGGAAACTATTCCTTGATTGATGTAAGCGGCAACATAGGGATGGATATGTAATGTAAATTTCTTGACCTTCAGTTTATTGACCAGGTAGTCAATTTTACTTTCCAATGTATCTGTAAATAATATGGAGGGCTTTATTTTCCCTTTTCCAAAACACGTCGGACAGTCTTCATCGGTATTGACGTCCATAGCAGGACGGACTCTCTGACGGGTAATCTGCATTAATCCGAATTTGCTGAGTGGCAATATGTTGTGTTTTGCTCGGTCTTTCTGCATGTTTTGGCACATGCGTTCATATAGTTTTTGTCGGTTCTCGGCAAGATTCATATCAATGAAATCGACAACGATGATACCTCCCATATCTCTCAGGCGGAGTTGTCGGGCAAGTTCGTCTGCTGCACCTAAATTTACGTCCAACGCATTGGCTTCCTGACCGTTGCCGGATTTGGACCGGTTGCCACTGTTTACATCTACCACATGCAAAGCTTCTGTATGTTCTATAATAAGATAAGCTCCGCTTTTGTATGAAACCGTTTTACCGAACGAAGATTTGATTTGCTTGGTTATTGCAAAATTGTCGAAAATGGGAAGTTGTCCTTTGTAAAGCTTCACGATTCCCGAACGTTCGGGAGCAATGAGCGTTACATAATCTTTTACTTCATTGTAAACGCTTTCATCGTTTACATAAATATTTTCATACGAAGGGTTGAATAAGTCGCGCAGCATGGCTACCGTGCGGCTTGTTTCCTCGTATACCAATGAAGGCAGTTTGGTTGCCTTTTGTACTTTTGAGATGGTATCTTCCCAATGCTTCAGTAATACTTTCAGTTCTGCATCCAGTTCTGCAACACGCTTTCCTTCGGCTACGGTACGTACTATTACTCCGAAGTTTTTCGGTTTGATACTTTGCAATAATTGCTTTAAGCGTGCGCGCTCTTCGCTTGATTTGATTTTCTGGGAAACAGAAACTTTATCGTTGAACGGAATCAGGACAAGGTATCGTCCGGCGAAAGATAGTTCACATGTCAGTCGCGGTCCTTTGGTTGAGATAGGTTCTTTTACGATTTGTACGATGACTTCCTGTCCCTGCTGTAAAACGTTCGAAATGGTTCCATCCTTATCAATGTCGGGCAATATCGATGCTTTCGACATTGGATAAAGTTTTTTTCTGTCGCTGATGACCTGCTTCAGATACTTTTGGTAAGAATTAAATTGAGGTCCGAGGTCTAAGTAGTGAAGGAAAGCGTCTTTTTCGAAACCTACATCCACAAAACAGGCATTCAGTCCAGGCATGAGCTTGCGTATCTTGCCTACGTACATATTGCCAACCGAGAAAGACAGATTTCGTTCTTCTTTCTGGAACTCTACCAGGTTCTTGTCTTCCAAGAGCGCAATAGAGATTTCTTTAGGCTGTACATCTACTACTAATTCGCTTGTCACTTGTTACTTAGTTTTTAGAATGTTAATAATGCTTTTCGAAATATACAGACGTAACATGTTTCGATAAGATGAATAGTTTAGATTGGAAACTTGTCTGTAAAGTCTGTATTATCACATACACAAAGAACAAACCTGAAAGACTAGTAGGAGCTTTACAAGTTTGTTCTTTATTGAAGTCGGACAGACTAACAATTATTTTTTGCTTTTATGTCTGTTCTTTCTTAGTCTTTTTTTACGTTTGTGTGTAGACATTTTATGTCTTTTTCTTTTCTTTCCGCTAGGCATACTTTTAAAAATTTATAGGGTTAATACTAATGTTAATTTATTTCTTTACTGAAAGAGTAAATGTTTTTGCTGGCTTAAATGCCGGAATATTGTGCTCCGGAATAATAATAGTTGTATTCTTTGAAATGTTACGGGCAGTCTTCTGCGCTCTTTTCTTCACAATGAAACTACCGAAACCACGAAGGTATACGTTTTCATCGTTTGACAACGATTCTTTTACTGAATCCATAAACGCTTCAAGTGTGGTCAGGACTGTTGCCTTGTCAATACCTGTGTTTCTAGCAATTTCGTTTACAATATCTGCTTTAGTCATTTCGCTAATAATTATTGTTATACGTTATCTTAATTTTTTGGATTGCAAATATATAGCTTTTCTCGTTCTCAGAAAAATTTCTTTCGAACAAATTTTATAAAAAGTGGCTTGTGCTTTGCTAAAACCTTTATTTTTGCTGAAAATTTGACTGGTATAAATATTGAAAAAACATTTTGGATGAGTTTGCTGAGCGACAAGATTATAAATTGGTATAAAGAGAATAAACGTGATTTGCCTTGGAGAAATACGAAAAATCCTTATAAAATATGGATATCTGAAATTATTCTGCAACAAACGCGGGTAGCGCAAGGATATGACTACTACTGCCGGTTTATAGAACGTTTTCCCGATTTCCAGACCTTGGCAGATGCTGATGAAGATGAGGTGATGAAATATTGGCAGGGGCTGGGTTATTATTCCCGTGCCAGAAACTTGCATGAGGCTGCTCGTTCGATTGCCCGGGAGGGCGCATTCCCTGATACATATGCAGGAGTCAGGAAAATGAAAGGAGTAGGCGATTATACCGCAGCGGCTATTTGTTCCTTTGCCTATGATATGCCTTGTGCCGTTGTCGATGGCAATGTGTATAGAGTGATAGCGCGCTGGATGGGAGTGGAAGAGCCGATTGATACAAATTCCGGTAAAAAACTATTTGCGGAGCTGGCTGATGAATTGCTGGATAAAGCACAACCTGCATTATATAATCAGGCCATTATGGATTTTGGAGCACTTCAGTGTGTGCCGTCTTCACCTTCGTGTTTGTTTTGTCCTTTGTCTGACAGTTGTGTGGCTTTGCAGAAAGGCATAGTAGATGAGTTACCTTGCAAGAAGCATAAAACAAAAGTTTCTAATCGTTATTTTCATTATTTCTATGTACGTGCAGGGGCTTATACCTATATATATAAGCGCGGGGCAGGCGACATCTGGCATAATCTGTATGAATTTCCTTTGATAGAAACAGAGGCTCCACTTGACGGGCAACATATTCTTCAGATTCCGGAGTTTGAACGTTTGTTTGGAGGGTGTCAGATAGATAATATCAGGTTGGTGGCAGAAGGAGTGAAGCATGTGCTGTCGCATCGGATTATCTATGCTGATTGTTATGAAGTTGTATTGTCTGAAACAAGTATGCTGGGAAAAGAGTATCAGAGAGTTTTGATTGACGACTTGCATAAATTTCCCGTATCGCGCTTGACTTCTCGTTTTTTTTCTCTAATTTTGAAGCCAAATATTTAAAAGAAAGTAAATTATGTCATTAAATAAAGTTCAGTTGATAGGCAATGTGGGAAAGGATCCCGATGTACGTTATTTGGATAATGGTGTGGCTGTGGCAACATTCCCCTTGGCTACGACAGACCGTGCTTATACATTGGCGAACGGTACACAAGTTCCGGAGCGTACAGAATGGCACAATATTGTCTTGTGGCGTGGTCTTGCCGAAACAGCAGAAAAATATGTTCATAAAGGTGACAAACTGTATATTGAAGGAAAAATCCGTTCTCGTTCTTATGATGACCAGAACGGAATCAAGCGTTATATTGTAGAGATTTTTGCCGATAATATGGAGATGCTTACTCCGCGTACAACTCAGGCTGGTACGGCACAACAGCCAATGCAGCCGGGTGTCGCTCCTCAGCAGCCTTCATCGGCACAAGCGGTACAAACGGCTGACGCTTCCGATGATTTGCCGTTCTAAAGCCGAATGCTCTTTCTCCGTAAGCGGCATATGTCTGGTATATTACTTGTATAAGATATTTCAGACAGTACAGACTTGCGGCGAAAGAGAAAAAAGAAAATTGATGTTTAACTAAATATTTATTCCTTGGACCCTGACTCGTGTATATCCTACTTACAGGATTTATGTGACGGAGTGACCGTCGTTCCCCCTTCTATGGGGGCTATAATTGCATTGATTCTTGCAATTCTGTTATTGTATGCTTCTGGTTTTGTTTCGGCATCCGAAATCGCTTTTTTTTCGTTGTCCCCTTCCGATCTGAGTAAGGTGGATGAAAATGAGCATCCTTCTGATTCACGCATTAGAGCTTTGCTTGATGATTCGGAACGTTTGCTTGCTACCATTCTTATTTCGAATAACTTTGTCAATGTAACAATAATCATGTTGTGCAATTTCTTTTTTGCCAGCGTGATAGATTTTGGCGATGCTCAGTTGCTTGAGTTTTTGCTCATAACGGTTGTGCTTACTTTTCTGTTGTTGCTTTTCGGGGAAATCATGCCGAAAATATATTCTGCACAAAATACGTTGAAATTTTGCCGTAAAGCAGCACCGGTTGTTTATCTGTTGCGTTCTGTTTTTAAGCCCGTGTCGAATTTGCTGGTACATTCCACTTTTTTGATAAACAAGCTTACCAAAAAACGTAAGGTTCCCAATCTCTCGGTCGATGAACTGTCGCAGGCTTTAGAGCTGACCGACAAGAATGAAATATCCGAAGAAAGCAATATGCTGAAAGGCATTATTCGTTTTGGTGAGGAAACAGCAGAAGAAGTCATGACTTCAAGACTTGATATTGTAGATCTGGAAATAAACACTCCCTTTCCGGAGGTTATAAAATGCATCGTGGAAAATGCTTATTCCAGAATACCCGTATATGAAGAGTCGCGCGATAACATTAAAGGTGTTTTATATATCAAAGACTTGCTCCCTTATTTGGATAAAGGAGCCGACTTTAAATGGCAGAATTTGATACGTCCGGCGTTTTTTGTCCCTGAAACGAAGATGATAGACGATTTGCTTCGCGATTTTCAGGCCAACAAAATTCATATTGCCATCGTGGTAGATGAATTTGGAGGAACATCGGGCATTGTGACGATGGAAGATATTATCGAAGAAATCGTGGGTGAGATAAACGATGAGTACGATGAAGAAGAACGTACCTATGTGAAGATTTCGGAGAACGTATATATCTTTGAAGGAAAGACTTTGCTTTCCGACTTCTATAAACTGGCAGAAATCAATCCGGATGATTTTGAAGCAGTAGCTGGAGATGCCGATACATTGGCTGGACTATTGCTGGAATTGAAAGGAGAGTTTCCCGTTCTGCATGAAGTAATAAATTATGACCGTTACCGTTTTGAAATCCTCGAAATGGATGTTCGTCGTATAGTAAAGGTGAAAGTCACTGTAGGAATGAATACAAGTAAGGAAAAGAAAGATTGATCTATGCCTCTTCTTAAAAAGTGGATTGAAAACGGAGCTTTATTCGCTATCTGGCGCGTTGAGGAAACTGCCGAAGAGTTGAGAAAAATGCTGGTTGCTTCTTTGCCATACGATGAAGAATTGTCGCAGTTGAAGTCGGAGGCACGCCAGTTGGAATATCTTGCTGTGCGGGTATTGCTTCGTGCTGTTTGTGGAGAAGAAAAACATATTTCTCATTATTCTTCAGGAAAGCCATTTTTGACCGACGGAAGTTTTCATATTACAATCTCTCATACGCGAGGATATGTTGCTGTTGGGCTCCATGCTACATACGAAGTAGGAGTTGATATCGAGTATATTTCCAATCGTGTTCGGAAAGTTGCCGGTCGGTTTATGTATCCGGACGAACTTCGCCATTCATCCGATACTGCTTATCTGCTTGTCCAGTGGTCGGCAAAAGAAACCATGTATAAGTTGCTCGATGAACAAGGAGTTGATTTTCTGGAGCATCTTCGTATTGTTCCATTCCAGCTTCAGACGGACGGCAGATGTGAGGGGCACGAGTTGCGAACTTCCTCACAAATTCATTTTGATATACATTATATAGCTTCCCCTGATTTTGTTTGCACCTGGTGTGTGCTGGATTGTTAATTCTTATGATATATATGTCAGGAAGTTTCAGTAATTTTTCGTACAAATTTCTCTAACATTTGTACGATTTTTAGAAAAATATCGAGAAGTTTTGATGAAGATATGCTGAAGTTTTGAATAAAGAATAAGGCTGCTTTTAACTGTTTGATAATCAGTTGAAAGCGGCCTTAGTTTTTTAAATATAGATTGATATGTTTTCTTTGTTTTTATGCCTCTTTGTTTTTTTGTAGAGTAAAGACGAACTCAAGTCCACCATGAGGATTGTTCTTGGCGAAGATAGTTCCTCCGTGGAACAAGACGGCATTTTTAACGATGGCAAGTCCCAGTCCGGTTCCTCCCAGTTTTCTTGAACGTCCCTTGTCTACTCGGTAGAAGCGTTCGAACAAACGGTTCAGATGTTCTTCCGGAACTCCAACTCCCGTATCGGAAAAGCTGAAATAATAAAATTTTTCATCTTCACGGAAGCAGTTGATTGTAACTGTTATGTTCGTACCGGCATAAGCAATAGCATTATCCATCAGGTTACGGAAAATAGAATAAATCAGCGAGTTGTTTCCGGTCAGTATCAGGTTGAAAGGAAGTTTGTTTACAACTTTTATTTGTTTTTCTTCCAATCCCAATGCAACTTCATTCAACATGTTTTCTATCAACTTGCTCAGGTTGACTGTTTCTATTTCTACCAGATGTGGAGCTTCATCCATACGTGTCAGTACAGAAATATCCCGTAAAAGTATAGTAAGGCGGTTACTCTGTGCGTAACTTCGTTCCAAGAACGTATGCATGGTAGCCGGTGTTATGTTAGGGTTATTCAAAATTGTTTCCAGATATCCCTGTATACTGCTCACTGGAGTTTTCAGCTCATGAGCGATGTTTTGTGTAAGCTGGCGTTTCAGTCGAGCCTGTTCTTCTTCCTGCGTCACGTCTATGATGGAAATTTCGAAGGCGTGATCCTGAAAAATAATACATTCTACTGAAAACGAACGTGCGTTTTTGTCGATATGCAGTGAAAATCTTTTTTCTTCCTTATGAAAATTTCCTTCGTTTCGGTTCAGGAAATCCGTGATAGGAGCCAGTTCCGGAATGGAGAAAACTTCTTCGGTAGAAGTCAGGTTATGGTCGGATATCGTATTTGCATATTGAGTAAACAGGTTATTTACCAGAATTTCGTTTCGTTCGCGGGTAAATACTCCCAATCCCTCGTGTGATGTCTGTAAATGCGATATCAGTTTTTCACGTTCGATATACAGTGCTTCCTTAGCCCGGTGCAGTCGTTTATATATCTTGATGATATGTTGTGATATTTCTCCAAGTTCATTCTTTGGGAATGATTCCAGAATATCAAGATCTATCGGTTCGTTTCGGTCAGCCTTTAATGCAAATTGCTGCAACTGGGTGATAGAAGTTCCCAGTTTATGAGTAAAACGATAGAAGATAGACATCAGTATCAAACTGATGATAATAGTAAACCAGATGAATCCGGAATCAGCACGCAGATGTTCGCTCAGACTTACATTGTAAGGAAGGGCTGAGCGTATTATTATTTGTTTGGCCGGATAATAACGTGCCGAATAAAAAAATTCTTCTCCGTTCAGACTTTCTGAGTAACGGCTGATAGAATATCCACTGCCGTACATCAGGGCATCTTGTACTTCTTTGCGCGAGCTATGATTCTTAAACTGTCTGATTTCTTTTTGGGTATTGTCGTAAAGCACTTCACCTTCGGAAGTGATAAGTGTTACCCGCAGGTTAGGAATCATATGCGTAGTAACATAGTGTTGCAAAGTATCTACGCTGAAATTATCGTTTTCGCTGATAAAATCATATAATTGCGCATTATAGTTCTGCAACTGTGTATTCAGCAGTTCACTTTTGTATGACTTTTCGCGCTGATACTGAAACAGCATAAAGCAGACAGCAAAAGCGAGAAACAAAGTGATGACTGAAAGAAAAAGCCGTTTGTTGAATGGTAATAAACGATATGAAAGTTTAGTCATGATAGTTTTATAGAATTATTCACATTCGAAACAGTAACCATATCCTAAACGGGTTACTATGTATTTGCCGTAGCTGCCTATCTTTTTGCGTAAACGGGTGATATTTACGTCTATGGTACGATCGAGTACATACACTTCGTCATTCCATACTTTTGCCAGAATATCTTCGCGTGAAAATACTCGTCCCTGATTTTGTAGCAGCAGCAATAATATTTCAAATTCTTTTTTAGTCAACGAAGTTTCCTCTCCGTCTATCGTGACTTTCTTCTGAGGTATATTTATAACGAGCCCCTTGTATTGAAGCTGTTCTTCTTCTTTTATCTGTACACCTGCCGTGCGGCGTAATACCGCTTTCACACGCATGATTACCTCACGCAATGAGAATGGTTTCGAGATATAGTCATCTGCTCCCAGGTTAAATCCTGTGATTGTATCGTTTTCAGTATCTTTTGCGGTAATGAAAATAATAGGAATTTCGGCTGTATCCTTATTAGCTTTCAACATGCGCGCCATTTTGAAACCAGATATTTCTCCCATCATCACATCTAGCAGCAACAAATTGTATTGTGTGATGTCTAGTTTCAATGCTTCTTCGGCAGAATAAGCTGTATCTACCGTATACCCTTCCATCTCAAGATTGAACTTCAGAATCTCGCAAAGGTCTTCTTCATCGTCTACAACAAGAATACGATAATCGTTCATAGTGCTTTTGTTATAATTAGTTGCTGCAAAAGTGATGCTTTTTTGTTTCGCCACGATGAAATAGGTATTACAAAAATATTACAATTCAGGACGCGTAAATTCTCCGGCAATGGAACGGTTCATTTCGTTCCGTACTTCTTTTGGGGTCAGGTTATGTCCGAACAGGAACATCAGTTTGGTTAGGACACTTTCTACAGTAGCATCAAATCCACTGATGACACCTGCATCTAAAAGATGAAGGCCGGTTTCATAACGTGCCATTTCTACCATACCTGCAGGACACTGTGAAATGTTCACAATGACAATACCTCGCTGGGTAGCTTCTTTCAACAAGCGGATAAACCAAGGTTTTTGCGGAGCATTTCCCGAACCATATGTTTTCAGTACCACTGCTTTTAATCCCGGTATACGGAAAACATTACTTACTACATTTTCTTGGATGCCGGGGAATATGGTGAGAATAAGCACATTTGTATCGAATACATAATGAGGATGCATCGGAAGATTCAAGTCTGCTTTCCGGATACGGTCGTATTCATACTTGATATGTATACCTGCTGTAGCCAGTGGGGGATAGTTGTACGAACGGAATGCATTGAAGTTTTCTGCATTGATTTTGGTTGTACGATTTCCTCGCAGCAGAAGATTTTCGAAGAAAATACACACTTCAGGAACTATTGCCCGTCCGTCCGGATACTTGGCAGCTGCTATTTCAATGGAAGTGATCAGATTTTCCTTACCGTCAGTACGTAACACTCCGATAGGCAACTGACTTCCGGTCAGAATAACAGGTTTGCTCAAGTTTTCCAGCATGAAGCTCAGTGCCGATGCCGTATAAGCCATGGTATCCGTTCCGTGCAGAATGACAAAGCCATCGAAATTATCGTAATTGTAATGAATGATTTTTACTAATTTGCTCCACAAAGCCGGTTCCATATCGGAAGAGTCAATAGGAGGGTTGAACTGATAAGAGGATATACGATAATTAAAACGTTTTAGTTCTGGAACGTTTTCTTGAAGTTGGTCAAAATTGAAGGCTTCCAGTGCTCCTGTTTCCGGATTTTCAATCATTCCAATCGTACCTCCGGTATAGATTAGCAAAACGGAAGGATAATCTGGCTTTATCATGTTAGTGTATATTGCTTAATTTGTCACAAAGATAGTAAAAAGAGTTCTAACCATGCAACAGTTGGGGAAAGAAAACAACAAAATGATTGTTTTTATGTGATAAATCAATTAATTATCCCTTTTCATGGTTTCACTTTTATCATTTTAGGGGTTTGATGTCTTATAATTTTATCGTCCTAATAAGTGCATCAAACGTTCGGCTGCTCGGTCTGCATTACCATGTTCTTCGTCGAGAAGAGTAATAAATTTACTTCCTATAATACATCCGGAGGCATGTGAAGCAGCTGTTTCGTAGGTTTGTTTGTTCGATATGCCGAAACCTACCATGCGTGGATTACGTAGCTGCATATTCTCGATACGGCAGAAATATGCTTGCCTTTCTTCATTGAAATTGGTTTGAGCTCCGGTTGTAGCAGCGGAAGAAACCATGTAGATGAATCCATCAGTGTGCTGGTCTATTTCTCGTACCCGTGCTTCACTGGTTTCGGGAGTAATGAGCATGATGATGCGCAAATCGTACTGCTCTGCTATAGGGCGGAATTCTTCTACATAATCTTTAAATGGCAGGTCGGGAATGATTACACCGTCTATGCCGCAGCTTTGGCAACTTTTACAGAAATTTTCGAAACCATATTGCATGATGGGGTTCAGGTAGCCCATGAGAATAAGTGGAATACTTACTTCCTGACGGATTTCTTTCAGTTGGTCGAAGAGTTTTCTTAAAGTCATTCCATTTCGTAAAGCCTGGGTAGCTGCATTCTGAATGACGACTCCGTCTGCCATGGGATCACTGAACGGAATACCTATTTCTATCATGTCAATTCCCTTTTGTTCCAGAGTTTTGATTACTGTTGCTGTTCCTTCCAGTGTAGGACTTCCGGCACAGAAATATAAAGAAAGGATATCGTGGTGTTTTCTGCTGAATAATTCATTAATACGGTTCATAGTGATATGTTTTTATTTGTTGGTTAATAGTCTGAATTGTTCGATAAAAGAAGCTAGTTGCTTTGCGTCTTTTTGTGCCGGAGCAGTTTCAAATCCACTGTTCAGGTCGATGCCGGCCCAGCGTGGATGATGGAAACCGGATAGGGCAGGCAAGCTTTCCGGACGTATGCCTCCGCTTAAGAGGAAAGGAGTGTCACCTTTGTAATTTCCCAATATACTCCAGTCGAAAGATTGTCCTGAACCTCCATATCCGTGACAGGGAGTATCGAAAAGGAAATAATCACAGTAAGGAGCATATGCATAGGTACACTCCAGATCGGATGCTTTTCGAAGGGCGAAAGCCTTGATAAGTCTGAAACCTTCTTCATGCAGCTTTTTACATAGCTCAGGTGTTTCTTTGCCATGCAGTTGCAGATAGTCAAGGCTCAGCTCGTGTGCACGATGTGTAATGCCTGCATAATCTTCATTGACAAAAACTCCTATACGTTTCGAGTGTTGCGGAAGATATGAAGGAACCGATGAAACAAAACGAGGCGAACGGTCGTAACAGATCAATCCTATCCAGTCGGCTCCTGCCTGTTCCACTGCTCTGATGTTTTCAGGCTGCCGCATGCCGCATACTTTTACTATCATAAGGCAGATTGAAGTTGGTTTATAAACTCATTTAAAGCTTTTCCGGGATTTTCGGTTTTCATAAAATTCTCTCCGATAAGGAAACCTCGGAAACCGGCTTCACGTAGCTTGATGACTGTTTCAGGGTTGGAAATGCCACTTTCCGAAACCAGAACTTTATCTTTGGGAAGCTTCTCTGCAAGGCGGAAGGAGTTCTCCGTATCGGTATGAAACGTTCCCAGGTTGCGGTTGTTTACTCCTATCATGTCGACATATTCGTTTATATAGTCTGTTTCTTGTTCGGTATGGATTTCGAGTAATACTTCCAGTTGTAATGCATGTGCTTCTTTTGCCAAGCTCATACATTCGTCTTTGCTAAGTGCTGCGGCTATTAGCAGCACGGCGTCAGCTTGTGCCACTTTGGCTTGCAGCAACTGGTATCGGCTGATGATAAAGTCCTTGCGCAACACAGGGATATTTACCGTAGGACGGGCATTACGAATGTCTTTCAATGACCCACCGAAAAACAGTTCGTCTGTCAGAATAGACAATGCAGCAGCTCCTGCCAGTTCGTAGTTGTGAGGCACGATCGATGCGTCGGCTTCACGGTTTATCCATCCTTTCGATGGCGACCTGCGTTTGAACTCGGCAATGATGCCTGTGGATGAGACTGTCAGACTTTGTTTCATGCTGCGTGTAACGGTAGTTCCTCCAATATGATTCTCGAGGAACGAAGCCGAAACAGCAGCTTCCTGTATGGCGATTTCTTTTCTTTTATGGGCGATGATGTCGGTCAGTATATCTTGATTCATGGTGATGTTTATTATAAAATGTGGTGATGTTTTTATAAAAATGTGCAGATGTTTTCAGCTGTTCATGCTGACGAATTTACAGAATGTGTTCCATGCCCGTCCGCTTTCCAGTGATTCTCTGGCCATTGATACGCATTCTTCTATTTGCTTTTGTGGCTCGCGGGCTTGTATGGCGAACGAAGCATTTATCAGAACACAGTCTGTCTGGGCTTTTGTAGCACGGTTTTGCAGGACATTGTCGAATATGCTGGCAGCTTCTTCTGGAGTTCTTCCGCCGTATAATTCTTCCTTTCGTGAGATAGTAAATCCTAGGTCTGAGGGACGGTAAATTGTTTCATAACGATTGGTCATGACTTTAAATTCGTCGGTTAGGGAAATTTCATCATATCCGTCGAGATTGTTGACTACGGCAAAACCGATATTCAGGCGCTGCAAGGTATTGGTGTATAACCGCATTTGGGGAAGATCGGCCACACCTAGCAGCTGAAAGGCCGGCAGACATGGGTTTACAAGCGGACCAAGCAGATTGAACAATGTTCGTACTTGCAGAGCTTTCCGTACCGGAGCAACCGTTTTCATGGCCGGATTGAAGAGAGGGGCATGCAGGTATGCCATGCCGCATGTTTCGATGGAACGGCGCAGTTTACTTTCATCGTTGGTAAATTTTACCCCGTGCTGTTCCATTACGTTGCTCGCTCCACTTACTGAGGTTGCACCGTAATTTCCGTGTTTGGCTACGGCATATCCGGCTCCGGCAACGATGAAACAGGCACAAGTAGAGATATTAAACGTATTTTTTCCGTCACCTCCTGTACCGACAATGTCTATTGGCTGGAAATCGGAGAAATCTACCGGAACACGTGTTGTCAGCAATGCCTCACGAAATCCGGTGAGTTCGTTTACTTTTACTCCACGCATCTGGAATACGGTGAGCAGCGAAGCAATCTGCGCTTCATTGTAGTCGCCACGTGTGATGCCTTTCATCAGGTTGCATGCCTCTTCGTGCGAGAGCTCTTCGTGAGCAAAAAGTCGTATGAGTATTTCTTTCATTGTAGTAGCTGTTTTTTAGTGGTTTAACCAGTTTTGTATCATTTGTTTGCCATCGGGAGTAAGTATAGATTCCGGATGAAACTGTATTCCGCAGATATCATACTGACGGTGGCGCAATGCCATGATATATCCTTCGCGACTTCTGGCTGTAATTTCCAGACAAGTGGGAAAATCTTTTGTGTCTACTACCCACGAGTGATAACGTCCGACGGGTATTTCATGGGGTAATCCGCAGAAGATATAGTCGTCTGCAACGATTTCTACCGGACTCTGTATGCCGTGGAATACTGTGTCAAGGTTTATCAGGCTGCCTCCGAAGACTTCTCCGATGGCTTGTTCACCAAGACAGACTCCTAGAATAGGCTTTCGGCCGGCATAATTTTTAATGACATCCAGCAGCAGACCTGCTTCACTGGGGATTCCCGGACCTGGGGAAAGCACTATCTTGTCGAATTTCTCTAAATCTTCTATATGGAAACAGTCGTTTCGTAGTACTGTTACTTCTGCTCCAAGCTCTTTTATCAGGTGACTCAGATTATAGGTAAACGAGTCGTAATTGTCTATGATAACTATTTTCATTGTCGGATGATTATAATTGTTCTGCCAGAAGAATTGCTTTTTTCAAAGCTCCCAGCTTGTTGTTTACTTCTTGTAATTCATTCTCTTCATTGCTTAATGCTGTAATGCCGCCTCCCGCCTGAAACCAAAGCTCATTATTGCGGCTTACAAAAGTACGTATGGTAATGGCCTGATTTAGCGCGCCGTTTAGTCCGATAAATCCGATACATCCTCCGTATACGCCACGATTATGTGGTTCTATTTCACTGATGAGTTGCATGGCACGCACCTTAGGAGCGCCACTCAATGTTCCGGCTGGAAAGGTATCGATGAACGTACGTACCGGATTGGTCGTTTTACTGAGTGTTCCGCTTACACGACTTACCAGGTGAATAACATGACTGTAATATTGAGGCTCTTTGAAAAACTCAATATGTGTGTTGTGGCAGTTGCGACTCAGGTCATTTCGTGCCAGATCGACCAGCATGACGTGTTCTGCATTCTCTTTCGGGTCGGCAAGCAGTGAAGCTGTCAGTTGGCTATCTGTTTCTTTATCTCCACTGCGTCGGGTAGTTCCGGCTATCGGATCGATAGTAGCCTGTCCGTTTTCTATTTTACAGTGTGTTTCTGGAGATGAACCGAAGATACGGAAGCCTCCGAAGTCAAAATAAAACAGATATGGTGACGGATTGATGCTTCTCAGTGCACGGTACAGCTTAAAATCGTCTCCCTGAAACTTTTGAATAAATCGCCGTGAGAGAACTACCTGAAAGACATCTCCCCGCATACAGTGTGCTATGCCTTTGCGGATATTGGCTTTATGTTCTTCATCGGTCAGTGTACTGGTTGTTTCACCTGTAGGATGAAAATCATAAGTCGTATAGTTTCGGTTGTTTATAGCTTTCTCTATTTCACCTATGTGACTTTTTTCCTGACTGTCCTGCATCTCGATCAATACCATTTCGCTTTTGAAATCATTGAAGACAATCAGGTATTTGTATACAATGTAAAGTATTTCCGGGGCATCATTTTTCGGTTCGTGGCTGTCTTTTACCGGTATGTCTTCGAAGTAACGTACGGCATTGAATGTGGTATATCCATATAATCCGCAATAATGAGAGTATTCTCCTTCTATACTGAAGCACGACAGAAAACCGTTGATGGCATCTTCTGCCGTAAAGTTTGTACCAAGTTCTTTTTCCACGCAGGTATCATCGGGGAAATTCATAGTTGCTGTTCCATGATTGATACTGATGCTTGCTATCGGATTGAAGGCAATAAACGAACGGTTGTTTTCGCTTCCGTGATAGTCGGAACTCTCCATGAGTGCGCTTTGAGGGAAGAGATCGCGTACCTTGAGATAGGTGCTTACCGGAGTATGTAAATCGCCTAACAATACTTTATGTGCTGTATGATATGTATATGTTTTCATTGTATTGTAACTTATAAAATTGTGACTTAGTCATTATAGGGTTGATTATCTAAATAAGTTTCGATATCCTTGTCACCTCTTCCTGAAACAGTCAGGACAACAATATCGCTGGGCTTGAATTTGATTTTGCTGAGAGCTCCCAGTGCATGTGCCGACTCTAGTGCGGGAATGATTCCTTCGAGTCTGGTCAGTTCGTAGGCAGCGCTAATTGCTTCATCGTCGTTGATAGCCAATACGGTGGCGCGATGTTGTGCGGCAAGATTGGCATGCATGGGACCAATGCCCGGATAGTCTAGTCCGGCAGATATGGAATAAGGTTCGATAATCTGTCCGTCTTCGTCCTGCATAAGCAATGTTTTTGAACCATGGATGATGCCTAAGCGCCCCAGCTGAATAGTTGCCGCTGACATACCGCTGTGTATACCCTTTCCACCGGCTTCTGCCAGAACGATTTTTACACGTTCATCATCGATGTAGTGATAAATTGTACCGGCAGCGTTGCTACCTCCTCCGACGCATGCTATCAGGTAATCCGGATAATCTCGCATTTCATGCTCCGAAAGTTGTTTTCTTATTTCTTCACTGATGACAGATTGCAAGCGGGCTACCATGTCGGGATAAGGATGAGGACCTACGGTTGAGCCAATGAGATAGTACGTATCATCCGGATGGCAACACCAGTCGCGGATTGCTTCGTTTGTAGCATCTTTCAATGTCATGTTGCCAGAAGTGACAGGGCGTACTGTTGCTCCCAGCATTTTCATTTTTTCTACGTTAATGTGCTGGCGCTCTACATCGGTTTTTCCCATGTATACAATACACTCCATATCCATTAGCGCACAGACAGTAGCAGTGGCTACACCATGTTGGCCAGCTCCGGTTTCGGCAATGATACGTTTTTTGCCCATGCGGCGTGCCAGAAGTACCTGCCCGATGGCATTGTTGATTTTATGTGCTCCTGTGTGATTCAGGTCTTCCCGTTTCAGATAAATTTTACATCCGTATTTATCGGAAAGCCGTTTTGCCAGATACAGGGGTGATGGACGTCCTACATAGTCGCGGAGAAGTTGAGCGAATTCCTGTTTGAACTCTTCTGTTTCCATGACTTTCAGGTATGCGTTTTTCAGATTCTGTACACACTGATGGAGGATTTCGGGAATATATGCTCCGCCGAAGTTTCCGTAAAAACCGTTTTTGTCTACTTGATAAGTTTTCATAAAATTATTCTGTTGGAAAGTGATAAAAAACAAAAAGGGCTGTCGTAAGTACGACAGCCCTTTGTTATATTTTTACTATATATTTATTATGGTATATATACACATGACTGATGTTCCCTTACGACTTTTTGAAGCTGCAAGAGGTGCCACCAGAAAAATGTATTTACCATTGTTTGTTTCATAACACGTGAACTATAACTTGATTGTATGTTGCAAAAGTAGAGATAATTTGCGGATTTGCAAGTAAAAAACTACTTTTTTTATGAATTTAACAGAAGAAAACTATAAAACTTCCTGGTTACCTTACTGACCGATAAGTGTCAAGAGTACTGTTAATGGGGTATCAGAAGGACGAAAATAGACTTGCTTTAAAAAAGTGACAGTCTTTTAGGTAAATTGGTGTTTTTATTTGTTTATATAGATAGAATAAGATATATTCGTAATAGATAATAAATTAAAAGTGTATGAAATCATTGAATTATGCTGCGATAAGTAGCTTATGTGCATTGGCAATCGGAATTTTGCTAGTTGTATGGCCTGAAGCCGCTATTATTTATTTAGTAATAACGGTAGGAGTACTTTTCTTGTTACCAGGTTTGTTTGGGTTATTCTCTTACTATGCTGCTTCCCGACATAAGGATGTAGAAATGCGCAGGTCATTTCCTATTGTTGCATTGGGAAGTACTTTATTGGGATTTTGGCTGATGATAATGCCGGAATTTTTTGTAAATATCTTAATGTACTTGCTTGGAGCGCTGCTTGTGTTAGGAGGATTGTCACAGCTGATAAACTTTATATCTGTGCGTCAAGCGGTAAAGGTACCTCTTCTTTTCTATCTGGTTTCTGTGTTGATTCTGGCATCTGGTGTTGTTATTTTGTTCAATCCGTTCCAGGCAGCTACCGTTCCGTTTATTGTTTTGGGAGTAACAGCCATTGTATATGCGGTAAACGATCTGATTCGCTTGTTGTTTTATCACCGCAAACGGAATAAGAATATCACAGATGTAACAATTATAGAGGAATAGTTGGATTTTTCCAACTATTCCATATTCCGATATTGTTTGGGCGACATGCCTGTATATCGCTTAAAATATTTCCCGAAAAATGAGATATCGGGGAAATTGAGTGAATAGGCTATCTCTTGGATAGTGAGTTCGGTAGAACGGAGTTTTGCCTGAGCATCCCGTATGACGAAAGTCGAAATAATGTCAGTCAACGTTTTTCCCGTAGTTTTCTTTATGGTAGTGCTGAGATGCTGAGGTGAAAGATGCATTTTCTCGGCATAGAAAGATATATTACGTTCCGATCTGTAATTTTCTATCACAACGCGTACCAACTCTTTTACAATCTCCTGATTTCGGTTATAATGCGGACGTTCGTTGCTTTCTCCTTGCTTATAAATATTTCCTAATCCCATAATCAGCTGGCTGCAAATAAGATCTGCCTGTTCGTCCTTGATAAAACTGTTGGGCAGTCTCATCGCCTTTGTCAAGACTTTGAAGTATTCATAAAATATTTCTGCTACTTCAGGTCTTAGCTCTATTACCGGTTTCTCAAAAATGGAGGGGGTGTATTCTATCATTCGAGAGAATAAAGGAGGACTTTGGATTAACTTTTTTGAAAATCCGACAAATATAAAGCGACAGTCATTGCTTTCTTCCATGACTTGTACAAACTGATGCGGGAAAATTATAGCTATGGAATTTTTCTTCAGTTCATATTTGCTTAAATGTATAGTAATAGAACAGTTTCCTCGGATACACAACAAGAACAGGCATCCAGGCATCTGGGCAGGAGTCTTAAAAAGCCTTTTTATGTTGCCTATAAGGTCAATACCCGTCAATATATCTATGTTTTCTGGTAGAGACTCTAATGAGTTTATTCGTTTCATTTATCTTACCTTTATAATAATCCGAAGCAAATATAATTTTTTTGTGTGAGAGTTCCAAATGTTGCTTGTTGGTGCTTAGATTAGTTAAGAAACTATTATCTAATCTAAAGAAATATATCTGACAATGTGAAAAAGACTTAACGGAAGATACGATGAAAGAATAGATTTTGTATTTTCGTAGCCAGTACGAAAACTATAAATTTAATATCGTGAGAAACAGTAATTTGTATTTGGTTAGTTTGGTCTTAGTGGCCATTTTAGGCGGTCTTCTTTTCGGATATGATACCGCTGTAATTTCTGGAGCAGAACAGGCTCTTCAGAAACATTTGGGATTAAATGCTTTTTGGCATGGCGTTACAGCTTCCAGTGCTTTAATCGGGTGTGTAATTGGTGGAGCGATCTCAGGAGTGTGCGCTTCTCGTATGGGACGACGCAATTCTTTGCGTTTATCAGCCGTGCTGCTTTTTTTGTCTGCACTGGGGTCGTATTATCCGGAATTTATTTTCTTCGAAAAAGGGGATACTTCATTTTCTCTGATTCTGGCATTTAACTTCTACCGTATATTAGGTGGAGTAGGAGTAGGTCTGGCTTCTGCTATCAGTCCGATGTATATTGCCGAAGTAGCTCCATCGGAGATTCGTGGTAAGCTGGTTTCATGTAATCAGTTTGCGGTGATTTTCGGTATGCTGGTTGTGTATTTTGTAAATTACATGATTAAGGATGGTATGACCGAAGAAGTCCTGGTATCGGAAGGCTGGCGTAAGATGTTCGTTTCAGAGGCATATCCTGCTGCTGTATTCGGTATCTTATTGTTTTTTGTTCCTAAGACACCTCGTTATCTGGTGATGGAAGGAAACGATTCTAAGGCATTGTATGTATTGGAGCGTATTAATGGTCCTGAAAAGGCAAAGAAAATCTTCGCAGATATTAAGTCTGTTACAGCTGAAAAAACAGAAAAGCTCTTTACGTATGGTGTTGCTGTTATCGTTATTGGTATATTGCTTTCTGTATTCCAGCAGGCTATCGGTATTAATGCTGTGCTTTATTACGCTCCGCGTATCTTTGAAAAGATTGGAGGTGGAGGTGATGGCATGATGCAGACTGTTATTATGGGTATAGTTAACATTACCTTTACACTGGTTGCTATCTTTACTGTAGAGAAATTAGGTAGAAAGCCATTGCTTATTATTGGTTCTATTGGTATGGCTATCGGAGCATTGGGAACTGCTGCATGTGATGAATTCCATGTAAGTGGAATGATTGCTGTATTGTGTATCATTGTTTATTCTGCTGCTTTTATGATGTCATGGGGACCGATTACATGGGTTTTGATTGCAGAAATATTTCCTAACACAATTCGTGGTAAAGCTGTAGCTATTGCTGTTGCTTTCCAATGGATATTCAATTATCTGGTATCTTCTACCTTCCCTGCAATGTACGAAGTTAGTCCTTTCTTTGCATATTCACTCTATGGAGCGATATGTTTGATTGCTGCTTTCTTTGTATGGAAATGGGTTCCTGAAACCAAAGGAAAGACTTTGGAAGAGATGAATCAGCTTTGGCTTAGCAGAAAAGGTAAATAAACAGTATTTGTTAGTGTCATAAAATTCTTAGAGCAGGAAAATGGAGCTTATCCGTTTTCCTGCTTTTTTATGTGTGTTTTGTTTGCTATAGTTCACTTGAGATATCCTTAAGAACTTCCAGTAAGTTTGGTTTTAAGATCATACGAATTTGTTTCCTAAGAAAAGAGCAGGGAGCTTGATAAATCTGTAATGTGGAGAAGAATAAGTTATGTACGGGGTTATTCAAGCTATAGTGGCAAGTAAGGTGTATTATTCTTGTAACTTATTCGATCGAGTTACTTTAAGGATGGAAGAGCTTTCAATAATTGAATTGACTTTTATGAGGGTTGTAAGATCTACTATTTTAGCCTGAATTATTGCTTAATTTTCAGGAAAAATAACCTGAAGTTTTTATTAAAACATCTCGATGTTTTTTTTTATTTTCGTACAAATTTGTGAGCTTCTTATACCCCGATTGAACTTGTTTGATTTCTCTAGTGAAAGAGAACTGTATTTGTATCTCTGTCTTGTGTTATGACAGTAAAATATGCTGTGTATAGAGAAGGAGGACTTTTGATTTCCTTTATAAAAAAACTGCCTCATATAAAGACATATGAGGCAGTAATAAGAATATTAATAATCAAAACTTATTGATCTTTCTTTAGAAGAACAAATAGCGTTGGTCTACAATTTCAGCTTTGTCACGCAATTCATAAATGCATTGTCCTGCATAACGTGCTGCCATATTAGATAATGCAGTTTCTTCTTTCTTAGCGTCAAACTTCTCAGCGCTCTTTTCTTGGTTGTATACCTGAATCATGTAAACTCCGGCATTACCCTTAATAGGTGCAGAAACCTTATTTAACTCAGTCTTAGAAGCGTAAGCACTGATGGCTGGTTCACTAGCACGAGTGACTGAGATAAATGCAGGTGCATTGAATGTTACGTGTTTTACAGTGTCGCTGATAGCATCTTTCATTCCCTTAACCTGTGCCAAAGAATTGAAACCTTTCATTTGTCCCATAATCTGTTCAGCCTTTTTGTTACGGAGAACTTCACTTCTCAGCATATCTGATACTTTATTGATGTTTACGTATCCAGCAGGGTTGATTGCTTCCAAAGCAACTACCAGCAGGTGGTCGTTTTCACCGCATTCATACAGAGGAGAAACTTCACCTGGTTTTGCATCAAATACCCATTTCAAAGCTTCACGAGTAGATTTTACACCACCTACATAGTGTTCATCGCTGCGGAAGTTAGAACGTGGAGTAAGGCTGTAACCAGCTTCTTCTGCATTCTTTTCGAGATTTTCAATAGTTGTGTTCTGAGCAACGAACTGGCTGAATTTATTGTAAGCATTGTTATATGTCTCTTTGCTGAATTCAACAGGACATTTTATAACAGCTACTTTATATTTATCCTTCATAGCCTTTTTGTTCATTACCTGCAAGATAAGATTTGCCTGACCAACTTTGACATTAGCAAGTTCATTTACAGGCTGAGAAATCAGTTTGTTGATGAATGTTGCATTTTCTGCGTCTAATGCAGCACCCTCCCAGCTTTGTGCATTTACCCAATTTGCTTCTCCTGTCTGACCATATTTTTTAGCCAACTCTGCAAAATCAGCTCCTTCTTTCAGTGCATTGTAGATGCTGTCTGCCAAACTTGCTGTCTTAGCTTCTGTATCAGCATATACCTGAATCTGACGGAACTGGATTGAATCTGGAGCTGTTGTCTTAGCAATGATTTTAAATGCATTGTAAGAGTCATCTGCCTGATTGTAATAAGGACCGTAAACTTCATTAACAGAAGTAGAGTCTAAACGGCTTGCAACATCTGAAGGCAATACTGTTTTGTTTACAGGTACGTCTGCAAATGGAATAACAGAACCTGTTGAACGGATAAATGCAGTATAGTCGTTAGTTGTAGTGATCAGCTGATTGCTGTATTCTGTTACTTCTTTCTGAACTTCCTGACGGTCTGCTTCTGAAGGCACAACGCGTACATCGATAAATTTGATATCACGTGTTTCTACAGGCTGTTTAAATGATTCTTTCTTTTCTTCATACAATTTTTTGATGTCATCATTAGAAACAGTAATTGTAGAGTCGCTGATACTAGAATAAGGAATTCCTGCTAAAAGCAAGTCTGACTGTGCTGTACGTCCGTTGAAAACATCTTCTGCTGCTACCGGGTTTGAAATCAATGATTTAGCAATCAGATTCTGGTATTTTTCAGCAAGAACAGATTGTTTCAATGTTCTTTCAACGAATTTCCAGAAATTACCCATTGTCTGGTAATATTCTACATATTGTGCAGGCATTTTGCTTGCATCCAGATTAGCGTAATCTACCAAGAATTTCTTCAACATATCTTTGTCGAAAGCGCCAGTCTGAGGATTACGGAACGGAGTTTGCATCAACAGTGGGTTTGTTCCTTCGTCGATGATTGCCTGAAGCTCTTTATCTGTTACTTTAAGACCCAGTTTTTTTGCTTCAGCAGCTATCAGTTCGTTTGTTACATATGTGTTCCAAACTTGATCCTTGATATTAGTCAGCTGATCTTCGCTTAATGAATTCAGTCCGTTAGTCAGTTTGATTACTTCACTGAATTCGTCTACCATTTTTTGATAATCTTGTGCAGAGAGTGTGTTTCCATTTACTTCTCCGGCGTCTTGTTTTCCCTGATGTGGCTGAAGTATTTTCCAAGCATCACCTGCAATAAATGCAAATAGGGCAAGACCGATTACAATGACCAAAAGAGGTCCTTTGCTTCTGATTGTTTGTAAAGTTGCCATTTAAAGTTATTATTTTTTGTTTATTGTTTTTTCTCTTTTTGTCTTTAGCGCACGAAGATACAAAAAATGTGCTTAGTAGGCTCTTTTTTACTGAAAATTTTTTATTTTAAGACGTTTTAGCTTACTTATTTGGTGACTTTTAGCTTGACTAACTCAATTTTTGTAGCTGTAACTTTTATAATTTTAAATTGAAATTCTCCTATTGTTATAGTTTCGTGTACTTTGGGAAAACTTTGGTATTCGTGTAAAATAAGTCCGCCTACTGTTTGGTATTCATCGCTTTCCGGTAATTTTAATCCAAATTCTTCATTGGCTTTTTCTATTTCCAAACGACCGGAGAAAATATATTCATTTTCCCCAATATTCTTAGCAATACTGGAGTTTGTATCATGTTCATCTTCTATGTCACCGAATATTTGTTCTACCAGGTCCTCCATGGAAACCAATCCGGATGTTCCTCCGAATTCGTCTACGACTATTGCCAATGAACGTTTCTGCTGCATAAGCTGTTTCATCAGCTTATGCGCACTCATTGTTTCTGGTATGATAGGTATGGTACGTATATGCTTGCGCCAGTCGGTAAGTGGTTTGAACATTTCAGATGAGTGTATATAGCCGATGACATTGTCTATATCTTCTTTATATACAATTACTTTACTTATGCCATGTTCTATGAACTCTGCTTTTAGTTCATCAAGTGTTGCGTTCATTTCTACTGCAATAATTTCAGTTCGTGGAACCATGCAGTCGCGTACTCGAATATTCGAAAAGTCGAGGGCGTTTTGAAAAATCTTTATTTCGGTGTCTATTGCATCCTGATCTTGTACCTTTTCGATACTGCTTTGTATGAAATAATCCAGATCTATTTTCGTGAAAGCTTTTTCCTTGGTTTCCTTATTGATTTTTGTCCCAGTAAAATAAAGGAAACAAGTAGAAAGGAAGGATGCAAAACGGCTGATAGGATACAAAATAAGATAACAGATAAATGTTGGCACTGCAAATATACGCAGGGTACTGTTAGGGCTTATTTTGAATAGTGTTTTGGGAAGAAATTCTCCTGTAACGAGGATGATGGCTGTAGAAATCAGAGTTTCTATTGTAACCAGCATGGCTTGGTTGCTGATGATATTTATCAAGATGTATTGCTCTATCAGTTGTGCCATCCAGATTCCGTAAACAACAAGTGCTATGTTGTTCCCTACTAGCATGGTAGAGATAAAATTATTCGGGTTCCGATAAAAAATGGATAAAATACGTGCTTGCATACCACTTCCTTTTTCCATTTCGAACCGTAACTTGTTAGAAGAAACAAAGGCTATCTCCATTCCTGAAAAGAATGCAGAAAAAATCATTGATATAAGTAGTTTTATAATAAGTCCCATATATAAATTGGTACATCTTTTTCTAGTTCTTGGTCGTATCGGCAGGTGTTGTATCTTCTACTGTAAAAATTCCTGTATTATTGAATATCTGATATTCTGTCATTTGCTGGTTGGATTCGAATCCATATCCTGTCAGAACCTTGTCAGGTTGTTCGATACGTATGAATTGGTCGGAATATATTCTTTCCTTCCCCTGATCCCAATACATCAGTTGGGTATCAAATTTATCACCGCGCTGACTGCGGATGTGTACATTGCTGCGAAGTTCCCATAACTTCTTTGGTTCATAGTAATAGGCAGTGTCTGCCTTTATGCTAGCATCGATATGAAAAAGGGTATCGAACTTTTCTAGATAAATACCTTTTTCGAACGCCCAAAATGGCGTATCAACTTCACTGAAAATCAGCCATTCGGCTGTAATAATTTTATAACGGATCATACCAGAGTCGGATATAAATGTTGTAACTCCGGTAGTACGCATGTCTGGTAGAGAGTCTTCTTTGCTGACAGCTTCTGCCAATTCTTTCTTTTTGCTACATGCAGGCAATAAAATAAACATAACAGTTACCCAAATGGCAACTGTTATGTTTAAAATCATTATATGTTTTTTATTGGTCACTCTATATGACATATAAAGTTATTATCTGATAGTTGTTGTTTCACCAATCCATCCACCGATAGTTACTGAATCACCTTTCTTCAGACCCAGGAAGAACAAGTCTTCATCTTTCGGAGTATATGCTGAATAGCTACCGATCAGTTTGTTAGCTTCTTCTGCAACACTTGGATCTACGCTCTTTGCGCGTTGCAATTTGTCGATTGCTGCAAAGTAAGTACATTTATTCAAAGCTGCTTCATCGCCCCAGTTTGGACTTGCTGCATACATCTGAGCAATCAAGATATAAGCTTTACCCATGTTAGCGTTAAGAGAAAGAGCTTTGTTTGCATACTGTCTTGCTTTGCCATATAATTTCTGGCTCATAATAGCAACTGCTGCCTTGTAGCAGTTTTCTGCTTTTTCCATTGGATCTTGTTCCAATTCAATAGCTTGATCGAAATAGCCTACACTCTTATCGATGTCACCTTTCTTGTAATACATGTAACCACATCCCAAAGCTGTTGCTGCTGTCGGTTCGATAGCGTGAGCTGCTTCAGATGCTTCGAAGTAAGCTTCTTCGTTTGTACATTTCAATATCTGCATTACAGAGATAACTTGTTTCAAATAATCCAGATTTGATTTATTCTGTGCAACCTTCGGACCGTAGATAGACTGCATGTCTTCACAAGTAGCAGTACCACTATTGATGAAGTAAGCATCTACGTTGTCTTTTGCTGTTTTTAAAAGCTTTTTAGTCTTTTCTGATTTAGTTGCTTTATATGCAGCATCAGCATAACCTGAAACAGCCAGATAATCCTGAATGAAATTTTCTTTGTGGTTTGTATCAGCTTTCAGCTTGCGCAAAGACAAGTCCATCATATCTTGGAACATGAAATAGTCTGCATTTTCTTTTTCCAGATCAACGGCTTCTTTTTCAATGCTATAAGCACTGTTCACGTCAAGATTCTTGCCTGAGAATACGATCATGTCGTGAGCTTTCATACCCAAAATAGATCCTTTTGTGGTCGGAGTACGTACCAAACCATTCAGTTGGTCAAGATATTTGATACGTTGATCGTGTACGGCCATTAACTCATTCAGATAAGTTTTTTGCTGAGCAGCATCTTTAGATTCAGCAATCAAGGCACGAAGAATTTTTGCACCGTTTGTATAAGTTCCTACTTGTGCCAATGGCGCTTCTGTGAATACAGCTTTCCAAGGAGTATATGCATCCTTGAAGTTGTTTGTTTTTACATATTCAGTATAAATACTGATGTTCTGGAGGCAACGGAGGCTGTCTTCTCCATGTCCAAAACGAGAACCATCTTCCACTCCTTTTTGAGCGAAAACTGCTGTTGCGCTCAATGAAAGCGCAGCCAACATTGTAAACATCTTCATTTTCATCGTATATAAATTTAGTTATTTTGTTAGTTAACTTTCCACTTCATGAACCAATGTTCATTGAATGTCAGACCGATTTTTATGACAAAACGGTTTTCTGACAGCATATTTGGAACAGATGGAGTAACATGAACATATTGACCTGTCACGTTTAAGATGGTATTCCGCTGGAATAATTGGAGAGGAAGACCAAATCCTGCACTGATTCCATATTCAGAAGGTCCGTCGCATTGGGGGAGTTTCAGATATGAGCTCTTGTAGTAACCTCCTGCGCGATAACGTATACGTTTCAGATAACTTCTTCCTATAGGATTTGGCAAGTATTCTACACCTGCTGCTATTTTACTGCGATCATTATATGCATCTGTCGAATTTTCATATTTTACTTTCGACCATTTTTCGAGAGAGTAATCAACTCCAAAGGTAAGGCTTTGAGCATGGTTATATGCCAAACCTGCGCCAAAGGTATGAGGAATACCATATGAATCATTGATTACATGTTCGTTTACAGAAGAGTAACTGGAGTTGTCTGTTACTTGTATACCTCTAGTATCAGTGGAGTTGAGTGTATGTCCTAATCCATAAACCAATCCGAGCGTCAACTTGTCAGACTTGTTAATCTTCTGAGTATATTGTAAACCAAAGTCAGCAACGTAGCTGTTCACCTTTATATTATTATATACATTAGTCTGGTCACTGCTTACACTAAAACCTTTGGTTGACTGATATTGCAATGTTCCATAGATATATCCGGCATTCACACCGATAGAAAGATTATCAAGCACTTTAAAGCCTAATCCTCCAGTTATTTGTTGCAAACCTCCGTCACCATAGAAAAGATTTGTAGCTGTTACATCTTCAGCACCTTCTACTGGTTGTGTAGTTGTAAAATTATAACCTAAAGTAGAATATGGGGTGAAAGCAATTGCCATACCTAGTCTTGGGTGCAATCGGAACTGCATTGCAATATAGTCAAAACTAGAGTTTTTGGCATTATTCTTTATTCCATTTTCCTGAAAGTTTGAACTTTTAAGGCTCATGCCTACATCAAACATGAATGAGAGGGAATCTACAGCTGTGAACGATGCCGGATTTAACATATTGATATGTCCGCTATTTCGGAGCGCATAGCCAATTCCTCCCATAGCGGCATTATTGGCAAAACCTCGGTCAGACAGTTCTCCCAATCCATATCGTGTATAGGGAGAATTAATGCTAGACTGAGCTAAAGCCGATAAAGAGCCGGCAAGCATCAGAGTGCCGATTAGTGCTTTCTTATTTAACATTGTAATTTAAAATTCTGTTTAAACCTTTCAATACTAAAAATCTATCTGCAAAGATGATACTTTTTAAGTTTGTATCAAAAGAAAATTTATCTCCGCCAGTTAAAAAAACCAAAAGGTCAGGATATTTCTTTTGCATTAGCGTTATGTAACCGCTTATTTCGAACTCCATTCCTTTAATTACACCGGCTCGTATAGCAGTTTCGGTGCTGTATCCGAATTCGGGTAAATCTCCTCCTTTCTCTATTAAAGGAAGTTTGTCGCAGCACGCGTTCAAGGCCTTGAAGCGAGTGTATATACCCGGTGAAATGTTTCCTCCCCAATAACGTCCTTTTGCATCGATGAATTCATACGTCAGGGCTGTTCCTGCATCAATAACTAGCAGATCTCTGTTTGGGCAAAGGTAATTGGCACCAACTACGGCAGCCAGTCGGTCCATGCCTAGAGTTTCCGGTGTTTTGTATAAATTTTCTATCGGAACCGGAGTGCGATAGGTTAATTCAAGAAAGGGTACTGATTGTTTTGCCAGTTGCTTGCGTATTGTGTTACTTAAAGTAATAACGGAGGCTATAATCCCTTTTTCAATGGGATATTTATTGCACAGCATTGTCAAACAGTCTAAAGAGTGGTTTGATCCTCTCAGGACCTCTACCACTTCTTCCTTGTCGAATACAGCAAGCTTGGCTACTGTATTACCTATATCGATTACTAAATTCACTTCTTTATTCTGTTATTATGCTGCAAAGTAAAGTAAAAAATGAATAGGTATAGTAATAAAACGATGATTTTATTCAGAAGTTATCAATAATTAGCCGTATTTTTGTGCCCGAAACAGAATAAATGTTGTAAAAAATTGGGTTTTATTTTACTGAAATTTATGTCAAGGCTTAAATATTTCATCTTTTGTTTGTTTATGGGAGTGGCTTTTTCTGTACAGAGTCAAAGTGCGGATAGTATTCGTTTTAGCTTGCTGACTTGTGCTCCTGGAACCGAAATATATTCTTTATTCGGACATACGGCTATACGCTATGAAAATTATACGCGGCGTATAGATGTTGTATTCAATTATGGAATGTTTAGCTTTAATACACCAAATTTTATTTTCCGTTTTGTTGCCGGCGAAACAGATTACCAGTTGGGCATTACTCCTTATTCTTATTTTGAAGCAGAATATGCAATGCGTGGGTCTTCTGTCTACCAGCAAGTGCTAAACTTGACTCAATCGGAAAAGGAACGTTTGCTAACGATTCTGGAAAATAATTATTTACCTGAGAATCGTATATACCGTTATAACTATTTCTATGATAATTGTACTACTCGTGCACGTGACAAGATAGAGGAATGTATAGAAGGAAAGGTCGTTTATCCTGATTCTCTGTCGGGCAAGAGTTATCGTAGTATTGTACATGAATTTACTGCCGGTTCTCCGTGGGATGAATTTGGTATTGACTTATGTTTAGGGGCAGAAGCTGATAAGGAGATAAATAAACGTCAGCAGATGTTCTCTCCTTTTTATATGAAATATTATGCTTCGAATGCTTATATAGTAGATGCTGGAGGTACTCGTCGTCCTTTGATTCTTGATGAAGCTAAAATTGTGGATGTTGAACCAGAGGACGTTCAACCGGGTTTTATTTTATCGCCGTTGATGTGTGGAGCTTTGTTTTTAGCATTATGTGTGGTGATGGCATGGGGGCAATGGAAAACTCAACGAATCTGGTGGGGATGGGATATTGTGCTTTATGGACTTCAAGGATTGGCTGGATGTATCATTGCATTCTTGTTTTTCTTTTCAGTTCACCCAACTGTAGGTTCTAACTGGCTGCTTATTTTATTCAATCCGATTCCCTTGTTGTATCTTCCTTTTATGGTTTATAAGGCTGTAAAACGCAAGAAAGACTATTATCATGTCGGAAATATGGTGTATTTAACACTTTTTATAACCATTCTTCCATTTTGTGGGCAAGAATTTAATTTAACAGTATTACCTTTGGCACTCGGTTTGCTAGTGACTTCTGCAAGCCATGTATTAGTTTGGAATAAAAAGTAATGAAAGAACGTATATTAACATCGCTGATAGCGGCATTTGTGATAACAAGTCTTCAGGCACAAACGACTCCTGCTGTGCCGAGGTTGGTTGTGGGCTTAACCATAGATCAACTTCGTTCTGACTATATTGAAGCTTTCTCGGCTTTATATGGTGAAAGGGGTTTTAAGCGTTTGATGAGAGAGGGGAGAGTTTATTGCAATGCAGAATATGATTTTATAAATATAGATCGTTCTTCGGCTGTAGCTTCTATATATACAGGTACTACTCCTTATTATAATGGAATTGTCGGTAACCGTTGGATGGACCGTGCTTCTTTACGTATTATAAAAAGTGTGGATGATCCAGCTTATATGGGAGTATATACTTCTGAAAGCACTTCACCTCAGCATTTGTTGGTTTCAACTTTATCAGATGAGCTGATGGTAGCTACTTGTGGAAATGCAGAGGTATACTCTATTGCTCCTACCCGAGAAATGGCTGTGTTGGCAGCTGGGCATGCTGCTAAAGGGGCTTTTTGGTTGAATGATGAAACAGGAAAGTGGAGTGGCTCTACTTATTACGGCTCGTTTCCGGAGTGGGTGACTACATATAATGACCGCGACGGTTTGGATTTTCGCATCGGGAATCTTGTATGGGGACCTTATCTGCCTGTTACGTCTTATAAATATGTCACTTCTGATGCAAAGCAGCTTACTTTCAAGCATGATTTTTCTGATGAGCGAACTGAAAAATATAAAAAGTTCAAAACCAGTCCTTATGCAAATGACGAGGTAAACAAACTGGTTGATGCTTGTCTGACATATACTAATGTCGGGAAAGATAATGTTCCTGACTTGCTTACATTGTCATATTACGCAGGAAATTACGCTCATATGTCCAACGCAGAGTATGCTATGGAAATTCAGGACATGTATGTTCGTTTGGATAACAGCATAGGTGACTTGTTGGATTTAATAGACCGTAAAGTAGGGCTGAACAATACGTTGTTTTTTATAACATCTACTGGTTATACTGACGTTGACCCTAAAGACCCTGAACAATATAAGATACCTGGCGGAGAGTTTCATATCAAGCGCTGTGGGGCTTTGTTGAATATGTATCTCATGGCTATTTATGGGCCGGGACAGTATGTCGAGACTTACTATGATCGTCAGATTTATTTGAATCATAAACTTATTGAAGATAAAAAGCTGAATCTTACAGAGATATTAAACCGCTCTTCAGACTTTACTGTACAGATGAGTGGAGTTCGTTCTGCTTATTCTTCACAACGTTTGTTGCTTGGTGCATGGACCCCTCGTATTGATAAGATCAGAAATACTTTCAATCCGCATCTTTCTGGTGATATTTATATAGAAGTAATGCCAGGATGGTCTGTTGTGGATGAGTATTCTCAAGTTACGAAGGTGGTGCGCGACAACTACTCGTCTGCTCCTTTGATTTTTATCGGTAATAACATAAAGCCGGAAATTCTTTACACTCCGGTGAAAATGGCGACTATTGCTCCTACAATAGCTCATTTTATGCGCATTCGGGCTCCCAATGCTGCAACTGCTGCCCCTCTGACGGGCATCCATAAATAAATTATATACTCAGACAACAAAGAAAATCAGTAAATTAGTTATCTTTGTGCGTCGGAATACCGAATAAATAAATCAATTAGAAATAATAAAAATAACAATATACAATGGGATTTAATGAATTTATAAGCAAACTTTTTGGTAATAAGGCTACTCGCGATATGAAAGAAATTCAGCCGTGGGTGAATAAAGTAAAAGAAGTCTATCCGGAGATTGCTAAGTTGAGTCACGATGAATTACGTGCGAAAACAGAGGAGCTGAAAAAGTATATCAAAGAATCAGCTGTTGAAGAAAACAAGAAGATAGAAGAGCTGAAAGCTACTATCGAAACTACAGATATTGAAAAGCGTGAGCCTATCTTCTCACAGATAGACAAGCTGGAAAAAGAAGTTCTTGAAAAATATGAAAAAGCTTTGAATGATGTGCTTCCTACTGCTTTTGCAATAGTGAAAGATACAGCACGTCGTTTGAGTGAGAACGAAGAAATAGAAGTAACTGCTACTGAAATGGACCGTAATCTGGCTGCTCAGGGCAAAGACTTCGTTCGTATAGAAGGTGATAAGGCTATTTGGAAGAATCATTGGGTTGCAGGTGGTAATGAAATGACCTGGAACATGGTTCATTACGATGTACAGCTGTTTGGTGGTGTAGTTTTGCACCAGGGAAAAATTGCTGAAATGGCAACCGGTGAAGGTAAGACATTGGTAGCTACTCTTCCGGTATTCTTAAATGCATTGACAGGAAATGGTGTACATGTAGTCACAGTGAACGATTATTTGGCTAAGCGTGACTCTGAATGGATGGGACCGCTTTATATGTTCCATGGTTTGAGCGTAGACTGCATTGATAAGCACCAGCCTAACTCTGAGGCTCGTCGTCGTGCTTACATGGCAGATATTACATTTGGTACAAATAATGAATTTGGTTTCGACTACTTGCGTGATAATATGGCTGTCAGCCCTAGAGATCTTGTACAGCGTAAGCACAATTACGCAATTGTCGATGAGGTGGACTCTGTATTGATTGATGATGCACGTACTCCGTTGATTATTTCAGGTCCTGTTCCTAAGGGCGATGAACAGTTGTTCGAAGTACTTCGTCCGCTGGTAGAACGTCTGGTAGAGGCACAGCGTAAATTGGCTACTCAATATCTTGCTGATGCAAAACGTCTGATTGCTTCTGATAAGAAAGAAGATGTAGAGGCTGGTTTCCTTGCTCTGTTCCGTAGCCATAAAGCATTACCTAAGAATAAGCCACTTATTAAATACCTGAGTGAGCCGGGTATCAAGGCTGGTATGTTGAAGACAGAGGAAATCTACATGGAACAGAACAACAAGCGTATGCCGGAAGCGGTAGAGCCGTTGTACTTCGTAATCGACGAAAAACTGAAGAGTGTAGATTTGACAGATAAGGGTGTTGATTTGATTACTGGTAATTCGCAGGATCCTACTCTTTTCGTTTTGCCTGATATTGCAGGACAACTTTCTGCTTTGGAAAATGAAACAGGACTGAGCGATGAAGAAAAGCTTGCAAAGAAAGACGAACTGCTTACTAACTTTGCTATTAAGTCAGAACGTGTTCACACCATCAACCAGCTGTTGAAAGCATATACCATGTTCGAAAAGGATACTGACTACGTTGTAATGGACGGACAGGTTAAGATCGTTGACGAACAGACAGGACGTATTATGGATGGTCGTCGTTGGAGTGACGGTTTGCATCAGGCTGTAGAAGCGAAAGAAGGTGTTAAGATTGAAGCTGCTACTCAGACATTCGCTACTATCACCTTGCAGAACTACTTCCGTATGTATCACAAACTTTCTGGTATGACCGGTACTGCTGAAACAGAAGCAGGAGAGTTCTGGGATATCTATAAACTGGATGTTGTGGTAATTCCGACTAACCGTCCGATTGCACGTATTGACATGAACGACCGTGTATATAAGACTAAGCGTGAAAAATATAAAGCGGTCATCGAAGAAATCGAAAAGATGGTTCAGGCAGGACGTCCAGTACTGGTAGGTACTACTTCAGTCGAAATTTCTGAAATGTTGAGTAAGATGCTTACTTTGCGTAAGATTCAACATAATGTCCTGAATGCGAAGTTGCATCAGAAAGAAGCTGACATTGTAGCGAAGGCTGGTCAGAGTTCGACTGTAACTATCGCTACTAACATGGCAGGTCGTGGTACTGATATTAAGTTGAGTCCAGAAGTTAAGGCTGCTGGAGGTTTGGCTATCATTGGTACAGAACGTCATGAATCACGTCGTGTAGACCGTCAGTTGCGTGGTCGTGCAGGACGTCAGGGTGACCCGGGCTCTTCTGTATTCTTTGTATCTTTGGAAGATGATTTGATGCGTTTGTTTGCTTCCGATCGTCTTGCTAACTGGATGGATAAGATGGGATTCAAGGAAGGAGAAATGATCGAACACAGCATGATTTCCAAATCCATCGAACGTGCCCAGAAGAAAGTGGAAGAAAATAACTTTGGTATCCGTAAGCGTCTGCTTGAATACGATGATGTGATGAATAAGCAACGTACCGTAGTTTACACGAAGCGTCGTCATGCTTTGATGGGTGAACGTATCGGTATGGATATTGTCGACATGATTTGGGATCGTTGTGTCAATGCTGTTGAACAACCTGATTACGAAGATGTGAAGATGGAAATTCTTCAGACACTGGCTATGGAGACTCCGTTCAGTGAAGAAGACTTCCGTAACAAGAAGAAAGAGGATTTGGCAGAACAGACTTTCCAGGAAGCTATGACATTGTTTAAGCGTAAAACGGAACGTATGGCTGCTATAGCTAATCCGGTAATTAAGCAAGTGTACGAAGCACAGGGACATATGTATGAAAACATTATGATTCCTATCACCGATGGCAAGCGTATGTATAATATTTCTGTAAACTTGAAAGAAGCATACGAAACAGAATCTAAGGCTATCGTGAAGGCTTTTGAAAAAGCTATTTTGCTTCACACTATTGATGATGCATGGAAGGAAAATCTGCGTGAACTGGATGAATTGAAACATTCTGTACAGAACGCAAGCTACGAACAGAAGGATCCGCTGTTGATTTTCAAGCTTGAATCTGTTACTTTGTTCGATAATATGGTTGGCAAGATCAACAATAATACGATTTCTATCTTGATGCGCGGACAGATACCTGTTCAGGAACCACAGCAAGTGCGTGAAGCTGCTCCGGAACCAGAACGCCCTCGTCAGCAGTATCGTGAAGAAAAGCAGGATTTGAATGATCCAGACCAGCAGGCTGCAGCCGGACGTGATACACGCGAAGCAAAACAGGAACCATATCGTGCTGAAAAAACAGTAGGTCGTAATGATCCTTGTCCTTGCGGTAGTGGCTTGAAGTACAAAAACTGCCACGGACGTGATAAAGTGTAAGTTTTGACTGAGAAATAAATAAAGTTTGAGAATGTCATTCTTCGGGTGTGAACTCGTGGGATGACATTCTTTTTTTCTTTATACTCTCTACAATATTTTTCTTTGGTGCTGATAAATGCTTATTTATTTGTACAAAAATGATGAAAGTTTGTACAGAAAAAAATAAAATATCACGATGTTTTCTTGAAAAGATGATGAATTTTTTTTGTTTATTGGTATTGAATGTCATCTGTTAATGAGTGATGTTACAAATCTTAATATGTGTATCTAAATTTTTTCGTTTAAATTCTTTTTTATAGCTTTGTTTCGTTAGAGTTTTATTTAAATAGACTATGATGAAAATATATACTTTGTGTGCTGTTGCACTGATGTGCTGCCTTGCATCGTGTAGTTCGATACAAACTTTGACGTTCGATCAGTTGTGTCCGGCTACAGTGAATTTTCCCGAACGAGTTAGAAATGTTGCGGTCGTTAATAATATGCCTGCTACTCCAGAAGCCAAAAGGACTTTGCTGACATTGGGAGAAATGAATGGAAATGGTAAGAAATCGGCAGAAATGCTGGCTTCTTCATTGGCCGATTCCAAATATTTTAATCAGGTGATGATTTGTGATTCGGCTTTAAATGATACTCATTTTGCAGGTAGACGGATTCTTACTCAGAAAGAAGTGCAGCAACTCGCTGGTGAACTTGATGCTGACCTTATTTTTTCATTGGATCAGGTCGGTATCCAGACTGAGCGTGATGAACTTGTTTATCCGGGGATTGCTGCATCATGGCCGGTTATTAAAGCAAAAGTTACTCCTGTTTTAAGCATTTATCTACCGGAGCGTGAAAGACCGATACAGGTGATTGCTAAAACAGACAGTTTGCAGTGGGATGCAGGCTTGGCTCCTTCAGACAGGCAGATGCAGGAGGAAGCAGCTTCATATGCTGCATATATGCTTACCCAGATGCTGGTGCCTTACTGGAAACAAACAGAACGTATATATTATGACGGTGGTTGTGTAGAAATGCGTGATGCAGCTGTTTGTGTAAGAGAAAACGACTGGCAGGGTGCATACGATTTATGGAAATCACTGTTCGATCATAGCAAATCGAATAAGCTGAAAATAAAGTCAGCTTTTAATCTGGCTTTGGCTTCTGAAATGCAAGGTGACTTACCTCAAGCTGAAAAATGGATGAAAGAGGTTGAAAAACGAGTAACTGCCGGGTCAGACGAAGAAGCAGTGTGGAAGTTTTATGCCGCACAGTTGGCAGAAAGGTCGAAAGATTTTCCTTATTTAAATGCCCAAATGGGCCGTTTTGGAAACAAATTCTAGTATTATCTGTTGCGCGAAAGATTTTTTTTGTACATTTGAGGTAATAAAATTCGATAAACATGATGAACATTAGTGAACAGTCGCACGCTTCTATAGCTTCTGCTCTGGAAGAAGCTCTCAGCAGATATGCTGTGAAAAATGATAGTTCGGTAGTAACAGATATTCATTTGCAGCCAAAACAAGATAGCGGAGAACTAGTTGTCTTCAACGATGATGATGAAGAACTGGCACGTGCCGTTATTGCTGAATGGGTGGATTATGATGGAGAAGACTTTTATACAGAAGTCGAGCCATTGCTCCGTGCGGAAGTTACAGCATTGAAAAATGAAAAAGGTCTGGACAAGCTTTGCCTGATGAAGCCTTATTCGTTTGTACTAGTAGATGAAGAAAAGGAAACTGTTTCGGAACTTTTGCTTATAGACGATGAGGACACTTTATTGCTAAGCGATGAGTTGTTGAAAGGACTTGATGAAGAACTGGATGCCTTCTTGAAAGATTTGCTGGAAAAATAATCAGTAAATCTATCTGCTTCTAGAAAAAATATCGGTGACTTATCAAATTTAATACTATGGGGGAGCGCATTACCTTTCGTAAAAATGAGCGTCTGCATACGATTAATCCCCGTTGGAGAGGAAATCCAATTGTTAAGGGGAAGTTTTTCAATCGTCAGCATCGCTGGCGTCCGGGAATGGGTAGTGTGCTTAAATGGCGTTTTTCCCCCAATCCGCAGCGTAAGGAAAAAAGAACGATAAAATGGAATCCGAAGGTTCATTTTCTTCGTTCTTTGGATGCTGTAGTGGGTAATACATTGATATGGCTTGGTCATAACTCTTTTTTCCTGCAGGTAGGAGGAAAGCGTTTTATGATAGATCCTGTATATGGAAGTATTCCTTTCGTAAAGCGTAGAAGCCAGTTTCCTGCCAATCCTTCCATATTTACTAATATTGATTATCTGCTTATCAGCCACGATCATTTCGATCATTTGGACAAACCGAGTGTGGCTCGTCTTTTTGCCGATAATCCGCAGATGAAACTGTTTTGTGGTATTGGTACGGGTGCTTTGATAAAGAGCTGGTTCCCGACAATGGAAGTGATTGAGGCTGCGTGGTATCAACAGCATCGTGATGGCGACTTGCGATTGACGTTTCTGCCGGCACAGCATTGGAGCAAGCGTGGAGTAAACGATGGGGGAGAACGGTTGTGGGGGGCTTTTATGATAGAAGCCGATGGTATTACAATCTACAACAGTGGTGATACAGGATATGCCCGTCATTTCAGCGAACTTCCGGAACTGTTTCCACATATCGATTATTGCATGATAGGAATAGGTGCGTATAAGCCGCGTTGGTTTATGAAGCCTAATCATATATCACCCTATGATGCACTTACAGCTTCGACAGATATGAATGCCCGTATCACCGTACCGATGCATTACGGTACGTTCGATCTTTCAGACGAGCCTTTGTTCGATCCTCCTCATGTCTTTGCAGCAGAAGCTCGTAAGCGAGATATGCCCGTTCTGCTTCCTGAACTGGGAGAAATTGTCAAGCTCAGTCATCAGCGCTAATTCTGAGAGATTTTTATTTTCCCGTTTCTTTAGGTGCTATTATCAGATTATCTTTGGGTACGACGATGGTCCGTTGGGCTGTCGAGTCATTGTTTATGCTGGTTACTTCGCCTTTTGTGGTAAAGTATACATAATTTCCCATGTCATAAAAACGGTAAACTTTTACTCCATCGTGTTCGAACAGGTAACTTATAGTATATGTATCGTTATTCTGAGGTGCTTTGTTCTGAATAGGTATTCCTACGCCACAGGAGGAGAATATCATGGAACACAGAGAAATAAGGCCTGTATAAAATAAACTTGCTTTCATGCTTAAAAGTTTGGGGTTATTCGTTTTCACAAATATATCCAAAATTCTGATTATACAGGAGTTTATGGCTGGAATTTATTTTATAGCAGTATGCTGAAAGGAGTTTATCTGAGGAAATGAATGGGGAATAAAAAAACTTGAAGCAGGTTTGATGTATTCCTGCTTCAAGTTTATTATAGAGGGTATTTAATTTACTTTTTCAGTGCAGCAATGCTTTCTTTCAATGCGGCAATCTTAGTTTCAGCATCAGCTTGTTTTTTACGTTCCATTTCAATAACGTTTGCCGGTGCCTTGCTTACAAATTTTTCATTGTTCAGTTTCTTCAATACGCTCTGTAAGAATCCTTCCTGATACTTCAGGTCTGCTTCCAGCTTCTTCAGTTCTTCTTCTACGTCGATAAGATTACCCAGCGGTATGAAGTATTCTGTTGTACCTACCATGAATGAAGCAGCACCTTCTGGCTTACTTTCTACTACAGTTACAGCAGAGAGGTTTGCCATCTTCTTCACAACCTCTGCATATGCCATCAGCTGAGTGTTTTCTCCAAGTACGAGCATTTCGAGTACTTCTTTCTGTGCAATGTTTTTCTGCAAGCGGATGTTGCGGATACCTGAAATGATTTCTTTCAGCTGATCGAATGCATTGCAAAGTTCGTTGGCTGCCTGTAAGTCACGACCGCAGAAAGTTTCCAGCTGAGCAACCATGATACTTTCTCCCGGTTTGCGATCGTAAATATGCTGCCACAATTCTTCTGTAATGAATGGCATAAACGGATGAAGCTGACGCAACAGAACATCGAAGAAATGTAATGTAGATTCGTATGTCTTTTTGTCGATAGGCTGACCGTATGCAGGTTTTACCATTTCCAGATACCAGCTTGAGAATTCATCCCAGAACAGTTTGTAAACCAGCATCAGCGCTTCGCTCAAACGATATTTGCTAAACAAGTCGTCCATTTCGGCAGAAACCTTAACCAGCAGGTTATCGAACCATTCGGTTGCCAGCTTAGCATATTCCGGCTGTTCGATGTCGGCTACTTGCCAGCCTTTTACCAGACGGAAAGCATTCCATATCTTGTTGTTGAAGTTACGTCCTTGTTCACACAGTGCATCGTCGAACAAGATATCGTTTCCGGCAGGTGCAGAAAGCATCATTCCCATACGTACACCGTCAGCACCATATTGCTCTATCAAATCCAGCGGATCGGGTGAGTTACCCAATGATTTTGACATCTTGCGTCCAATCTTATCGCGTACGATACCGGTGAAATATACATTCTTAAACGGCATATCGCCCATGTATTCATAGCCGGCCATAATCATACGTGCTACCCAGAAGAAAATGATATCCGGACCAGTTACCAGGTCGGAGGTAGGATAGTAGTATTTGATTTCTTCATTACCCGGATTGTTGATACCGTCGAAGAGTGAGATAGGCCACAACCATGAAGAGAACCAAGTATCCAGACAGTCGTCATCCTGACGCAAGTCTTCTACTTTCAGATTTTGGTTACCGGTTTTTTCTTTAGCCAGTTCCAAAGCCTTTTCAGGAGTTTCGGCTACTACAAAGCCACCTTCAGGCAAGTAATAAGCCGGAATACGGTGACCCCACCACAACTGACGGCTGATACACCAGTCTTTGATGTTTTCCAACCAGTTGCGATATGTATTTTTATATTTAGCAGGGTAGAACTTCAGTTCGTCGTTCATTACAGGAGGCAAAGCCATGTCTGCAAAGTGCTGCATGCGCAGGAACCACTGCATAGAAAGTTTCGGCTCGATAGCTACGTTGGTGCGTTCAGAGAAACCTACCTTATTGGTGTAAGCTTCTACCTTTTCCAGCAAGTCGGCAGCAGCCAGGTCTTTTTCAATCTGTTCACGAACATCAAAGCGATCCATGCCTACGTACATACCAGCAGCTTCGCTGATAGTTCCGTTGTCGTTGAAAATATCGATAGAAGGCAGGTTGTATTTTTCTCCCAGCATGTAGTCGTTTACATCGTGTGCTGGAGTTACTTTCAGACAACCGGTACCAAACTCAATGTCTACATAGTCATCTTCGATAACCGGAATGACACGTCCAACCAGCGGAACGATTACTTTCTTACCTTTCAGCCACTGGTTTTTCGGGTCGTTTGGATTGATACACATTGCAGTATCACCCATAATTGTTTCAGGACGTGTAGTAGCTACTACTGCATATCTGCCTTCCGGATCGCCTTCTACTTTGTAGCGCAGATAGAAAAGTTTACTGTGTTCTTCTTTGTAAATAACTTCTTCATCGCTGAGGGCAGTCAAGGCTTTCGGGTCCCAGTTTACCATACGTACACCGCGGTAAATCAATCCTTTATTGTATAAGTCGACGAAAACTTTAATAACACTTTCGCTACGTTTTTCATCCATTGTGAAAGCAGTGCGGTCCCAGTCGCATGAAGCACCCAGCTTACGGAGCTGCTTCAAGATAATACCTCCGTGTTCTTCGGTCCATGCCCATGCGTGTTTCAAGAACTCTTCGCGGGTAAGGTCGGTTTTCTTTATACCCTGTTGAGCCAGTTTGTTTACTACTTTAGCTTCTGTTGCAATAGAAGCGTGGTCTGTTCCCGGAACCCAGCAGGCATTTTTGCCAGTCATACGGGCGCGGCGTACCAGAATATCCTGAATGGTATTGTTAAGCATGTGTCCCATGTGGAGCACTCCGGTTACGTTTGGCGGCGGAATCACGACGGTATACGGTTGGCGTCCGTCGGGTTTAGAACTGAAAAGTTTATTGTCCAGCCAATACTGGTACCATTTCCCTTCCACATCAGCGGGATTGTACTTACTTGCTAATTCCATTTTTCTATATCGTTTTTAAATGTTTGTTTTTATACGTTTTAGGTTGCAAAATTAATAAAAGTAGTTGGATTTCTGATATTATGCCCTGAAAAACGTCTTTCTATGGCTGTATAAAATTTTACCCCTTCATACCAGTCAGCGTATGAAGGGGTAAAAACGGCTGCATACCTGGGTTAGTATGCAGTTTTTTATAAAGAATATAAACTTTTTTCTTAGTTACCTTCCGTTTTCTTAAATCAATTCGTCGGAAGTGTATCCCTGAGGCAATGTGCGGCAGTTATAGCCTGAAGCCATAATTTCACCGTAAGCTCCGGCAGAACGGAGTGCGATAAGATCGCCTCGTTTCACACGGTTCAGGTCGATAGCTTTGCCGAAAACATCAGATGATTCACAGATAGGACCTACTACATCATAAGTTTCGTTCGGTTCTTCGGAAGTAATGTTCTCTATCTTATGATAAGCCTGGTAGAGAGCCGGACGGATAAGGTCGGTCATACCTCCATCGACAATAGCAAACTGTTTGTTTGTTCCCTGTTTTACGTAGATAACTTTAGTGATAAGACTTCCGCACTGACCTACTACAGAACGTCCCAATTCGAAGTGTAATGTCTGTTGCGGACGCAGCTTCAGATGTTTATGATAAGTAGCGAAATAATCAGCAAAGTCGGGGATAGGCTGGCGGTTCGGATGAGCATAGTCTATACCAAGTCCACCACCGACATTGATATGTTCTACGATGATCTGGCGTGCGTAAAGTTTTTCCTGCAAATCGTTTATGCGATTACACAGAGCTACAAAGTCTCCCATATCCAGAATTTGTGAACCGATATGGAAGTGCAAGCCTACAAACTTCACATTGTTCATTTCGAGTGCACGGTCTATCACCTTATCCATGTCTTGCATGCTGATACCAAACTTGTTCTCTGCAAGTCCGGTGGTAATATTGGCATGGGTATGTGCGCCGACATCCGGATTGATGCGGAAAGCTACTCGGGCAATTTTTCCTTTTGCTGCTGCCAGTTCGTTGATTACTTCCAGTTCTGGAACAGACTCTACATTAAAGCAGAAAATGTCGTGATCTAGTCCCAGGTTTATTTCACGGTCGGTTTTCCCGACTCCTGCATACACAATTTTGCTTGCTGGGAATCCTGCTTTGATTGCTGCTGCAATTTCACCTCCACTTACACAGTCTGCTCCCAGTCCATGCTCACGGATAATGCTCAACACCTTTGGATTAGCATTAGCTTTAATTGCATAGTGCACACAAAACTTATTGTATTTGGCAGCCTCTGTACGGATTACGTTTAACGTATCTCTCAGCAGGTTTGCATCATAATAATAAAACGGGGTTTCCAGTTCGCGGAATTTATTGATGGGAAATGTTCCTTTCATATACTGTAAAGAATTAAGTTGTAAAAAAAACGGACGATGCGATTCGAATATAACCGTATCATCCGTTTTCTTTTGATGATTATTTATTATTAAATAAAACGTCGCTTAATGATTGCAGTGCTGTCTTCTTATCCGATTCTCGAATCAGGAACGAAATGTTGTAATTGCTTCCTCCAAACGAAATCATACGTACAGGAATGTTACGCATTGCCTGGATAGCTTTTGCTTCAAATCCGATATTTTCCCATTCCAGATCTCCCACAACGCAAACGATACACATGTCATGGTCTACGGTTACAGTACCATATTTCTTCAGGTCGTTTACGATTTCATTCAGATGTTTGGTATTGTCAATAGACATCGATACACCTACTTCAGAGGTACAAACCATATCGATGGGTGTCTGGTAGCTTTCGAAAATCTCGAATACTTTACGCAAGAAACCGTGAGCCAGTAACATACGGCTTGACTTGATCTTGATAGCAGTGATATTGTCTTTTGCTGCAACAGCTTTAATCTTACCTTTTTCAGTTTCGTTTGAGATAAGTGTACCCGGTGCACTTGGTTCTATTGTGTTGAGCAGACGTACCGGAATATTAGCATATTTGGCAGGTTGCACACAAGTCGGGTGCAGAATCTTAGCTCCGAAGTATGCCAGTTCTGCAGCTTCTTCGAAGTGAAGCTGACGTACCGGAGAAGTTTTGTCTACCACGCGCGGATCATTATCGTGCATTCCGTCAATATCAGTCCATATCTGGATTTCTGAAGCGTTTACAGCTGCACCGATAAGAGAAGCAGTATAATCACTACCTCCACGTTGCAAGTTGTCTATTTCTCCGTAAGCATTGCGGCAGATAAATCCTTGTGTAATATATATTTCCTGTCCAGGATTTGCTTCAAGCTGTAAAGCCAATTTCTCGCGGATGTAGTTTAAGTCGGGTTCGCTGTTTTTGTCTGTGCGCATAAATTCCAAAGCCGGAATCAAAACCGCTTTCACGCCTTGTTCGCAGAGATAATTAGTTACCATGTTGGTAGAAATGATTTCTCCCTGTGCAAGAATAACTTTTTCTTCGAACAGTGTAAATATATCCTTTGTGAAAGATCGGATGTAGTCGAATACCGATTTTACGAGCTCCAGAGTCTTCTGTTTATACTCTTCGGTAGAGAAAAGTTCATCAATATGCTGTTTATATTTTGCTTCCAGCTTATTGATTACTTCGTTTGCTCCTTCGGGATTTTTCTTGTATAGATAATCCGAAATTTCAACCAGTGTGTTGGTTGTACCCGACATTGCAGACAATACTACTATTTTCTGCTCGCCATCAGTAATTAATTTGGCAACATCTTTCATTCTCTGTGCAGAGCCTACTGATGTTCCTCCAAACTTTAAGACTTTCATTTCTAGTTTCGAATTTTAATTGTTCTATAAAATACTCTTTCTTTTGGGCGCAAAGATACGAATATTTTATGGTTCTTTTTAATAATGATAATAAAATCTCTAACAATTTGTCTTTTTTAGTATTCACTTGCTTCGCGCAACTGATGTTGTCCGCAGCAGTATACTTTTCCTGGAAACTCGCTTAAAAGGTTCAGGTTGTGGGTTGTCATGATGATAGCCGTACCCTGTGTACATATTTCCTGAAGCAATTTGACGATGTTTCTGCCTGTCTCTACATCCAGGTTTCCGGTAGGTTCATCAGCCAGGATTATTTCAGGCTTGTTCAATATAGCACGTGCTATGACGATACGCTGCTGTTCGCCGCCTGAGAGTTCATTCGGCATCTTGTAGCCTTTGTTTTCCATGCCTACCAGACGTAATACTTCTTCAATGCGACTTTCTCTTTCTGAAAATTGCTTCCAGCCTGTAGCACGCAGTACGAAATCCAGATTATCGTATACAGTACGGTCGGTCAGAAGCTGGAAATCCTGAAATACGATGCCCAGTTTCCGTCGTAGGCTGGCAATATTTTTTTGCTTGATGGTACGCATATCGTAACCCAATACAGTTGCTTCTCCTTCGCATATATCCAGTTCACCGTATATGGTTTTCAGGAAAGTCGACTTACCGGTTCCCACTTTTCCTATCAGGTAGACGAACTCACCTTTTTTCAGTTCAAAGTTTACATTGTTCAGTATACCTAGCTCCTGCTGGTTGATATCTACATTTTTATAACTTATGAGTGGTTGGTCTTCCATAAAATCAATGTTTCTTCCAGTTTTCGCTGTGGCGTTCTTTTAATTCGCGTGCTAAATCTTCAATGCGGTAGCCTTTCGATGTCAGCAGTACGATAAGGTGATAAAGCAAGTCGGCTCCTTCATAAATCAGGCGTTCGTCTGTTCCGTTGCATGCTTCGATGATTGTTTCTACTGCTTCTTCGCCTACTTTCTGAGCCATTTTGTTGACTCCCGATTTGAAAAGACTTGTCGTATAAGATTTCTCAGGCATTTCTTCATGACGTTTGTTGATGAAGTCTTGCAACTCTTTCAGGAACATAATATCCTGTTCGTTCTTTTCACCCCAGCAAGTATCTGCTCCTGTATGACAAACTGGTCCTGCAGGATTTACCTTTATCAGCAGCGTGTCATTGTCACAGTCGGCCGCAATGGAAACTACATGCAGGAAATTGCCGCTTTCTTCACCTTTTGTCCATAATCTGTTTTTGGTGCGGCTAAAGAATGTGACTTTTCCAGTTTCCACTGTTTTATTGTATGCTTCTTCATTCATGAATCCCAGCATCAGTACCTTTTGGGTATAATTATCTTGAATGATGGCAGGAACAAGTCCGTTCATCTTCCCAAAATCTAAATCCATATTTTATATATTTTAAAATTAAACTCTAACGTTGATTCCTTCTTTGCAAAGGTATGCTTTTAATTCGGGAATAGGAATCTCACCGAAATGAAAAACGCTGGCGGCTAGTGCTGCATCCGCTTTTCCGATAGTAAAAGCATCTCTAAAGTGTTCCTTGCTTCCTGCTCCTCCCGAAGCGATGACGGGAATGGTCAGTATTTGGCTCAGTTGGGACAGGGCATCATTGGCATAACCGTTTTTTACTCCATCATGGTCCATGCTTGTGAACAATATTTCTCCTGCTCCACGTTCATTGGCTTCCCGCGCCCATTCAAAAAGATTCCGGTCCGTTTCTTTTCTGCCTCCGTTCAGGTAACATTTCCACCCGTCTGCTGTTTGCTTGGCGTCGATTGCTACTACGCATACTTGAGAGCCAAAGTGAGAGGCTATGTCGTCTATCAACTGTGGATTACGGATAGCCGAAGAATTGATGGAGATTTTATCAGCTCCGGCGCTGAGCAGACGATCTACATCGCTTAATTCATGGATGCCTCCTCCTACCGTGAAAGGTATGCTGATATGTGCAGCAATACGTTTTACCAGGTCGGTAAAGGTTTTTCGTCCTTCGTGACTGGCTGTTATATCCAGATATACCAGTTCGTCAGCCCCTTGTTCGCTGTATATCTTTCCTAGCTCTACAGGATCACCGGCTTGTCGGAGATTTACAAAATTCGTTCCCTTTACGGTTTGTCCGTCTTTGATATCCAGACATGGGATAATTCGTTTTGCTAACATATATATTGTACTATTTTATTTAAAGATAACGGCTTAACTCTCTCAGTGAAATTTTACCTTCGTACAAAGCCTTTCCTACAACTACAGCAGGTATACCTGATTCGTGTAGCTTCAGAATATCATCAATATTGCTTACGCCTCCGCTTGCTATCAGATGTATATCGGGAAAGGCAGCCATAATATCTTTGTAAAGTGGAGTAGAGGGACCTTCCAGCATTCCATCGCGGCTAATGTCAGTACAGAGCACTTTGTTGATACCTTTTTCTATATAGTTTTTAAGAAACGGCATTAGTTCTTGAGTACTCTCTTCCTTCCATCCGCTAATAGCTATCTTGTTGTCTTTTACATCGGCTCCGAGTATTATTTTCTCTTCACCATATTTTTCTAACCACTGGCAAAATAATTCGGGTTGTTTTACGGCTATGCTTCCCAATGTAACCATCTGAGCTCCGTTGTCGAAAGCAATGACAAGATCTTCATCACTTTTTACACCTCCTCCGAAATCGATTATCAAAGATGTCTGACTTGCAATTCTGTCAAGAACTCGATAATTTACTACATGATGTGAAGCTGCTCCATCCAGATCGACTACATGCAAGCGGCTTATTCCGTAAGCTTCGAATTCCTTGGCAACTTCTACCGGATTTTCGTTATATACCTTTTGTGAGTCATACTTACCTTGTGAAAGACGTACGCATTTTCCGTCAATGATATCTATGGCAGGAATAAATTCTATCATAATATTATTTATATCGTTGGAGAACAATGTTTATAAATCGAGAAAATTTGTGAGAATTCTTTCTCCGTTTTTACCACTTTTCTCAGGATGAAACTGTGTCGCATAAAAGTTATCTTTATGCAATGCAGAACTGTAAGGCAGAATGTAGTCTGTCTGAGCAGCCGTGCAGTCGTTCAGAGGAACGTAGTAACTATGTACGAAGTAGACATATTCTTCGCGGTTGAACCCCCGGAACAGATCACTATTGGTATGTGAAATTGTATTCCATCCCATGTGTGGAATTTTGTCCTCATGTTTTAGAGGTTGGAAACGTTTTACTTCAGCATCAAATATACCCAGACAGTCTACATTTCCTTCTTCCGAATGTTTACACATCAGCTGCATGCCCAGACAAATTCCCAATACAGGTTGTTTCAGTTCTTTTATAAGTCTGTCAAGTTGATTATCCCGTAAATATTGCATGGTATTGCGTGCTTCTCCTACTCCAGGAAAAATAATCTTGTCTGCCTTTAGCAGCAATTCCTTGTCTGCTGTTATGACAGGAGTTATTCCCAGACGGCGTAGGGCATAATCTACGGAAAATATATTGCCAGCATTGTATTTTATGATAGCTACATTCATTCTTTTATTTTATTTGTATTTTGCAAAAGTAACGAAATATTGTGAACTTCCTAATATTTCTGACAAAAAGTTCATTGTATGCATCTGGTTGTAACAAGTTTTCTCTAAAATGTGCAATATTTAGGCTTTTAAGCATGTCTGTTGGTGAGAAAAAATAAAGAATTTACAAGCAAACTATTGCAGATTAAGGAAAATGTACTACCTTTGCAACCGCAATCGAGAGAGATAGCAAAATTAAGAATAAAAATAATGGTGCGTTAGTTCAGTTGGTTAGAATACATGCCTGTCACGCATGGGGTCACGGGTTCGAGTCCCGTACGCACCGCAGAAGTCTGCAAATCATTTTGATTTGTAGACTTTTTTTATGTTATAAACTGTAGTCTTGACATTTTTCATTACCGAATCATTGCAGAATTTCTAACCGTTGCAACGGCTTATGTACAAACTCGTAGATTTTATCTTTTCCTATTTGCTTATATTAGTTAGTTGACAAGTTTTTTGTTGTAGATCTTACTGACGAACATTGTCATTCGAAAAAGGATAGAAAAAGAGAAGTTTATGGTTATAAGAAAGGGTAAAAAAAGTACCATATCAGTAAGCAAATAATCCGAAACAGAGTGAATAGATCTTAAATTTGACAGATATTAGATAATAAAGTATCAAACGCTCTTGGGTTAGATGTGCTATATTTGCAGAAAATACTATGATATATGAAAAACAAAAACTATTTGTATGGTTTATTGCTGTACGGATTCATAGCCGGATTTACTTCTCCGGTTTCAGCCGAAATCCGTCAGTGTGATAAAGAATTTATATCCTCAGATGATTCACGCATCGTTTATATGGGAAGAATTAGCCGGAGTATTCCTCATATTGTCCGTTTTACTTATCCGGGAGTCAGTATACTGGCAAACTTTGAAGGAACATCCTTACAGATGAAAGCAAAACCGGGAAGCGGAGCGTTTATGGTAGAAGTTGACGATGAATTGCCTTATCGGATTAACTTCGCTGAAAACGATTCGATCCAGACGTTAGCGGAAGGATTACCGGAAGGAACACACCGTGTTCGCATTATGTATGCCATAGAAGGATATGAACTGAAGCCAGCATTCAAGGGCTTTTATTTAGATAAAGGATGCAGACTGGCCGAGGCTCCGGTGTTACCTGAACGTCGAATTGAATTTATCGGTAATTCCATTACTTGCGGTTATGGAGTAGAATCAGAAAATCCTTCTGATCCGTTTACCTATGAAACAGAAAATCATTTTTATACATATGCAGCCCGTACGGCAAGAGCATTGAAAGCCCAGCATCTGGTAGTGGCCCGTTCCGGAATCGGTGTATACCGTAACTACGGTGCACCTCGTTCGGGCAGTAAGGACTGTATGCCTGCCATGTACGAACAGGTCCTTTTTACAGACTCTACAGAGTTATGGGATCATACGCTTTATACACCGGATGTGGTGTGTATTAATTTGGGAACAAATGATACAAGTCTCGACAATTATGACATGAATCTGCTGACTGAGGGATATCGCAGTTTTGTGAAAAAGCTCCGTGCTGTCTATCCTCATGCTAAACTGGTATTGCTGACAGGTTCCATGATGAATGGAAAACCATTGGATGATGTAAAGAAAGCAATGGATACCGTAGTGGGTGAAATGAACAGTCAGGGAGATAGAGAGATATATCGTTTTGATATGTCGCCTCAGACAGGTTCGCTGGGGATAGGTGCTAGTTACCACCCTTCCATGCGACAGCATCAGAAGATGGCTTCAGAGCTGACCGCCTTCCTTAAAAAACTGATGAAATGGTAAACTGAAAGAATTACTTTAAAATATTGAAGATATGAAAAAATGGATTATCAGTGCCTGTCTGCTGATGATGCAGGCTGGGGCATGGGCAAAAGTTACATTGCCTGATATTATGAGTGACAATATGGTTTTGCAGCAACAGACGGAAGCCTGTTTGTGGGGAAAAGCCAATGCAAATGCCGAAGTTACAATCCGTCCGTCGTGGAATCGTGAAACATACAAGGTTACTGCCGGTGCAGACGGAAAGTGGATTGCAAAGATTAAGACTCCTACGGCAAGTTACAACGCTTACACCATTTCTATTTCCGATGGTGAAGAAATCATTTTGAATAATGTACTGGTAGGAGAAGTATGGTTCTGTTCTGGTCAGTCGAATATGGAGATGCCGTTGAGAGGCTTCTGGAATTGTCCGATAGCAGGAGCTAATGAAACGATCGCTACTTCATCAAAGTGGAAAGGAATCCGTGTAGCTACTGTTGAAAAGAACGGACAATTGCAGCCTGTCGACGAATGTAAAGGAAGCTGGAAAGTTAGTAATCCGGAAAATGCTCCGGCATTCAGCGCAACAGCCTTTAACTTTGCGATGATGATGAATCAGGTACTGGATATTCCAATTGGTATTATCAACTGTAGCTGGGGAGGTTCGATGGTAGAAGGATGGTTGCCCCGTGAGATTGTTTCTCAATATCCCGATATTGACTTGAAACGTGATATCCGTAAGGAAGACGGACACGACTGGTGGCATTATCTGAGTCCGACATTGATGTACAACGGTATGCTGAAACCTTTGCAGAATTATACTATTAAGGGATTTTTGTGGTACCAGGGAGAATCAAACGTAGGTAAACATAAGACATATGCCGAACGCTTGAAAACGATGGTCGAACTCTGGCGTAAAGAGTGGGGATTGGGTGAGTTGCCGTTCTATTATGTAGAGATAGCTCCATTCAATTCTACAGAAACTACAGGATGTGCATTGCTTCGCGAAGCACAGTTCCAGGCACAGTCTATCATTCCAAGCAGTGGAATGATTTCTACAAACGATTTGGTAGAACCCTATGAAATAAAAAATGTTCATCCTAAAAATAAGACTGATGTAGGAAAACGTCTTGCCTATATGGCATTGAGCAAGACTTATCATGTTCCGGGTATAGAAGCTTACGGACCGGTTTACAAATCGATGGAGGTAAAGGATGGTGCAGCTATCTTGTCATTCGATCATGCAGAAGAAGGATTTAACCGTTTGTCTGATATGGAAGGATTTGAGGTTGCAGGAAGTGACAAGGTCTTTTATCCGGCAAAAGCTGAGGTCTTTAATAATTTGCAGATAAAAGTGACTTGTGATAAGGTTGCACAGCCCGTTGCTGTACGTTATTGTTTCCGAGATTTCCAGCCGGGAAATGTTGCAAATCTTCGTGAACTTCCTTTATATTCGTTCCGCACAGATAATTGGGAATAAATTATAAAACTTATTTATTCTAAAAGAGCCATGTCAATATTCCGAAATGGAGTTTGATATGGCTCTTTTATTGTTTTCTATGTCATATATGTTTATTAGGTTTAAATGAACATTGACTGGTCATTGGACATATACGACAACTATAGGTTATGGCTGAGGGCTGTTATAGAAAATAATCTGTTGGATTGTATTATTTCCACAGTGTGAAGAACTTAAAATGATTAGATCTTTGAGGTTGGGAACCGGCATATGAAAAATATGCTGTACATTTTGTCTGTTGAGTAAATGAAAGGTCTTGGATAGCATATCAGATTGGAAATTCTGATCAACGAAAAAGGCTGTTTCAGAACTAAAACCTCTGAAACAGCCCTTGTTTTTACTTAATTTACAGACTTATTTTACTTCTTCCAAATACAGGACTCTGCTGGAATAATCATTCTGTTTGTGATAATCTACGATATGGTTGTAAGGTATTTCCAGTCCGTTTGCCATCAGATAAGCACCACTGTATACTTTCCCTTCAAAGGCAAGCGGTTGATTGTCTATACGGTTCAGCTCTGTGATGCGATACTTTTTGTCAGGATTAAGTCCTGCCATTGTCACGCGAGGCAAATGCTGGTTGACGAAATGTTCTGTTTTCCACCAGTAGAATACGGCCTTATCCTTTTCAGGACTGGTATACATCAGCGAAGCTACTCCCAAACGGTCGTAAGGTGAGATGAGGCGGTAAATATCTCCCAACTGTACAATCGGGCGAATCTTCTTGTAGTCAGCTATAGCCTTGCGGCACAAGTCCTTTTCTTCATCGGTCATATTCTTGGGCTGAATTTCCATACCCAGTCGTCCGCTCATTGCCACATCAATACGGTATTTTAATGGAATGGTACGGAAGGTCTGATGATTAGGAGCTGCGCTGATGTGTGAAGCCATGGCAATAGCAGGGAAGAAGTACGATGTTCCCCATTGCATATATACGCGCTGGAGTGCATCGGTATTGTCGCTCACCCAAAATTCATCAAAATAGGGAAGAATACCATAGTTGGCACGTCCGCCACCACTTGCACATGCTTGAATAGTCAGATCGGGATATTTGGCACGGATGCGCTGGCATATTTTTTCGAATCCTTTGTGGAATTCTATATACATATGGCTTTGTTTATCCGCAGGCAGATAGTTGGAGCCATGATTCATGATTGGCATGTTTGCATCCCATTTGATATAAGCTATTTCAGGGTAATTTGTCATCAAGTCGTCTACAACTTTAAATACGAAATCTTGTACTTCCGGATTAGCCAGGTCAAGTACTACCTGTGTACCTCCACGTCCCAGTACCGGATCACGCTGAGGGGCTTTCAGTATCCATTCAGGATGTTTTTCATACAGTTCGCTGGTTGTGTTTGCCATTTCAGGCTCAATCCAGATACCAAACTTGATTCCGTGTTTCTTGGCATCTCTTATCAATCCCTCAATGCCTTCAGGCAGCTTGTTCTTGTCTACTACCCAGTCGCCCAGTGAAGAACTGTCGTTCTTACGCGGATATTTGTCGCCGAACCATCCGTCGTCCATTACGAAAAGTTCACCTTCCATTGAGGCAATGTCACCCATCATCTGGTCCATGCCCTTCTGGTTAATATCGAAATATACACCTTCCCAGCTGTTCAGTAGAATGTCGCGTACGGTGTTACCATGTGCCAGCTTATACGTTCTTCCCCATTTATGGAAGTTACGGCTCGCACCGCTCAGACCTTCGTTACTGTATGTAAGAGCAACGGCAGGAGTCTGAAATACAGTTCCTTTAGGAAGTGTATACGAAGAGTTCTCTTCGTTGATACCTGCATAAAACTGATGATAGTCGCTGTCGTCAGTATCTATTCTCAGTTTGTAGTTTCCCGAGTAACAAAGTGCAGCTCCGATAACACGTCCTTTGTTTTCCTGAGGAGCGCCATCGAGTGAAAACATCACTTCCGCGTGCGATGTGTGTGAATTGCGTGCACCGTCTTTGTTCTTGATAATTGTCATGCCCGGTTGTAAAGGCTCTTGGGTAAGCTGACCTTCGTTAGCCCATGAACCTGATAAATGTGAAAACCATACGTTTCCTCTGCGGATTGGCAAGTAGGCAGATGCAAATTGTGTCAGGTAAACAGGTTTTTTCTCTGTGTGGCTTATTTCAGTCCATGTTTCTATCATGTCTACATCTTCGTAGGCTTTATAGCGTACATCTATATAGAAAGGATATACCTTATCTTTCAGACGTACGGTGGTTAGTGTAGCCTGGTTCTCTTTATCAGTACTTACGCTTACCACTTCCATTTGTGTTGACATGTTTCCATCACCATGTCTGACAGCCAGTGCAGTTTCTCCAGGGCAGTTCATACCATAAGTCGGATAAGCTGTATGGTCGCAGTTCTTGGCCTCGTTGATATTCTGTAAATCAGTTTCATTTAACTTATTTCCATAATAAAGATACTTCAGCTCACCACCGGTTGGTGCATTCAGGACAAGCGAAGTGTTTGGTGTAGAAATGCAAATGTTTTGTGCCCACATGTTTCCGGCAAGTAAAGAGAATCCTGCCAGCAGATAGATCTTGTTTTTTACTTTCATGCTTTTCATCTTTTTGATAATCGGTTTATACAATTATTAATTTATTTGCAAAAATAGTAGTTATTTTATGAACGGACTGATATGGTTTTATCTTATTTTGATAGAATGGTAGAAGTGAGATAAAATATTATCGGGAACAGGCGATAAAAGTTTGTACAGAAAATAAAAAAATATCAGCATGTTTTTCTGAAGATATCAGCATATTTCTTTGAAAATATCAGCATATTTTTTCTATAAACGTGAACACGTTTTTTCTTCGGTTTTATGGTTTTGTCATTTTATTATGTATATTTGTGATAATGAAAACAAATGCTATGGAAAAACTGGTAAATGAAAATTTTATACGCGAAATAACTCCACTTTCGGACAAGGACTGTTTTTATATAGCCGACCGGCATAAGAAAGAGTTTACCTATCCGATGCATTCGCATAAAGAGTTTGAATTGAATTTTGTAGAACATGCGCCTGGAGTACGCCGTGTAGTGGGTGATTCGGCAGAGGTTATAGGCGATTACGATTTAGTGCTGATAACAAGTCCGGACCTGGAACACGTTTGGGAGCAAAATACCTGTTCGTCATCAAATATCCGGGAAATAACCATTCAGTTTGTACCCGCTTTTTTGAGTGGACTGATAGATACCAATCAGTTTGATATGATTCGAAAGATGCTCGACAAGGCGCAATACGGCTTATGCTTCCCAATGGATGCGGTGATGAAAGTGTATGCACTGATAGACAAGCTTCCGGAAATGAAAGGTTTTTATGCAGTAGTGCATTTTCTGACCTTGCTGTATGAACTTTCACTTTTTACAGATCAGGCACGTACGTTGTCCAGTTCTTCGTTTACAAAAATCGAAGTGCACTCAGACAGCCGGAGAGTACAGAAAGTACAGGATTATATTGGAAAACATTATCAGGAGGAAATCAGACTAGGTCTGCTTGCTGATATGGTAGGTATGACAGAAGTTTCGTTCAGCCGTTTTTTCAAGTTGCGCACCGGAAAGAACCTGTCGGATTACATTATTGATTTACGTTTGGGGCATGCTACCCGTTTACTGGTAGATTCAACGATGGCGATTGCTGAAATCTGCTATGAGTGCGGTTTCAACAATCTTTCCAACTTTAACCGTATCTTTAAGAAAAAGAAGAATTGTTCTCCGAAAGAGTTCAGGGATAATTATCGGAAGAAACGTACAATTATTTGATAAAGCTAGTATGGTGAGTAAAGCGGTGTTTCTTTTCAAGACTAATGTCTGTAAAAGAAACATCGCTTTTTTATTGTCAATGTTATGGTAAGATGAACTATCGCTGTTAGCGTATATAAATAAGGTAATAAAAAGCGGTTTGTGATAGAAATGCAACAATCAGATAAAATAGTATTGCTTTTTTATTTTATGATAGTCTACTTTTGCAAGTGTTAATCGAATGGATTTTTAATTTGAAATGCTATGGACCGAAACATGATTAAAAGCATCTTTTCTATTCTGCAAGTTTGTATATTGTGCTACCTGATGTTTTTATATGGTAGTGTAAATGCTAGTGCAGCTGTAGAACGTTTGTCTGTAAAAGGAACCTTTCTTGTAAACGAAAAAGGCGAAAAGGTCGTATTGAAAGGAGTCAGTATGGGCTGGCATAACTGGTGGCCTCGCTTTTATAATGCTTCGGCTGTGAAAACGCTGAAAGAGCAATGGAATTGTACGCTGATTCGTGCCGCTATGGGAGTAGAGCCCGAAGGGGCTTATCTAAGCAATCCGGAGAAGGCGTTGAAATGTGTGACGGCTGTTGCCGATGCTGCTATCGCCAATGATATGTATGTCATTATAGACTGGCATAGTCATGGGTTACATACAGAAGAGGCGAAAGAGTTCTTTAGTCAGATAACCGCTCGCTATAAAGGTGTTCCCAATGTTATTTATGAAATATTCAACGAACCGGTAAAGGATACCTGGGCTGATGTGAAAAAATATTCAGAGGACGTCATTGCTTGTATTCGTGCCGTCGATAAGGAGGCATTGATTCTGGTGGGTACTCCTCATTGGGATCAGGATGTACATCTGGCCGCCGATGATCCAATAAAGAATGTACATAATATAATGTATACACTGCATTTTTATGCTGCTACTCATAAAACTTCGTTGCGTGAGCGTGCCGATTATGCGCTGGAAAAAGGACTTCCTCTTTTTGTTTCCGAATGTGCCGGCATGGAAGCAAGCGGAGATGGAAATATAGATTTGCAGGAATGGAATAAATGGCAGGCGTGGATGAAAGAACATGCTGTCAGCTGGGCTGCCTGGTCAATAGCTGACAAAGACGAAACTTGCTCGATGCTTTATCCTTCAGCACCTGATACTGGGTGGAAAAGTGAGGATTTGAAGGAGTGGGGGCGTATTGTAAAAGAAGTGTTATTGGTAAAATGAGATATGTTGTTTATGTATAAAGTATTTTTTTAGGTAAGGTTGAAAGGATAATGGTTTTTGTGCCGGTAATTCTCTGAATTATCGGCACTGTTTATTTGAAAGTATTCGGGAGATTTATAGGACATAGAGTAGATGTAAGTAATTAGACTATCTACAATGTTGTGAATTATTGGATAAAATTATATCATATTTCTAGATAGTTTCCTCTTACTTTTGCATTGTTGAAATAAATCTAATAGATATGCGGAAACAGAACTTTTTTTTGTTGTTAATGTCACTTGTGGTTATTGTGTCGTGTACCACAACGTCGAAAAATCAGAAAGAGAATAATTTTGTACGAGTAGAGAACGGACAGTTTATCCGTAATGGAAAGCCTTATTATTACATTGGTACTAATTTTTGGTATGGTGCAATATTGGGCTCAGAAGGCGAAGGAGGTAACCGTGTGCGTCTATGTCGCGAACTTGATTCATTAAAAAGTATTGGCATCGATAATTTACGTATACTGGTTGGTTCTGATGGCGAGCGAGGAGTAGCTGCTAAAGTGGAACCTACGCTTCAGGTTGCTCCAGGAGTTTACAATGATACTATTTTTGCAGGACTTGACTATCTGCTTGCTGAAATGGCAAAGCGTGATATGCTGGCTGTGCTTTATCTGAATAATTCATGGGAATGGAGTGGAGGATATGGACAGTATCTGCAATGGGCTGGTTATGGAAAAGCACCACAGCCGGCAGTTGATGGGTATGCGGCTTATATGAATTTTGCCGGTCAGTTTGTATGCTCGGACAGTGCCCAAGCTCTTTATGCAAATTATGTAAAGGATGTAATAACCCGTACCAACCGTTATACAAATGTGCGTTATATAGACGATCCGACTATTATGTCATGGCAGATAGGTAACGAACCTCGTGCTTTCTTACCAGAATATAAACAGAATTTTGCCAATTGGATGGGTAAGGCTGCTGCCTTGATCAAATCTCATGATTCCAATCACCTGGTTTCTACCGGAAGCGAAGGTAAATGGGGCTGTGAGATGGATATGGACTTGTTCGAAAAAATTCATGCAGATGCTAATGTGGATTATATGAATATTCATATCTGGCCATACAATTGGGGATGGGCTCCGAAAGATAGTTTGCAGGAGAATCTGGAAAAAGCAAAACAGAATTCGAAAGTGTATATCGACGAACATCTTGCAGTTGCAAAGAAGTATCAGAAGCCTTTGGTAATGGAAGAATTTGGATATCCTAGAGATAATTTTCAATTCAGTAAATCGTCGTCAGTGAAAGTACGAGATGCTTATTATAAATATATATTCGATTTGGTATTAGATAATGCTTCATCTCACACTTTGTTTGCAGGTTGTAATTTCTGGGGATGGGGAGGCTTTGCTAATCCTTCTGGAGAATATGAATATTGGAAACCTGGAGACGATTATACTGGCGATCCTGCTCAGGAGCAGCAGGGGCTGAATTCTGTATTTGCATCGGATAGTACAACTATCACTTTAATAAAACAGGCTAATAGAGTATTAGGTAACAATTGAAATCTGAAAAATATATCATAATCAGGTAGTATTTATACAAACTATACCCTGATTGAAAACATATTTACCCCTTTTGTTCTAATGTAAATGCCTATTTTTGCTTCGTGTTTTTTATGCAAAACTAATTTATAATTTTATCATAAAATTATATCGGAATATAGATTGCGTATTCTGTAACTTTGCATTGAAGATATATGATATAAGTCTTTATATAGAGTAATAAAAATACTTGAAAACTTTAAAAAATATGATGTTATGAACAAACATGCAAAAAGAACTGTATTGGTTGCAGGAACTTGCTTATCAGTAATGGTTGCAGGTTTTCCAGGGACATTGTCTGCATCAACAGGAACTATGATTGCTGCTCAACAGACAAAGTCTATTTCTGGTACGATTGTTGATTCTAATGGAATTCCAGTGATCGGTGCTAATGTCTTGGTAAAAGGAACAACGAATGGTACAATTACTGACATTGATGGTAATTTTACTTTAACTGTTCCTGCTGGTGCTATATTACAAATCTCTTTTATTGGTTATAATAGTCAAGAGGTAACAGTTGGAGAACAGACATCTTTCAATGTTGTATTGAAGGAAGATACAGAAACTTTGGAAGAAGTTGTCGTAGTTGGTTATGGTGTTCAGAAAAAGAAACTCGTAACAGGTGCTACTGTTGAAGTAAAGGGTGATGATGTAGCAAAAAGAAATACGATTAGTGCATTGGGAGCTTTGCAGAACCAAAGCCCTGGTGTAAATATTCAGGCTACTTCAGGTAAACCGGGTGATGGGTATAAAATCAGTATTCGTGGTGCTGGAACTAATAGTTCTACTAATCCGCTTTATATTATTGATGGTGTTGCCGGAGGTGATATTAATGCGTTAAACCCTGCTGATATTGAACGTATTGACGTCTTGAAAGATGCAGCTTCGTGTGCTATTTATGGAGCTCGTGCAGCTAATGGTGTTATTATGGTTACTACTAAGCAGGGTAAAGCTGGAAAAGTTACTGTAACTTATGATGCAAATGTCGGTTGGCAGAATGTATATAAAAAACCAGACTTGCTGAATGCTAAAGAATATATGGCTGTTCAGGATCAGGTAGCTTATAATAATGGAGGTAATCCTTATGACTGGTCAAAATATATAGATGCTGATTTATTGGCAGATTATCAAAGTGGAGCAAATGAAGGAACAAACTGGTTGGATCAGATTATTAATGACAATGCAATAACTACTTCTCATGCATTGAATATCTCAGGTGGTTCTGAACTTTCAAAATTCTCTACAGGATTTGGTTATCAGTATCAGGACGGTGTCATAGGAAATATAGCAAAATCTGATTATCGTCGTTTTACTTTTCGTTTAAATTCTGAGCACATTATTTATAAAACAGATGACAGAGATGTGATCAAGTTTGGTCAGAACCTGTATTATCAGCATGCTCAGACACAAGGTATTCAGATTGGTAATCAATATAGTAATGCCATATCTACTATGCTACGTGCAAATCCGTGCGTACCTGTATATAATGCAAATGGTGATTACTTTATGTATGATGATTTGAAGAACTCAGGTACAGATGGTTGGTTTGCTTATAACTCATATACAAGCAATCCTGTTGCTGAAATAGTTAATACTCAAAGTGGAAACAACAAGAGTAAAAACTTCAACTTGAATGCGGTTGCTTATTTTGAAGTACAACCAATTAAAAATTTGACTTATAGATCACAGGCGTATTATAAACAGTATTCAAGTTTATGGAAAGGATATACTGGTGAATACAAGATAAATGATCAAGGTAATGCTGCTGACCAAAGTACATTGTCTGAAAATATGACAATAGGATGGAACTGGGGAGTTACCAATACCTTGAACTATAAATTTGATCTTCCAAAAGAACACCACTTTGATGTATTGGTTGGTACAGAGTACTCTCGTGAAGGTAATAATATGGCTGAAACATTGGAGGCAATAGCTAAAGGTAATGTCTTCACAGATTTTTCTCATGCTTATTTTGATAACTTTACAGGACGTACAGGACTTGCAACAGTAGGAGGCTATCCAGTAGACGACCACTCTATATTGTCATATTTCGGTCGTGTCAACTACGATTATAAAGAACGGTATATGTTTACCGCAATTATGCGTGGTGATGGTTCTTCTAACTTTGCGGATGGACACCGCTGGGGATATTTCCCTTCTTTCTCTGCTGGTTGGGTTATCTCGAACGAACAGTTTATGCAAAGTACAACAAACTGGCTTGATTTCTTGAAGTTGCGTGCAAGCTGGGGACAGAATGGTAATGAAAATATTGGAGCGTTCCAGTATCTGGCAACTTATTCATTTGGTGACTTAGGTCAGTATCCGTTTGGTAGTGATAAGAATTCGGCTACACAAGGAGGCTATCCTACTCGACTTTCAAATAATGATTTGACTTGGGAAACTTCTGAACAGACCAATATTGGTGTTGATACTCGTTTCTTGGGCGGAAAATTGAGCTTTACATTTGATTGGTATAGTAAGAAAACAAAAGACTTGTTGATCAATGTTCCGGTTTCTTCTATCAATGGATTTACAACAAAAGCAGCAAATGCCGGTAGTATCGAGAATAAAGGTATTGAGATCTCTTTAGGTTGGAACGATAGTGTTGGTGATGATTTTACTTATGGAGCAAACTTTAATTTGTCACATAACAAAAATGAAGTTATAGAGGTTAATAATGGTTCTGGCTATGTAGAAGGAGGTAATGATAACCTTTCTCAGAATACTGGTTTTATGGCCCGTATGAAAGAAGGACATCCAATCGGATACTTCTATGGATATAAGACTGACGGTGTAATGCAAAATATGGATGACGTTCAGGCTTATTTGAACCAGAATTGTGGAGGGAATGTTGCTAATTCTTTGCAGGGAACTTCAATTAAACCGGGTGATTTGAAATTTGTGGATGTAAATGGTGATGGAGTTATCAACTCAGATGATAAGACAGATTTGGGAAATCCGCATCCAGATATTACAATGGGATTGAATTTAAATGCTGCATATAAAGGTTTTGATCTTTCAATTTCTGCTTATGGAGCTTTCGGACAGCAGGTTGCTCGCTCTTATCGTAAATTTACAGATGGTCAATATGAAAATTATACTACAGAGGTATATGATTACTGGCATGGCGAAGGAACATCTGATCGCTATCCACTTTTGACTCCGGGTAATGCAGGTCCAAACTGGCAGAATATTTCAGATATTTATGTAGAAGATGCAGATTATGTGCGTTTGCAGAATTTGACAATAGGATATGATGTGAAACGTGTTTGGAAAACTTGTCCACTTCAGCAGTTACGAGTTTACTTTACAGCCCAGAATTTATTTACTATTACTGGATATAAAGGTATGGATCCAGAAAATGGTATGGCTTTAAATAGTAATGAGCCTTGGGTTACAGGAGTTGATGTTGGTAACTATCCTCAGCCTAGAACTTATATGTTTGGTGTTAATGTTAAATTTTAATTATGAATAATACGATGAAAAAGTTTATAAATATATTAGCTGCAGCGCTCCTAGGTTTGGGAGGAGTAACATCGTGTACTCTTGATGCTGTGAACTATGTGGAGAAAACACCTGAAAATTTCCCTGTTACATCTAGTGATGCTTCTCAGGCACTTGCGGGTATTTATCAAAACTTAAGTTTGGTTTGTGCTAATCCGCAAATGTCTTTCTTCTATTTGTCAATGTTGGCAAGTGATGATAATTTAGGTGGTGGTGGTACAAATGATAAATTAATGCAAGCAATGGATTTGCTTTTGAACTACCAAACAGATATGACACATCAGTTCTGGAGTGATCGTTATCAGGGTATCAACCGTGCCAATGCATTATTGGAAGGTGTGGAAAATATGGAACTAGAGGAAAGTGAGAGAAATCAGGTAGTAGGTGAAGCTAAATTTATGCGTGCTTTCTTCTATTATGAGCTGGCTTCTCAGTATGGTCGTGTACCTTTGGTTCTTTCAACAGAAGAGGCTGAGCCGTCTCAACCAGCAGCTGCTGCTTTGTGGGGACAGATTCTGATGGATTTACGAGATGCTGCTGCAACAATGCCTGCTGTTCGTAAGACTGATGGACATGTGGATAAATATGCGGCTGAGGCTATGTTAGGACGTGCATGGTTGTTTTATACCGGAATGTATGGTAATGGTGACGACTTAGCTGCACTGACTAGTACCACATATAATCCTCTTTCAGAAGTGGCTTTGCCTGACGGTACTACATTGACAAAGAATGAAGTAATTGGTTATATCGATGACTGTGTTGATAATTCTGGATATTCATTAGTCCCAGATTATCGTAATTTATGGGCCTATACCAACCGTTGTACAGTAGAAGATTATAATTATACGAAAGGACAGGGATTAAAGTGGGTTGAAGACGATGCTGCTGTAAACCCTGAGTCTATGTTTGCTATCAAATTTAATAAACTTGCTAGTTGGCAGACTACAATCGGTTATGCAAATGGATATGCATTGCATTTTGGTATGCGAGGTGGACAGGATTATTCGAAAACATTCCCATTTGGTCAAGGATGGGGAGCTGGTCCTGTTGCTCCAAATTTAGTGAACGACTGGAGTTCAGCAGAGTCGGATGATATGCGTCGTGAAGCTTCTGTTCAGAATGTAAAAGATTTGCCGGCTTACACATATGGTGGATGGGCTGATTTTATTCAAGAAACAGATTACTATGAAAAGAAGCAATCGTCAGTGTCAGCACAATATACAGATGAAAGTGGAACTCTTCAATATACTCCTGTTTTTGAATATTTAATGTATGGTGAAAACGGATGGCAGAACGATAACTTGATGCAAACAGGTAATATTCATGATTTAGTTTTGATTCGTTTTGCTGATGTTCTGTTGATGCAATCTGAGTTAAAAGAGGATGTGTCGGGTATTAATAGAGTACGAGAACGTGCAGGCTTGGATCCTATAGGTTCTTATTCTTTGGAAGCCTTACAGAATGAACGCCGTTGGGAGTTAGCTTTTGAAGGTGTAAGATGGAATGATATACGTCGTTGGCACATTGCTGCTGCTGCCCTTGAAAAACAGACAAATCAGCCTGTTTATTATTTAGGATCATCTGCTAAAAACACACCACATGCTGGTGGATATGCAGCCCGATACAATGCTACTGCAGGTTTCTTTAAGATACCAGAAACTGAAGTTTCTTTGTCTAATGGTGGATTGGTTCAGAATGAAGGTTGGACGGATGCAAGCAGTGAATATAGTGGTTGGTAATAATTAACTAATAACAAAGCGAAAATAATTATGAAAAAGATACTATTTGCGTTGCCATTTTTATTTGCAATTCTTTTGGTTGCATGTGATGCTTCGGTTGATGATAAACAACCCGGAGCAAGTGTAACGGTTGATGAGTTGACTAATAGTTTTCAACTAGTAGCTCGTAGTGAAGGTAATAACAACATTACAGTAAAATTATCTCCTGTACGTTACGTTAAAGTATATTCTGCAGATAATGATGCACTGTTAGCTGAAGGTACAAATCCTACTTTCCAGGTAACACCTCCTACAACAGAATTAGATGTGTATATAACAGCTATTAATCAAGATGGTAGCATTACAAAATCATCAACGAAAAGTATAACTGTTAGTGAATATACAGATTTGCCTGCTATTTATGAGCAGATATTTGGTCTGGAAAATGGAGAATATGGTACAACTAAATGGACTTGGGACGATACTTTGACTCGTTACTGGGGAAATGGAGGCTGGGGAAGTGATACAACTCCTTCTTGGTGGGGAGCTCCCGATGCTGCCGATATTAATGAACAATGTGAAGGCAAAGGCTTACCTAACGATGGTATTGGAGCATGGTTCTCTTTAAGTCTTACAGGAGTACAGACAAGTCGTGGTGAAACAGGTAGTGTAAAAGTTACCGAAGAACAACTTGTTGCAGGATGGGGAGTCGGTACAATGACTTTCTCTGGTACAGTTCCTTTGTTAGGAGTATTACCTAATGATGGCAATCAGCGTTGCTATACTTATCAGATTATATCTGCAGATGGTGATCATTTGGTTTTAGCTTCTCAGACTTTGTCTAATTCTTCAGAAGGTTGGTTCTTCTGTTATAAACGTATTGAATGATACAAAGACTGTAATTGATAAGTAATGTATATAAAAGAGAGGTGTTTTAGGATAGTCCTATTACATCTCTCTTTTCTTATTATAGATAAAATTCTATAAAATGTTAAGATAGTATCATTTCTATAAGCTAAAGGTGTGTAACTTTGAACATGCAAATAAACCTAATATAATCCAATGTCTATGCAGAACAATATAAGAGCACTTTTGTCTATTCTCTTTGTGGGTATTGCTTTTTTGTTTTGGGCAATATACTATCCTTTTCATTTGTTGTATCAGGAACAATATTTATTATTTTTGTATATTCCTTCATATTTTTTCGATAAGCTATCTTATCCCGGTGGGGTTGGAGAATACATAGCTGAATTTTTAACTCAGTTTTATTACTATCCCTATCTTGGAGCTTTGATTGTGGCTTTATTGCTAGGAGGAATACAGAGGCTTATGTATAGGATTATGCTGAAAATGCAAAAGAACTCTATTGATTGGTATGTTTTGTCGTTTATTCCATCACTGGGAGCTTGGGCATTTTTATGCGATGAAAATAGTCTGTTGGCAGGCATAGTTTCATTGCTTCTTTCTATGGGAATATCCTATGGTTATATGTCATTATCTCGTCAATGGGTAAAATATGTGTATGTATTGGGGGTATTTCCATTGCTTTATTGGTGTGTTGGAGGAGTATGTATAGTAACTCTATGTCTGATTTTAGCTTATGAGTGGTTGGTTGATTCTATATCGATTAAATATAAGAGTGCTATTAGTTTACTTATGGTGATAGCATGGGGGATAAGTGTGGGATATGCTATACTTCATTTGCAATATCCGGTTTCTAGATTGATTACAGGAATTGGTTATTATCGCTTTCCTACACTTATTCCTTTTTCTGGAGTCTTGACCTGTGTTATAGTTGTATTATTGGCAGGAGGTGTAGTTTTTCTACCTCTGTATCAAAAGTATCGTTCCTTATATTGGTCTATACAAAGTATTGTTGTATTGACTCTTGGAGCTGGATGGATCTATAGTGCAACGAGTATGAAAAAGGAACGTGATATGGCTTATGATTATTGGGCGAGTACATGTCAATGGCAACAGATTATCCAGTCTGCAGAACAAAATAATCCAGATACACCTTTGTCTGTCGTTTGTTTGAATCTGGCTTTAGGGAAAACTGGGCAATTAGGCGAACGTATGTTTCAATTCTTTCAAAATGGTACAGATGGGCTGATTCCTGATTTTGTTCGGGACTATACGATTCCACTTACAGTCAATGAAGTTTATTTTCATTTGGGAATGATTAATACTAGTCAGCGATATGTGTTTGAAGCAATGGAGGCCAATCCGTCTTATCATAAAAGTACACGTTGTATTCGTCGTCTTGCAGAAACAAACTTGTTGAACGGAGAATATAAGGTAGCTGCAAAATATCTGAATCTGTTGAAACATACACTTTTTTATAAAAAATGGGCTGAAGAAACAGAAACATATCTTTATGAAGAAGATAAAATAAACTCTCATCCGGAGTGGGGAAGGCTACGAAAAATACGCTATACTGAAGATTTCTTATTCAGTGAAAATGAAAAAGATATGATGTTAGGATTGCTTTTAGTGCATAATAAAAATAATCGTCTTGCCTTTGAATATTTATTGGCCTATACACTTTTAAATCGTGATATAGCGTCATTTTTAAAATATTATCCAATAGGGAAAAATATGGGATATGCTGTTATTCCACGTTCCTATCAGGAAGCATTGGTATATGTTTGGACACAATCTCATCCGAGTTTTCAAGGAATGCCTTGGAGTATTTCTCCTGTCGTAATGAAGGAAGTAACAGAGTTTGCTACTCATTATGTACGCGCTCCGAAGGATGAAGCATTTTTTCTTAATCGTTTTGGAAAAAGTTATTGGTATTATTTATTATTCAGAAAGTAGCTTATGAAATTAATTGTAAAGTGGATAGGATGTCTTGCTCTTTGCTTGTGTATGTCTTGTGCTGAGCAAGTTGAATCACCTGAAATGGTCGATACTTTTCCTGATATTTATCCAGATTATATAGCTGTAACTGTACCGGTTGGTATAGCTCCTCTTAATTTTACTATGAAAGATGACTGTGAAAGAATCGATATCAGGATGCAAGGAGTGGGCGGAAAGGAGTTGTACATGAATGATACAGATGTGGATATAGATATAGAGGAATGGAAACAGTTGTTGGAAGCTAGTAAAGGCGATAGTATTATTGTAACTGTATCTGCAAAATATGATGGAAAATGGAAACAATATAAGCCTTTCCCTTTTTATGTTAGCAACTATTCAATTGACTATGGATTGGCATATCGATTGATAGCTCCTGGTTATGAGGTATATAGTAAGATGGGTATTTATCAGCGTGAGCTAGGTAGTTTTCAGGAACAGGCAGTGATCGAAAATACTTTGATACCGGGAATGTGTATAAACTGTCATGCTGGTAATCGAACAAATTCAGATCGTTTAAGTTTGCATGTACGAGGAGATCATGGAGCTACTCTGATGCAGTTAGAAGGGCGGTTAGAAGTTCTTGATACAAAAACTGATAGTACAATTTCAGCATGTGTGTATCCTTATTGGCATCCGTCAGGTGATTATATTGCATATTCTGTCAATGATACAAAACAGGCTTTTCATGTAGTTCATGATGAGCGTATAGAAGTAATGGATAATGCTTCTGATATAGTGGTTTATCATCCAGAAACTCATCGTTTGCTTACTAGTCCTTTGCTTAGTAAAAAGGAATCATTTGAAACGTTTCCTGTATTTTCTGCAGATGGAAGAAAACTCTATTTTTGTAGTGCAGAAGCGCAAGCTATGCCTGAAGATTATAAAAAAGTAAGATATAGTTTATGTTCTATTGATTTCGACTCATCTAGTGGAACTTTTGGAAATAAAATTGATACTTTAGTATCTGCGAGCTCTTTGGGAAAAAGTGTTTCATTCCCTCGTCCGTCTTATGATGGGAAATATATTATGTATACTCTTTCCGATTATGGAAACTTTTCTATCTGGCATCGGGAAGCTGATTTGTGGCTGCTTGATTTAAAGACTGGTGAAAGTCGTAATATTACTGAAGTGAATAGTCCGGAAACTGAAAGTTATCATAATTGGAGCAGTAATTCTCATTGGTTTGTTTTTAGCTCTCGGCGGGATGATGGACTTTATACACGTTTGTATTTAGCTTCTATAGATGATAACGGAAATGTTAGTAAACCTTTTATGCTTCCTCAACAGTATCCGGCAGAATATTATACAGAATTGTTATATTCATATAATGTGCCTGATTTCATTAGCAAACCTATTCGCATGGATAAGCAAGAAGTTGAAAAGGGCTTGATGTCGAAGGAAAGGATAAAGATAAAATATCAGTAAAAATTACTGTGATAACTGGCATATACCTTCTATTTCTACTAATAACTCTTCTCTGCATATATCAGTGAAAAGATATATTGCTGGTATTAGGGGAAATCGGGTCTCAACAGTTTTACGTATGACCAGATAGTGGTTTCTATTTTTTATGTATACTCGTAAGTTACATATTTTTAATGATGTATCTGGGCAAGAATTATATTGTAGATTTTCCAATGATATTAAATATTCTATGTTGTCTAAAGTTAGTTCTGTTTGTTTCTGGGGAGATTGTATATGAGTGCTATATTCTCCTCTGATAGCTGCGGTACCAGATATGAAACAAAATATATTATTGGCGAAATCTATAAGTTTAGCTCGCTCAAACTTTGGCGTTTCTTTTAAAGAGGTTGTTGATGATCCTATTAAAACTTCTTTAGAATAAGAATGGGCGGCTATTTGCAGAGGATTGTTCAATGGGTAAATTCTTTTATGTTTGTTGTTTGTGCTTTTGAATGCAATACAACTAATGATAAGTCCGTTGAATTGAGCGCCTATACCGGTTGCTGCAGGATATCCGTAGGGCCATGAAGTCTTCTGGTAGAATTGAGTTCGGGAGTTGTTGTATATTTGGTAGTTCTGTTCATTATTATGATACCCTGTAATATTTCCGATATAATTCCATTGGCGTACTATATCTCCGATGGTAAAATTATGTTTGTAAAGTATTGATTCAAGCTTGGTAAATATATCGATACTTTGTTGAGATATTGATAAGAAATGACTCGAAGATGGAATACCTTCGATACATAACATTTCGCTTTGCTGGTCTTTTATATATAAATAATGAATGTTGTTAGTCATTTCATGGGATATAGATATTGTATTATCTGAATTATATTCCCAAACTTCTACCCAGAGTTCTTGAGAAGAAATGGTTTGTTCTGGAATAAATGTAATAAGAGTTTTTTTACTTAGTATTGTATATACAGCTTGTTTTATGTTGTGTAAAATTGTATGATAAGTCTGATCAATACATGTTCCAAAAAATGTCAGACTTAAGATTTTGTCTTGCTGGGTATGTTTTAGCAAATTGTGGATGGTTGTAAATATGTTAGAATCTATTGGAGTATGTAAATAATAGGTATTAGTAATCATATTTGTTCCTTTCTTTTGTTTAATATGTTTTTCATGTATACAAAAATATATTGTTTTTTTTGATGTATAGGAGTATTTGCAAGAGAAAATTCCGTGTGTCGGTGCTTAATTTTTATTAGTCTTGTATAGATTAGGGACAGTCGCGAAATAGGCTTAAAATTATAACGAGTTGATTGTCAATGTGATAAATATTTCATATCTTAGTTACAGGAATTAAAAATTCCTCCGAACACCCTGGAAAAGTGACTTTCGGAGGAAAT
>ENA-OPSQ01000013-OPSQ01000013.1-human-gut-metagenome-genome-assembly--contig:-NODE-13-length-172065-cov-18.120069_pt1 | contig 172065 bp, 117 predicted proteins | sample MGYA00241456_ERZ501904 | MGnify/ENA primary metagenome ERZ501904 (study PRJEB25962, sample SAMEA2042452) | human gut metagenome | biome: human gut; feature: human-associated habitat; material...
TTTGTTGCTCAGGTACTTAAAAAGTTTAATTTACAATAGTGTTGCGGAATTAAGGATTATGAAACTTATGTGCGGCTGTGGCGACTGCTGCGCCGCACGCGAAGGCTGTTTAAAGAGCGGCATGTGATGTTCTGTCCGCGAAGGATACTGCAGGAGTGGTTGCCGGATGAGGCTACCGACGAGTTTATCTATGATGTATGTCGTAAGGCGGGACTTGAAGGGTATGGGCTTCTGCCTTCTCCCCTTGAGAGTGCTTTTGAGAGCAGGAATTTCCTGATAGCCTTCGTGAGCCGGTATCTTGACACAGACGGTCCGATTTCGGTGTATCCGCTGGTGAAACGTGCCTTTCGTGAGGTTTACCCCAACGTGAAGATTTCGGTGATGAAACGAAAGAAAGAGAGAGGAAGGATAATAAAACAAGAAACCCTGCAAGAAATAAATCTTGCAGGGTTTATCTTGGGTGGAAGGTGGGACTCGAACCCACGACATTCAGAACCACAATCTGACGCTCTAACCAACTGAACTACGTCCACCATGTTAGCTAGCTTAAATGTCATTTCTTTTAAGCGAGTGCAAAGATACGAACTTTTTTCGGTTCTACCAAATTTTTGAGCAACTTTTTTTCAAAAACATCAAAAAAAGTGGCATTTTTCGTCTTTTTCCATCCTTTTCTCTAGAATAAAAGGGTAGAAGAGTGCGAAAATGCCACTTTTCCTTATCAGCTTTTTATTACTTAGCTGGGCTTGCTGGAACAACCGGAGCTGCCTGCTGAGCACCAGCACCTGCTGCTGGAGCTGCTGGAGCTGCCTTCTGTGCACCTGCTGCTGCATCCTTGCTAGCACCTGGCATGGCAGGAAGAGCGGTCTGCTCCTGAGTTGCACCCTCCATGACACTGTTTTCGCCAGTTGCCTGAGGAGCTACATAAGCACATGCCACGCTGATAACAACCAAGGCTGCAGCGAGGCCCCATGTTAATTTCTCAACAATGTCGGTGGTCTTGCGAACACCCATGATTGAGTTGGTTGAAGAGAAGTTACTTGCAAGTCCACCTCCCTTTGACTCCTGGATGAGCACGATGAAAATCATCAGGATAGCTACCAGGACGATTAATACTACTAATAATGTGTAAGCCATTTTTTAAAACTAGTTTTATTTATTTATTATTCTTGTTTATTTCTTTTTCTCCGGAGATTTCTTTTTGCTGTTCAGCATCAGTTTCTCCAGGAATCTGAGCTGGTCAACATAATATCCGTTCTTGTCAGGACGCTGCTGATGCAGTCGGCTGATGATGTCGTAAGCCCTCTGATACCTGCCCTGCTTGATGTAGATGCGGGCGAGGGTTTCGGTAAATACACCGCTGTTTTCCTCTTCGCCGTCCTTGCCTGAATCGGTCTGAAGTTCGGGCGTAAATTCCGGTTTGTAATCTTCGTCCTGCTGGATTTTAGGCAGCTTGAAACCGCCATCCTCCATAAAGTCGTCGATGAGGCTCATGGTGCGCGAAGTATCTTCCGGCTCCTGCTGGTCTTCTGTCTCCATGAGATACGCCACATAGTCTACTGCCGCATCGGCAGGTGTAGGCTTGCGCTTCTCCTTCTTCTTCTCCTCCTCTTCGGCATCCATCGGTATGGATCCCAGGAAGTGGTCGATGAGGTCGCTTGTGCGGTCGCCGTGTTTTTCTGCTCCCGTTTCCTTTCTTTCCGATTCCTTCAGCTGGTTGAGATCCACCTCTGACGGGTCGGGTTTTATCTGATAATGGGCTGCCTCTACCATCTCGAAGATGATTTTCCGGTCGGTGATGTAGATGGCTGCCCGGCGCAGTTCTTCGTCGAAACTCGGGTCGTGAAGCAGGTACAGATTCTTCAACATCAGCAGACGTGCCGTCTGATAATACGGATATAGGGCCAAGAGGGCGCGCAAGTCGTAGAGCGTCTCTCGGTTCATTTCCTCTGGGTGTTGTATCAATCTGCTTAGTTCCACTATATTTTACTTTATTTTACTTTGAACTTTGAAATTTGAACTTTGAACTTTATGATTAGTAAAGCCGTTGAATTCTTCACTCTTCACTTTTCGTTCTTCACTTACTTTACCAGTTAGCCACCGTAGCGTTGAATATCTGGTCTACCAGGTCTTTGATAATCTGGGTTACCAGTTCTTCCTGCACCGAGGCAAGGCTCTGGGTGGTGTCGTAGGTCTTGGCAGATGTAAACTGCTTTTCGAAGTCCTCGGCATGGTTCTTGGTGTTGGTAAAGCGCACGTTTACGGTGATGCTGAGCTCGGTTTGGGCAGAGTATCCCTCGGCGCTTACCGACTTGTTACGCTGAGAATATTGGGTGATTTCGCCCTCTATCTTCAGGTCGCCGTTGCGCGACACCTGTACGAGCTGGGTGTTGCTGGCAAACTTGTCCTTGATTTCGTTGTTGAACATCGGACCCATCGGACCCCACACATACGAACTTCTGATAGGGAAGTCGGCAATCTGTATGGTCTTGGTTTTGGTGTAGTCGATGCTGGCACCGTTGAACTTGTAGCTCACGGAGCATGCAGCCATGACCGCCACCATGAGAGTGAGTCCTATTATATATAGGTACGCGCGTAAATGCTTCATAACTTATATTTGTTAATCTTTCTGTACAGGGTTCTGTCGGAGATTCCCAGTTCTTCAGCCGCTTTCTTGCGGTTTCCGTTGTTTCTCTCCAGCGCCTTTTCTATCATCTGCTTGCTCAGGTCGCTGAGGTTCAGATTCTCGTTTTCTTCCTTAATCTCCTCAATCTCGGCATCCTCGGCTTCGGGTTTGTAAGTGCTCCTCATGCCTCCTGCAGCCATTTCCTGACGGATGTGCTGGAGCTCGTCGAGGTCGGTAATTGGAGGTACCGACGGAACCGGTGAAACCGATGATACCGGTGAAACGGATGATACGGACGGAACCGCTGAAACCGGAGCTACGGCTGATACCGGAGCTACCTGGGTGCTCGGCTGAACCGGCGAAACATATCCGCTGGTGCCGCCCAGCTGGCGAGCCTCGTCGAGCTGCTTGCGCAGGCTGTTCATCTCTCGTCTCAGGTCGCTCACGTTGCCCCTCAGTTCGTAGAGAATCTTGTAGAGCAGTTCGCGCTCGCTGGCGTAGCTGTGGTCGTCGTTGCCATCCTTCTGTATGGTGGCGAGCTGTGTAGACTCCTCATCTCTCGGAATAAACTGGGTGAGGGTCTGCGCGTCGATTTCTCTTTCCCGGCTCAGCACCGACATCTGTTCGGTGATGTTCTTGAGCTGTCTCACATTTCCCGGCCACTTGTATTTCAGCATAATCTGCTTAGCCTCCTCTGAGAGTGAAATCTTAGGCAGACGGTATTTTTCGGCCATCTGCATGGCGAAGAGGCGGAAGAGCAGGAGAATGTCGTTGCCCCGCTCCCTTAATGCAGGCATCTGTATAGGGATGGTGTTGAGGCGGTAGTAGAGGTCCTCGCGGAACCGGCCTTCGCTCACAGCCTTGCGCATGTTTACGTTGGTGGCTGCCACGATGCGGACATCCGTTTTCCTTATCTCCGTACCGCCCACGCGGATGTATTCTCCCGTTTCGAGCACGCGCAGCAGTCTTGCCTGCGTCTGTATCGGGAGTTCGCCCACCTCATCGAGGAAGATGGTGCCCTTGTTGGCAATGCCGAAGTATCCCTCGCTTTCGCCAATGGCTCCGGTGAAGGATCCCTTCTCATGTCCGAAGAGTTCGCTGTCAATGGTTCCCTCCGGAATGCTTCCACAGTTGATGGCGAAATATTTCTCTCTGCGGCGTGGCGAATTGTCGTGAATCACCCTTGGAATGATTTCCTTACCCACACCGCTCTCGCCGATGATGAGCACGGAAAGATCGGTCGGCGCTACCTGTAGGGCAACGTCGAGCGCATGGTTCAATCCGTCGCTGTTACCGACGATATTGTAGCGTTGTTTTATCTTTTGTAGTTCGGAAGTATCCATTTAGCTGCCAAAATTACTCATTTTTTCTGAATTATCAGCATTTTTTCTTTATTTTAACGTTCGGGAGGTCTGATTACAGGGCAGATTTGCTATTTTGGGGCTCATCTGCCCTCCCGAATCTTTCTGTTTATCCCTTTTTCTTAGGGATGGAGAATCTTACCTTCTCGCTCTCGTCACGCTTCTCGTGGTAGAGTTTAGGCAGTGGATTCTCGTAGGCCTCATCATAGTCTTCGCGGTTGCAGAAGGCATCCAGCGCCAGGCAGATGGCGTGGCGGAAGGAGGTTGCGTCGGCCTCGTTGCAGCCCGTGATGCTGTAGCAAGGAGTGGTGTCGGCGGCGGTGTGCACGAGTGGCATACCGGCTGTAAAGAGCACGCCATCCTCGGTGTAGAGCGAATGGAACGGGGTAGTGGCCTGATCATGATACATAGCCATGATGCCGTCGAACTCTACGAAATATCCGTTGCCGAAGAACTCGTCGGCTGGGTAAGGACCGAAGGCCTGTATTTTCTGCTCGGCAAGCTGGTCAATGGCTGGGATGATGATTTCAGCTTCCTCAGTTCCGCAGCTCTCCTCGCCGTTGTTGCTAGGGTTCAGGGCGAGCACGGCGATGCGCGGGTTTGTAATCATGAAGTCGCGCTTCAGGGATGTGTGCATCTGCTTCACCTTCTCGATGATGAGTTCCTGGGTGATGGCTGCCGGCACGTCCTTGAGCGGAGTTTTTCCGGTTACTGAGGCGATGCGGAGGTCTCTGCCGCAGAGAATGGAAAGGCCCTTGGCTCCTTCGCCCAGGCAGGTTTCAATGTATTCCTTGTGACCCTTGAATTGGAAGCCCTCAATCTGGGCGTTCAGCAGGCTCACCGGTGCGGTAACGAGCACGTCGAAGAGCTCGTCGCGGTAGTCGGTCATGGCGCGGTCTAGAGCCTTGATGGCAGCTGCTCCCGATTCCAGGGTAGGCATGCCCATGTCTACTTTCACATCTTCGTCTACAGCTGGCAGAAGGTTGATTCTTCCGTCTTCCGCATCTTCTGCTTTCTGTATGATGGAGAACTGGGCAGGCAGATTCATCGCCTTGCGGTAATAAGCTGCCACTTTAGGCGAACCGTAGATGATAGGGGTACAATACTCCAACATCTCTGGCTCACTGAATGCCTTAAAAATGAGTTCGTATCCGATACCGTTGGTATCTCCGTGAGTGATGGCCACTCTAATCTTTTTGCTGTCCATTTATCGTTTATATTTTATAGTAGAAATCGCAGCTTCTAGCTGCTTGATTAATATTTTCTTTTTCATTTCGGGCGCATATACGAAGCCTATGATGATGATTTCATCCCCGGTTTTCCCCGGGTGGATGCGCCTCATTACGTAGGGTCCTCCCATTGCGTCGCCCTTCATCTCCCAGAGTCCTCTTTCTGAAAGGACGGGAATCACCATGTACATGCTGTCGGTTTCGCCCGGCATATTTGTGCGGAGAATGCTGTCAATCTGCTGCTTCTCTTGAGGTGAAAAAGCATCTGAATTTTTCACTCTTCGTTCTTCACTCTTCACTTTTCCTGTTCTTCGTTCTTCACTCTTCACTTTCTCCGCTCTCATGATGATGAGGTTCTTCATGCCCGAGCTGGCGTTGTTTGAAATCCAGATGAAGTTCTTCGCCTTCTTGCTTGCCTGCATTTCGGCAGGGATGTTCATGCTGATGCCGAAGTTCTTCTTTACCAGCTGCTGCATCTCGCGGTTCTGCTTGCTCGGATTGGTGGAGATGATGGAGGCGAGGTGCTCCAGTTCGGCCTCATCTACGAGTTGGCGCAGCTTCTCGGGGTTAAGTTTCTCTCTGAGTTGCTGCGGCGAGCGGGCAGAGATGTGGATGACGGTTTGCGGCGAAGCATTCTCGTTGCGGCTCAGCCCGACTGAGAATTCCGCTGCCGGGATGTTCACCACGATGCGGGTTCTTACGAGCAGGTAGCTGCCGCGGGTCTTTCCCTTCTTGACCTGGATGAGCCGGCAGAGCGGTTCGGGTTGGGGCAGGGCAGGCACCTCTTCCGTCAGTATCTTGGTTACGATGCTGTCGGTATCTCCCTCAAGCACCACCTCGTAAGGCTGTCCTGTGCTCTTGGGCAGTTTTCCGTTTCTTCTGTTGCAGCCACTCAGCAGAACTAGTAGTAGGCTGATGAGTGGCAGCATTGTTGTTTTGTGTGCAAATGAGTGCATCATACTTTACATACTCTCCAAAAATTTCTTGCCCTTTGGAGTGTAGAGGAATATCAGGAAGCTAACTGCAATTACCATGATAATTGTCATTGTCAAAGCCATGTAAAACATATTTCTTATTTATTTAAAATGTTATAACCAATGATAAAAAAAGCTAGTGAAGCTACTAAGCCCACAATGATGAACCATAATGAGATCTCTGATGTTGTATTACCGATTCCGAAGAATGATGCAACGTTTCCCAATACGGTTATTGTGAGTGTAGAATGGCATAAATTGTAACACAACTTCGCTGTTTCTACTCTTCTTGTCTTTTCTCTTTCTTTATCGTCTTTTTGTCCCATAGTCGTTTTGTTTTAACAACCTATTGCTTTTCTAACCACTTTTTACCTGATTTCGTGTATAGCCAACAGACGAGGGTTACTGCAGCAATGGCAAAAATCATTAATGAAAATGTGAATGTATCCATAATTTCTATTTAAATCCATCAAGCCATTTCTGACCAGGTTTTGTGTATAACCATCCCAATATACATAATGAGATGATGCAACCTGTAACCATTGTAAATGTAAACATATCCATCCTTTCCCCTCCTTTCCTTACTTCTTCATCTTCTCCTCATCCTCGTGTTCACGGATTTCTCCGATTTTCTTCGAGGTGCTGAGCAGACCGCAGGCGGCGTAGATGTCCTGGCCGCGGCTGGCACGGATGGTGGTGAAGACACCATGCTGGGTGAGGTAATCACGGAACTGCTCCATCTTCTCATCATCCACACCCTGCAGAGGAATGTCTGGAATCTGGTGGAAACGAATCAGGTTGAAGCGGCAGTCAAGTCCCTTCACCAGTTTGATGATGGCCTTGGCATGCTGCATGCTGTCATTTACGCCCTTAAAGACGATGTACTCGAAACTCAGGCGGCGCTGATGAGAGAAATCATAGTTTCTCAGCAGCTCTACCACCTGCTCAATGCCCATGCCCCTTTCAGCAGGCATCAGTTCGGCGCGCTCAGAAGGGATAGGGTCGTGCATGCTGATGGCCACATGGCAGTCGCTCTCTTCCAGGAACCGCTTCAGCTTGTTCTTCACGCCCACCGAACTTACCGTGATGCGCTTCGGGCTCCATGCCCAGCCGTAGTCGGCAGTAAGAATCTCTGTGGCGCGCAGTACATTGTCGAGATTATCCATCGGCTCGCCCTGACCCATGAACACGATGTTGGTAAGCTTGTCTACCTCAGGCAGCGAGTAAATCTGGTTCAGAATGTCGCCGGCAGGCAAACTGCCCTCAAACCCCTGCTTGCCGGTCTGGCAGAACAGGCAGTTCATCTTGCATCCCACCTGCGAAGAAACACACAGCGTGGCGCGGTCCTTGTCGGGTATGTAAACCGTCTCGACAAATTTGCCGCTTCGGGTAGGGAAGAGGTACTTGATGGTACCATCCACCGAATGTTGTGCATCGGAATATCCGAAGCATCCTATTTCATATTCGGCAGCGAGTTTGGCACGGTTCGCCTTCGAGATGTTGGTCATCTCATCAATGCTCTTCACATGCTGCTCATAGAGCCACTTCGCCATCTGTCCACCGGTGAAGGCGGGCATGCCTAAGTCCTTTGCCACCTGCTTCAATTCGGCAAGTGTAAGGCCCAAAAGATATTTTTTTTCATTATTCATACTGCAAAGATAGTGTTTTTTGGCGAAAAATTAGTATCTTTGCCACATATTTTAATATAATAAGATAAAATAAAGATAAAAAACACAGATTTAGCCCCCCGAAAAGGGCTGAAGTGAACAAAAATAACGTAAGAAAATGAGAGAAAAAATAGACCTTTTCTTGCCTTGCGAATACATCGGCGATGCGCAGAATGCCTTGTCGGTGCTTCATGAGTACAAGACTGTACAGCATATCCACTTCCTGGTGAGTGCTGATTTTGCCGCTCATCATCAGGTGCCGGAAGGATGCACGTTTGTCATTACCGACCGACTGGAAAGCAGTAATACCCTTGTCAGCATCGCTGAAAATACAGATGCCGACTACGTGATGATCTGTACCCGTCACACCACCATAGGATGGGGGAACAACACGCTGGAGCGATTCCTCAGAGTGGCTGATGATACGGATGCCGTCATGGTTTACGCCGACCACTACAAGATGGTGGAAGGCAAGATGGAGAAACATCCCGTAATTGACTACCAGGCAGGTTCCTTGCGTGACGACTTCGACTTCGGAAGCCTCTGGTGCATCAAGGCACAGGCGCTGGCCGACTACATCGCCCAGCCCGACCGCGAGGAGTATCAGTTTGCCGCCCTCTACGACCTCCGTCTCTATCTGAGCCGCGTGGGCGAAATCTTCCATCTCAACGAATTCCTCTATTCAGAAGCCGAACTCGACACCCGTAAGAGTGGCGAGAAGCAGTTTGACTATGTGAACCCGCGCAACCGCGAGGTGCAGATAGAGATGGAAAAGGCATGCACCCAGCACCTGAGCAAGGTGGGCGCCCTGATAGACACCACCTTCTACCGCCAGCCCGACTTCGGTGAGCAGGAGTTTGAATACGAGGCATCTGTCATCATCCCCGTCTTCAACCGCGAAAAGACCGTGGCTGATGCCGTGAAGAGTGCCCTGGAACAGAAGGCAAGCTTCAAGTTCAACGTCATCGTGGTGAACAACCATTCTACCGACCGCACCGGCGAAATACTGGATGAACTTAAAGCTGACAACCTGATACAGATTGTTCCGGAGAGAACCGACCTGGGAATAGGCGGATGCTGGAACGAAGCCATCCACAGCAGATTCTGCGGAAAGTTTGCCGTCCAGCTTGACAGCGACGACCTCTATTCTTCGCCAAAGACACTCCAGAAGATAGTAGATGCCTTCTACAAGCAGAAGGCTGCCATGATTATCGGCTCGTACCGCATGTGCGACTTCAACCTCAACACCCTGCCACCGGGACTGATAGACCACAAGGAATGGACCGAAGAAAACGGATGCAACAATGCGCTGCGTATCAACGGATTGGGTGCTCCGCGCGCCTTCTTCACTCCGCTGGTCAGACAAATCCAGTTTCCTAACACCTCGTATGGTGAGGATTATGCGCTGGGACTGGCATTCTCGCGCCGTTACCGTATCGGCAGAATCTACGACGAACTCTACCTCTGCCGCCGCTGGGGAGGCAACAGTGATGCAGCCCTCAGCGTGGAGAAGGTGAACGCCAACAACCTGTATAAGGACCGTCTGCGCACCATGGAACTGAAGGCACGCCAGCACATGCTGCTGGGCAAGGCCGACATCATGGAAGACAGCAGCATCTCACGTTTCTTCAACCGCCAGCTGGAGGTGTGGGCAGATGCCCGCCACCGCTTCCGCGACCTCAAGCACGTAGAAACCCGCCAGCTCTCCGACCAGCTGAAACTGCAGTGGAACCCAGCCCGCATCGTAAGTACGGGCGCCAAGATAGATAAGAAAACCCTGGGCGAGCGCCCTTGCTTCCTTTGCGACAAGAACCGTCCTAAGGAACAGATGTCGAAGCAGATAGATGAGAAATTCCATCTCCTGGTAAATCCGTTCCCGATTCTGCCAGTCCACTTCACCATTCCGGCACGCAAGCACCAGCCTCAGCTCATCTACAAGAACTACGGCGAGATGCACCGCTTCATCAGTCTGCACAGCGACCTGATGGTGTTCTACAACGGTCCGAAGTGTGGTGCTTCGGCTCCAGACCATCTTCATTTCCAGGCAGGAACCAACGGTATCCTTCCTCTTCAGGCCAACTGGCAGCGCCTCTCCCGCAACCTGACCGATGTCATCTCTCTCAATGATGAGGAGAAAATCGCAGTGGTTCGTGACTTCCTCGTTCCCGCCTTCGTCATCATCTCGAAGAGTGCCGAGAGCGATGAGGCCCTCTTCCACCGTCTCTACAAGGCAATGCCTCAGCGTGGCGACGAAACCGAACCGATGATGAACATCATCTCCTGGCGCAAGGGCGAGGAATTCATCAGTGTGGTCATTCCGAGAGAAAAGCACCGTCCGGAAGCCTATTTTGCCGAAGGCGACGCCCAGTTTGTGGTTTCGCCGGGAGCCCTGGACATGAGCGGACTCATCATCACCCCTCGTGAGGAAGATTTCCGCAAGCTGACCGAGGAGAAGGCACTCTCGCTGCTGCAGGAGTGTGGCGTTTCGGAAGAAAAGATGAACGCCATCATAGCCAAACTGAAGGCATCTAAGGATGCCGAGGATGCAGCTGAAGCCTCTTCCACCTTATATAATAATGGTAAGCAGCCCCACGTAATGGTGGGCATCGTGAGTGCGCAGAAGATTCATTTCTCGCTCAACAAACCTTATCTTGCCAAGGGCGAAAAGGTGCTGGGCGAACAGGTAGTAGAATTCTCTGAGGGTGGTGTGCTCTGGAACGGCAACCAGTACAGCAAGCTCACCTTCCATCCGCAGAGTGCCGACGCCTCGTTCTCGCTGAGCGACGTAACCATCGGTGTCAACTTCCACTGGGAGCGCAAGGAAACCCAAACCTTCCTGGGCACGCTCCGCTTTGTGGTAGAATCGGATAAAATTGTGGCAATCAATGAGTTGCCTGTAGAAAAATATCTGGAGAGTGTCATCAGCAGTGAGATGAGTGCCACTTCGAGTCTCGAACTCCTGAAGGCGCACGCCGTCATCTCCCGTTCATGGCTTCTGGCACAGATGCAGAAGCGCAGAGAGGTAGCTGAGAGCGGCAACAACTTCTTCTCCTTCACCAGGAAGGAAGATACACTCATCCGCTGGTACGACCGCGAAGACCATACCCTCTTTGATGTCTGTGCCGACGACCACTGCCAGCGCTACCAGGGCATCACCAAAGAAACTTCGCCTCATGTAGCTGAAGCCATCCGCCAGACCAAGGGACAGATTCTGATGGACGGCGATGAAATCTGCGACGCAAGATTCTCGAAATGCTGCGGCGGAATAACCGAGGAATTCCAGTATTGCTGGGAGGACACGCCGAAGACTTATCTCACGGCGGTTCGCGACATCGCCCTGGGCGTGGAACATACACTGCCTAATCTGACCAAAGAGGAAGAGGCTGAGAAATGGATCCGCTTCAATCCGCCTGCTTTCTGCAACACGCAGGATAAGAAAATCCTCTCCGAGGTGCTCAACGACTATGATCAGGAAACCGTCAACTTCTACCGCTGGAAGGAAACGCTCAGCCAGGAGAAATTGCAGCAGCTCATCGCCGACAAACTGAAGATGAACCTGGGTGCCATCCTGGACATGAAGGCCGTGGAGCGCGGAAAGAGTGGAAGAATCAGTAAACTCCAGATTATCGGAACCGAGAAGACCTTTACCATCGGTAAGGAACTCGAAATCCGCCGTACGCTGAGCGACAGTCATCTGCTGAGTTCAGCCTTCGTGGTGGATAAGTATGATAAGGATGAACAGGGAGTGCCTCAGCGTTTCGAACTCATCGGAGCCGGTTGGGGGCACGGAGTAGGCCTCTGCCAGATTGGTGCTGCCGTGATGGGCGAGCAGGGTTATCATTATGATGCCATCCTGCTGCACTACTATCAGGGTGCTGAAATCAAGAAACTTTATAAATAGTGATGTAAAATGGTAACAAAGAAAAACAGTCGGAGTCCATGGGCATGGATTCCGACCCTCTATTTTGCCGAAGGACTCCCCAACGTCATCGTAACTGCCCTCTCTGTGGTGATGTACATGCAGTTGGGGCTGACCGATGCTGAGGTGGGCCTCTATACCGGATGGCTCGCCCTTCCCTGGGTCATCAAGCCTTTGTGGAGTCCGTTCATAGATTTGCTGAAGACTAAGCGCTGGTGGGTGCTCACCATGCAGGCTCTCATCGGAGCTGCCCTTGCCGGCATCGCCTTCTCGCTGCCTACAGCCTTCTGGTTCCAGGCCACGATGTGCTTCTTCTTCCTCATCGCCTTCTGTAGTGCCACCCACGACATTTCGGCAGATGGTTTCTACATGATTGAGCTGGATGAACATACGCAGACTAAGTTTGTAGGCTTGCGAAATACCTTCTACCGCCTCGCCATCATCTTTGTAAATGGTTTTCTGGTGATGTTGGCTGGTGTACTTCAGGTTGTCTTCCGCAACCAGATACGCTTCTCGTGGGCGCTTATCTTCTACGGACTGGCAGGCATCTTCATCGGTTTGTGGCTCTACCACAGCCGCTTCATGCCGCGCCCGAAGGAGGATGTGCAGACCGACAGAACGGTGGGCGAAGTGGCTCATGAACTGAAGAACATGTTCCGCACCTTCTTCGTGAAGTTCGGGGTTGGAGAAACCATCTGTGTGATGCTCTTCCTCCTTTTCTACCGATTCCCAGAGGCGCTTCTGAACACCATGACCAAGACCTTCATCCTCCGTCCTAATTCGCAGGGCGGACTGGGCTTGTCGCCTCAGGAATATGGTTTTGCCAACGGAACGGTGGGTCTCATCGGACTGTTGCTGGGTGGCATCCTCGGAGGTATCCTGGTGAGCAGGGACGGAATGAAGAAATGGCTCTGGCCGCTGGTTTGCGCCATTACCTTGCCCGATGTGGTTTACATCTATCTGAGCTATTCGCTCAACAGCAACCTCATCGTGGTTTCCAGCTGTCTTTTCATCGAGCAGTTGGGTTACGGTTTGGGCTTCACGGTTCTTACCCTCTACATGCTGTTCTACAGTCAGGGCAAGTTCAAGACCTCCCATTATTCCATCTGTACAGGCATCTCCTATCTCGGATTGATGCTGCCGGGCATGGTTTCGGGATATCTGAAGGATATGGTGGGTTACCGCATGTTCTTCATCATCGTCATGGGCTGCTGCATCATCACCTTCCTGGTTACCGCCTTTTTGAAGATAGATCCTAACTTCGGAAAGAAAGAAGAACTGGAGATGGAAGAAGAAATAGAAGATGAAAGTGGTCATTAAGGTCATTGGTCATTAAGGTCATTAAGGATTCTTGAAATCTGAAAGTGGTTTCAGTAAAATAAAGACAGAGCTTTCGTAAGTGAATTCTGCTGCCCCGAATGGACGGTAGAAAACCGCTTGCGAAAGCTCTGTTATTTATTCCCCGATAATCGTTGCGATGAGGTGTCGGCTTCCGCCTCCCTCTCTGAATTCGCAGAGGTAAATTCCCTGCCATGTACCAAGGTTCAGTCTGCCATTGGTAATAGGAATGGTGAGCGATACACCCACCATGCTCGATTTGGCATGCGCCGACATATCCGTAGGTCCTTCATCCTGGTGCAGGTATCTTGGGTCGCCATCCGGAACCAGTCTTTCGAAGATACCTTTTAAATCATGTCTCACATCCGGGTCGAAGTTCTCGTTCAGCGACAATCCGCAACTGGTATGTCTTACGAAGAGATTCAGTATCCCCGTCTTAGGCAGCGCCGGCAAGTTCCTCATCACCTCGTTGGTTACGAGGTGAAAGCCGCGAGGAAGCGGGCGCAATGAAAATTCTACTTGCTGTATCATATTCTTCTTTTTGTTTATATTCTTATACTTTATACTTCTATCTTTATACTTTATAATTCCTTTTTCAGCCATTCACCGAAGAACTTATCGTACAGTTCGTAAGTTCCATCCGTCTCTGTAACAAAATCTTTCTCCAATAATCCCTTGATACCACCTTGTACAAAACTGGCGGAAGGAAGATTGTGTTTCTTGATGAATGCCGATGACATGATGTTTTGAGCCTTGCCAGCGTTGCAGATGGCAATGAGAAGTTCCTTTTGCTTAGCTGGCAACTGAAAGAGAAGTGCTTCGTATGCAAAAGCACTCTCGTCTATAATCGAGTTGAGCGCCAGTTCCATCATCTTATCATCAGCCAGTTCCATCATCTTGTCATCAGCCTTTTCTGTGAGCGAGAAAATCTTATTGAGCATTCTTTGCAGATACCAGGTGATGCCATCAAAACGGTCGTATATCTGATAAATGGTTTCTCGTTTGATAAACTTCTGTCTTTCCTCGAAAAGTCGAGTGGCGAAGTCTGCATACACCTCTCTATCAATAGCTTTCAGCGTTTTGATAGAGGTGCTCAGATAGAAAGGACGGGCATGACTCAAGAACATTTCCGACATCATGTTGCGTTGGGATCCGGCAAAGATGAAACTGGCATTATGGCAGTGCTGGATGTAGGTGCGCAGTATGGCTTCCACATTCGCTTCTCTATAGCTGCTGATGGTTTGGAATTCATCAATAGCCACGATGCAAGGCTTATCAGCACTCTCCAGATAAAGGAAAATTTCATCGAGCGTTGTGGTTGGACTGGTGATTTCTCCCAAATCTACTCCCCACGAAGGCACGCCGTTCATATCGAAGCTGATGGATGAACGGAGTGAGTGGAGGCAGTTAAGAAAATGTTCCACTACTTTGGTGCCTTTAGGTTTAAGACTTTGCAGAATACTTCTGCCTAGTTCCTGAATGAAGTCAGCTAGGTTTTTCGTGGCATAAATATCTACAAGAAAGGTATAGTATTTATCCTTGATTTCTTCTTGGGCATAGACGTGTTGCACCAACCCTGTCTTGCCGATTCTTCTAGGTGCAATCAGGGTGATATTATTGCCATTCTTGATTTCTCTTATCAAGTCGATGGTTTCCTTTTCTCTATCACAGAAGTAAGCGTCGGATATGTATCCTCGCAGAATAAACGGATTCTCTATCATTGTATATTATCTTCTTTATTGTCTTTGAATAATCTTATATCTTTCTGATAATCATAGTGCAAAGATAATTATAATTTTATTATTATGATACTATTATAATGCAATTATAGGAAAGTTTAACCATTAAAGGATTTCTCTTCCTTACTATCTGCTACCCCGAAAAATCTTCTTCTTTAGAAGAAGGAAAAAAACAGAAAAAATAATCCCGAAAAAATTTGGTGGTTTCAGAATAATGATGTACTTTTGCACCCGAAATCAAGCATTAAGAGTTGCCCAGTTGCGGCACACCAACCGAGTTTCGCATAGAGATAACCACGGTGGTAAAAGAATGTGTAAGTGTTTAACAACTTAAAATAATTATCTTTATGAATCCAAATTCAGATTTAAAGAACAATGAGAATGTAATGGCAGTTAATGCCGAGTCTTCAACAATTAAGGCAGTTAATGCCGAGTCATCAGCTGTTGGTGTAGGTTATGCCGAGTCAAGAATTTCAGAGTATGCTGCCCGTTTTGCCGCTTACAGCGATGAGCGTTTGAAGCAGACCGTGGATCACGAGCGCAAGGTTCGTGGTTGGGGCAGCGAGCGCAGTTACTTTCTCGCCGCCCTGCGAGGAGAGTGTGAGAAACGAGGCATTGATTACTGCTAATCAAGCCCCCATCTGTGTGAATCTGTGAATTGAAAATCGGCGGCCGAAGGGAAAGCCAAATCTGTGGGAGCTTATGACTTGAATTCCTCGATGAAGGGTTGCAGGTTTCCACCTCTTGGCGAGTTATGATCTTCAAGAATGGAGAAGGCGATGAGCTTGTACTTGTTCTTGAACTCCTTCTCGTCAATGACTTCGTGAAACAGTCTTGCGATATGTTTCGGAGGATTGTGGAAGGCACCGCATCCGAATGCACCGAGCACGATGCTGTCGTGTCCGTTCAGCAAACCGATACGCAGCATCGTCCTCATTTTGTTTTTCGTCAGTGCGGCATCTTCTTCGCAGATGTTCCCATCTCTATCTAAATCAGGATGATTGATGGCCGCTACTGCCACGAACGACATATAATAAGGAGTATCGAGCAAGGCAAAGTCATCCTTGGCTCCAGCCCTGAACACGGTAGCATCTGGCACATAGATGCCTCCGAATCTCACTGGCATCGGATATTGAAACTTGCTTTTCTCCAAACCGTAATCCTCGGCATATTCTGCATAGCGATACATAGAGAGAAAGAGGTTGGTGCTACGGAAGAGGCTCTCCTCCTGTGCCCGGCTTCCGTTCTTCACGCCACCGCCCGGGTTGCGACGGCTTGCCAGGTTGAGAACCACGGGATTGTATCCTTCCTGTTGCAACTGATGACCGCAATGGATGCTGTCGTCATTCTTCACAATAATCTTGGTGGAGCCTTCTGTTAGGCTAGGTACATTAGAAGCATCCTGTGGCTTGGTATAGAATCTGCTTCCCTTCAGCATCTTCGTGTTGTCGGGCAGTTTTACTTCCTCCCCATTCTCAGAGGTGTAATGTCCCTCCAGTACAATATCTATAGTTTGCTGATACACGTCAGCCAGTTGTCTTCTGTCGTTTATCATGTTTTCTTCTGTTTATTTTGTTTGTTTCACTAAAAATCCATTCTTTCTAGCAAAATTACAAGTTTTCTTTGTATTCTCCAAACTTTTATATATAAAAAATGTATATTTGTGCTATCAATAATACATATTGTAAGGGGATTGCTAAGAGCTGTTTATATAGCTTTACAAGATTCTATAAGACTTTCCCAAACATATTCCAATCACCGATTGGAATATCTGAGCTTCAATTTGCATATGTCCGAAATCAACAATGCACATGTTTATATATCTTATTTCATTCATATTTATGTCCTGCTATTAAAATTATTATGTTGAAAATTTCGACTTTTCTTCGTGATATCCCAATATTATTTCATAAAAATGGGGGAATCTCATTTGTTTTTTGTAACTTTGCCCACAAAAGAAACAATATATAATAATGGAAGGACAACCTATGTGTAAATTCAAAGATACTACTTTGGGAATTAAAAAACTGGATTTTGAAGTTAAGCGTGGTGCTATGGCTGTGTTCTTAACTGATGGTCGAGAAGTGATAGTTCCGATATCCATGTTTCCCGATATTAAGAGTCTGAGCAAGAAGCAGAGAGAGGATTATATGATTATGGATGACCAGTATTTCTCTTTTGATGCTTCAAGTAAAATTTACTCGGTAAAAGATATTTTGAGGTATTAAGTTGCATATTTCATTTATTTTTTGTAACTTTGCCCTCGAAAGGGGAGAGGTTGCCGCAGGTGGCTGCTCCCTTGTAACATAAGTTGAACAAATAAAATAGAAAAATAAGAAACAGAAAGAATAAACTTTAGACATATAACATATTAATATACAAAGCGTTTACGATATTCGGAATACTCTCGAAATTTGGCGATTAACAGATGTAAAACCGAGATTTAGTGAACGCCTGCGCTATAGCGTGGGCGGAACTTATCGGTTTTACGGGCCACGCCAAATGCCTGAGAGTATGATAAGTGAAGCTCACGCTTCTTTTGTATCATGCTCTCAGGTATTTTTTGCTTGTGGCTCGTACTTCCAGAATAAAGTTCAACGCTCATAGTTTTCTATAGCGGCAGCGTATGGTTCTATTGTCTGTGTTTGACTTTTCCATTCTCTGTCACTATTCCTATATGTGTACTTGCAACTGAATGTTGTAAGTATGGCTAGTATTGGATTTTTTATTCAGTGCAGAATGGAAGATTTACAAGAGATAAAAGGTTTCTTGGGAATTGATGGAAAGATACTTTTGAAGCAAGGTGATGCTATCGAGTGTTTACGTCAGTTGCCAACAGATTCTGTGGATTTAATAATAACGGATCCACCCTATAATTTGGGCTTATTCATGAAAAAGCGTGGTACAAATATGAATAAGCTTCGAGATGGTCATTTTGCTGCATCAGGTTGGGATGACCTAGACTTTGTGGAATGGACTCAGCAAATGGACATGCTTTTTCATGAATGCAATCGTGTCTTGAAAAAGCGTGGCTCGTTGATTGTTTTTATGTCTATCATTAAAGTCGAGACAATCATAAACTTAGCTCAGAAACATGGCTTTTATTATAAAACAGTAGGTGTTTGGCATAAGACGAATCCTTTGCCAAGAAATATGAACTTGCAGTTTATAAATTCAACTGAACCTTGGGTTTATATGGTCAATGATGCAACAACAGGTACATTTAATAACGAAGGTAAAGCTATTCATGATTTCGTAGAAACAAGTACGATAAGTACGAAAGAAAGAAAAATGGGTAAGCATCCTACTCAAAAACCATTGGCGTTAATAGAACATTTCGTGAATATACTTTCTAATAGAGGTGACGTTGTTCTTGATCCTTTTATGGGTAGTGGTACAACAGGTGTTGCGTCTGCCAAACTTAATAGGAATTTTATTGGAATAGAGTTGAATGAAGAATACTTTAATTTATCTTTAAAGCGAATAAAGGAAGTCTTATGATAATAGGTGATTTGTTTGCTGGCGTTGGTGGTATGTCAGAAGGTTTTAGAATGGCAGGGTTTGATGTTGCTTTTGCTATTGAGTATGATAAAGATATAGCTGCTTCTTATAAGAAAAATCATACCGATACGGATGTGATAGCAGATGATATATGTAATGTTGATGTTGTTCTGTTACATCAAAAGCATCCTCATATAGATGTGATTATTGGTGGTCCACCATGTCAGGGCTTCTCTCAAAAGGGTAAGCGGTTAAGTTTAGATGATCCACGAAATTTCTTATTTAAACAATTCGTGAAATTTGTGACTGAGTTCAAACCGAAGTACTTTGTATTAGAGAATGTTCCTAATATTATTACAACATCAAATGGATATTTTAAAGACCAAATAATAAAGTCTTTTGAGGAACTTGGTTATGTTGTAACTTGTGGTGTACTGTGTGCAAAAGATTATGGGGTTCCACAAGATAGAAGGCGAGCAATCTTCTTGGGAGAGTTGAATAAGCTAGAGGTAAAATTACCTGAACCTCTTGATATTCTGACTACGGTAAAGGATGCCATTTACGATTTACCTTTCATTGCATCGGGAGAAGGTGTTGATGAGCGTGATTATGATAAACCTGCAATGTCTTCTTATCAAAAGAAACTTCGTGCAGGTGCGCAAGTCCTTTATAATCATGTGGCAACCAAGCATTCGAAGTCTGCTTTAGACAGATTGAAAATGATTCCTAAAGGAAAAGGAAAGGAAGTCTTGCCAAAGGAATTGCTGACTAAGTCTATTTATAGTGGTACTTGGTGCAGATTATTGGAAGATGGGATTGCTCCAACAATAACCACGAGGTTTGATACGCCTTCCTCTGGCAGGTTTACTCATCCTGTATTAGATAGGTGTCTTACTATTAGAGAAGCAGCGAGAATACAATCTTTTCCTGATACTTTCCGATTCTATGGTAATAGAACCTGTCAAATGAAGCAAGTAGGAAATGCTGTGCCTCCTTTATTGGCAAAGGCTATAGCTGAAGTTATTATAAACAACGAAAAATAGAACAATTATGGCAGATGTTTTTCCTTCATCATTGATTTATAGAGAAAATCCTAATCTCAGATTGGGAATCAAATCTTCCTTGAATTCTTTCAAGCAACTTTTGGCTTCTTTGTATATCATTTATAAGTCTTGTGCAAATCCTTCTAAAGTCCTTTTTTCTGAAGAAGTGAATGTTGGGGATAATATTGCAATTTGTTTGAGTAAGAAATTGTTGGTGCGCATTAATGAGCTGTTTCCACAATTGCCTAATTTGCAAGATAGAATAAACCAATCTCCATTATTTAAGTCTCAGTGTGAGTCATTACAAGTGGGATTGGAATTGTTTTTGCATTTGGGTAAGATAGATTTTGTAGAAAATGGAAAACAGGAGCGAAAAGGTGAGAATCGTTATAATAAGATGCTTGCTTTTTCTGACAAAATGCTAGTCCTTGATGCTTATTTGTCAATGCAGGCTGAATATACTGACTTATTGCTGAATAATTGGTTGAATGGTGATGAATGTGGTGATAAGTTCGAAGATGGATTGAAGTCAATTCTTTCTACGTTTATTATAGATTGCTGCTATAAGATAAAGAAGCCTGATGGCTCAGAAGTTGTCTTTAACCTGGAGAATATTTGCAAGGTTTTAGAAAAAGGAGATAGTGCATTGTTTAAAAGTGCTGAGATTGTTGGACCTTTGCGGGTGTTGAATTCTTATATTGGCGAGAATATGTTGCCTGATATTGTGAAAGGTAAAGGTGTTTATTGTGTTGATAATTTGGAAAACTTGAAACGGAAGGCTCCTATGGTTTCTACATCTTTGGATTTGCTAGTAAGACAATTGCCTGGACAAGTTGATAATCAAAAGCCACCGGTCACTCAAAGTGAAATCAACCAAACTTATCGTCCTTATATCACGGCCATTAAGTCGAAGCCTTTCCTTCTTTTGGCAGGTATTTCTGGTACTGGAAAAAGTAGAATTGTTCGTGAATTGGCTCGTGCTTGTTGGTGCGTAGATTCTCCTGAATATAAGGATCATAAGCCGAAGAACTTTGAAATGGTACAGGTGAAGCCTAATTGGCACGACTCTTCTGAACTTATTGGGTATGTAAGCAGACTTGGAGATGAACCAACGTTTATTGCTGGTGACTTTTTGAAGTTTGTAGTGCGAGCATGGGAGAATGAAAGTACTCCATATTTCTTGTGCTTAGATGAAATGAACCTGGCTCCTGTTGAACAGTATTTTGCAGAATATCTGAGTGTTGTGGAATCTCGAAAGCGCAATGAAACAGGTAAGGTTGTGACAGACCCAATTCTCAAGCCTGAATTTGAAAAAGAAAGGAATGGTGAACATGCTGAATTCGTTCCTAAGGCTTGGTATAAAAAACTGATAGATGAACTTTTGGTGAATTGTTCTGATAGTCAAAAGGAAAATTTAAAACAGCAGTTCATGGATGAAGGTATAACAATCCCCCAGAACCTCATTATCGTGGGAACCGTCAATATGGACGAAACAACCTTTTCTTTCTCTCGAAAAGTACTCGACAGAGCCATGACCATCGAAATGAATGAGGTGGATTTATATGGTGGATTAACTTCCCGGCACGAACAGATAGGAAAGCTCAACTTTGAAGACTTGGTAGGAGATAAGGTGGAGGGTGTTGATGTGTATCAGGAAAACCAGGAGGTTTGCAACCAGGCGATACAGTACTTACAGGAAATCAATGCTGTATTGGAAGGTACACCTTTTAAGATAGCTTATCGAACCCGTAACGAGTTCTTGCTCTGTGTGGTCAATAATTTGCCTTATCGTAAAAATAGTCAAGGTCAGGAAATGACGCAAAGTGAAGTCGTGGCCCGTGCTTTGGATGAGATTACTTCTATGAAAATCCTGTCAAGAATAGAAGGCGATGAGGAGAAGGTAAAGGCGGAGTTGCTCGCTTCTTTGAAGGAAGTGGTTTCGAAGATGTTGCCGGAAAACATGAGAGATAGTTCTGTTTCTCTGGCTAAGTTGGATGAAATGGAAAAGAAGCTTAGTTCTGGTTACACTAGTTTTTGGAGTTAACGGTAATGGAACTTTTAAGAATCAAGCATCACGACTTTGTGATGACCATAGAATGCACCAAGTTTGATGCTATTTGGGATAAAGCGAAGAGGAATGTGGGGGAAGACAAACTTTCCTCCACATATTCCTGGTCGGATGGTGTTGAACTGGTGGAGCGGTATTTGAATGATCAATCCACTTCTAAGGTGATATTAAAAGATTCTTCTGCTCCTGCCATATTCTTTGATAATGCAGACTATCCGATATGGGTGGAGTTTGAGGAAAAGAATGATGCCAAGATTGTAGATGCACATTTTGGTTCCATCTTGCAGAATGAAAACGATAGGTTCAGTTTCCGTCATGGTATGTTGGCTGGCTTTCTGAATTTCGGTAATGAGATAGGACGTTCTGAAATCTGTTTTGATTATACTGTTAAGAGAAAGAAATCAGATGGTGTATCTTCTGAACTCATCAAAAGAAAGTTTTCATTCTCCTTCGAGGTGTTGAGTTCTAAACTGGATTATCATTCTCATTGGAAGAAAATTGTAGAGGATATAGAGCAAGAGTATCGGATGCTCTCGCTTGATTTCCTTAAACGTACCTATCATAGCTTTGCTCCTGATAAACTGGGAGAAACACCAGAGATTATATGGTGGAGTATCTTTGCTGGTGAACAAAAGAAGTTCTTGGAGGCTTGTCGGCACATTATTGACCGACCACGTCATCGCTTGCATGGCAGGGAAACTTATCTGCGGGCTGATAGGTTGCGGCGGATTCCGATGTCTCTTGAAAATGAAATAGCTGAGCATCGCAAAGAACCCGCTCATCTTTATCGTATCACCGAAAAAATAGAGTCGAATGATACCCAGGAAAATCGATTTCTGAAATTTGCTTTATCGCAGATAACGGATAAGTATGCACTCTTAAAAACTCGTATAGAGCAGGTTAAGGAGGTTTCTGATGCTACTAAGCAAGAACTTCAGGCAACTTATGTTTCTCTGAATCGATTAAGGAAAAATCCTTTCTTCCGAACCGTTGGGCGTTTCAAGGGGTTGAACCAGGAAAGTATGGTTCTTCAGAAAGCTACGGGATATAGTCAGGTTTATCGTACTTGGAATTTGCTCCGTAAGGCTTACTCTCTAAATGAAGGCATCTATCGGTTGCAATCCAAGGACATCGCCACGCTTTATGAAATATGGTGTTTCATAGAGGTGAGCCACATAGTAAAGAAGGAGCTGAATCTGGATCAGGATGATGTGGAACATCGCAACCGAATGGAGCTGAATGGTCTGTTTACCTGGGAGTTGGGCAAGGGAGAATATTCTCGTATTCTCTTTAAGAAAGATGGGGTAGAACTTGCCGAATTGGTATATAATCCGAAAAGTACTGAGCAGACCAATAATAGTATTGGAATGCAGAATCTGGTTGTACCAACAGTTCCCCAGAAGCCAGATATAGTGTTGCAACTTACCAAGCATGATCTGCAGAAAAATATGAAAATGACTTATCTCTTCGATGCAAAATATCGGATAGCCAGCAAGAATGCGAGTGGAGTAGATGTGCCGCCGGATGATGCCATCAATCAGATGCATCGTTATCGTGATGCCATTTATTATCGTGATTATGTTGAGGCTCCGTTAAAGAAGGAGGTGATTGGCGGATACATTCTTTTTCCTGGAGATGGTGAACCGGCGGATGTGGAGGTTTCAAAGTTCTATCAGACTATTAAGGAGGTGAACATTGGTGCTTTTCCGCTTCGGCCGAACGATAGCGAAAACAGAAAGCTGCTTGAAGGTTTTATCCGGGAACTGATAGAAACGAAGGCGAAGGATACTGTGCAACATGTTATTCCGCAGAAGGGTACTATAATGGAAGTGGATAATCGGGTGTTGGTTGGTGTGGTTCGTCCGAGTCATCGGCGTGGGTACGAAAAGAGTTTTCTGAATCAATCTGCCACCTTATATTATACGGGTGCCAAGTTCCCGTCAACCATAGCATTGCAGGATCTTCATTATTTCGTGCCATATATTAAAGGTAAGGGGATTCGTGATGTGTATGAGATTGTAAGAATGAGAACCATTACGGGTAAAGAGGCAAAGCAGGATGAAGGGGCTGATGCAACAGATGATTTGCGTTTGGCCTTTGAACTTCGTTTTTCTCGCCAGTTGTATAAGGAATATCGTATGATTGATGTCTTGCAAATGACAGACCTGACGTTTCTGGATACGACATTTAGCGATATTGATGGCTATATTACATCGCGTATGTAGGAAAAAGTTTTTCTATTTTATTGCCACATCTGCCACGCAGATTGTAAGTAATTGATACACAGAAAGAAATGGGTGGCAATAAGACGTATTCTTATTGCCACCTATTGCCACGCCTTGCTTTTGCTTATTATTTTGTAAGCTTCTCAGAATCAGGTAGTTGTTTAATTCATGGCATCAAAACAGGTATATCCTTCTCTATGATATTCCAAAGCTGTTTTGGCTTAATAGTATAGTATCCATGCACCAAAACATGCTACCTTTCTAGTTTATAAAGTAAAAAGTATCTATTGATAGAAGAAAAAGGCACGCTAAGGCAGGTGGGCAACTATAAATATGACTAAGTTTCAGGAAAGTCAACGTGAATTATAAATAAGTTTTAACCGAGTCAACTCGTCTTACAAATAAAACTAAAAGTGGTCAACTAAAATCGTTAAACCACAATGCCCGCCTGTGCCCGAGGCGTTGGGCAAATTTGCCCAACTACCTTGGTCATCTTTACCCATCGTCTCGGTCACTCGTACCCATCGTCTTGGTCATGCGTACCCGTGTACGTGGTCACGGATACCCGTGTACATGGGTATGGATGCTCATGTATGCGGGTAGAAAATGATGTGGATTTCTAGAAGACGCAAGGCAATGCAGAGAGCTGCTGCATGATGGTCTTAGCCATGCGGGAGTGGCCGGCATCATTAGGATGAAGACGGTCGGTATCCGGCTTGTTGAACATCTGCGCACCAGCATCGTAAAGAGGAAAGAGACCCGAAAGGGAGTTGAGGTCGATGACCGGAACCGCCCAGACATTGCCTGTTTCCTTAATCGCCTTCACGTATTCATCGAAGAAGATGCCACGCGCATTCTCGTACATCTCATCTGGCTGGATGTTCTTGTCACCACTGGCAAAGAGGGCACGATGCACAGGAGTCATCACCACGATTTGCTTGGTAGGATACATCTGCTTCAGCTTCGACATGGCGATGTTGATGCGACCTTTCAATGTATTCTTGTCCATACAGAAGTGGCGGTGGCGGCGCTGTACCATTTCGCTTGGCTTGTGGCGGGCTACTCTCACGCTGTCGAAAGTTTCTGTATACCATTCGCCTATAGGCACACCGTTGTTGTAATCGTTGGTTCCCATAAAGATGAGAATGGCATCGAAATCATCACCATGTTCCTTCTGCAGTTGGTCTGCCTGTCGGGGAATGTCGTTCCACTGTCTGCCGCTCACGCCATAAACGTATGGAGTGATGCCGAGCCAATCCTGCAGGAATCCCCAGTATTTCACCTTCGATGCCTTGATTCTTGGGTCGGTGATGGAGTCGCCGAAGTAAGCCACCTTCTTTCCCTTCCAGGGATGCTGAAGGTTCTTGAAAGCCTTTTCTTTTTCGGCGATTTCTTTCTTGCTCATCGCCTTTTGGGCGAAGGCGGGCATGGTTGGCATCGCTAAAGTCAAGGCGAGTGCCAGGGTAATCATTGTTTGTTTCTTCATTGCTAGTTTGTTTTTAATTCTTTTTCTGAGTGCAAAGGTACGTCAAAAATCTCATACCGAGCTATATTTTTTGTTCAAATATCACTCTTTTTCTGCTTTTTTTTGTAATTTTGCAGCCGCTAATAAAAATGAGTATTTATAATAGGTATATTATTAAGGATGACAGTCAGTTTGAGTAATTTAAGTAATTTGAGTGATTTGGCGCGCAAGCGAGTGGCAGTTGCGGCTTATTATTTTGTGCCGGGAGTGGTGTTTGCCAGTTGGGCAAGCCGTATTCCGGATGTAAAACAGATGTTACATCTGAGCAACGGACAGTTGGGAACTGTGCTCTTTGCCATCCCTATCGGCCAGCTTCTGATGATGGCTTTCTCGGGTATCCTGGTGAGTAGATTTGGCAGCAAGAAGATGCTGGTTCTCTCTGAGTTGCTCTATGTTCTGGTTCTTTTCTGCATCGGTAGCAGTACTACGGTTTTTCATCTGATTTTGAGTCTTATTGCTTTCGGAATGATGGCGAATTTGATGAACATTGCCACCAATACGCAGGCATGTCTGGTAGAGAAGATGTATGGGCGCAACATCATGTCGTCGTTTCATGGTCTGTGGAGTCTGGGGGGATTCTCCGGTGGTATCATCGGTGCCATCTTTGCCAATACTTTACTCCCGATAGATGTCCACTTTGGAACTATTCTGGCTCTGAGTATTCTCATCGTTGCTGTCGGCTTCCGCTTTCTTGTTAATGATGCCATGGCGAAAGCAGAAGAGGAGGATGTTCCGAAGTTCTCTTTCAAGACCATCGACCCGATTCTGTTCCTCCTGGGACTGATGGGATTTGCCGGCATGTTCTGTGAAGGTACCGTTTACGATTGGAGTGGTGTGTATTTCTCATCCGTAGTAAAACCCGATGAGGCTTTTATCCGTGCGGGCTATGTGGCTGGCATGGGAGCGATGACTCTGGGTAGATTCCTTGCCGATGGGTTTGTTACGAAATACGGCCCAGCTAGGGTTTTGAAGATTTGTGGTGGTTTGATATTGGGCGGTTTGTGGCTGGCTGCTGCCTTGCCTTATCTGATTCCTGCCACCTTGGGCTTCCTGCTGGTAGGTTTCGGCATCTCTTCATCTGTTCCAATCTGTTACAGTATTGCCGGAAAACTGGGAACCATCAAGGCGAGCATCGCTATTACCATCGTTTCGAGCATCAGCTTCTTCGGTTTCCTTGTAGGACCTCCGGTTATCGGATGGCTTGCTGAGGCCACCGGACTCCGCATCGCCATCAGCATTGCCGCCTGTCTGGGTCTGATGATAGCATTTGTTGCCGCAAAGGTAGGAAAGAGATTATCCTGAATAAGGAAACGGTTGATGTCTTCTAATGATATGATTGATGTCGTTCAGGTATATGACTGATAACGTTCTAGTATTTGACTAAAGTCTTCCGAACAGTTACTTGAAGTCTTTCAGATATATAGAATAAGTCTTCTGGATATATTATATAGTAAGCCGCACAACAGCTGATGTGCGCTTGCACAACAGGTGTTGTGCGAGCGTCGCTCAGCTGTTGTGCGGCTGTCGTTCAGGTGTTGTGCGCTCTCTTTGTTTGTTTTCTTAAAGCAGACACCTTGATTAGATAAATAAATTTCCTATCTGGAAGACCAGGGCTGATACTACCCATGCCAGGAGCGTGGTGTAGCCGGCGGCAAAGCCTGCCCATTTCCAACTGCCCGTCTCGCCCTTAATGGCGGCAATGGTGGCTATGCAAGGGAAGTAGAGTAATACGAAGAGGAGGAAACAGTAGGCGGTGAGCGTTGCCTTCGCTGCTGCCTCGGCATCGCTGTAACCATAGGTCTTCTTCAAATCAGAAGTCATCTGCTTCTTCAAAACCTCATATTTTCCGTCTTCATCGTTGTAATCCTGATCGTCAGAGAAACTGTCGTTGTTGCTGTAGAGCACACCCATCGTTGAGGCAACAATCTCCTTGGCACCTACACCGGATACCAAGCCCACATCCAGTTTCCAGTCGAAACCCTGTGGGGTAAAGATAGGCTCGATGGTCTTACCGATTCTGCCGATATAGCTCTGTTCCTGCTGAGCCTGGTTATCAAGTTCTTCATTATGAGGGAAATAACCCAAAGCCCATACGATGATACTTGCCACAAGGATGATACCACCCATCTTCTTCAAGTACTGCTTACCCTTCTCCCAGGTATGTCGGCCTATCGCCTTCCAGGTAGGGAAGCGGTAAGGAGGCAGCTCCATTACGAATGGGGTATCTTCGCCCTTCACCACGAAACTGGCAAAGATGCGGCTCAATATCACGGCTATGAAGATGCCGATGAGATAGAGCGATACCATGATGAGTGAACGGTATTGGATGGCAAAGAACGTTCCGATGACCATGATGTAGATTGGCAGACGAGCCGAACAGCTCATCAATGGCAGAATCAGCATCGTAATCAGACGCGAACGGTGACTCTCGATGGTTCTCGTTGCCATCACCGCAGGCACGTTACATCCGAATCCCATAATCAGCGGGATGAATGACTTGCCATGCAGGCCCATTTTGTGCATGAGTTTATCCATGATGAAGGCGGCACGAGCCATATATCCCGAATCCTCCATATAGGAGATGAAGAAATACAGAATCAGAATCTGTGGCAGGAATACGATGACCGCACCAACACCACCAATCACACCATCTACCAGCATATCCTTTACAGGACCGTCCGGCATTGTATTGCTGATGAACTCGCCCATCCATGCCACGCCGTCCTCAATCCATCCCTTAGGAATCTCGCCCAGAACGAAGGTGGCTGAGAACATGATGAACAGCAGGAGAACGAAGATTGGGAAGCCTACATATTTATTGGTCAGGATGCTGTCGATGAGGTGGGTTACCTGATAGGTATCCTTCGCCTTGCCCGGTTCATAGCCTGCTTCCTGCAATGCGCCATGAATGAAACCGTATTTGGCATCCATGATGGCGGTTTCGCTATCTTCCAGGCTCTCTTCCTTCACACGCTTGGCAGCCTCATCACGGGCTGCGAAGATTTCCTTGGCCGATTTCAGATGACTTACGTATTCCTCAGCATGCTTATCATTCTCCAACAACTTGATGGAGAGGTATCGGGTGGAGTAGCGCTGGCGGATGGAATCATCTGCCTTCAGATATTTCTGGATATGCTCGATACCATGCTCTATCTCATGTCCGTGGTTGATGTGGATATGGCGATAGTGAGCGCTGGCATCTTCCTTGCCTTCGTAGAGCTCGATGATGGTCTCGAAGAGCTTGTCCACGCCTCGGCCATTGGTGAAGACGGTAGGAATCATCGAGATACCGAAGAGTTCGCCCAGTTTGTCGTAGTCGATGTTATCGCCACGCTTCTCGGTTTCATCAAACATATTGAGGGCGCAGACCATGCGGATGTGCATATCTATCAACTGTGTGGTGAGATAGAGGTTGCGCTCCAGGTTGCTGGTGTCGATGACGTTGATGACGATATCCGGCGTATGCTCGATGAGCTGCTTGCGCACATAGAGTTCTTCTGGAGAATAGGCTGAAAGCGAATAGGTGCCCGGTAAATCTACCAAATTGAAGTGGTAGCCGTTAAAGTCGGCTTCGCCCACCTTGGCATCCACGGTTACACCACTATAGTTGCCTACGCGTTCGTGAGCACCCGAAGCAAAGTTGAAGAGGGAAGTCTTGCCGCAGTTTGGATTTCCCACCAGTGCCACGTTGATGACGCGGTGGAGTCTTTCTGCTTCCTGTTCAGCCAGGGCTTCGTTGCTGGCATTGTCTTTTCTTTCAGCCACGAGCATCTTGTCGCCGAGCGCCTGCTCGTCGCTATCGTTGGAATCTACTACTTTTGAGTCAATTACCTGCTGGCGGTCTTCTTCTTCCGCCTTGCTGAGCTTTGCATCGTTCTTGGCTTCATCAATGGAAACCACCTCTATATGGTCGGCTTCGCTGTGGCGGAGAGAAACTTCATAGCCCATGATCTTGTATTTTACAGGGTCCTGGAGTGGGGCGTTAAGGAGTACATCTACCTTCTTGCCCTTGATGAATCCCATCTCGATCACTCTCTTTCTGAAGCCACCGTGTCCTGATACCTTGACGATAACGGCGCTTTCACCTGTTTTAAGTTCTGATAATTTCATATATCTTTCCTTGTTTTAATCTTGTTCTTTTCTTTGGAGCATGACCTCATGGTCAGCTATTTTTTCTTTTCGACTGCAAAAATACTAATAATTATTTGCAACTTGGTAGCAATGATGTAGTTTTATAACAAAAATACCTAGAAATGATGAGAGTATCATCAAATCTAGGTATTCTTATCATTATTTCTGATGATGAATGTTCTTATACCTTATTATATATAAGAGCATCATCATTTTCTGTGATTACAGGTTTCTGCCGTGGCAGTTCTTAAACTTCTTGCCGCTTCCGCATGGACATGGGTCGTTAGGACGTGGCATGTGCTCTGCACGGTAAGGAGTGCGGTTTACTTGTGCGCCCTCTCGGGTATCCTGGTTAGCAGCTGCCTCCTGGGCCTCACGCTCTGCATCCAAATCAACCTTGCTCTCAACATAGTTCTGCTGAGTGCGCTGCTCAGGAGCTGCCTCCTGAACTGGCTGCTCTTGCTCCATTACTGGAATCTGACCACGCATCAGGATACTTGCAATACGGTCGTACATGTCATTGATCATGGCATCCCAAACCTTGGCACTCTCCAACTTGAAGATGAGGAGAGGATCCTTCTGCTCGTAGCTTGCATTCTGTACAGAGTGCTTCAGTTCGTCGAGCTTGCGGAGGTTCTCCTTCCAGTCGTCATCGATAATCTGGAGAACAACGCTCTTCTCAAACTCCTTCACCACGTTCTTAGCCTCGCTCTCGTATGCCTCCTTGAGGTTGCAAGGAATATTGTACATGCGCTTGCCGTCTGTGATAGGCACCATGATGCGTTCGTACATAGCACCCTGGTTTTCGTATACCTGCTTGATGATAGGCATAGCTGTAGTCTGGATGCGGTCTGTCTTACGCTTGAATGTAGCCATTGCTTCCTGGAAAGCACGCTCTGCCAAATCCTCACGTCTGCCGTTCTCATACTCATCCTCGTTGAATGGAATCTCCATAGCGAGAACTTTCAGGAATTCTTCCTTGGCACCGAAGAAGTCGTTGTTGTTGACGATGTTCAATACGCGGTCCCAGATGATGTTGGCAATATCCATACCGATACGCTCACCCATGAGGGCGTGGCGACGCTTCTCGTAGATAACGGTACGCTGACGGTTCATCACGTCATCATACTCCAAGAGGTGTTTACGGATACCGAAGTTGTTTTCCTCAACCTTGCGCTGAGCACGCTCGATGCTCTTGCTGATCATTGGGCTCTCGATACGCTCGCCATCCTCGAAACCGAGACGGTCCATTACCTTGGCGATACGCTCAGAAGCGAAGAGACGCATCAGCTTATCCTCCAATGATACATAGAATACAGAAGAACCTGGGTCACCCTGACGACCGGCACGACCACGGAGCTGACGGTCTACACGACGGCTCTCATGACGCTCTGTACCGATGATGGCAAGACCACCTGCAGCCTTTACCTCAGGAGTCAGCTTGATATCGGTACCACGACCTGCCATGTTGGTAGCGATGGTTACGGCACCCTTACCATTTACTGAGCGACCTGCCTCGGCTACGATCTGAGCCTCCTGCTGGTGCAACTTAGCGTTCAATACATTATGAGGAATGTTGCGCATCTTCAACATCTTGCTCAACAACTCAGAAATCTCGACAGATGTAGTACCTACCAAGACAGGGCGGCCAGCATTACGTGTTTCCTCGATTTCGTCGATAACTGCACGATACTTCTCGCGGGCTGTCTTGTATACACGGTCATCCAAGTCCTTACGCTGGATAGGGCGGTTGGTTGGAATCTCAACAACATCGAGTTTGTAGATATCCCAGAACTCACCTGACTCTGTACTTGCAGTACCGGTCATACCGGCGAGCTTGTGGTACATACGGAAGTAGTTCTGAAGTGTGATGGTAGCGAAGGTCTGTGTAGCAGCCTCTACCTTTACATGCTCCTTAGCCTCAATAGCCTGGTGCAAACCATCGCTCCAGCGACGGCCTTCCATGATACGTCCTGTCTGCTCATCCACAATCTTCACCTGTCCGTCCATCACGACATACTCGTCGTTGTTATTAAACATGGTGTATGCTTTCAAGAGCTGCTGCAAGGTGTGTACTCGCTCGCTCTGTACACCATAGTGAGCCAACATCTCGTCTTTCTTGTCAAGACGCTCCTGGTCTGAAAGGTCTGTACGAGCCTCGAGTTCGCTCATCTCAGTTGTGATATCAGGCAATACGAAGAGTTCCTTGTCGTTTACCTGCTTAGCCAACCAGTCTGTACCCTTATCGGTAAGGTCGGCAGAATTCAGTTTCTCGTCTACTACGAAGTACAATGGCTCTGTAGCCTTAGGCATCTCACGGTTGTTGTTTGCCATGTAGTACTCCTCAGTCTTCAGTAGACCAGCCTTGATACCTTCCTCAGAAAGATACTTGATCAATGGCTTGTTCTTAGGCAATGCCTTGTAAGAACGGAAGAGTGCGAGGAAACCTTCGTCAAGAAGTTCCTGATTCTTAGCCTTTGTACCTTCGTTAATCTTCTGCTTAGCCTCGGCGAGCAATTCTGTAGCCTGCTTGCGCTGTACCTCGTAAAGTTTCTCAACCAATGGCTGATACTGCTCGAACATCTGGTCATCGCCCTTTGGAATAGGACCGGAGATAATCAATGGGGTACGGGCATCATCAATCAACACAGAGTCGACCTCATCGACGATGGCGTAGTTGTGCTGGCGCTGTACCAGGTCGGCTGGGTTGGTAGCCATGTTATCACGAAGATAATCGAAACCGAACTCGTTGTTGGTACCGAAGGTGATATCTGCCAGGTATGCCTTGCGACGCTCGTCGGAATTTGGACGGTGCTTGTCGATACAATCTACAGAGAGACCGTGGAACATATAGAGAGGTCCCATCCACTCAGAGTCACGCTTAGCCAAGTAGTCGTTCACGGTAACGACGTGAACACCATTGCCTGTGAGGGCGTTCAGGAAGATAGGAGTTGTACCTACAAGGGTCTTACCCTCACCGGTAGCCATCTCGGCAATCTTACCCTGATGGAGAACAACACCACCGAAGAGCTGTACATCGTAGTGGATCATTTCCCACTTCATATCATTACCACCTGCAGTCCAGTGGTTGTGATAGATAGCCTTGTCGCCATCGATGGTTACGAAGTCGTTAGCTGGATTAGAAGCCAGCTCGCGGTCGAAGTCGGTAGCAGTAACTATTGTTTCCTCGTTCTCAGCGAAACGGCGAGCAGTATCCTTAACGATAGCGAAAACCTGAGGCAAAACCTCGTTGAGGGCTACCTCATACTTGTCGAGTGCTTCCTGCTCTAACTTGTCGATCTGGTTGAAGATACCTTCACGCTCATCGATAGGAGTGTCTTCGATTTTAGCCTTGAGTTCAGCAATCTTTGCCTTTTCCTCGTTGGCATACTCTTTTACGTACTTCTGGATTTCCTTTGTTTTTGCACGAAGTTCGTCATTGCTTAAGGCCTGCATCTTAGGATACTCTGCCTTGATCTTTTCTACGATTGGCTGAATCAACTTCATATCTCGTGTTGACTTGTTGCCAAACAATGACTGGAGAATTTTGTTAAAGTTCATTGTATATTTATTTTTTATTATTATTCGATGATGTTTTGGAGTAAAATCTCCTGTTGTTTATTACTAGCTTGCAAATTTACTAAAAATATCCGTAAATCTGCAAGGAATTGACAATTATTACCTGTTTTTATGGCAAATCTTCTGAGTTTTGCTTACGGAAAGCACAAAATCAGCAGTCTGGACCTCGAATAACGATACTCCCATACGGAACTTTGTGTCTGTGCTCCGTAGGGGATTCATAATAAATATGTGAATGAATGTCTGTCAGAATGTCAGAAGAATTGGAGGCTAGTATTGCCGACAAGGTAGGATGATGCGTTGCGATGCTTTCATCTTCTGAAGCCGCTTTGATGGCTTTGAGCACGCAGAGAATGTCCTCCTCCAATGCCTTCGCCTCCGGTTGCTGGATGAATTCATCGTAGGATATATCCGTAAGCGCAAACTTCAGCGCCTGCTGATAAGTCTGCGCCTCCATGCCGGTTGCCGCCAGGACAACCAAAAGGGCTGTGATATATCTGTTTACCATCATTGTTGTTTATCTTCTTCTGTTCGGAAACGATGTTGTGCCAATCGTTTCCTTACGTATATTTTAATGTCTATTTATTCTTTCTGAATTTCTTTACGATATGCTTCTGCAAACCATAATTGTTTGGACTTAAATCCATCATGGTCGACTTGACGCAGTATCTCGCTAGCAAAGAAAGTGCCAAAATACTCATACCCTCAGCATAGTTCTGCCATATCTGCATGAACAGGGCAATGAGCAGAAACCATCCCAGGAGTTCGAAATACCAATACTGACGACCTGCTTTCATCCTCTTGACAGTCTTCCAGGCAAAGATGAGGTTGAGCGGATTCAGTATCAGAATCTGGAAATTTATCTGTACAGTAGGATGCTGCGAGAAGATCATGGCAAAGAGAATCAGTCCCGGTAATCCTGTCAGAACAAGCAGGATGGCATCAAACCACCAGTAGTTTTTCTTTTTTATACATTCTCTTACCGTTGTTCCTATGATGATGATTGCCAGGGCTATGGCTATCATTTGTGGTGTAACAGGAGCATCGTCTGTTATTTGTGCCTGGGCTGGGATAATATCGGATGTTTCATCTACCAGAGTGATATAGCCGCTGGCACTTGTTGCAATGGTTTTGCCGTCTGCAGTCTGAGATGCATCAATAAAGTCGGTTCTTCCTTCTGTGGCAAAGTCTTTGCTCAGATTGTCTGGCAAGAATTCCCATTCTCTTTGTGTGATAGGGCGGTCTGCCTGACAACCCAAAAGAAGGTCATTGCCGAATCTTGCCCAGCGGTGCTGTCCGTTGAGTTTGTGAATCTCTTCCCTGTAGGTAGAAGTGGTAGGAATATCTTTAAAGTTGGTACTCTGGTTCCCAATGTTGGAGAGAATCATCTCGCGTGCCCGGGTCGTACAATTGTCATAGAAGAAATTGTAGCGGTATACGCGGTTCTCCGGCCGTGCATTCTTGTCGATGCTTCTCAGAATTCCCAGTTTCTCTGTACGGGAGAGACGGAGGCGCTGCTGTCTTACCCATCTGCCTTCATGTGCATATTCGGCAATGAAGTCGCTCATCGGGTAGATGCCAATCTGATAATCGGTGAGTCCGAAAACAAAACGGAGTACAAAGCAACTTTGGTTAAAACTGAACATACCCCAGTTGACGGCAACATCCGTTCCCATAGCTTTGTTCTGGATGCGTAGAGCGGTATGTCCATAATACGACCACACCTCCTGACCTGGTCCGCAAGTCAGGAGAGAAATGTCAACAGAATCGAGCCACGCAGTAGCTTCTTCATTGACACGACTGTTCTGCACAGAAATATCAGAGTCCTTGTCTCTTGAAAAATCCTGCGCAGCCACTTCAGTAGTTAAATTGATTAAAATTACTGCTAAAATGGCACTAAAAATATGCTTAAAACGTTTCACGATGCAAAAATACCTTATTATTTTCAATTATCCTTCTTTTTTCTAGATTTTTTTTAATACTTTTGCACTCTGAATATAATTTTGAATGATTATTAAAGAATGAGAAAGCTTTTTTTAGCAACCCTGTTGTTGGGGTCAGCCCTTATGGTTAATGCCCAAAGTGGTACTAATTCGCCATACAGCCAGTATGGTCTTGGCATCTTGTCGGACCAGACTTCTGGTTTTAATCGCGGTATGAATGGAGTCGGTCTTGGCTTTCATGAGCATAATCAGGTAAACTATCTCAACCCTGCATCTTATGCTTCGATTGATTCGATGACTTTCATCCTTGATGCCGGTATCTCTGGTCAGGTGACAAATTTTGAAGAGAATGGTGTGAAGAAGAATGCCAACAACTCAAATTTTGAGTATGTTGTTGCAGGCTTCCGCTTGCTGCCACATGTAGGTATGAGCTTCGGTATCATTCCTTTTACCAATGTTGGCTATAATTATTCTGCATCAGAATGGGTGAATGCTGACAAGGAAGCTTACTATACTAATACTTATTCCGGCGATGGTGGTTTGCATCAGGCATACATCGGTGCGGGTTGGGAACCTGTCAAGGGCTTGTCCGTAGGTGCCAACTTCTCATATCTCTGGGGTAGTATAGACAGAAGTGTAGCAAACAGCTACAGCAATTCTTATTACAAAACCCTCACCCGCTACTATTCTATGCAGGTGAACAGCTATAAGGTTGATTTCGGTGTACAGTATACCCATCAGTTCTCAAAGAAAGATTGGGCTACCGTAGGTGTCACCTTCTCACCAGGACATGGTCTGGGAGCTTCTGCTGATATGAAAATCATTTCTAATGATACCCAGAACGGTGTTACCGATACAACCGCTTACTCTATCGGCAAGGCTTACAAGTTGCCTACCATGATTGGTGCGGGTGTGATGTGGAATCATAACAACCATTGGAAGGTTGGCTTTGATTACAGTCTGCAGAAGTGGGGTAGCTTGGGTTATCCTAGTTTTGATGGTACCAATTACACTTTGCAGGATGGTATCTACAAAGATAGAAGCAAGTTTAATCTCGGTGCCCAGTATTGCTATGGAGAGCGTAGCCGTGCTTTCTTCAAGCGTGTTCAGTATCGTGTAGGTGCCAGCTACGCCACACCTTATTATAAGATGAATGGTGTTGATGGTCCGAAGGAAATCTCTGTAAGTGCCGGTTTCGGTATTCCTATCATGAACTCTTACAACAACCGCTCTATGCTGAATATCAGCGGTCAGTGGGTGAAGAGTTCGGCTAAGGATTTGATTAAGGAAAATTCTTTCCGTATCAATATCGGATTCACATTCAACGAGGATTGGTTTAAGAAGTGGAAGATGGATTAATCTTCTACTTATATATAATAATGTATAGAATCTCTATATAATAATGTATAGAATAAAATGCTCTTATGTTGTCGGTATTTTGATGTTCCTGATTTTGGCAGGTTGCCAGAACCAGGTAGAACATACTGCGCCCGCCATCCGTCCGCAAGATTCGGTGGCGATGATGACGTCGTATGGTGTAAATACATTGGTTAGCGACTCGGGAGTAATCAAATATCGCATCGTTACAGAGCGGTGGGAGGTGAATACCAGCAAGAATCCGTCCTTGTGGATCTTTGATAAGGGACTTTTGCTGGAGCAGTTTGATGAGAAATTCCATATTAATAGCTATATCCAGTGTGATACAGCTTATTATTATGATCAACAGAAGATATGGAAACTCTATGGTAGGGTGAGCATCCTGACCAAGGATGGCTTGCGCTTCAACAGTGAGCAGCTTACCTGGGACCAGAACAAGCACGAATTGTCAAGTAACGTGTTCAGCAAACTTGTTACTCCGGAAAGAACGCTTCAGGGTTCTCATTTCTGGAGTGATGAAAAGATGACGCGCTATTTCGTGAGCAATTCGAAGGGTAGCTTTGAAAAGGGAGACCTGACAGGAGGCGGTGGTGGTGCCGATACGTTGAGCAGCCAGCCTGATTCTGTCAAGAATAACTTCCGTCAGCCTGCTACACCTGTCAGAGCCACTACGATTCCTATCATGCACTAATTAAAAAGAAAAAGATATAATGAATGAACAGGTGGATATGAGTTTAGTCGTAGGCATTCTCATTACGATGGTCTTCTCTGCATTCTTCAGCGGAATGGAGATTGCCTTCGTCTCTTCCAATCGTATGTTGGCGGAGATGGATAAGGAGAAGAATGGCCTTACGCAGCGACTGTTATCTTTGTTTTATAATCATCCGAATGGCTTTGTCAGTACCATGCTCGTGGGCAACAATATAGCCCTCGTGGTTTATGGTATCCTGATAGCCCGTCTTTTCGACAATACGATTTTCGCAGGCTTTGATGCAGCATTTACGGTGCCTGCAGATACCATCCTGTCTACGCTGATAGTACTTTTTACAGGGGAGTTTCTGCCAAAGACGCTTTTCAAGTCTAACCCGAACCGCTTGCTTTCTATCTTCAGTCCGGTAGCTTATCTGTGCTATGTTGTATTGTGGCCTATCAGTAAATTCAGTACTTTCTTGAGTAAGTGTCTATTGCGTCTGGTGGGTATGAAGATGGATGCAGAGGGGACAGATGAAGGCTTTTCTAAGGTAGATCTTGATTATCTTGTGCAGTCAAGTATCGATAATGCTACCAATGAAGATGAAATTAATGACGAGGTGAAGATTTTTCAGAATGCCCTTGATTTCTCCGATACTAAAGTACGCGACTGTATGGTGCCCCGTACGGAGATTCAGGCAGTTGAAATGGATACTTCTCTCGAAGAACTGCAGCAGAAATTCATCGAGAGCGGTAATTCGAAAATCATTGTATATGAAGAGGATATAGACCATATTGCGGGATATATTCACAGTTCCGAACTCTTCCACCATCCTTCACGTTGGCAGGATCATATCCGTACACTTCCATTTGTGCCGGAAACGATGCAGGCGCAGAAACTGATGCAGACTTTTTTGCAGCAGAAGAAGTCTTTAGGTATCGTTGTAGATGAGTTTGGCGGTACCAGCGGTTTGGTGAGTCTGGAAGATATTGTGGAGGAAATCTTCGGTGATATAGAAGATGAGCACGATTCAGCCAAATATGTAGCTAAGAAAACCGATGATGGTGACTATCTCCTTTCTGCACGACTGGAGATTGACAAGGTGAACGATATGTTTGGTCTTGAACTGCCGGAAAGTGATGAATATATGACTGTAGGCGGTTTGATATTGCATGAATATCAGAGTTTTCCTAAACTCAACGAGGTGATTAAGTTTGATAACTTTGAGTTCAAGATAATCAAGTCAACATCGCGTAAAATAGAGCTTGTTAAACTCCACATCATCAAATAGCTGAGCGGGAAAAGGGAATTTTTTGCTTTTTTTGAGGTAATAGTCAAAAAAGATAGCAAAAAATTCCCTTTTCTCGTATTATTTTTGTATTTTTGCAGTCAATTGGCTACTAGCATTAAAAGTGGTTCAATCTAAACTTAGGAAAAAATAAAAATAATAATAATAATTAAAACGTAATGGCAGCATTAGGAACAATTAGAAAAAGAGGCGTGATACTGGTTTGTATCATCAGTTTCGGCCTTTTCGCCTTTATTGCCGAGGAAGCTTTCCGCTCTTGCGATTCTGCAAAGAATAATGAGCGCCAGCAGATTGGTGAGGTTTTGGGCGAAAAAATCAGCGTGCAGGATTTCCAGAAGCTCGTTGATGAGTATTCAGAAGTTATTAAAATGCAACAGGGTCAGGAAAATCTTCCTGAAGAGCAGATGAATCAGGTGAAGGATATGGTATGGAATACATACATCCAGAACCAGATTATCGCAAAGGAGGCTAGCAAGTTGGGTCTTACAGTAACCGACGCTGAACTTCAGGACATCTTGAAGACAGGTACTAACCCTATGCTTCAGCAGACTCCTTTCGTTAATCAGCAGACTGGTCGTTTCGACGCATCTTCTCTCCAGAAGTTCTTGGCAGACTACAAGGCACAGAAAGCTAACCCATCTGCTAACGCACAGATGATGGATCAGTATACCAAGATTTACAACTACTGGTCATTCATAGAGAAGACTCTTCGTCAGCAGACTTTGGCTCAGAAGTATCAGGCTCTTCTCGCCGGTTGCTTCCTGTCAAATCCTGTAGAGGCTAAGATGGCTTTCAAGGAGGAGAATGAAGAGAGCCAGATTCAGTTGGCTGCTTTCCCATACTCTGATATCCAGGATGATAAGGTGAAGATTTCTGAAAGCGATCTGAAGGCTAAGTATGATGAGATTAAGGCACGCTTCAAGCAGCCTGTTGAGAGCCGTGACATCAAGTTTGTTGATATCGAGGTTCAGGCTTCAAATGCAGACCGTGCTGCTCTTAACAAGGAATTTGCAGGTTATCACTCACAGTTGGCTGCTGCAGCAGATCCTACAGAGGTTGTACGTAAGTCAGCTTCTACTGTAGCTTATCTTGGTATTCCTGTTTCAAAGGATGCTTTCCCACGTGATATCGCTGCTCAGCTCGATTCTATGGCTGTAGGTTCTACCTCTACTGTAAAGGCTAATGCAGGTGACAATACATTGAACATCGTTAAGTTGGTAGCTAAGCAGGAATTGCCAGATTCTGTACAGTATCGTGTTATCCAGGTTGCTGCAAACTCAGTAGCTGAGGCTAAGACTAAGGCAGATTCTATTCAAGGCGCTATTGCCGGTGGTGCTGATTTCGAGGCTATTGCTAAGAAGTATGGTCAGACTGGTGACAAGGCTTGGATGACTACTAAGCAGTATGAGTATGCTCAGTCTATGGATAAGGACAATAAGACATTCATCAATACATTGAACACAGCAGCTGTCAATTCTTTGAACCAGCTTCAGCTGGGTCAGGGTTATGTAGTTCTTCAGGTTCTTGACCGCAAGGCAATGGTCAGCAAGTATACTGCTGCCGTTATCAAGAAGCCTATCGACTTCTCTCAGGGTACTTACCGTACAGCTTACAACAAGTTCTCTAGCTTCGTAAGTGCAAATCCTAAGTCAGAGGATCTCTTGAAGAATGCAGCTAAGGAAGGTTACAAGGTTCAGGACTTGAAGGATATTACAACTTCTGTTCATTATGTAGCAAACATCCATTCTACACGCGAGGCTTTGAAGTGGATCTTCGATAGCAAGGAAGGTGAGATTTCACCTCTCTATGAGTGTGGTGACAACAACCACCTGTTGGTTGTAGTTCTTGATAAGATTCATCGCATCGGTTATCGTGATTTGAGCGATGCTGTTGTCAAGGAGACTGTTAAGGCTGAGGTTATCAAAGACAAGAAGGCTGAGATGATTGAGGCTAAGGTGAATGGTGTTAAGAACATTGCTGCAGCTAAGGCTAAGGGCGGTAAGGTTTCTTCTGTTAACCAGATTACTTTTGCTGCTCCTGTATTTGTTGCAGCTACAGGTGCTAGCGAGCCAGCTCTCTCTGGTGCTGTTTCAGGTACTAAGAAGGGTGCTTTCTCTGCTCACGCTGTGAAGGGTAACGCTGGTGTTTATCTCTTCCAGGTTGTAAACAAGACTAACCGTCCTGTTAAGTTCGATGACAAGACATACGAGCAGAAGTGCCGTCAGAAGGCTATGCAGTATGCAGGTAACTTCATGAACGAACTTTATCTGAACGCTCATGTAGTTGATAACCGCTACTTGTTCTTCTAATTCAGACTAGTAAATTCATTCCAATAAATAAAAAAGGTGTATTGCCAATGATCAATACACCTTTTTTATTTATTGGGATATCTTTTATTGTATCTATTATGATATCTTTTGGAGAAATATCTTCTTTATCTGTTATCTGCGGCTCCACCAATGTTTCTTTTTAGGAGCTTCTTGCTGTTCCCCGAACTTCTGTTTCAGTACTCGACGATAGCTTGTATGGTTGGTGATAATCTGATAAATCTCACCCCAGTCAGGCAAACCGCCGATACCTCGGTCGTCGATGAACCAATCGGCTTTAAGCTTGCGTGAGAAGTGATTGTTGTTCTCCAGGCTTTCCTCAGGGTAATCCTTGTTTACAGCCCAGAATTCAACTCCTCTTTCTCTACACCATTCTACTGCCTCATCAAGGAGCTTGCCTTCGCGTACGCTCCAGAGAATCAGCTTGTGGTGGTCTTTTATCAACATCTTTAATGTTTCTGTTGCGAATGGTAGCTCTGTACCAATCTTAGGGTACTCGTGTGTTACGATAGTACCATCGAAATCTACTGCAATTGTTGCCATAGTTATGAAGGGTTTTAATCTAAAAGAGTCTTCCTATATAGATAGAAAGACTCTCTTTTTTGGTTGTATATATGTTCTTGATTACTTCTTGATACTGTTGTCGTTGGCGTTGCCATAGTGGCTGTTGCTGTAGTTACCATAGCTGCCGTACTGACCATAAGTTCCATATTTGCCATATTTGCCATATTTGCCGTATGAGCCATAAGAACCATAGTTGCCATATTTGCCATACTTGCCATACTTACCTACACCATAGTAGAAACTGTGCTTCTTCTTAGAGAGGTCTACGCCATTGAGTACTAAGCACATGTTAGGCAATTTCTTCTCTTCGTTCAGACCATTGATTATGCCGAAGCTTGCCTTTGGAGTATAGTCTGCGCGGCAGACGTATACACAGAGATTAGCCAGACGTCCAAGCTGCAAACTGTCGTTTACAAGACCTACAGGAGCCGTATCGAGGATAACATAGTCGTAATGTTCCTTCAACTGACTGATAATGTCGTCAAGGCTTGCTCTGGTTACTAACTCTCCTGGGTTAGGAGGAACAGGACCAGCCATAAGGAGGTCGAGGTTACTGTTGACACCCGAAGAGAGAATCTGTTTCTGAATGTCATCCCATGTATTATGGTCGTGTACAATCAGATTGGTGATACCATTATGGTGGTTGTCAATCTGGAAGAGCTCTGCCAGACGAGGCTTACGGATGTCGAGACCGACCATTACAACCTTCTTACCCAGCAAGGCGAGCGAGATACCGATATTTGATGCCACGAATGTTTTACCTTCACCTGATGTAGAAGAGGTAAACATCATAACCTTCTCACCTTCTTTCAGCATAAACTGAATGTTGGTACGCAGGCCACGGAAGATTTCCTCCATCAGGTTGTTTACATTCTGGTGAACCACAATATCTGCCTTGCATTCCTTCTTGGCAGCATCGCTCGCCACAGGAATGTCGGCAATGACAGGAATCTGAGTCAGCTTCATGACGTCTTCATGTCCCTCAATCTTATACTTGAAGAATTCAATCAGGAAGAGGATGGCCGCTGGGATTGCAAGGCCTAATACCAATGCGATGAGCATGATGATAGAACTCTTAGGACTCACCTTGCCTACCAATGAAGGTGCATCGATTACCTTACCCTTATCTGCTGTTGCAGCAAGCGAAATAGAGTTTTCCTCTCGTTTCTGGAGCAGCATCAGGTAAAGTCCTGATTTAACTTCCTGCTGGCGGCCAATCTGTGTCAGAACTCTTTCCTGTTCTGGAGAGTTGCCAATCTGGTTGGCATACATAGCTGCCTGATGAGCGATGCTGTTGCGCTGGATTTCCATACCCAACTTAGCCTGGCGCATAGCACGCTTGATAGATTTTGTGAGGTCTTCCAACTGTGCTGTCAATGGGGTTACGGTTGGAGAGCTCTCGCTGGCAGAATGCAACATCTGATTACGGTTCAATGCAATCTTGTTGTATTCATTAATCAACTCTGTAGAACTTTCGTCTGTCAAACCTACGTTTGATGGGATAGGCTGGTACTTGTTGCCCGGCTCGTTCATATATTTGCCGAGCTCGTTCAGCAGTTCAACCTGTGTGTTTGCCTCCTGGAGTTTCTGGGCGTATGTATCAGAATTTGCTATAGCTGCTGTAGCGTTGAGCTTCATCTCTACTACATTGTTACGCTTCTTGTAGCTTTCAAGTTGACCTTCAGTACTACCCAACTCGCTGTTGATTTTTTCCAGACGCTGGTTGATGAACTGCTCTGTGCGATAAGAAATTTCGTTCTTATCCTCATTTGCCTGGCGGTTATATACTTTTATCAATGTATTCAGGTAGTCGATACTGCGCTGAGGATCTTCGTCTTTCAATACAAGTTCGGCTATAGTTGTCGTCTTGGAAGTCTGGCTGACTGCCAATGCTTTAGCATAGCCTGAAGCCGCCATCTCTGGAGAAACAATGATAGCCTTCAGACTTTCTCCGTCCTTTAACTTAAAATTGCCATTCTTTGTGAAACTGAGCGTTCCGACGCGGGTGTTGATGCTTGCTGGTAAACTTGCTAAAGTTTTTTCGATTTTTACAGGCTCCTTCTGAAATGAGAATGCATCAACAGGAATATAGTATGAACCTGTAACCAAATACTGGTTGCCGTCTTTCTCAATTTTGAGTTTGATAGGAGCATTCAGTTTCTTGAGATGAGCCAGGTCTAGATCTACGTTGACTTCCTGCTCTTTGTAAACCAGCTGATCCTTGAATGTGCCTTTGTGATAATAGTTCACATAGCACTTCATGTCTATTACAGCCTGAGTGGCCAAGTCTTGTGCAGAAAGGATTTCAATCTCATTGTCTATACCATTTGAGTTTGAAATAAAACCGAGGTTCGCGGCATTTTGAATCATGCTGTTACCCATACCTCTGCTCTTGTTCTGGTCGTCATCCTTAATCAACAACTTTGCTGTAGCCTGATATTGAGGTCTTGTATAGCGCAAGTAGAGATACCCCATTCCCAAACATACAATGAGTGAGAGAACGAACCATTTCCAGTTAAGGATAAGTGTAGAGTAAATCAATTGGAAGTCGATAGCTGACTTCTCTTCTTGCTCTTGTCCACTTCCCAATTCTAAGTTCTTTGTTTCTTCCATTATTTAATGTTCTATTGTGTTTGCACCTTTATTATAATACTCTTTTAAATGATAGAGTTTTCGTTATTTGCTTTCAGCAAGTTCTTTCAGATACTGTCCGTATCCGTTCTTGAGCATCGGTTGAGCCAGTTTCAACAATTGCTCTTTATTGATCCATCCTTGTTTGAATGCAATTTCTTCCAGACAAGCCACTTTTAAACCTTGTCTCTTTTCTATGACTTCAATAAAGGTACTTGCTTCAGAAAGACTGTCGTGTGTACCTGTGTCAAGCCATGCAAAACCTCGCTGCAAAGTTCTTACCTTGAGCGTTTTCTCTGCCAGATAGTGCTGGTTTACGGTAGTAATTTCCAACTCTCCTCTTGCACTAGGCTTAATGTTCTTAGCTACATTCACCACGCTGTTAGGATAGAAATAGAGACCTACAACCGCATAATTGCTCTTTGGGGCTGCTGGTTTCTCTTCAATGCTTAAGCAGTTGCCGTTTTCATCAAATTCTGCCACACCATATCTTTCTGGGTCGTTGACATAATAGCCAAATACACTTGCCAATCCTTCTTCAGCAGCGTTTACGCTATCCTTGAGCAGTCCAGAAAAACCGGCTCCATAGAAAATGTTATCACCCAGAACCAGGCAGACAGAATCGTTGCCGATAAATTTCTCTCCAATGATAAATGCCTGTGCCAAACCATCTGGCGAAGGCTGTTCTGCATATTCGAAGTGTACACCCAATTCACTGCCATCGCCCAACAACCGCTTGAAGCCTGGTAGGTCGAAAGGGGTAGAAATAATCAAAATCTCCTTGATTCCTGCCAACATCAGCACGGAAACAGGATAATATATCATTGGTTTATCAAAGATAGGTATCAATTGTTTGCTGATACCTTTGGTAATAGGGTAAAGTCTTGTACCCGAACCACCTGCTAATACGATTCCTTTCATAATTCTTCTCTATTTCTAAACCGTTTGAGTTGAAAAGTATTGTCTTAAAAACGCGGCAAAGTTACTAAAAAAAGTTGAATGTGGGAAATCAAAAGACATAAAATTGCATTTTTTATTTAAAAAAACACCTTTTTAGAGAAAAAACATCGCTTTGATTTGGGTATTTACTGATTTTATTGTATTTTTGCAGAACAATTTAAATAGATATAGAAAATAAAATAATAAAGGAATGGGAATTTTTGCTAAACTATTCGGTCGTAAAGACGACGATAAAAAGGTAGGTGGAATGGAAGATTACATGACCTTGGTCCGTGTATACTTTCAGGCAGCACTTGCTTCTCAGTTAGGTATCACCAATTTGGCCATGTTGCCAGACTTGCGTGTCTTCAAGACAAGTCTGCATGTTCCGACGGTCAACAATCGTCTGGGCATTGGCGAAAAGGCACAGGTGAAGAAAATGATGAAGAATATCTATGATACGGATGATGTCTTCTTCAAGGAAATAGATTCCAGTATCCGTAAGAACTGTCACAAACTGCAGGATGTAAACGTATATCTTATCCAGTTCCAAAACTTCACGCAGGATCTGATGATGCTGATGGGCAATCTGATGAAGTTTAAACTCCGTTTGCCTAGCTTCATGAAGAATTCGCTATATAAGATGACTGCTAAAACAGTAGAAGATATCTTTACCAAGAACGATTTCTCTGATGCCAGTGTGCTGAAAACCGTGCTTCAGTTACGCCAGTTCAACAAGCGTTTGGCATTCAGCCAGCAATGGGTAACCGACTTTACCTTCCAGGTATTGATGCTTGCCAAAAAAGAGCCACGTCCATCAGATGAAGACGTAGAAAAGGCGAAGCAGAAGATGGGAAAGTAACAAATGTTGCGCCCAAAATAAAAAAAAATAGCAGAATATTTGTTTTATTCAAATAATTCTCTTAAATTTGTAGCCAAAAAATAATAGTCATGAGTGCAAATGAGAAAACAATCAATACGTTTGCCACAAGAGTAAGGCAGATGATTCTCAAGTTTGACGAGGTCAAGCAGGAGAATGCAGAACTCTATGCGATGGTGGATGAGCGCGATGTCAAGATCAAGGCATTGGAGGAAAAGTTGGCTCAAGCGCAGAATGATTACGACAGCTTGAAGATGGCGAAGATGATGACGATTTCTGATGCAGATATTGAAACTACGCAGAAACGTATCACCAAACTTATTAGAGATGTCAATAAGTGTATTACGCTATTGGGTGAAAAATAAAAATCGGAACGATGGCAGAACAAGAACAAGATAAATTACTCATAAGATTACACGTCTATGATACCGATCTCTCGGTAAGAATACCTAGAGAGGACGAGGAGTATTATCGTAAATCAGCCAAACTGATAGATGATATTGTAAACTCATATACCAAGATTTTCAAAGGCAGAAAGAGCGATAAGGAAATCCTATATATGGCGCTCATTGATGTGGCATTGAGATATGAGAAGGAATCGGATCGGAATGATACGAAACCTTATGACGATATTCTTGAGAAGCTTACCTCCGAGATTGAAGACGCTTTGAAATAAGAATATTAATAAACATATATATAATAATGATAGTAACTATTATAGCAGCCTTGGTGGCCCTTGTTATAGGTGGTGCTGCAGGGTATTTCATTTTCCGTTATGTCATTAAGGGAAAATATAATGAAATGATAGATGCTGCCAACAAAGAGGCAGAAGTAGTAAAAGAGAAGAAACTTTTGGAAGTGAAGGAGAAATTCCTCAACAAGAAGGCGGAACTCGAAAAAGAAGTGCAGCAGCGTAATTCTCGCATCCAGCAGAATGAGAATAAGCTGAAACAGCGCGAGATTTCTCTCAATCAGCGTCAGGAAGACCTCGGTCGACGCAAGATGGAGATTGATCAGTATCAGCAGCGTGTTGACAACGAGAAGAAACTCTTGTCTGTCAAGCAGCAGGAACTTGATAAGATGCAGAAACAGGAGCAGGCTAAACTGGAAGAACTTTCTGGTCTGAGTGCTGAAGAGGCTAAGCAGAGATTGATTGAAAGTCTGAAAGATCAGGCTAAACTCGATGCTGCAAGCTATGTGAATGAGATTATGGATGATGCCAAACTCAATGCTAACCAGCAGGCTAAGAAGATTGTGATTCAGACAATCCAGCGTGTTGCTACTGAAACAGCTATTGAGAACTCTGTCAGCGTTTTCCATATCGATAATGATGAGGTGAAGGGACGTATTATCGGTCGTGAAGGCCGTAACATCCGTGCCTTGGAAGCTGCAACTGGTGTAGAAATCGTAGTGGATGATACTCCAGAGGCAATCGTTATCTCAGCCTTCGACCCTGTTCGTCGTGAGGTTTGCCGTCTGGCTCTCCACCAGTTGGTAGCTGACGGACGTATCCACCCAGCCCGTATTGAGGAGGTGGTAGCCAAGGTGAAGAAGCAGTTGGATAATGAAATCATCGAGACTGGTAAGCGTACAGCTATCGACCTCGGCATCCATGGTCTGCACCCAGAGTTGATTCGTATCATCGGTAAGATGAAGTATCGTTCTTCTTATGGTCAGAACCTCTTGCAGCATGCTCGTGAAACTGCTAATCTCTGTGCTGTCATGGCATCAGAATTGGGCTTGAATCCTAAGAAGGCTAAGCGTGCTGGTCTCTTGCACGATATAGGTAAGGTGCCTGATGAGGAGAGTGAATTGCCACACGCATTGTATGGCGCCAAGATTGCTGAGAAGTATAAGGAGAAACCAGATATCTGCAATGCTATCGGTGCTCACCACGATGAAATTGAGATGAACACTTTGTTGGCTCCAATCGTACAGGTTTGTGATGCTATCTCTGGTGCTCGTCCTGGTGCCCGTCGTGAGATTGTAGAGGCTTACATCAAGCGTTTGAATGATCTCGAAGCTATCGCCATGAGTTATCCTGGTGTAACCAAGACTTACGCTATCCAGGCAGGTCGTGAACTCCGTGTCATCGTGGGTGCGGATAAGATGAACGATGAAGAGAGCATCAAGCTTTCTGATGAAATCGCAACCAAGATTCAGAATGAGATGACTTATCCTGGTCAGGTTAAGATTACTGTAATTCGTGAAACCCGAAGCGTAGCTTACGCTAAGTAAGATAGAATTATATTTGAAGTTTAAATTGTTGTTTCTCTTCTGTAAGGTAGAGAGATGTATCTTGATAAAGCCGTACTCTGGAAAAAGAGTGCGGCTTTTCTTTTCCCTTTTCAGAATATGATGAAAGCAGAACAGAAAGTATTAAAGCGATTCAATAAAGGATGTGTCGATTACCGGCTTTTGGAAGATGGTGACCATATTCTTATAGCCTTGAGTGGTGGAAAGGATTCCCTGGAACTGGTCCGTTTGCTGGCTCAGCGTGCCCGTATCTATAAGCCGCATATCGAGGTAGAGGCGGCGCATATCATTATGGATAACATCCCTTACGAGACCGACCGTTCTTATTTGCAGGCATTTTGTGCAGAGAATGGCATCAAACTCCATATCCTGCATAGTTCGTTCGATGAATCCACCGATCCCCGCAAGACCCGTTGCTTCCTCTGTGCCTGGAACCGACGTAAGACGCTCTTCGAGTTTGCTGTAAGCCACGGGTTTAATAAGATAGCACTGGGACATCACATGGATGATATCCTCGTTACCCTGCTGATGAACATCACCTTCGAGGGTTCTCATTCCACCATGCAGCCCAGTCTTCCTCTGAAACATTATCCGCTTACCATTATCCGCCCCCTTTGTCTGGTGCATGAGGCGGATATCCGTCAGGTGGCAGAAGAGTTGCATTTCACTAAACAGAAGGCACTATGTCCTTACGAAGAGACTACCCGCCGTTCGGATATGCAAGCCGTCTTCCGGCAGTTGGAGCTGTTGAATCCTGAAGCGCGCTATAGTCTTTGGCGCTCCGTCTTTATGGAATAAAATATAGTAGAAAAAGCAATAATAACGAAAGTAGTTTCATGTGCTCATGAAACTACTTTCGTTAGCCAATGAAATAGGCTTCATTTGCCATCGAAGCCTATTGTATTTGTTCCTGGGGTAGATCTAGTAAATGGCAGTTACTAATTTTGGGGAGCTGCCCAGAAACGTGAAGTATCTGTTGGCAGTACTGAATGGTCGGGAAGTTCAAAATCTTTGAATCCAGAAGGAACAAGCACGATATGACGATTATTGTTTCGATAAGCACGATTCCCAGGATGCTCCAGCCAACCAACTTGTTTTTTTTCTTTTTTTATTCTATTAGTTATTTCATTTTTTCTATCTGTTCCTGGGTTAGACCGGAATACTTCTTGATTAGATTGATGTCAACACCATCGGCAAGCATGTTCTTAGCAATTTCCAAGGCTTTCTCATTCTTACTTCTTATTTCATGTCATCCGAGTTGAGTATGGTGATGGTCTTGCCATCAATCCTGATGGCACCCTTCTCCTCGAATTCGGACAGGCAGCGGAGGAGCGAGAACTTCTGGATACCGAAGATATCCGCCATTTCCTGGCGGCTGACATCCAGTCGGATGGTTCTGTTCTGCTGTTCGGTAGCCATCTTGATGAGGTATTGCGCCACCTTCTCCTTGACGGAGAAAAGGGAGAGCATGCGCATTTTCTGCGAAAGGAAGATATCTATCCTTGACAGGTGCTGGATGAAGTTCCAGCGTATGCGCTCGTCGGTATCTATCAGCAGTTTCAGTTCCGAAGGCCTCATGCGCAGGAGGGTAGTCTTCTTGCTTGTCTCCACGCTTACGGGCATCTCGTTATTATGTGCGAAGATATAGGCAGGGGCTATCAGCATCGATTCTCCCAGTCGCTCTATTTGGGCCTGCTTGCCCGACAATCCCGACATGCGGGCTATCATCTCCCCCTCGACGATGATGTCGGCATGTCTGCACGGCATTCCTGCCAGCACATAGGTTTCCCTGGCAGCAAGCTCCACCATCCGGTAGCTTACCATCGATAGCGCCTCTCTGATTTCCTCAGGAGTAAATCCCTCAAATACCGTGCATTTCTGTAAGGTAACGAATATTGATTCTTTCATACATTTAAGTTTTATATTCAATAACGCATTTTCCCCCGATTTATTGTTCGCTCAAAAAATAAGGCACTTTGCAACACTATCGAGAGTGTTATTGCAAAGTGCCTTTTAAACATGAAAACTTATCTTTTGATTTTTTCCCCGAGTTTTACAGATTCTCCCTTAACTCAGTAGCTGTTGTTCTTATCCTATATATTTTTTGATGTCCTCTTCTACCGTTCCGTTTCCGGCAATGCCAAAGGTATCTACCAGAACCTTCAGTACGGCTGGTGAACAGAAGGCTGGGAGCGTAGGACCCAGATGGATGTTCTTTACGCCCAGATGCAGCAGGGCAAGAAGTACGATGACAGCCTTCTGCTCGTACCAGGCAATATTGAAGAAGATAGGAAGTTCGTTGATGTCGCTGGCTCCAAAGATCTCCTTCAGCTTCAATGCCACAACCGCCCAGGAATAGGAGTCGTTGCACTGACCGGCATCCAGCACACGAGGAATGCCGTTGATATCGCCCAGATTGAGCTTGTTGTACTTGAACTTGGCACAGCCGCTGGTGAGTATCACTACATCCTGAGGCAGCGCCTTGGCAAACTCCTCGTAGTAGTTGCGGCTCTTCATTCTGCCATCGCAGCCACTCATCACCACAAACTTGCGGATGGCTCCGCTCTTCACTGCCTCTACTATCTTGTCTGCCAGGGCAAAGACCTGGGCATGCGCAAAACCGCCAATGATCTCGCCTGTCTCTATCTCCCTAGGTGGCTGGCAGGTCTTGGCAAGCGCAATCACCTCGGAGAAGTCTTTGTGGCCGTCGGCACCCGCCTGGATATGCTTCCAGCCAGGGAAACCTGTAGAGTTGGTGGTGAAGACGCGGTTCCTGTAGCCTGCCGATGGCGATGGCGGTACGATGCAGTTGGTGGTGAAGACTACAGGACCGTTGAAGCTCTCGAATTCCTCCTTCTGTTTCCACCACGCATTGCCGTAGTTGCCCACCAGATGCTTGTACTTCTTGAGCTGCGGATAGTAGTGGGCAGGAAGCATCTCGCCATGGGTATAGACATCGATGCCCGTACCTTCGGTCTGGATGAGGAGATCTTCGATATCCTTCAGGTCGTGACCGGAGATTAGGATGCCCGGATTGCTGCCTGTGCCGATGTTCACTCTGGTGAGTTCCGGATTACCGTATGCCTGGGTGTTGGCCTTGTCGAGGAGTGCCATCACATCCACGCCGTACTTTCCTGTTTCGAGCACCATGCCCAGCAGCGTGTTCATATCAGCATCAGGGTTGCTGATGGTGGCGAGAGCACGGCAGATGAAGCTGATAATCTCGCTGTTCTCTTCTCCCAGATGGGCTGCATGCTCGTAGTATGCTGCCATACCCTTCAGACCAAGCATGGTGAGTTCCTTGAGCGAGCGGATATCTGCATTCTCGTGGCGGAGCACGGATTCACGGGTGCCCTCTGCCTCATAGTCTGTCTTCTCGCCACCCCAGGTTACCTCCTGATAGGCAGGGAGGTGGATATTCATGCTTGCTGCCTTTTGCAGCAGCTGTTTCTTCAGTACGATGCCCTTATCTACCTTTTGCAGGATATCCTGGTCGTTGAAGTTGGCGTTGGTAATGGTGGTGAAGAGTGCATCCGTGAGGAAACGGGTTACCTCTGGTGTCGGCTCTTTGCCTATGCTATGCTGTATGGTTCCTATGCCACGAACCACGCTGAGCAGCAGATCCTGCCACTTGGAAGTTGTAGCCTCCTTACCGCAAACACCCTTGATGGTACAGCCTGTACCCTTAGCTGTTTCCTGACACTGGAAACAGAACATCTTGTTTTCTGCCATATTGCTATAAATTAATGAGTTATTTTAATGTTTTCTTCCAGGCGGCAATCTGCCATTCCTGGTTTCCGGCTGCAAAATTACGGCTTAAAAAACGATCCTACGGTAACAATTGTGACCGTAGAATATTAAAAAAACATAAAAAGAGTGTGGGGGAACGGATTTTTTCTATCTGTCCCTGGGTTAGTCCGGAATACTTCTTGATTAGATTGATGTCAACACCATCATATATTTATCCTTAAGGGAAAATAAAATTAGCCTTAAGGAAAAATAAATTTTGCCTTAAGACTAAATATATTCTGTCTTCTGATGGGCTATGCATAAGAGTGCATGCCCGTGAGGAAATAGTTCACTCCGAAATATGTCATGGCAATGCTCATGAATGCCAGGGTGATGTAGATGTGATATACCAGCGGCTTGCGGAAGACCGGCAGACTCTGCGTATGTACCACCACAGCATAAATCATAAAGGTGATGAGCGCCCACGTCTCCTTGCTATCCCAACTCCAGTAATTACCCCAGCTCACGTTAGCCCAGATGGCTCCGATGAAGATGCCGAATCCCATCGTGGTGAGGGTAGGGTAGAGGAAGAGACGGCTTAAATCCCGCAGTTCGTCGCCATGAGAGCGCATGCAGATGCCCATGATGCCGCAGATGAAAGTCAAGGATAGCAGTGCATAGCTCATCATGATGATGCTGACATGGATGCTGAGTAACGGACTGTTCAATACCGGCATCATCTGTCCGATAGCTGGATCCATCTGGTTGATATGGCTTACCAGAAGGAAGAATCCTGAAATCAGGAAGCCGAATACCATGACGATGCGGATGCGCAACTGCATCAAAATGCTGATAAGCATCACGAACCAGGCTACAGTCAGCATACTTTCATATCCATTAGACATAGGTATGTTGCCGCTGATAATCCATCTCAATGCCAATCCGAAGGTTAAGGCAAGGAAGGATACGCCAAGCAGGATAGGCAAAGCGATGTTCAATACCTTGATTTCTTTCTTCTTCGTCATGCGATAGATGGTGTAGAAGAGGGCAAAGAAACCCAATGTGAGGTTTGCCATGAAGAGAATGGTTGCAAAAGGGAAGGCATTATTGATGCGTTCTGCCTTATACTGTGTAGCTGTTGGCAGCGAATTACCGCTACTAACCTCCTGATATTTCTTCATCTTGACGAAGAACTCGTTTACACGGCTCGTATTGCCTGCCTTTACATCACCATTCAGCAGAGAGAATACATTCCTGATATAGAGCGCATGCTGGTGCTCCACGGCCTGTGGCAACTTATCTACAGGTGAAAACCACGTGGTAGTGCCTGCCTTGATGAATGAATGATCCTTGGTAGCCTTCACATTCTTGGTGAAGGTGTAAGGAAGAACTTTCAATGAGATACCTTCTCGCAACTCCATGATGATTTGTATCTTGCCATCGATATCGGCGGCTTGCTGATGGAACTTGTCCTGCTGACCATTGTAGTATTCCTGAACATACTGTCCGATGGTATAGCCACCCATCTCACGATTGAAGAAAGTATTGAGCGAAGCATAGTCAGGCAGATTCATCGCTGTTTTCATTTCTCCGCTCTTGATCTTGATGAAAGGCTCGTTTGCCCAAGTATTTCCATAGAATACCCAACCAGAGAGCACCTGTTCTGCAGTCAATCCCTGATAGCTTCTGGCTCCATATATCTTCTTGCAGAAATCGAGGGCAAAGGTCTGTACCGGACAAATGCGGTCGTTGTAGAGAATATGAAGCTCGCCAAACTTCTCTGCAGTTTCCTTAGGCAATACAGCATTTTGGAGATTGCCTGTTGCAGATTCTGCATGCAGTGTCTGTATATTGCCCATGCTGAGGATGAGTGCTGTCATCAAGGCTCCCTTCTTGAGCAAAGGACTCTTCAGTAGTTTGCGATAACCGCCCTTAGGGTCGAAGAGCATCCATACGAGGGAGATGAATAGCAGCGCATAGCCAGTATAGGTGACTGGTATGCCGTATGGATCGGCATTGATAGCGAGCACGCTTCCCTTGCCGTCTTCATCGTAAGACGACTGATAGAGGCGGTAAGACCGGTGAGAATAGATGTTGTTCATTGAAACTTCGCCTTCGCTCTTATCATCTCCGTCTATTACGGTGAATTTTGAAGAATAGTCAGCCACGGCGTTGGTTCCATCGTGCATCTTCGCTTCAAACTTCTGCAGGCAGAGCGAGAAAGGGAGTTTCTCTTCCTTCATACCCTGCTCTTCATCCTGAGCCATATAAGTATCTGTAGGCTGACCGATGCGTAGATGAATCATGCCCCGTTTAGCCGATATATGTGTGAGCAATGCCCCGGCAAGGATGATGATGAAGGAGAGATGGAGTGCCAGCGTAGAAGCGCACTTCACTTTTCTTTTGATGATGTAGAAAGCACCGAGGGCAGCAAGTACTGCCCAGATTAGAATGAACCACCATGCCCCATAGTAGTGGGCATGGGCATAATCCGTGCCCTGGCTTTTTTCCACGATGGTGGCGGCAGCCATGCATACGAGCACAAGGATGTAAAGAATGAATATAATCTTTTTAACCATACTTAGTTGGAATCTTGATAGAATTTCCGCTGCAAAATTACGATATTATTCGGAGACAAGCAAGATTTTATACGTATATTTAGAGGTTCTGATAAAAAAAGCTGCCAAATGCTTTTGATAGCCTGGCAGCTTTTCTTATTTTTGTTTCTTCTTGTAAAGGCTTAGATAGCATTGATGAATGCCACTACAGCATCTCGCTCTTCCTTGGTTGCATTATAGAAGTTGAGTGCTGAGTTGTAAGCATCACTGCGTTTGTCATAGCAGTGCCACATGATAGACTCTACTACGTTGCGGGCACGGCAGTCGTGCAAACGGTCGCTGCGACCAGTCAACATGCTTGACAAACCACGTCCCCAGAGTGGAGTAGTGCGGCACCATCCTGTGCGGATGTCGTTAGCCATGAACAGACGGTGCTGTACCAAATCGGTGTATGGATAAATAGTCTGGTTTGGATACTTTGGCAACATGGTGTTAGGATCCTGACCAATGCTCTTAGCGTAAGCCTTGATAGCATTATCTACCCAATAGTTGTCAGAACCAGTCTTCCATGATGGCTTGTGGCAAGTAGCGCAACCCCACTGTGTGAAGAGCTTCTTACCTTCTTGAACCTGTGCGTTGTCGAGGTTACGGGCAGCAGGAACAGCCAGACCACGATGCCATACCATGAAGTCATAGTAATCCTTGTCGCTCATCTCTTCCTCGCCATTGTAAGGAGCACCATTCAATAGGTATTTCTCGAAAGTAGCTGACTTGGCTGCACTGTTACAGCTCAGAATCTCGTTTACTCTCTTCTTGATACCTTCGTCAGTTCCATCTGCATAGTATGGGTGGAGTACAGAAGATTCGTCAGCACCATGCTTCTTGATATAACTGATTACTTCTGGGTCTTCGCTCTGATACTTTGCCCAAGCTGGAGTGGTATAGAGGTAATGACGGTCGGAACGTGTTACGTTGGTGATGTTCCAGATGGCATTGGCACCTGCACCATCCTGCAGGGAAGCACGGGTCATGGCATAGGTAAACTTCTTCACCTTCTTGGTTCCATCTGCCAACGTGTACCAAGCACCTGAAGCCCAATCGTTAGCAGTCTTGTCCCACATGCCTGGATTCAATTCTACGTATTTCGCCTCATTCTGATAAACCTTCTTCATTTCATCCTGGTCAATGGCATCAAGCAAGCCTGTACCATAGATACCGATGGTTGATTCCAGACGAACTTCATAGTTGTCTGGCTTAGGATTGGTGTTGAATGCAGACTGAGGGATAGTAACCTCTGGATACTGCAAAGCGAAAGTTTCGCCATCCTTAGGGAACTTCATAGCCAAACCACTAGGCATGGTTGTAACCTCATTCCACTGGATGTTAATCTGCTTCTCGTCGATAGGAGCAGAGAATGGAGTCATAGCCTTGGTCTGTGGCATACCTGTAACCTCAGAGATGTAAGAGTTAGCTTTGTATTCCTTTCCGTCAGCGGTTGTACCTGCTGTAGGGTGATAAATAACAAGTAGGTAGCCGTTACCAAACTGGTCTGCCTGATACTGGTTCTGGAACTTTCCATGACCATAGTTTGGATGACAGTGAATACAGCTGCTGCGAACCCAAGCTGGGCCAAGACCCTTACGTGGAGCCTCTGTGATGGTGTAAAGGTGCTCGAAGAAATCCTCACCTTTGTTGAAACTGTTTGACAATCCCTGGTTGGTGGTAGCTGGTGTTTCTGCCGAATAACTCATACCTTCGTCAGTTCCAAGTTCGCCACCTGGATACCATTCTGATGCCTCAAAAACATCGTTTGCCTTACCAAACTGAGACTCGCCATTTAACTTGTCATTGTTTACAACACTGTTATCGTCAGAGCAGGATGCCAATGGCAATACGAGCAAGCCGAGCAATAACATTTTGCTAATTCTTTGATAAATCATAATGTTATTCTGTTTTATAATGTTTTATATTCTCGTTTTACGCAGAATAGCATCTCACCAAAAAGCGTATGGTGAGATGCTTCCTGTATGTTTGTTTACCCAAGATTACTCTGGGTTAACTTCATCAAATTTCTTACCCCAAATGGTACTTACATACTTAACGAATGGGGAAGGCATACCACCAATCTTGCTGATAGCATTAGCGATAGCTGTCTCTACACGCTGACCTTCTGCAGATGCATTATCCTTGAAGAACTGATGGAAGCTATACTTAGCATTAGAGCTTGTACCATTAGTGCCACCATACCACAAGTTCTCGATAGAACGGATGTTGTTCTGGAAGTCGGTGATAGAGTTGTAGCTATATGGAGACTCTACGTAGCTGATATCACCTGTCTGGAATGGGTTGGCAATCTTGGCTGTACCTACCTCGTTAGAGATACCCCAGCAAGAACCTTCCTCCATAGAGAGAAGCTGCTGAACGGCTGCCTTCAAAGAAGCGAACTTACTAACAGATTTGTTACCTGCATTCTTCATGTTGGCAGCGTATGACTGACCCTTGTCTGTCAAGTACTTAAGACCAGCATCCTTAACTGCTGCGAGGCGAGATTCGTTAGGATTCTCAGACCATGCTACCTCCAGCTCATATACGTGGTTTACCAAGTCCTCGATAACAGCCTCGGCATACTTCAATTCCTCAGAACCCTTTACGTCTGTGAAGCCTTTGTAGGTATCGTTTCCCTTGAACTCTGCAACCTTACGTGGCTGTCCATCACGGAAGAGGATAAACTCAAGTGCATGGAAACCAAGGATAGAAGCATCCTCAAGCGCATCATCACTAAACTCACCTGTAGCAAAGTAGCTGTGGAGAAGTGTACGGTTCAATGGCCATGAGTCGATGTGTGGGTCAATATCGAAGTCTGATGCTGCACCACCGAGGAAAGCCTCGCTCTTCTCCCACAAGGCACGTGCTTCCTTGAAAGCTGTGCAGGCATTGTTGATGTTCTCCTGAGTCAGGTTGTTGGTATCTACACTCTTAGGAAGAGCTTTGTGCAACTTCTCTACAGCGTCAGCCAGTGACTTGTATGTTGGCTGGATGGTATTGTCTACAGCGTTAGCACATACATTCTTCAGGTATGTTTCCTGATCTGCGCTCAAATTTGCGTTGTCTACTTTGCTGTAGGCTGCACGGAGAGCATTGCAAAGTTCTTCGCAGGCATCCATGGCATCCTGACCATACTCCTTGTTTGTAAAGTCATTGTTGTTCTCTACAGGATCATCATCACTGCTGCATGAAGTGAAACCTAATGGCAACATGAAGGCTGCCATGAGCATTACTGCACTTTTAAAAACCTTTTTCATTTTTTATATAAATATTTTGTTACTGATATGTTTGTTTCAATCACTTTATATTAAGTTCTTCTGTGAGAATCTTTAGAGAAACCATCCTTCATAAGCCACACCGATGTTGATGGCTGGCTCATTGTTGTACTGGCTCTTCAGGAAGCGATGCGAATATTCTGCCTTCACTACAATCTGTTTTACTGGATAGTAGTTGATACCTACTGCCATGCGCTGTACGTTGGTGTAATCGTATGAAGTATTCTTGGTCTTGGAAGCGTATGGATTATAGTGCTCATAACGGCCAAAGAGATACATCTTCTGGTTGGACTGACGGAGTTTCTCAATTTGTGAGAAAACATTGTAGCCAGCCTCGATTCCGTATGCAAAGGCATTCTTGCTGACAAATGCTGAGTGATGGAATGGAGAGAGACCATTTAGACGATTAGTAAAGTACTTCAACTGTTTTGCATCACTCAGGTAACCATAGTCTGCCTGACCGCGTACAATCCAGTTATAATTATTGTATGTGAAGTCGATGGCTCCGATAGCTACCACACCTTTGTACTTAGATTCTGCTCCATCCTTGTTGTTTGGATAAGAGTTGCCGATGGCATGACCATAGTATCCGCTCAGACCGATGCGTAAGCCCTTAATGCAGTAGTTGTCGATACGGAGGGCTGTACCATATTTTGTTGCAATTTCACCTTCGGTAGGAGTGCCTGGTCCCTTATTGATCCAACCTGTGTTGGTAAAGTTGTCTGAGTTCAAGCCTGCCAGGAATTGCAATTCATATCTCCAACCTTTGGTACGTCCCCAAAAACTGACACCTGTCTGATGCCAGGTGCTTGGAAGAACCGTATTCTCACCTTCAGGACGATAAACAGTGAAGAAATTCAATGGCTCATGGTAAGCGTTGTTCAAACCTACAGGCACTACAATGTGACCAGCCTTGATGTTAGCCCAACGACCGAAAGACTTCTGAATCCAGAACTGTTCGAGTTCGACTTCACCGCCTTTTTCAACTTCCTGTTCCCATTCGCCACCTTCTTCGTCTTCTTTCTCATAGGCCATTCCTACGCCACCATGCTCAAACTCAATCTCGGTACCCATAGTCCAACCCTTTCCGAAGTCGTAACCCAGGTAAATTACTGCATGAGGAATATCGAAACGACCATGGCTAGGGTCTTTCTTGTGCTCGTCAGCCAAACTGTAACGGCTTACGTGGTCGCTATAGAAGTTGCGGCTCATGGCAACCTCGCCATAACCACCCACGCTGAGGCGCTTGCCGTTTACATGCTGCATCACACTATCGGCAGCCACAGTTTGTGCACTTGCCGTTGCCAAACCGGCAACGAGGGCAGCTGACATCAATCCAATTCTTAAACTGTTCATCTTTATTATTTTGAATTTATTGTTATCATTATCCTTGATAAAAAAGAAAAGAGCGCGGATGTCTGCTTGCTTTCTCGACACTTTAGAGGCCTAGTATCTCCTTAAAGCCATGAGGCTTAATAAGGAATTACGCAGCTCTGCCGCTCGGGAGTGGCAATCATCACCGCGCTCTTTCTCGATTTCGGGTGCAAAGGTACGGAGTTTTAAAATATCTTGCAATACCTAAAAATCGGTAAACTACGGCATCCCCATTTCTAGGTATTGCGAGTTTCGAAACTTTTTTGTATATTTGCAACCGAAATAGAAACATTATGAATGTTCTTGATACAAGGATGTTTTCATTTAAGGAGAAAGAAAGATGAAAAATCAGAAGATGTATGAAGCTGATGACAAGATGATCAGCATCATTAGAGACAATTATAACATTTTACAGAGCCTCGGCAGCTTCGGCATCAACCTGGGCTTTGGCGACAAGACTGTGCGTGAGGTTTGCGACGAGCAGAAGGTGGATACTTATACTTTCCTGTCCGTGGTAAACTTGACGATTAATGGTTACAAGGAGTATGACAATGCCGACCGTTTGTCGCTGCCGACCCTTTTGCATTATCTCAAGGCATCCCATGTCTATTATATTGATTTCCAGTTGCCTTTCATCCGTAAGGAACTCGTTGAAGCGCTGGATGAAAAGGATAATCTGGCACGTCTTATCCTCAAACTTTATGATGATTATGCCCATAGTATAACCAATCATATGCGGTATGAAGAAAAGATGGTATTCCCTTATGTTCAGGCACTTATAGATGGTAATGCCAATGCAAACTTTGATATAGAAACCTTCTCGAAGCACCATGCTCAGGTAGATATGAAGTTAAAGGAACTCAAGAGTATCATTATCAAGTATTTGCCTTCTGATGGCTTGCATAATAATCAGCTCAGCGCCACTCTTTATGATATATATAATAATGAGGAATGGCTGAAACATCATTCTGAGGTTGAGGAAGAAATCTTTATTCCTGCAGTAAGAAATGCAGAGCGTAAACTGAAGCAGAACGATGTGAGTGCCAAGATTTCGAGCATGATTAATCAGACTCCGATGAGTGACGAACAGTTGAGCGACCGTGAGAAAGATGTGATTGTTGCTTTGGTTCAGGGAATGACCAATAAGGAGATTGCTGACCACCTGTTTATCTCTATCAATACGGTCATTACGCATCGCAGAAACATCGCCCGAAAGCTTCAGATTCACTCTCCTGCAGGTCTTACAATTTATGCCATCGTGAACAATTTGGTTGATATTTCTTCTGTAAAGCTGTAGTTTATCTGTGGAATATCAGTTTAAATAATGTTATTTTTTCTAAAATGATAGCGCCTTCCTCTCACATGAGGGGAAGGCGCTATCATTATATTTGGGTATGTGATGATTCTGCATCACTATTTATGGTGAAGGCTAGATCATATTGATGTCAACAAAACCATGCATCACAGCATAAATGGTGAGTGAAGACACACTTTTTAATCCCAGTTTTTCCTGTATTTTCTTGCGATGGGTAATCACTGTAGTCAGTCCGATACAGAGTTGGTCGGCTATCTCTTTGTTGATTTTCCCTTGTGCTACCAGAGATAATACCTCTATTTCTCTATCCGACAGAACTTTTTCCTGAGTGACAGGGGGCATGGCAGGGATATGTTCGCCATGAGGATGACCGGAATGCTGCAGGTTGAGAAGCTCTTTTATCAGGTATCCTTCTGGTACATTGACGCAGAGACAATGAAATTCTGCAAGTTGCGAATTGGGATCGTTGCTGGGTGTCAGAACGATCACGTGGCGGTTCCTGTTGCCCTGTGTGAAGAAGTAACGGTGTTCCAATACAATGTGCATAGATACAAAGCTATGAACAAAGTGGTCTGGATTGTTTGCCTCGTACTGACGGAACGAACCGAAGGTCGAGATTTTCATCATGGGCATCACCGACTCAAGCAGTTGTCTGAGTCCCATTGCGGCGAGTGTATTGCTCTCTACTATTGCCATTTCCGGCATCTGTTTGCCAGCCATGGCTTTCATTATTTCTTCATTCATCTCTGTTTATTTTACTTCTACTAGTGAAAGTTGGGTTATACTTATATCTTGTTTTTACAAGAATGGAGTGAGTACCTTTGCCGCAAACCATCCTTTGAATCTTTGCCAGCCCGTACGCCACTCTCTCCAGTTCTTCTCATTGAGTAAGAAACTGTCTTTCTTTTCCCCATCAAAGAGCTGTACCAGTTGTTGTGTAGTACAAGAATCCACAATCACTGCATTCTCTTCATAGTCCCAGCGCAGGCTTCTGGCATTGAGATTGGCACTGCCCACGGTACAGAACTTGCCGTCTACCATGATAATCTTGGTATGGTGGAAGCCCGGCGTATACATCCAAACATTGCATCCTGCCTTCATCAGTTTGTGCGCATTATAGAAACCACAGTCAGGAGTCAGAGGAATGTCGCTCTTGGTAGAGAGCATGATTTCTACCTTTACTCCTCTTTTCACTGCATTCTTCAATGCCTTTTTAAGTTTATGACTCAAGGTAAAGTAGGGGCTGATAATCTTGATGCTGTCCTGTGCATCATTAATGGCATTCACATAGAAATATCGGATGATATCCTTTGTTATATGAGGCTCACGATTGATGATGCCGACCATCTTTCTGTAGGCAGTTGCTGTTGTGTCTGGCTTGAGATTCTCTACCAGGTAGTCTTCTTTTTCCTTGCGGTAGTACTCTTCGCCAGCAACATGCTGTCCGCTCACCTTGTTCCACATCTTGAGGAATATCTTCTGCAGGGTATTTACCTCACTGCCATCGATGCGACAGTGCATATCGTGCCATTCTCCTACAACCTTCGTACCTTTTATATAGTAATCGGCTACGTTCATACCGCCCGTATAGGCTATCTGCCCGTCGATGACAACGATTTTACGGTGATCACGGTTGAAGATTGCATGTACCCATGGAAACTTCAGAGGCTTATATTCATAAATCTCTATGCCGTTGGCACGGATTTTCTTGAGATGTCTCTTTCGCAGAGGCTTGTTGTTGGAAGAGTTTCCGAAACCATCATATAAGGCTCTCACCTTTACACCCTCCTTTGCCTTCTGTGCAAGAATATCAAAGAGGAGGGAGGCGATGCTGTCGTTACGAAAGTTGAAGTATTCCAGATGTACACTATGTTTAGCCTGTCGGATTGCCTGGAACATATCATCAAACTTTTCCTGACCATTCATCAGAAGGGTCACGGAATTATCGTGAGAAAAGCTGACACCTTTCCCACGAAGCTGATTAACAATCAGTGAATCGCTGGTCTGTGCGCTGCACAGCGAACAAGACAGCCATAATGTCGCTATTAATAAAAAATATCTCATCTTATCTATAACCGTGTTATCTATAAATCCGTGTAATCTGTGTTATCCGTGCTTAAAAAATTATACCATGCAGGCATAGTGGTCTACGATACCTTTCAGATGATTATCCTTGTCTACAACCAGTACCGTATGCACCTTATACTTGTGCATGATGCGCTGAATCTCCGAAATCTTCGTTTTCGGAGTCACCATTTTTGGAGTGGTGGTCATGATGTCGCTTACAGTCTTGTTGAAGAATTCTGCCTGCCATTTCTCCATGGCACGTCGGATATCACCATCGGTAATAAGTCCGATAACGTGGTTGTCTTCATCCAATGAGATACCCAATCCCAGTTTGCCCTTGCTTACGTGGATGATAGCCTCGCCCAGGTGCATTTCCTTAGGAATGATAGGCATATCATCGCTGCGCATCACATCTTCTGCTGTGGTCAGCAGTCGTTTGCCTAATTCTCCACCAGGATGGAACTGTGCAAAGTCACGAGGCTTGAAGTGGCGTACCTGCATCAGGGCGATAGCCAGTGCATCACCCATGGCCAATGCTGCAGTAGTACTGCTGGTAGGGGCGAGGTTCAGCGGACAAGCCTCCTTCTTTACCTTTACGGTGATATGATGGTTGGAGTATTTTGCCAGCAGGGAATCTGGATTTCCGGTGATGGAAATGATAGGAATATTCATGTGGAGTACCATCGGGATGAAACGGAGCAGTTCATCGGTCTGACCGCTGTTACTCAGTGCCAGAACCACATCCTTGTCGGTCATCACACCTAAGTCGCCGTGATAGACATCCAGTGGATTGATGTAGAAGGCTGGTGTGCCTGTAGAGGCAAGTGTAGCGGCAATCTTGGCACCTACGTGTCCACTCTTGCCCACACCTGTAACGATAATCTTGCCTTGGCAATGATACATCATGTCTACAGCTTTCTCAAAGTTGTCGTCCAGATAAGGTATCTGGTCGAGGATGGCTTGCGCCTCGTCTTTAAGAGCCTGTTCGCCATAACCGCGAACAATCTTATCATCTATATTGTTATTTTTATCGGTCATATCTAAATCATTTGAATTGGCTTTCCCTTCGGACGCCGAACGTTGTTTCTTCGTTCTTCACTTACAAAAGTTCTGCGATAAGTGATTCCAACTTGTTTAATTCCAGCATATTGGCTGCATCGCTCTTGCCCTGGTCTGGGTCTGGATGTACTTCAAAGAAGTAGCCGGTAGCTCCGAAAGCTTTAGCCGCCTTTGCCATTGCTGGAACGAACTTACGGTCGCCTACCGTCTTGCCGTCACCTGCACTCGGGCGCTGAACGCTATGGGTACAGTCCATGATGACATTTGGCACAATCTCCTTCATGTCAGGGATGTTTCTGAAATCTACCACGAGATTGTTATAGCCGAAACAGTTGCCGCGTTCTGTGAGCCAAACTTCCTTGGCACCGCTCTCCAATGCTTTTTCTACAGGATATTTCATATCTCTACCGCTCAGGAACTGTGCCTTCTTGATGTTGACGGTTTTACCAGTCTTGGCTGCAGAAACCAGAAGGTCGGTCTGACGGCAGAGGAAGGCTGGAATCTGGAGAATATCACAAACTTCGCCTGCAGCTGAAGCCTGATAACTCTCATGAATATCTGTTGTAACCTGAAGGTTGTATTTCTCCCTGATATCTCCCAGCATCTGGAGTCCTTTCTCCAGTCCTGGACCACGGAAAGAGTGGATGCTGGTACGGTTGGCTTTATCGAATGAAGCCTTGAATATGATTTTAGTTCCTAACTTTTCGTTGATGCGGACGAGTTCCTGAGCTACTGTTTCCAATAGTTCCATTGATTCGATGACGCAAGGACCTGCTATGAATGTTGCCATATTTTTTTATAGTTTATAGTTAATTGTTTATAGTTAATAGGGGGCTAACCTGCTATTAACTGTAAACTATAACCTGTTAATTATTAACTTGTTTGATTGTAATCTCACGTTGTGGGAACGGAATCTCGATGTTGTGATCGTTGAGCGTATCGTAGATGCACTCCATAATGGTGGCATCGTCGATGGCTTGGGTAAGCACGTTCACCCATACCACAATTCTGAGGGTGATGCAGCTGTCATCGAAACTTTTCAATAATACCTTCACCCCTTTGTCCTGATAGATACAGTCCAGTTTCATGAGGGCATCAATCAGAATCTGTTTCACTTCCTTCACATTGCTGCCATAAGCAATACCTACCTCCAGAATATCCAGCTCATAACCATGATTCTTGGTCATGTTCTTGTAGTTTTTGGAGAAGAGCTGCGAGTTCTGGAAGGCTATGACCGAACCGTCGGTAGCCTCCAGCATCGTAGAGGTATAACTGATACTGCTCACCTTACCACGGGTGCCGTCACAGATGATATAATCACCCACCTTCACACGGCCCATCATCAGAGAGATGCCGTAGTAGATGTTTTCGAGAATATCCTTTGATGCAAAACCCAGACCGGTTGATAAGCCGGCAAAGATAGCAAGCAGCCATGATTTTCCTACCTGGAACACATTCAGGGCTATCATCAGCCAGATACCCCAGATAATCACCTGCATCACGTTCTTGAACATCACAATCTTTGAAGCAGCCGACGCCGGGTCTGCCTTCCCAAAGTGATGTCGCATGAAATCTACAGAAGTAATATTGAGGTAGTTGAACAGGAAGTATAGGCAAGCTACCTCTGAAATGCTGTAAAGCGATGCAGTGAAGTTGCTGGTCTTGATGTAATCCTTGTTGAATATCTCCCAAGTCGTATCACTCATGTTGAATACATCTGCTGCCCAGTAGATAGAGATGATGAACGAGAGTACACCTGAAATAGGGAGCAATACCTTGTAGATAAAGCGATACAGCCATTTATCGGTAATCGCCTTGTCTGCCAGTTTTTTACGCTTGGCATATACGCTGAGCCATCCCTCGCAGCAGGTAATGGTAAGCACGCAGGTAAGCTGCATGGTCCACCAGATGATAAGCTGGACGGCAAGCAGTGTGAAACCTGTCCAGGCAAAAATGGTGCTTACTCCGAATACGGCAAGCGATATGAATGCGTATGTCTTGTCGGTGCGCAATACCTGGTTGTGCTTTCTGCCAATCACATTCCACTGCCAGAGAGCGCAGAGCAGAAGGACTGGTGGAAAGATGAGGTTTACAAGGTCGTTTGGTATCAGGATGATACGGAACACGATTACGATGAAACCTACCAGCATCAATGGCGAATAGATACGGAAGGTATTCTTGATTTTATCGTTGTCTACGCGTAGCAAGATAGATACCAGGATGACGCCAACCAACCAGGAATATTCTACCAGCAGCTGGCTTGCCATAATCACGAAGTTCTGGGTAACCGTCATTCTTACGATACCGAGAATAACTGCGAAGGTTACTACTGTCATAGCCATGATAAGGCATGGACGTTTTGCCATAAAACTTTCCTTTCTGTTCTCGAACATACCATGCTTCATGAGTTGGGTAATTACGATGCGGATGGTAAAGAGATTGAGGAAGATAGAGATGAGACCCCAGAAGATGATGATACCGAAGAGGATGAAGATGATACGTACATCCCATTGTGACATCATGCCTGGTACGGGCTTGTATTTCTCGGTTACAGACGTCTTCGCCTCCTTATAGTTCATGCTGATATTGCGGAGTATACGCAGATAGTTGTCGCCTCCATTATTGAAGATGCTGTTCTGGATATCTTCGTATCTGCGGTTGGCATAGTCGTTGAGTGCCTGTAGCTTACGGTCGGTTCTGTCGTAAGCCTGTACATAGGCTTGCAGCTGTTTTTGTTTCTCTACCAGCTGGCGGCGGATATTGACTGCCAGAGTCAGGTCAACGTTTCGGTTCACCTGTGCTTCTTCGCTGAGAAACATGGTGTTCATGCCGTAGAGATAGTTGATGAGCGAATCGAAACGCGCCACCTCAACATTGTTCTTCTTGATCATCTGGCGGAAGGGAACAGCCTTCGACTTAAACTTCTTAAACTGCTCTGTAGCCTCATGACAGGCATACGTCATGTCGAAAATATACCCGTTGCGTTGTGAATAGAGCATGATGGAGTTCTGGTCAGCCTGTTTCACAATACTGATGAGTTCCTGAATCACCGCCAACTGTTGGGCCTTGGCAGCTTGGTTCTGTCTTTCCAAGTCTATATGATAGTTGGTCAATTCAGTGCGCAGCATATAGAGCGTTGTGTCCAGGTTAGCTTCCTTGAGCACAGCGTTGCTTGGCAGCACGAATGCCATCATCAGCAGTATTATGATGTATAGTCTCTTCTTCATATTTGGTAAATTTGACTGCAAAGTTATTAATAATTCATGAAAAAGCAAAGAGAAAATCGCCTTTTTTGATATATTAGCACCTTTACGTTCGATTTTTAGGGTTATCTTTTGTAATTTTCATATAAATTGATTATATTTGCAACGTCAAAGGATACGTTAATTAATCAGATAAGAATATGAAGATACTCATAGCAGATAGTGGCAGTACCAAGACCGATTGGGCTCTGGTTGATGAACAGGGTAACGTGATGGTTACTTGTAAGACGCAGGGCATCAGTCCGATTCATCAGAGTGATGCCGAGATATTGGATGTATTGTGTAAGGAACTTGTTCTGTCAGAGCAGCCTCAGGCGGTTTTCTTTTATGGCAGTGGAGTAACCGAGGCGATGAAGTCTCGCATGAAATCACTCTTGCAGCAGTCTTTCCCCGAAGCCAAGGTTGAGGCTGAAGGTGATATGCTGGGAGCAGCCCGTGCTCTGTTTGGCAAGAAACCGGGTATTGCCTGTATTTTGGGAACCGGTGCCAACAGTTGTCTTTACGATGGAGAGAAGATTGTGATGAACACTCCTCCGTTGGGATATATCCTGGGCGATGAGGGTAGTGGGGCAGTAATCGGCAAACTTTTCCTCAATGGTATCTTCAAGGGCACTTTGCCAGTATCACTAAAGAATAAATATCTTGCCTGGTCGGGTTTGGATTATCCTACTATTATTAATAAGGTGTACAGACAGCCGCTTGCCAATCGCTTCCTGGCTTCCATCTGTCCTTTTATCTCAGAACAGATAGCAGAAGGTGAGAAACATGAGAATGGAACCGACGAACTGAATGAAGCCATGTTACTCTATCGCATGATACTGGAGAGTTTCAATCAGTTCTACGCAAAGAATCTCATACCTTATATTAAATATGTCAAGGCGAGCACCGAGGATATAAGTCAGTTGGAGCCTGGCATGAAGGCATGGCATTCATCCTTGGAAGAAGAAATCCCGATGCTTGGTTTTGTAGGAAGCATTGCCCATTACTTTGAGTCTCCTTTGAGAAATGTGATGGAGGATGAGTTTCATCTCAAGATTTCCCAGATTTTGAAAGCTCCGATGCCGGGGTTGATAAAATATCATGTTAATTAAACTAGTTTGATATAAAGTAGGTGTGGGCGCATATCGGAGAATCTTTCTCTGATGTGCGTCCTTTTTTGTGCAAATATCGTACATCCTAACATAATATACCTATCCTTTTATCAAAAGTATACATTCAGACTACAGATTTTTCGCTATCTTTGCAACATGATAACTTCAAAACCATTAATACGTTAGATTGATATATGAAGAAGATAGTTATGATTTTATTGGCTGCCGCTCATTTCGCTTGGGCTGGCGCACAGGTTAAAACAGTGGATGGCCGTATCTCGAAAATGAAACTCACGGCTACCGAACTGGCTCACTATATGGCTCCAGGAGTCAACCTGGGTAATACGATGGAGGCGTGCGACTGGAACGATGTCTTTACCAATCAGGCTGGACTGAAGTCGGAAACTTCATGGCAGAATGATAAAACTTCAGAAAGTTATATCCGGAGCTTGAAGCAGCAGGGGTTCAACAGTCTTCGCATCCCTACATCCTGGGTGGCTGGACATCTTACGGATAAGGAGAATATGACCATAGATCCTGTCTGGATGAAACGAATCAAGGAAATAGTGAATTATGGTCTCAATGCAGGTCTCTGTGTCATCATCAACGAACACTGGGATGGCGGATGGATGGAGCATGATGCCTTTACCGGTGGGGCGAATGTGGCAGAGCATAAGGAGATGTTCCGGAAGTTGTGGACGAATATTGCAAAGGAATTCAAGGCGTATGACCAGCGGGTTCTCTTTGCTGCCCTCAACGAACCGGGAGTGGGAGGTGCCAGTCCGCAGGTTCAGGGTGAAATGCTGGCTCCCGAAAGCAAGGAGTTTGCCGACCGGCTCCTGGCATACGAACAGGTGTTTATCGATGCCGTCCGTGCTACCGGTGGTAATAATGCTAGCCGTGTGCTCATCGTACAGGCTCCAAAGACCGAGATTGATTTGGCTACCAAGGATTCTTACGACATCACCTGTCTGAAGGATAAGGTGAAGAACCGTCTGATGGCAGAGGTTCATTTCTACGATCCTTATAGATTCACCCTGATGAACAAAGATGCCGATTGGGGCAAGGTGGCTCTTTATTGGAAAGGACATGCGCCTGCCGATGACCAGGGACGAACCATAAACACCATCAGGTATAATAATAAGAATGTGGATGCCTACCAGTATATCACCAATCTGATGATGAAGATGAAACGTAAGTTTGTTGACCAGGGGTATCCGGTAGTCATCGGTGAATATGGTGCCAACCGTAAGGATGCCTCTCTCTTCGGTGGTAATCAGGAGAAGCACAATGAGAGTATAATGGCATGGTATGGTGCTGTGACTGCCGAAATAATGAAGGCAGGACTTATCCCATACGTCTGGGATATCAATGTACAGCCTCTTCCTCACATGACCATCTTCGATAGAAAGAAGCAGGTAGTTTCCGACTCCTATATATTTAAAGGTGTGATGCAGGGAGCAGCCGAAGGGATGGAAGATTACCTGAAAATCTATCCGAAACCTTAGAAAAAAGCAGAAAAAGCAATAATAAATAAGCATAGTTTAGATTTATATGTAGAAAGGGCAAAAAAGTATCATGCTTTTTTGCCCTTATTTAGTATCTTTGCAACCGAAAATGAATCTTTAAACTGTAAACTTAAATAATAAATGAAGAAGATATTTATTTTATTGATGATGGCTTTGGCTACATGCAATATCTCTGCAAAGTCAAACTTTGTGCAGGTGAAGGACGGACATTTTGTTCGCGATGGTAAACCTTATTATTATGTAGGTACCAATTTCTGGTATGGTGCAATCCTCGGTTCAAAAGGACAGGGCGGCAACCGTGAACGTCTCTGTAGGGAACTCGATAAGATGAAGGAGATGGGCATTGATAATCTCCGCATCCTGGTGGGCTCTGATGGAAAGCGAGGAGTGAAGACCAAGGTGGAACCGACGCTGCAGGAAGCTCCGGGCGTTTATAACGATACGATTCTTGCCGGTCTCGACTATCTGCTGATGGAGATGGGTAAGCGCAAGATGGTAGCCGTGCTCTACCTGAACAACTCCTGGGAATGGAGTGGCGGTTATGGCTATTATCTGGAGCAGGCTGGTTTTGGTAAGGCTCCGCTTCCTAGTATCGACGGCTATCCTGCCTTTATGAACTTCGTTGCCAAATATGCATCCTGCGAAAAGGCGCATCAGCTATTCTATGATTATGTGAAATTCATACTTACGAGAACCAACAGATATACAAAGAAGAAGTATAAGGATGACCCGGCTATCATGTCATGGCAGATAGGTAATGAGCCTCGTGCTTTCAGCAAAGAGCAGTTGCCTGCTTTCGAAAAGTGGCTGGGTGAAACAAGCAAGCTGATCCGTTCGCTCGACAAAAATCATCTGATTTCTATCGGTAGCGAAGGCAAATGGGGATGTGAAGGTGAACTGAACTGCTGGGAGCGAATCTGTGCCGACAAGAATGTGGATTATTGCAATATTCATCTTTGGCCATACAACTGGAGTTGGGCGAGAAAAGACCATTTGCAGGAAGATTTGGGAATCTCCTGCAAGAACACAAAGGAGTATATTGATGAACATCTTGAGGTATGCGGACGTATCAGAAAGCCATTGGTGATGGAGGAGTTCGGCTATCCTCGTGATGGTTTCTCTTTCTCAACTTCTTCTACAACAGAAGCACGTGATGGATATTATAAGTACGTGTTCAGTCTTGTTGGCGACAATGCTGCATCTGGCGGTTACTTTGCCGGTTGTAACTTTTGGGGATGGGGCGGCTTTGCCAATCCTAAGCATGAGCAGTGGCAGGTAGGTGATGACTACACCGGTGATCCTGCTCAGGAAGCGCAAGGTCTGGACTCCGTTTTCTCTACCGATAAATCTACATTGGATGTAGTAAAGACGCAGGTAGACAGAATGAAGAAGATTGGTAAGTAATGAGTTTGGTAAAATTGTTAATTGTTTTAGAAGGGTGTGTCATCAGTTCATGGTGCACCCTTTTTTGTTTGACTTTTTATAAAAATACTTTTTTCAGATACATCCTGCCCAGAATCAAGTAAGCCTCATTTGAAACGAGGGAACCATAGGAATATTGGCTATAAAAATAGTTTATTTTATACTTTGATAAAATAGTATCAGAATTAGATAACAAAGTATTATTTGTTTTGCTGTTTTTGTTGTACCTTTGCCATCGAAAAGAACCAATATTTTAATTTGATTCATAAAAACAATTTTTAAACCTATAAATTATAAAGAGCTTATGAAAAAGTTATTTACTTTAGTAGTTGCTGCTTTTGCAGCTTTATCTGTTAGTGCAAAGGAGGATATTGATATTTCCAGTATTGCAACCGACAATGTTGTGACTTTTACTGGTCAGTGGCAATGGAAGGGTATTAATTATGGTAGTACTGATGAAGCTACCGGAGAAACTACGTATGCTGATAAATCTGCATTCGATTATGTCGTATTTGAGTATACTACTGGTACATGTGCAGAAGTTAATTTGATAGCACAGTATGAAAAGGATGGTACGACAGGTCAGTATGGAGCAAATTATTACACAAGTACGGAAACTAGTACTGTTTTCCCGGCTGGTGGTATCTTGGCAGTTAAACTTGATGCAGCTCATTCTAAGACGATGAATGCTGTTGCTCTTCAGAATAGAAATACTGCTGGTGCTATTACCATTAAGGCTGCTTACTTTGCAAGCGAGGCAGAATATGAAGAAGCTAAGGCTGCTGCTGATAAGATTGAAAAGGCATTTGATGTTGATGCTACTGGTGGTACTCATGAGTTGAAAGCTAAAGATTGGGGATGGGATAGCAAATGGTTGGATAAGGATGTTTCTGCATTTAACACTTTAGTGTTTGAAGTTGCATCTGTTGAAGGTCATGGTAAGATTACTGTTGAGGGAAAACTTCCTGATGGTGCTGATGCAAAATTTGAGCAGGATTTGCCTGCTTCTACCGAAGCTAAGACTTATATGGTAGATATCTCAAAATGGGGTAAGCTTTCTCAGTATGCATATCAGAACCTTAATAAGCCTGATGGTGAACAGTATGGTGTAGATGATATTGAGGTTACAAAAATTGTAGTTACTAAGGTTTATCTGACAAATAAGACGGTTGAAGAATTGAATACAGGGACAAATATTTCTAGCGCAATAGTTGCTTCTAAGGTAAATGCTAACGCTCCGATTTATAACCTCGCAGGTCAGAAGGTGAACAAGTCTTACAAGGGAGTTGTTATCCAGAACGGTAAGAAATTTGTTCAGAAATAATAAGGACAACTTTTAAAATAAAGCAAAATAAGGAGGGGGGAGGAATTTCTCTACCCTCTTTTTATTGCTTTTTCTTTAGAAAACTGGAAAAATGCAAAATGCTATATAAAATCAGCAAAAAAGTATCATAATTTGTGATAATAAAGTAGTATCTTTGTACCCGAATAACAGAATTACTTCCCTTTATTTAATGGGTAAACAACTAATTTTAAAATAAATATAAACTTAATACATAGCAATTATTATGAGTCACAACAGATTAAATTCTAAGTGCAAATCTGTCATAGGCAGACCTCTTGCGCTCTCCTTGATGATGTTGTTGCCATTGACAGCTTCCGCCCAAAGTAAGGTGACTGGTACAGTTACTGATGCTAATGGTGAAACCGTAATTGGTGCGACCGTTAAAATCAAGGGTGTTAATGGTGCGGGTACTGTAACTGACTTGGATGGTAAATTCTCTATTAATGCCAAGCCAGGACAGACTCTTGAAATTTCTTATATTGGTTATTCCAATAAGACCGCTAAAGTACCAGCTAATGGTAAAATCAGTATTGTGATGACCGAAGACACTCACTCGCTCAACGAGGTAGTTGTTGTAGGTTATGGTACCATGAAACGTTCAGATTTGACAGGTTCTGTATCCAGCATTGATGAAAAGGCTATTAAACAAGGTGTTAATACCAGTATGGAACAAGCCATGCAGGGACGTATTGCCGGTGTTCAGGTAACCCAGAACTCTGGTGCACCTGGTGGTGGTATCTCTGTGCAGATTCGTGGTATTAACTCTTTTAATGGCAATGAACCTCTTTATGTCATTGATGGTATTCCTGTAAGTGGTAATACCAGCAATAATACTTCCGTTTTGGCAAGTATTAACCCTTCAGATATTACCTCAATTGAGGTTTTGAAGGATGCGTCAGCCACAGCCATCTATGGTTCCCGTGCCTCTAATGGTGTCGTTCTCGTAACTACCAAGCGTGGTCAGGATGGTAAGGCGCAGGTTTCTTATGACGGTTATATCGGTTGGCAGGCTATTCCTAAATACCTTGATGTGATGAACCTCAAGGAGTATGCCGATTTCTATAATGCTCGTCAGGAAGCTCGTGGTTATGGTATACGCGAGGACTTTAAGGATCCTTCACTTTTGACCGATGGTACCAATTGGCAGAAGGAACTCTTCCAGACTGCTTTCATGCAGAATCATGCAGTAAACGTAAGTGGTGGTAATAAGGACATGCATTACTCTCTTTCTGGCGGTTATCTCGACCAGGATGGTGTAGGTATTGGCTCCGGCTTTACACGTGCCAGCTTCCGTGCAAACTTTGATACCAATATTAATAAGTGGGTTCAGGTTGGTTTTAATACTGCCTATTCTAATACAAAACAGACCTTGACATTCTCTGAGAATGATGTCATCAATACTGCTTTGAACCAGTTCCCTGATGTTGCTGCCCGCAACCCTGATGGCAGTTATGGTGTGCCAGAGGCTAACGATTTCAATACTTCATACAGTAACCCAATCTTTGAGGCTAACATGAAGGAAAACCGTACAAACAACTATCAGTTAGATTACAATGTATTCGCTAACATCAAGCCTGTCAAGGGATTGAATATCCGTATCGAATATGGTGGCAACCGTGGCTGGGGTAACTCTTACTACTTTATTCCAGACTATTCCTATGGTAATATTAAGGTAGAGAGTCAGAGTACACGTACCAAGACCTTGAGTAAATATAGCTCATTCAAGCAGTATGCTACCTATGACTTTGATCCATTCAAGAACAATCATTTCCAGATTATGTTGGGTCATGAGGCTCAATGGGGTACTTGGGAGAGTCTGTCTGGTTCTCGCAAGGGCTATATTTCTGATACCCTTCATTCCTTGAGTGTTGGTGACTCTTCTACAGCAACCAACTCTGGTGATGATGGTACACCATGGGCTATTGAGTCTTACTTCGGTCGTTTGAACTATAATCTCCTGGAGCGTTACCTGTTGACAGCTACTCTGCGTACCGATGGTTCTTCATCCTTCGGTAAGGACAACCGTTGGGGTTGGTTCCCATCTGCAGCTTTGGCTTGGCGTATCACCCAGGAGCCATTTATGAAGGATGTGAAATGGTTGAACAACTGGAAACTCCGTCTTGGATGGGGTCTTGTCGGTAACCAGAGTACAGGCTCCTTCGCATACGGTGCTACGATGAATAATGTGGCTACCGCATGGGGTACAGGATATTATCCTGCCCGTTTCCCAAATCCTGACTTGAAGTGGGAGAGCACTAACTCATGGAACGTGGGTATGGACTTTGCCTTCCTAGACAACCGTATCGAGCTTATCGTAGATGCTTACTTGAAGAAGACAGACAACCTCTTGATGGAGGCAGCTCTTCCTTCATACGTCATCAATAACGATTGGCAGGGTATGAGTGCTCCTTGGGTGAACACTGGTTCTATCGAGAATAAAGGTATTGAGTTTACCTTGAACACCGTGAATATCAATAAGGGCGATTGGTCTTGGCGCACAGGTGCCACGCTCTCTATCAACCGCAACAAGTTGACTGCCCTCAACAGTGACGATGCCACCATCTCTGGTAAAATCGGTACAGAGACCTTGACTTTGTCAAAGATCGGTGGACCTGTAGGGCGTTTCTATGGATATAATGTAATCGGTATGTACAAGACTGCCGACGACTTCTATCAGAAGAACAGCAAGGGTGAGTTCTTGCTTGATGCTGCTGGCAACAAGGTTCCTACTCCACGTCCTGCCGATGGCGATGGCAACATGTATCCTATTGCCCCTAACAGCATTTGGGTAGGTGATTATATTTTCGAGGATGTCAATGGCGATGGTAAGATTGATAACAACGACCGTACCTTCATTGGTGATCCTAACCCAGACTTTACCTTTGGTTTGAATAATACCATTACATGGAAGAACTTTGACTTCAGCTTCTTCATCAATGGTAGTGTGGGTGGCGATATTTACAACTATGTTCGTCAGGGACATACCAATCCCGAGAAGTATGGAAACATGATGTCGGAAGTAGCCGGTTATGCAAAGGTTGGTTTGATTGACCCTAATGGTTCGGCTACAGATATTAATAATGTATATGTCATCAATCCTGATTTAGCTACAGCACAGCGTATCAGTACTGCGGGTCAGAATCAGAACGACAACAACCGTGTAAGTAGCCGTTTCGTAGAAGATGGTTCTTATCTCCGCTTGAAGTCAATCTCTCTGACTTACAACTTCCCTAAGAAGTGGTTGGCTCCATTGCAGATTCAAAGTTTGTCAATCTATGGTAATATTCAGAACTTGTTTACCATCACGGGTTACGACGGCTATGATCCAGAGATTGGTGCCAATGGTCAGAGTGTAATCTTGCAGAATATTGATAACTATCGTTATCCATCACAGAGAATCTACACCTTCGGTCTGAAGTTGGCGTTCTAAGTGCTCTGATTTGATCAATATACATTTATATATATAAAAATAGGATATAATATGAATACAAAACATATATTTCTGGCTTCTGCCTTGGCAGCTTCTGCGCTTATGACTACCAGTTGTAGCTCAGACTTCCTGGACAAGACTCCTAGCGGCAATTATACAGCGCCAACTTATTATTCTTCGGATGATGCTGTAAGAAAAGGTGTGGAGCCTCTTTATAACAAGGCATGGTTTAACTTTAACCGTCGTGCCTTAATCGGTATGGGATCTTTCCGTGCCAATGATGGATGGAACCCATATGTAAATGCAGAATTTGCTAACTTCAAGGTTACTGCCCTGACAGAGGAACTGGGCCTTGCCTGGTCTGCGCTCTATAATGTTGTGACCATGAGTAATGCAACCCTTTCCAATTTGCAGGAGTATTGTACTGGTAGCGTTACCCCTTCAGTTAAGGAAGCTGCTGAGGGCGAATGCTATCTGATGCGTGGTTGGGCTTACTTCTATCTGCTCCGTGGTTGGGGTGACAACATCCTTTTTGAAGACAACAACAAGTTGGTTCAGAATCCAAACCAGCCATTGAATACAGAGGCTGATGTACTGAAGTTTATCGTCCGCGACTTCCGTAAGGCTGCAGAATTGTTGCCTGAGGCTGGAAGCGGTCATCATCCTTCTAAATATGCAGCTAAGGCAGCCTTGGCTAAGGCTCTCCTGGCACAGAGTGGTTGGGAAGAGGGTTCTACCGTTGATCATCAGCGCAATGAAGAGACTTTGCAAGAGGTAAAGAAACTTTGCGATGAGGTAATCAATAGCGGCCAGTATTCTCTGATGAATAACTATGAGGATCTGTTCAAGGCTCAGAACAATGACAATAGTGAAACCGTTCTTGCCATGCGTTGGGCTAGTCCAAATACAGGAGAGTGGGGCGCAATGAATGCCACTTATTCCGATTTGGCATTCCCAGAAGTAACAGATGTGAAAGTGTGGGGTGGTAACTTGTCACCTTCATGCGATATGATTGACTATTACAATGAAGATCCAGCCGATTCTATCCGTCGCAAGGCTACCTGGTTCTCTCCAAATTGCTATTATAGCTATATCAAGAAGGCTGATGGCGGTTATACCTACAAGCACAATTGGATGCAGTGCAAGAAGGGTGTGCTTGGAACTAAGAATGATGTAGAGCCGGCAGCACTTGCTCAGATGGCTTCACCATTGAATACCTATATCCAGCGTTTGGCTGATGTATACCTGATGAAGGCTGAAGCTATTCTCGGTAATAATGAGAGTACCTCTGATCCTGAGGCTTTGGCTGCTTTTGATGCCGTTCATAATCGTGCTCGTGTTGAAGCTGTTCATCCTACAAGCATCACATTGATGGATCTTATCCGTGAGCGTCGCATCGAATTCTGTATGGAGTATTTCAACTGGTGGGATATGGTGACATGGTATCGCTGGAAACCACAGACTATGTTGAACTTCTTCAACCGTCAGCAGCATCGTGCTTTTGAAATACGTGAAAATTCTCTTTATAGAAATTCCAACGGCACATTCTCTTATCGTGTGATTCCACCTGGTACAGGAACCTGGTACATCGCTGATGAGGAGGGACATGTATATTGGAATGACAGATTAACTGTGAGCGAAAGTGATAATACAATCATGGCTTCTGGTGACAAATATTCCTATAATGTCAACGAGTTGGTTGCTAAGTATGTTTCAGGTTATCAGCCTGTTGTTCTCTCTGAGAATAATATCTTCATGCCTTATCCTGAGAGTGATGTTATCCAGAATAAGTACTTGAGCATGCCTGCCCAGCCTTATGATTTCACCTGGGATGTAGAAAAATAAGAGTAAAGACAATATTTAATAGATAATTATCTTATGAATAAGAATATAATTAAACATAGATTCGGCTTGTTAGCATTGCTTTTGCTGGCAATGTTGTCCATCACCATTACTTCTTGTAAGGATGATGAGGAAGGCTATGGTACTCCTGAGATTACAGGTATCCGTGCTTGTGATCCGGCTAAGGCTGACAGCTTGTTCAGCAAGGCGGGTTGCGGTTCGGTCATTGCTGTAATGGGTCATAATCTCAGTGATGTACGTAATGTATATATCAATGACCAGAATGTAAGTTTCAACTCTACAATGAATACTCCTCACAGTCTCATTGTTACCATTCCTACAGAGGAAAAAGGTTTTAAGTTGACTGCTTTCGACAGCGATTTGAAGGATGAGCTTCGTATCGAGACCTCTCATGGTTCTGCTACCTATCAGTTCAAGGTGTTGGCTCCTGGTCCTATTGCTTCACGTATTGCCGCAGTCTATCCTCGTGAGGCTGGTAATGTGATGAAGGTTTATGGTTACAATCTCGTGGATATCGAGAAGGTATATATCACTGATGTAACAGGCGATGAACTTGATGAACAGGTTTGGGAAGATAATGAGGTTCCTGGCAATCATATTGCTTGTGATTTCAAAATCGAAAAGGCTGATCACGCCATCAATCCTGAAAACCAGGCTTATCGTACAACTTCTATCGTTGATGTAACCGTTCCTGAGGGTGCACCTGAACACGGTGCTCTGGTTTTGCAGTGTGCAGCTGGTACTGTTTATCTTAACTTCAACTACTTGCCAGGCAAACCTGTAATCTATAGCTGTTCTAACGATATGCCAGAGATTGGTGAGACCTTGGTTTTGACAGGTCGTGACTTTACTCAGATTGACCAGATTACTTATGGTAATGTGGTATTGAAGCAGGCAGATGGTGACTATACTGTAGCAGAATCAGAAGACTCTATCTTTATTCCATTCAAGCAAAAACCTGCTGTAGAGGGTAATAATATGGTTTTGACAGTAACCAATCCTGCAGGTTCTGCTAGCGTAGACCGTTTCTACGATTATTCAACCATCCTGACCACCTTTGATGGCGATGCTACAGATAATGCTTGGGACCCAGATGCTTCTTATGTAGATGCTGGTAATGCCGATGGTAAGTATGCTCACATTAATATTGCTACAGAATATCAGCAGTGGTGGGGTACCATGATCTATTTCCGCAAGGATTGGAGTGGTAATTCTTTCTCATTCTCTGATAATATTCCTGCTTCGGCTACAGCTGACGAACTTTATCTCACCATGAATGTTTATGATGCAGGTGATTACAACAATGGTTCTTATTGGGGTTATCTCCGTTATCTGATACAGCCATTGGGTGATGCTGAAAACCAGTATGACAACTTTGATTGGGCTGAAGGTGGTTATGACTCTAATCCACAGGTAGGTAAATACCCTGATGGTCCTGTACTTCAGGATATCAATGGTAAGTTCTACAAGAAAAAGTGGTATCGTGCCGTTGTTCCATTGAGCAAGTTCAATTGCTATGCAGGCAAGGATTTCTCTGCTATCAAGTCTGTTGGTTTGAATCAGTTCCGCATCCAGAGCATCAACCAGAGTACTACTTCTGGTAAGCTTGATGTGAAATTTGATAATATCCGTGTGATTTACATTCCAAAAAAGTAAAAACTGAAAAATTATGAAATTAAAAAATATATTTAGTTTCGCACTCCTCTTCGTTGCAGCTCTCTTCATGAGCTGCAGCGACAGCGATGATAATAATGCTGCCACAGGATTGACCATCACCAATGATGGTGTAACAATAGAGCCTCTCTCTATGCCTTTGGGTGAGTCGTCTGTAATGCTCGGTGTCAATACTGATGCAGAATGGACAGTTTCTGTTCCCGAGGCAGATGCCAGCTGGATCAGTGTGACTCCTCACGAAGGTTACGGATGGAATATTTCTGATTCTACAGCATCCAACTACCGTTCTTATTTTAAGGTCACTACCCAAAAGAATACAGAAGCTCCACGTACTTCTACTCTTACCATCACTGCTGGTGGTCTGACTAAAGTTATTACCGTAAATCAGGCAGGTATTTCCGGAAATGATGACGGGCATGAGAGTGCATGGGAAATGGTTGAGAATTTTGTTCTCGGTTACAACTTGGGTAACACCATGGAGTCTAATCCTTATGGAAACTGGTGGAAGCCAGAGGAGAAGACTGTTGCCGACTGGGAGAAGGCTTGGGGACAGCCACAGGTAACTAAGGAAACTATCCAGACCCTCAAGGCAAAGGGATTCAATGTACTTCGCTTGCCTGTAACATGGTATCCTCACATTGCCAAGTTCTCTAAGACCTATACCAAGGATGAGGATTATGCTATCGATGCTGCATGGATGGCTCGTGTAAAGGAAATCGTGAAAATGATTAATGATGAGGGTATGTACTGCATTGTTAATATCCAGCACGATGCCGGTGCTAACAATGGTAGCGGTGACCCTAACTCAGCATGGCTCCACGCTGATAATGACTATGAGAATGTAACCAAGATCTATCAGGCTATCTGGAAGCAGATTGCTACAGAAATGAAAGATTTTGATGACAAGGTTATCTTCGAATCGTTTAATGAAATTCTGAATGCCAACTCTAGCTGGACTGCACCAGCTGCAGGAGATGTTGCATACGAAACAATCAATAAGTTGCAGCAGGATTTTGTCAACGTGGTTCGAGCTACTGGTGGAAACAATGAGTATCGAAATCTTTTGATTTCTAATTATGCAGATACTGGTACTTCTGATGTCGCTGTCAATGCACTGTCTGTTCCTACTGATACTCATCCAAACCATATCTGTGCTACATTCCATAGCTATGATCCTTTCTGGTTCTGTAATGGTAACCGTCATCATGAAGGTGAAAGTGCTGAAGAAAAGAAGAAGATTGATGAAAACGAGAAGTATTACATCTATGATTTCGGTGATGACCAGAAGGCTGAAATCAAGGCTATCTTCAATCGTATAGATAAGAAGTGCGGTTCTCTCGGCATTCCTTATTTCTTCGGCGAGTTTGGTGCTATCGGTGATCACCCGGAGATGACGGAGCGTGCTAAGTATGCGGATTATGTCACTTCTTTGTGCAATGAGTATAAGACTGCTGCTTTCTGGTGGATGGGCTTGCTCGACCGCAGTACTAATACATGGCTTGAGGACGAGGCTCCAATTGTTGATGCATTGGTGAAGAATCGTGTTAAGTAAATCGTATTTAATTTAATAATAATTGGGTGGAAATATCTGGCGGCGGCTAGATTTTCCACCTTTTTTTTATGCTTTGAAAAGAAAGTGTAATCATTTAGCAAAATAGTACAAGGGTTATAGAAAGAATTGTGTTAACTTTGCAACCGTAAAACTGAATGTTTAACTAACAAGATTAACAACGACAATATGAATCATCGAATTGCAAATGTTTTTAGGTTAATAATTATAAGTGTTCTGACGAGTGTGCTGGGGACTTCAAGCCTCAGCGCACAAATCAGAGGAAACAACATCGTTGTAACGGTAACTCCTGATCATCAGGACTGGAATTATCGGGTAGGCGAGAAGGCTAACTTCACGGTGAATGTGAGAAAGAGCGGTACGCTACTCAATCAGGTGAAGGTAGATTACGAAGCTGGACCGGCAATGTTTCCGGAGGTGAAGAAAAGTACCACTCTCAAGGACGGAACCATGAAATGGTGCGGCAGTCTGAACAGACCGGGCTTCTACCGCTTCAAGGTTATCGCTCATGTTGATGGCAAGGATTACGAGGGACTTTGCACGGCAGGTTTCTCTCCAGAGAAGATTCAGCCTTTCGCACAGGAACCTAAGGATTTCGATGCTTTCTGGAAGAAGGCACTGGATGAGGCAAGACAGAATGACCTCAATCCTACCAAGGTGCTTCTGCCTGAGCGTTGTACCAAGGATAAGAATGTATATGAAATCAGTTATAACAACAACCGATGGGGCTCTAAGATGTATGGCATCCTGAGTGTACCGGTAAAAGAAGGCAAGTATCCGGCTTTGCTCCGTGTACCTGGTGCGGGTGTGCGCCCTTATGCCGGCGATACTTATACGGCTCCTGCTGAATGCATCGTACTGGAAATCGGTATTCACGGTGTTCCTGTTACCATGCAGCAGAAGATTTATGATGATCTTGCCAATGGCGAACTGAATGGTTACTGGGATACCAATCTCGAGAATCCTTATCGCAATGCTTACAGACGGGTAGTAACCGGTGCTGTCCGTGGTGTGGATTATATCGCTTCGCTCCCTGAGTGGAACGGGAAGACTATCGGTGTAACGGGTTCATCACAGGGTGGATTCCTTTCCATCGCTGTGGCAGCTCTCGACAAGCGAATCACATTCCTGGCTCCTGTCCATGATGCTATGTGTGATTATGAAGCTGAAATTCACGGGGTTGCAGGCGGTTGGCCACACTATTTCTATAAGGAAGACAAGGCGCAGGGGGCTGCATGGAAAGAGCAGAAACTTACTGATTTGGAAAAGGCAAGACTCGAAGGTGCACGCTATTATGATGGCGTCAACTTCGCCCGTCGTATCACTGTTCCTGGCTGGTACAGTTTCGGTTATAATGATGAGGTGGTTCCACCTACTTCTTCTTATGGATTATATAATAGTGTGAAGGCGCCAAAGACCCTGAGTCTGTATCAGATGACCGGTCATTACTGGTATCAGGAGCAGTGGGATGAATGGCAGGCTTGGATTATTCAACAATTAAAGAAATAGATATATGATAGGAAAAAGAATTTTGATTGGTGCTGCTTGCCTCATGGCGATGCAAGGAGCAATGGCACAGGTTGATGGCGTTACGGGCGCATCAGTCCAGACAGCTAATACTTCCTGCTGCAAGGGTAAAAAGCAATGTTGCAATACTCCGGCAGAGCAACTGAAGGTCAGACTGCAGAAATTACTGAACAAGGGAATCATGCTCGGTCATCAGGATGACCCGATGTATGGTACCACTTGGAAATGGGATGAAGGAAAGAGCGATGTGCTCCTCACTACGGGCGACTATCCTGCAGTGATGGGATTCGACCTCGGTAAGATAGAACTCGACAGCAAGGAAAATCTCGACGGCGTTCCTTTCGACCGTATGCGAAAGGAAATCATTGCCCAAAATGAGAGAGGAGGCATCGTTACATTGAGCTGGCATCCTTGGAATCCGGTAACAGGCGAGAATGCCTGGGATCCGAAGGGTGATGCTGTTGCTGCTGTCCTGGATGGAGGCGCCCAGCAACAGAAGTTTGATGGCTGGCTCAAGAAAGTTTCCGATTTCATCCTTTCTTTGAAGACAAACGATGGTAAACTGGTTCCTGTCATCTTCCGACCATGGCATGAAATGAATGGTGGATGGTTCTGGTGGGGCGTAAACAGTTGCACACCTGTACAATACAACCAACTATACGTAAAAACCCTAGATATGCTTACTAAAGCAGGGTGCAACAATATCGTTTGGGCTTGGTCACCTAATCTCGGCAGCGAGAAGACTGTTGAAAAATTCCTGGAGCGATTCCCGGGTGAGAAGTATGTGGATATGGTGGGTGTTGATATCTATGAGTTTGATAACAACGATGCCAACTATCAGCAGAACCTTGCAGCAACGCTCGATGTGCTGATGGAAGCAGCCAAGAAGGTTGGCAAGATTCCTGCCCTCACCGAAACGGGTTGCCGGGGTATCGCCAGCAAGAAGGACTGGTTTACGCAAACCCTTTGGCCTGTACTTCAGAAGTATCAGTTGAGTTATGTTCTCTTCTGGCGTAATGCCTGGGATAAACCTCAGGAAGAGGCTTACCTCCCTGGTGTCGGTGATGGTGATATCGTCAAGGACTTCAAGGCATTCAAGAAGGAAAAGAAAGTCCTCTTTGCCAAAGACATTGTAAAGGTAAAAAAGTAAAAAGGTAAAAGGGTAAAAAGGTAAAAAGAGCCTTACCCCCTTTGTGTCCCCGTTCCTAGCGATTCCATCGCTAGTCCCCCAGTTTTAAAAGTAAAAAAGTAAAAAAGATATATTATGACTACATTTCAAGACAAAGTGAAAGCACTTCGCGCTCATCATGAGGAATTGTTGAGCCGTAAGAATGAACCCGTAGAGTGGGGAAATGGTATCTACGAGAAATATAAGAACCCAATCCTCACCGCAGAACATACTCCATTGGAGTGGCGTTACGACTTCGATGAGAAGAGCAACCCTTATCTCATGCAGCGTATCATGATGAACGCTACCCTCAATTCCGGTGCCATCAAGTGGAATGGTAAGTATCTCCTCGTTGTTCGTGTAGAGGGTGCTGACCGCAAGAGTTTCTTTGCCGTAGCAGAGAGTCCTAATGGTGTTGACAACTTCCGGTTCTGGGATGAGCCTATCACCATGCCGGAGGATGTTGTTCCTGCTACCAACATCTATGATATGCGACTCACAGCTCATGAGGATGGCTACATCTATGGTGTGTTCTGTGCTGAGCGTCATGATGATGACCAGCCAGGCGACCTCAGTGCTGCTACTGCTACAGCAGCCATCGCCCGTACCAAGGACCTGGTAAACTGGGAGCGTCTTCCTGATTTGAAGACCAAGAGCCAGCAGCGCAATGTGGTTCTCCATCCGGAATTCGTTGATGGCAAGTATGCTTTCTATACCCGTCCACAGGATGGTTTCATCGATACAGGTTCTGGTGGTGGTATCGGTTGGGCTCTTGTTGATGACATCACTCATGCCGAAATCAAGGAAGAGAAGATCATCAATGCCCGTCACTATCACACCATCCAGGAGGTGAAGAACGGTGAGGGTCCTCATCCTATCAAGACTGATAAGGGCTGGTTGCATCTGGCTCACGGTGTTCGTGGCTGTGCCAGCGGTCTCCGCTATGTGCTCTATATGTATATGACTTCTCTTGAGGATCCAACAAAGGTGATTGCAGAACCAGGTGGATATCTCCTCGTACCGGAAGGTCCTGAGTATATTGGTGATGTGATGAACGTAGTCTTCGCCAACGGTTGGATTGCAGATGAGGATGGCAAGGTATTTATCTACTATGCTTCTTCTGATACCCGCATGCATGTGGCAACTTCTACCATCGACCGATTGGTAGACTACTGCATGAATACACCAAAGGATGATTATCGCACTCAGTTCTCAGTAGAGAAGATCAAGGCTTTGGTAGCAAAAAATAAACAGACTTTAAGTAAATAGTTTCAGGTATTAAGATTGTAGGGATTCGTTCTCCTCATCCGTATTATTGAATATGGATAAGGGGCGAATCCCTTTTTTATTAAGTGAAGAACGAAGAGCAGGGAAAGTGAAGAGTGAAGAACGAAGAGTGAAGAATTCAATAGTTTTTACTAATCATAAAGCTCAAAGCTCAAAGTTCAAAGCTTAAAGTTCAAAGTTCAAAATTCAAAGTAAAACAATGGCTCGTTTAAAAGAAAAAATAGCTTATGCATTGGGTGATGCCGCTGCTGGTGGTATTGTATGGAAGGTGATGTCTATCGCTTTTCCTCTGTTTTTTACAAATGTCTTCGGACTTTCGTTTGCGGATGCGGCAGTACTGATGCTCGTAGCCCGCATGTTCGATGTGGTTACCGACCCGCTGATGGGTACTCTTGCCGACCGTACCCAGAGCCGTTTCGGTACCTACCGTCCTTGGCTCATCTATGGTGCCATTCCTTTCGGATTGATATTCGCCCTCTTGCTCTATACCCCAGACTTCGGTCCTGTGGGCAAGCGAATCTATGCTTATGCCCTCTATTTGCTGATGATGGCGATATATACGATGGTGAATGTGCCTTACGGCTCATTGCTCGGTGTGATGACCGAGGATGATGATGAGAAGAACCAGTTCTCTTCTTTCCGTATGGTGGGTGCTTATGCCATGGGATTCGTTACCCTACTTTCTTTCCCTTATCTCCAGAAAATGGTAGGTGGTTCTGCCGCTCATCAGTATGCTGTCATTGGTGCCGTGCTCGGTATTATTGCTGCTGTGATGACATTGGCTTGCGGACTCCTTACCAAGGAACGTCTGAAGCCGAAGCGCGCTGAGAAGTTCTCATTCCAGCAGTTTGCCGATCTCGTTCACAACAAGGCTTGGCTCTATATGACAGCCATCGCCGTGTGTACCAACTTCTTCAACGGATTCCGCTATGCCGTTGCCGGCTATATGTTCGATTACTGTCTGCATGGCAATGTAACCATCGAGGGACTGATTATCAACTATACCGTTTTCATGGCGTTTGGTGAAGTAACCTGTATGATTTTCGGTGGAGTATCTCCTTGGTTCACCCGTATGGTAGGCAGCAAGCGCATGGCATTCTTCTGGGCTGCAGCACTCTGTCTGGTTCTCTCGGTTGTCTTCTTCTTCATCCCGATGGATCCGTCGTATATCTGGGTGATGATAGTTATCGTTATCCTTACCTCTATGGGTATCGGTATCTATTCGCCATTGATGTGGTCAATGTATGCCGATGTAGCCGACTATCATACCGAGCATTTCGGAACATCAGCTACGGGTCTTATCTTCTCTTCCGGTACGATGAGCCAGAAGTTTGGTACCGCCATTTCCGGTTCTCTCATCGCCCTCTTCCTGGGCTGGGCAGGTGCCAACATGATAACAGATAAGATGGGTAATACGATGATCGACCCAGCCAGTGTCACCGACTCTGTGCTTACGATGGTATGGTCGTTGTTCTCTCTCTTCCCAGCCGTCATCGCCTTCCTGCTGATGGTGCTGTCTTGGAAGTTCCCTATCCGCAAATAACGGTTTTAACATAACTAATAATCACTATTAAGAAAGGAAACATGGAAAATCTTAAAGAAACGATGCGGGATGTTCTGGAGAATAACATCCTCAGCTATTGGCTGACGAAAGTGAAAGATGAAGAAAACGGCGGCTTTTATGGACGTGTAGATGGTAACGACCAGGTACATCCTGAAGCCGAGAAGGGTGCGGTGATGAATGCCCGAATCCTCTGGGCGTTTTCTGCAGCCTACCGTGTGTTGAAGAAGCCGGAATATCTTGAGGCTGCCACCCGTGCCAAGGAGTATGTGCGCGATCATTTCCTCGACAGGGAATATGGCGGCATCTACTGGAGTGTTGACTATCAGGGCAATCCGCTCGATACCAAGAAGCAGACTTACGCCATTGGCTTTGCCATCTATGGCTTCTCGGAGTATGCCCGTGCAACAGGCGACAAGGAGGCACTGGATATCGCCATCTCCCTGTATCATGACATCGAGAAGCATGCCTTTGATGCCGAGAACAACGGATATATCGAGGCATTGACCCGTGAATGGAATCCGATTGCAGACATGCGTCTTTCTGATAAGGATGAGAATGGTTCCCGTACGATGAATACCCATCTGCATATCATCGAGCCATATACCAATCTTTATCGTGTATGGAAGACTCCGGAACTGGAGAAGAGCATCCGTAATCTGCTCGATATCTTCACCGATAAGCTTCTGAACAAGGAGACTTATCATCTCGACCTCTTCTTCAATGACGAGTGGGAGGGCAAGCGCAACATCGAGAGTTACGGTCATGATATCGAGGCTTCCTGGCTGCTCCACGAAACCGCTCTTGTTCTGGGCGATAAGGTATTGCTGCATAAGATAGAGCGCATCATCCGTCGTATAGCCGATGCTGCAGATGAAGGCTTACGTCCGGATGGCAGTATGGTTTACGAGCATTGGAAAGATGGAGATAAGTATGATCTCCAGCGCCAGTGGTGGGTGCAGTGCGAGAACATCATCGGCCATATCGACCTCTACCAGTATTTCCGCACCGAAGAGAATCTTCTGGTTGCCATCTCCTGCTGGAACTATGTAGCCAAGCATCTGCTGGATGCCAAGAACGGTGAGTGGCACTGGGCTATACTGGAAGATGGTACGGTGAACAAGGAGGATGATAAGGCGGGTTTCTGGAAATGTCCTTATCACAACACCCGCATGTGTCTCGAACTCATCGAACGTGACTATTAGAATACCGAACTTTCGCATATTAGGAAGTTAAAGGAGTTAAGGAAGTTAAGGAGTTAAGACGTATGTCTTGCAGCTTAAGAACTACGCCAAAAAGACTATTGTCTTAACTCCTCAGCGACCGTAGGGAGCGATAACTCCTTTAACTTCTTTAACTCCTGAACTTGCGAAAGTTTACTTAAAATACAGCTCCCCTGCAAGGCAGGAATAGAATACAAAAATCCAAGCAAATCATATATTTGCTTGGATTTTTTTGTTTATCCCGATTTTTTATTGTACTTTTGCAGCCAATGCGGCGCCAGCCCCATTATTCATTATTAAATTGTAAATTATTCGTATTAATAAATGTATATAGCAATAGCAGGAAATATCGGTAGTGGAAAGACAACACTCACCAAGATGCTTTCTAAACATTATGGATGGAAACAGTACTTGGAGCCCGTGGCTGAAAACCCCTATATCGATGACTATTACAAGGATATCTCGCGATGGGCACTCAATATGGAGGTATTCTATCTGAAGCAGAGATTCAAGAATCTGTTAGAGATCCAGCACAGTACAGAGACGGTCATCCAGGACCGCACCATCTTTGAAGGTGTCTATGTCTTTGCGGCCAACAACCGGAAGATGGGCAACATGGACCAGCGCGACTACGAGACTTATATGGAGCTTTTCGAGTCGATGATGGAAGTGGTAGAGATGCCTGAACTGATGATTTATCTCCGTTCTTCAGTTCCTCACCTCGTGAAGAATATCCAGAAGCGCGGCCGTGATTATGAGCAGAAGATGTCTCTGGATTATCTGGAAGGTATCAACAATCTTTACGAAGATTTCATCATGAACAAGTATAAGGGCAAGGTGCTTATCGTAGAAGTTGATAATCTCGATTTCGAGCACAATCCCAAGCAGTTTGGTGAAATCATAGATAAGATAGATGCCAAGCTCTTCGGGCTGTTCTCTTAAAGGTAAAAGGGCTTTTAAAGGTAAAAAAGTAAAAAGATAAAAGGGTAAAAAGAACCTTCCCCCCTTTGCGCCCCCGTTCCTAGCGATTCCATCGCTAGTCCAATTCAACATTTAATATTAACAAAGATGCATATAGCAATAGCAGGAAATATAGGTAGCGGCAAGACAACATTAACCAAGATGCTTGCCAAGAGATATGGCTGGAAAGCTAATTTCGAGCCGGTTGATAATAATCCATATCTGGCTGATTATTACAAGGATATGGAGCGTTGGTCGTTTAATCTTCAGATTTACTTCTTGAACAAGCGATTCCATGATGTTGTGGAGATTTCACGTTCAGAGCAGACCATCGTACAGGATAGAACCATCTTTGAGGATGCGCGTATCTTTGCGCCTAATCTTCACGATATCGGTATGATGAGCGATAGGGATTTCAAAAACTATACCGATCTCTTTGATCTGATGATCAGTCTGGTGAAACTCCCTGACCTGATGATATATATCAAGAGCAGCATTCCTACGCTCGTGAAGCATATCGAGAAGCGTGGCCGTGATTTCGAGAAGAGCATCCGCATCGATTACCTCCAGGGTTTGAACAAGCGTTATGAGGATTGGATCAAGGATTATAAAGGTCGCCTCATCATCATAGATGGTGATAATCTGGAGTTTGGAGAGAATCCTGAAGATTTCCGTAAGGTTACCGACCTAATAGATGCCGAGCTCTTCGGCCTGTTTGCTGAAAAGGAGGTTTAAAGGGCTTTTAAAAGTAAAAAAGTAAAAGGGTAAAAAGGTAAAAAGAACCTAAACCCCCTTGCGCCCCCGTTCCTAGCGATTCCATCGCTAGTCCCCAAGTCCTTATCATAAAGGTAAAAAGGTAAAAAAGTAAAAAGCGCAACCCCGCTAGGCGTCAAAGGAGGAACGCCTGGCGGGGTTGCGTTTTATGGTTGTACAGCTAAAAGGTTTATGGTTGTACAACTATAGGGTTTATGGTTGTACGACTAAAGGGTGTATGGTCGTACAACTATAGGGTTTATGGTTGTACAACTATAAGGGTTGTAGTTGTACGATTAAAAGGTGTTGTCACTAGGCTCAGCAGACCTGCTGACTGCAGTCGGCAGAGCTGCTGAGCCTAGTGGCAACCTTCGAGAAGCAGTCTCCTTGAACTCAAGGAGCAGTCTCCTAAAACTAAAAGAGACGTTTCCTTGAACCCAAAGAAACGTCTCCTTTTGCTTATTCAATCATATCCTTTTGCTTATTCAAACATCTGAATACGCTTATTCAATCATAATCTTCTGCTTATTCAAACATCTGAATACGCCAGCAGAACTATCTCCTTCCTCCGGAAGAGCCGGGAGCTTTATAGAACTTACCTTTCTGGCTAGAGATGAAGATGCCGCCTTGGGCAGAGGTCTTATCTACTTGCTGGCCATTGAGATTATAGATAATCTCTTTCTCATCCTTCTTATGCAGGGTAGGAGAGGCGATGGAAGTCGCGCCAGGAGCAATGGCGAAGCGGATGGAATGCTTGCCCAATGCCAGATTATCCTGGTTGCTCTGATTTACCATCTCTTTAGGCAACCAGGCTCTGTTAGCTGCCAGCGTAGAACCGTTATACTTGTAGAAACCGATACCCCAGGTACTCTTGTATGACAAGACGTAACCCTTGTTGTTCTCAACAGGAATCGCTTCATACTTCGGATTACCCTTCAGGATAGTAGCTGCCTTACTTTCGCTCGATGTAGGGTGGAAGTAATATTCGTCGCCTACCGGACCGTAAACCACATAGCCTTTGTTGGCATTGATGACCGTAACAGGAGTAAGCGTCATGGTGAGGTCAGAAACCTTGGTCGTCTCGTCCTGGTAATTGTGAGCTGTAGCAGCATACGCTGTTACTTTCTCGGGAACCTTGGCATTGAATGGCAGGCAGATGGTAGACCAACCATAGTCAACACCATTTTCCTTAAATTCTCCCACCTTTTTGATTTCCAGTTTGTAAGGGGCTACCAATACATATTCTATAGCCTTGGTAGCACTTCCCAGTCCGCCACGCTGGTTGGCAGCACGTATACAGTAGAAGCCATTACCATAGTCATTGAGATTAATCTGGTTCTCTGTCGTGTTTGCCTTGTAGATCCATTTGCCTGTTTCTTCATCCAGCTTGAAGATAAAGTAGCAGAGCGCCTCTTTCTGATCTTTCCACTGCAGAAGGTTGTCGTTGGTAGAGATGCTGTCTTTCCAGATGATATGGTTTTTCGTATCTACCTTTTCCTTATCCTCCAACTCTTCGTCTTTTTTCGATTGCAATCCCGATTCTGCATCTATCTGTTTGCAGAGTTCCTGAGGTTCGAAGGCATCCGTACCACCCATCACGTTGCGGATGTTGTAATCTGATGTATTGGTTAGGATGCAGTCGTCGGAACCAGGAGCAGGTGAGCAGGCGGCAAGCGAACGGGTTCCCAATGGGATAGGGGTATCTGACTCATCCACACTGTTGTATTCGTGGAATCTTACTTTCAGTCCTTCTGTCATTTTGTTCCAGCCGTAGGTTCGTGGCTGGGTATACATCTTGGTATTGAGGAATGTACATGCCGGCGAATTGTTCCTTGGGCGAGCCAGTGTCCAGTCATTGCCTTTGAGCTGTGTTGGCTTGTCTGTCTCCGGTCTGATGGTACAGTTGTTGAAGACATATCCCCATGCCTGACTTTTTTCTGTACCAGAAGCCACGATATTGTTATCTGTACGGTCACGAACGATGAGATTACATTTTTCAAACCAGATGTCACCGTTTCCGCAAATCCAGTCAACCACACCCCACAGGTCACAATTCTCGAAATAGCCGCGATAGTCAGGACTTGAGTTGTCAGAGTAATAGGTATCCTGCCAACTCATGAGTGCTACATTCTTCAGAATGCTTCTGTTGCCTCGGTCCCAGAATGCTACCGCACTACCTGCACCGCTGGAACCACCAAGAGCTCCCCAATAGTTAAATTGGTTCTCCAGGGTAAGATCCTGAGCATAGAAGTCGTTTGTATTTTCATTCAGTTGGATGGTAGCCGTATAGCTGATACCTTCCACTACTGGATGGTTCCATATCTTAACGCCCTCCTTGCTCTGTCCGATAAGAGAGATGTTCGACTTTCTGATTTCTGTCTTACCGTTATTCTTTCCGTTCATATCCTTACGAGGCTTTCCGTTCTCATCTACCGGATCTTCTGAAAAGGAAATCGTCGTATTTCCTGTCAACTGATAGTCACCATCCGGAACGAAGATATAGTAACGGTCATCCGTCTTGGTATTTTCGTTTGCTGCCTTGATAGCTTCATCCATGTCTCCATCCTCTCCTACGATGAAGTTGAATTTTCGGTGATAACGGGTTTCATCTTTTGCTACATTTAGGATAAGGGTGATTACTTGTCCATAAGCACCTCCGTAGATGTCTCCGGTTGGCATAATCGTTAATTCTACTTTTCCTTCTGACGGCAAATCCCAGTATTTGATGATCTGTTCCTTGCCGATGGCTGTAGAAGAACTGACTGTTCCTGACGCGTTTTTATACGTGAAGTTGGTAGCTTTCATCGGACGGTTGAAGTTCAGTTTGATGGCGCCACTTCTTGGTACATTGTTGAGTTCGATGTTATTTTCGGTGGTTGTGCCATTTACGGTTAACGAATTTAATGTAGGAGTATCCGAAGGCGTATTAAATATGAATTTGATAGGATAGGTCTCCACGACAATACCGCTCTGTGTCTTGACGGTAGCAACGCATTCTGGCGAAAGAACGGTTGCCTTGGTCACTGTAACCGTACCATTCTCTGTGGCTTTACCTGTAACCGCTGGTATCGTATTGTCATTCTCCCATGGACTTACCCTGAAGGTGACGCATTTCTCGGTACTATTCATCATTTCCTGAATCTCAGTAGCGTTTAAAGTTGTACCATTGCAGGTCAGAGATTCTATGGTTGGCTTTGTATCGTTTTGCGGCTTGTATGTCACGCTGAAACTCTTGCTGTAAGCACCGTCTCCCTGATTGAATTCTACCTTCTGGATAGAAGATGCACCTGAACAGGTTACCGAAGCTTCCTGATTGCTCAGCGTAACGGTTTGGTCTGCTATCGTCAACTTCTTGTTGTCTTCTGTTGCCGTCCATTTAGCTACACAGTCTTTTGTAGATGGGAATTCAACGATAGAGCCTTTGTTTATCTGTATTCGTTGACGATCCACACTCGATACGTTGTTGAATTTACCTTTACTGCCATCCAGGGTAATTTTGAGGTCCATGCTCAGCTTCCTACCATTTTCAGCCTCCGTCTCCAATTGGGTAACGAGAATACCCTTTGTTCCCTCATAGTTGATGGTAGGTGCATCATCGCTTTTAGCGAAATGCCAGGTTGCCGTAGCCTCCTTTGTGAGGTTGAGGATATTGAATTCATTTGGCTTGAATACCGGGAACATACGGATGAATTTCTCCGGAGCCTTGTAGGCTACACCTATTTCATATACTGTTCCTGCGCCATCCACCCAATGGTCGAGCGTATTACCCTCGTAATAAAGGGTTTTGTTCTTTGGAATGACAAACTGGTCACCATGTTCCACCCATGTAGCCTCCGGTGAAGTACCTTCCGCTTTATCTCCGGCATTGTAGGTGATGTAATAGGTATTCTTCATCTCCTTGAAGCAGACTTGCAGACGGCGGTGGGTGGTGATGTCAAATTCCAATTCATATTGGGTACGGATACTGTCGGATGTAAGATAACATTTTTTTCCCGACTGATCTTTTCCCGACTGATTTTTCTCTGCTTTTCTGAGAACGAAGACGGTAGAGCCGGCTGTACCCCAGGAACCGTCTGCATTCTGCTTAACAGGCGTCGTGGTGGTTCCATCATCGAATCCTACCATGTTTACCGTACCGTTATCATTCATCTTCAATACGGCAATCGGTTCTCCGTTCTCATCCAGTTTGTCAAGGTCTACAATCTTATCCAGTTCATATCCCTTCTTTCTGTTGAACGTCATCTTGATGCGTTCACCCTTATGGAATGCCAGACCGCCATCTTCCAGTTCTTTGCGTTCGTGGCCTTCATCCGTTGTCACCGGTTTGATGTCTTTCTTGTTGATGATACCACGTAACTCATCATTGGTATCTGTATGCAGGGTTACCCAGTTGGCTGCAAGCGTATTGATCTCCAGCCATTGGTAGTAGGAGTAATCATCTCCAATCTTAATAGCAGGACGGAGGGTTGGATTCTTTGTAGTATGTGTATAGACATACATATACGATTTTGCTCCGTTCTCTTCTTCTTCCAAAGAAGGCAATCCCGCTTTCTTTCGTTCGCTGTTGGTGCGTTCTCTGTCGAGCGTAGGAACAGAATCATCTATTGTGGTAGAAGTAATCTTGGAATACGACAGCAGGGAAATCTTGGTACCTGTACCGGATGGGAACCAGAAGGTTGTACCCGGTCCGAAGGCGCACCAGTTGTCAAACTGTTCGTTTCTGATATATCCCTTCTTGCCAGTGTCGCACCAGAGGGCAACATCTCTCCAGTGTGGCTTATCCTTTCCACCTTCGCGTACCTCCACCCATACTTTTGTGGTCCAGAACACCTGTTGGTTCTTTCCGATATTCACGGTTTGAGCGCATACCTTTCTGTTTTTTTTCGTTGTAGGATCATCATATTCCTTCACTTTTCTGGCGAAGTCATATCTGATAACAGGGTTGTTGGTACGGTTTTCCTGAGTGGCATTGTTCATTTTGAATACTGGAATCAGATTGATGGTTTCTCCTTTAGTACAGAAAGAATAGGTATTGCCGAGTTCGTATTTGGTTGTGTCGTTTTCTTGTGTCCAGTATTTGAGGGTATAATATTGCTCAACAGCATTTCCTTTATCATCAATGCTCTTGAAGAGGGTATAGTTGGTAGGGATGGTAAAGGAGCGGACGTTGAGCATATCGTCCGGTTTGATGCTGATGGCATTCTTGAAGTAGCCTTTTTCGTCCTTACCGTTGACACGGATAGTGTCAGGAATGACGAATTTCACATTACCCATGATTCCCTCTTTAAAGTGGGCGATGATGGTACGGTCCTGGTCGTTGGTTGTCTGTGCCCATGCACTCCCCATCTATCCCATCATCACGAGGAGGATGAGGGAACGGAGGAAATTGCCGGTTGATATCTTATTCTTTCTATTCATATCTTTCTGTTATTTTACCATGATTTTTCTGTTTCCGAAGATGTAGATGCCGTCAGGGAAACCACTATAGGTGGCGGTACCAGGACGGACATCCAAAATGCGATAAAGCTGACCGGTGATTGAGAATACCTGCAACTGGGTGGAGTAGGTGCTCTCTATGCGTACACGATGAGCGCCGATAGGGCGAATGAAGAGTGATTCGCCGGCTGGTGTATCATCGTTGCCGTTTATTTCCGGTTCTATCCTGTCGATGCCCGTGGTTTCGCTGATGCGGATTACAGAAGGAACCTCTGAAGAACGGGCTCTGTCATTTGTCATCAATGTTGTCATATAGGTGCGGAATGGCATTACGGTTTGGAGGGTAGACGCATCATCAAATGCAGTACCCACGGCGTTCATACCATAGATGGTTCCGTTGGCTACCTTGGTGGCAGCAAAGCTACCTACATGATAATAACCGTTCTGCTGGGTTGCCATAGCCTGGGTGATAGGAATCACGATCGCCTTATCTGCCGGCTCGGTTTCGTTCTCATTACCGAAGGCATGGAAGGTAACGGTTTGCGAAGACTCGTTTGTATTCAAGATGTTGTTATAGAACTTACTTGAAAGGTCGAACTCGTAATAACGGTAACCAGGGAAACGGACCAGATATGGGATTCCCTTGGTCAGCAACTGATAGTTCTTATACTCCTGCTGGTTGCTGTAGTATGGATTAGCATCCTTGTTATAGAAATGTTCTCCGTAGGTTGTTACAAAGAAGTTATTATTAAAGGTGTAATCCTTACTTTCTGCTCCCTCAGCCTGGAAGAGTCCTGCTGTTGTACCTGGACGCTGGAAAGTGGCTGTATTGTTTGTCGTGTTCACCTCTGTCAAACCGCGCAGCCAGTACTCATGATTCAGGTATTTATCACCATAGAAATGGGTGATTTCACCATTGAGCGATGCCATTACCTTTTGTGCGGTGAATGGCAGACAGATACCTTCCCAGGCTCCGGTAGCATCCTCAGCATAGTACATCGGCTTGCGTACATACCAGGCATGGTTGGTTACCGTGAATGGGATAGGGGCACAGAAGTCGTTGTTCTCACACTTGTCTCCCTCGCTGTTCTTACCCTCAGGGGTGCGTTCTACGAGGTGGAGGAGAGAGGTGGTATAGCTATCATCGGCATTATTCTTGAAAATATGATGTCCGTAGATGGTAGTCTCACTCGTGTTCTCCTTGTAGCCGAGTGCATTGTCTGCGATGTCGTAAGCCTCTGTATTGTTGTCGATGACATTGGCAGCAGTATATACCAGGAGGTTCTGGCTTACTCCCTGCTGGATGCTTAGGTCGCTGAATACCTTGGCATTGTCATCTACCGGTGGGTAGAAGATGCCGTTCTGGTTGATGTCTGCCGCCTTGTTGAATCCCATGGCTGCCTCCTTGTCGTTCAGGCAGGTGAAGTCGATAGCCGTTGTTGTCGTCTGGTGTACGTAGGTACTCATGAGGCTGTTGGCATTGTTGCTGGCATTATAGTGGAATGCATCGAGCTTCGTGTCGCCATAGTAGCCGGCAGTACGATATATGCGGTTTCTCATATAGCTGTTCTGATGGGAAGCTATCTGGGAAGGATAGAGGTCTGGAACCTTCTGCAATGACTGTCCCCAGAAGATGAAGTCGTTCATCGGCTGACTTCCGTCTGCTTGGTTTCCGTTGAACAGTGGAACGTAGCTGACTGCGGATGCTGTACCCTGCGATGCCTTTCGAGCCGCATCGATAGCGTGACTCTGGTCGTGGCGGGTTTCGTTGCTGCCGTAGTTAGGCTGGTCACTGTCTGAACCTTTTCTCAGATAGGTGATACCCGTGTTGTTGCCGGTGATGGCATCGGTACGGTGGGCATACTGGTAGTCGCCGTTGGCATAGTAATCGTAGACGTACTTCAATGCCTCCTTGTCTTGGGCATTCTCCATGTTGTTGCTGTAGCGGGCACGCAGATAGTATTCGTTGAGGTCGTAGCCAACCTTGCCGTATCTGAAGTCGTCTGCCGTATAATGGGTATCAGCCTTGCCGTCCATGTGATAGACGATAGGCTGTATGCCCTTGTTATATTCGAAGCAGCAGTGGTACGCACCCCCATTCGTACAGCCCTCGGCAGCGATATTGCCGCTTTCCATACCGAGGTTATAGATGTTGCCCTGGTTCTCTTTGAGGAATGATTTGCCTTGAGCCAGACCCTTGATGACATGTCCGTTGCCATGAAGAGTGCCGGCAAATATAGCCTTGCTTCCATCAAAGTCGCTGGTCACGGTGATGTCGTTCTGCAGGATGAATTGGGCATTCTTTCCATATCGTTCCACCTTGCTTCCCGTACCGGTTCCGATGGTATCCACGAAGTTGATGAATGCCTTCAGGTCGCTGGCATCAGAGATATAGATGCGAGGTTCGGCAAACGTCTTGTCTTCCTTGGTACGCTGGATAGCCTCTGAAAGATGCAGGTTCACACCCTTCTGATGAGGATTCATGCGGTGGTAGTTGTGTACGGTAAACTGGCTGTCGTCTGCCATATCCACCGTAAAGATCTTTTTCAGACCATTCATGGTGATACCCAGCTGTACGCCATATCCGTTCATGAAGTAGTAGGCTGGAATATCCAGATAGTCGTTGGTCTTGTCATATACGCAGTCCTTGAAGAGTCCTTGTGCTTCGCTGCTTCCCTGCTTGTAGGTGTCGTAGCCTGTAGCCTTTTTGTTGATGTCCCATTCGGTATCGTCTTCAAATACCCAGTTTCCCTTTTCGTTTTGCTTGCGCTTTCCTATGCGCCAGTAGTATCCGTTGGCAGAGAACGATTCGTCTGCCTCAATGGAAATCTGGTTTTTCCTGAGTCTGACCATCTCTCCCGGCAAGGCGCAGTTGTCAACAGTTATCTTACCGTTGATGTTAGGACCCTGCACATATTCTATGGTGAGATAGATGGTGTAAGTGTAGATACGTTCCACCTCACAGTAGTAGTTGGATGATCCTGCTACTACGTCTGTGATGCTGACAGGAGTATAGTCTTTGGTGTTGTCATCCTTTTTAAAGATTCTCTTAGGGTCTATCTTGGTGTATTCTCCAGCAATGCCGTTCTTGATATAATAATCAGTGCCGGCAGATAGGTTGGTTCTTGTTGCTACCTGTTTGTAATCATTGCCTTTTTGGATGAAGAAGTCGGATGAGGCCACCTTACTGATGATAGGCGTGTTGTGGGTCGAATCTGTATATTCTTCGTATGCACGTCCCTTCAGTACAACGGTGGCAAGACATTTTTCAGAGAGATGCTTCTTGAAATAGTCGGTTGTCGTATTGTTGACAGAGTCTGTCAGCTGGAATGAAATCTTGGCATCGCCATCTGTCAGTTTGGAAGGGAGCTTTGGGTTCACATAGTTCTCTTTATTGAATTTTCCATTCATTGGCAATACGGCAGCGAATCCCTTACCATCATATTCCTCTGAAGAAGAGGCACCGATGCTGAGCTTGTATTTGCCGGATACGTCCTGATTGTCCATATCCACGTTGCCTTCTGTACCGGCTTTCAGATAGTTGCGCTCTTCCAGGTCGCAGCTGTATTCTGTCTTAGAATGTTCGCTGCGCATCTTCCAGCTCTGAATGGTTACAGGCTGGTTTGGCTTCAGTCCTGAGAGCACGGTAAGACCGTCCTTGTTGTCACTGAAGAAGGTCATCTTGTCCTTGTAGGTATAGCCAGTGATGTGGGCATTGTAATAGTAGTTGAAACCTGTTACATACCAATAGTGAACATCAATATTGTCATCCGGATTTGCTTTTCCTTCATCATCCATACCATAGAATCCGGTAGGAAAGCAGTCGTCAACAACGAAGCGGTTCTGCTTGGCATCGTATGGGAAGACGAAGTTTCCGGTGGTTTCCAGGAAGTCTACCTTGTGTCCGCTTTCTCCCTCTGCCCGTTTATGCACATTGTCGGCATATACATAGCCGCCACCTTCGTCTTCACGAACGTCGATGAGGTTCATCTCCACTACGCCGTAGATAGGACCGTAGAAAATACTGTCGATGACATTCTTCTTGCTGTCATCGTATAACTCCTGTACGTTCTGAATCTTGAGGGCATAGCCTGAGGCGATACCTATCATGTTCTTTGCCGTACCATCATTGCGCTTCTGGAAGATAGGGTCTGTGATGGCCTTCTTGTCGTATTTTTCGATGTAATCCTGTTTTACATCCATATATGACTTGCCTTTGAAGTCGCCATCAGCAGGTACCATACCGGTATTGTTGCGCCATGGTTCGGTGGTGGCATCGTTGAAGGGAACATTCGACTTTACGGCTCCCACGTAGTGGATGTTGTTGGCAAGACCCATGTAGTTGCGTGCACGCTTTGTGGATTTGTCCTGCAACTTGTTTTCGGTCAAGGTTATATTCTTGGCAAACATCTGGATTTCTCCCACTCGTGCTATTGAATATGGAGTCTTGTTGGTTTGGTTGGTGGCATAGTCGCGTGCTCCAAGTACGTTGAAGCAGTTATCCTCCAGTCGCAGGATGTCCATACGCTGGAAGGTATTGATGATCTTCGGATTGTTGATAGTGGTTCCTGCAAAGCCGTAACCCGTCAGGTCGGCACTGCGGAAGCCGGCTGCATACGACTGGTGTCCGTCTCCGAAGATGCCACCTTCACTGTCGTAGGCATATATATTCGTGTCGGTCTCCGACTGATGTTCCGGCTTCTTATATCCGGCTCCATAGAAATAGTTGTCCTGGAGAGAGATGTAACGGTAGTTGCCGTCTTTGTCCATGTAATAGTAGCCGAAGAGGTCGGTACCTGCTGGTAATACGACCGACTTCATTTTCTGATGGGAGATGATGATATGGTCACGGTCAGAGTCGGTTGCAGAATTGTCGGCAACCAGGATGGTGGTGTTACCGCCGAATCCTGTTGTGGTACCATTAGGCAGATCAGACAGTTTTTCCTGTCTTTCCGTGAAAGCCTTGTCTATATTGTATTGACGAGTAAATTTCAGAACGGTAGAGTCGTTTGCCATGACAGAAGTACCCTGTGCCACGGAGTAACCGCCACCATAGATAGCTTCTCCAATCTTGATATAGATGTCGTTCCATGAAGCCGGGGCTGTAGGGATAGTGGTGAAGTCATTCTCCTTCTGCTTGCCGATGATGGAAGCATAAACAGCCTGCGAAACCTTGTCGCCACTGATGAGTCTGATGCTCTGCTTGATGGTTTCTGAGGCAAGGTCTTGCCGTATCTTTCCGTCCTTTTTCTTATTCTCATGGTCAATATACAGGTTGTTCTTGTCGGTACGGTCCAGCAGATAGATGCCGGAATGCCCGTCTTTTACCTGATAGTAGGTAGGGTAGCCCACCTTTACCTGGGTAGAACCATATACATAGCCAGAATAGGAACCGCCTGTTACCGAACGGAAGACGTGACCATTGAGGATATCCACATTGGTAAGACCGATGACATTACCCTGCTGACCGCCACCATAGATGAAGTTGGCTGATACACCTGTAGCTCCGTTTACACCGCAAGGAAGGAACTTACCACCTTCTGTCTTAGGTTCAGAACATTTCATATCCTTACCCATGATGATATTGGTATTGCCGTAAACATAACTCTCCATACCATAGCCGGCACCGTAAACGTTGAGGCTGGCGTATTCCGGTTTGGTAGCCAGAGAATCGTTCGAATTTTCCAGTTTCTTCTTATCCTTACCGGCAAGCATGTCGCTCTGGAGGTCGATGGTAACGTCGCCTCTCACGGTTCCCGTCTTGTAGCAGCCGCCGAATACGTTTCCTCCCACATAGGCATTGTTCTTCTCCTCTGGCTGGAACTTGTTCTTGATGGTAAGCTTGATGAAAGGTTCGGTAGAGTAGGCACGTCCCAGTAGATAGCCACCCTCATGGTTCACCAGTCCTTTATAGTTGTAGTTGGCATTGTTGCAGCCACCCACAATCTTGTCGGTGATGGTGAGTCCCTCCGGGAAGATATAATTGATTACATTGCCATTTGCATTTGGATAGATATTCATGTTGCCACGGTTTCCTCCGCAATAGAAAGTCTTGATGGTACAGTCTTCCAGTCCTTTACCCGTCTGGTTTCCGTTCCATAGCAGTTCACCCTGGATATCTGTTTCCACTGGCTGGAAATACAGGTCGATGAGGTGCGGATATACGGTTGGTCGGTCTTCCAGCTTGGTAGGGAGATAGAGGGTACCGATATCCTTGTTGGAAGGATTGAAGAACCAGTCGATGGTATCGGCAAGGTTCAGTTCTTGTGTATAGTCCTCCACGTTTCCATTGAGTTTCTGGAACTTGTTCATGAAGTCATTGTCCTCTGATTTTGCGAAGAGTTCATCTCCGTTGCAACCCATGAAGACACGTCCGATGTTCACATGACTTCCAATGTTGATATGGATGTTTCCTACCTTTTCTACAGCCTTGCTATCCTTGCTCTTCACCTTCTGTACGGTGGCAGAGTTTCCTCCTCCATAAACGTCACCGGCGATATTCACCTTTTCAGATGTAGAGTTACCCTTGATTTCGATGTTCACCTTGTTGGTGAGTGGTCTCCATGAATTGATGTTCACAATCTTAGCCGCATCGCTTGCCCCCTTGTAGGAAGGCATGAATTCTCTCATCGGTACGGTATATACCAGAGGAACGGTCTCTGAGTTTGGATCCTCCGGGTTCATAGGGTAATACTCGTTCACCGTCACCTTCTGGTTCTGGTTCTTGTCGAGTGCATACAGGTAGTTACCGTTTCCGGCACCATACACGTTACCGTAAATCTTACCGCCATATATATTAATATGTGTACCGGAGCCGTTGTTGTCAGTAAGATCACCATCCTTAACGCTTACGTTAACATAGCCCGAAACATCGTTTCCGCCGTAAACATTGCCATGGATGAAGATGGCTTTGTTGCTATTTTGGGCTGAAGGATTTCCGATATTTACTGAGGTACTATCGATGACATCACCCATCATACCGCCACCGAAGATGTCATGGCAGTCAATAGCCTTGATATTGACGGTGGTAGAATTTACAGAGTTGTAGAATCCGCCACCAAAGACTCGGCGACAGAAGATACCACCGGATCCTTCTACGTGGGTATTGCCCACCACCTTGCCGGAGTAGCCACCACCCACGATGTCCATCACCGAAAAACCGCTCAAGAAGTGCCTGTATTCTTCGCCCTTCTTGATATCGTCTACGTGACCTTTGTTGTTATTTTCTTCCATGTTGATTTTCACATGGGTATCACCCTGAATGACGGTATGTTCTCCATAGCCGCCACCGAATACGCAGAAGTGAGGGGATCCCACCTTATTATATATCTCCTTCCATGCCATGGTTTCGAAGAATTTCTTATTCACTCCATATGCCATCTGGGTACTATCATGCAGCAATCCCTTTTCCATGGTGAGATAGGCATCTTTGCCTACCACGCATGCTACGTTTCCACCGGCATAGATGTTGTGGTTTACCTTGAACTTCAGTGCCTCGTGGTCGTATTGTGGAGAGTAGATGATACCGTCAATGATGCTGGCTGGTCGCCATGAACGGGTTTCCGGATTCCAGTAAGAGGAGAGCAGTGCCTGTCCACCATTGATCATGATATTGGTATTGCCGGTTACGTCTGCCGAAGTCACGTTCACGGAATCGGTTCCGTTCACGGTCAGGGTGTCGCAGTTACCCCAACCGCCGCCATAGATACCATGGCCTATCTGTCCGTCGGAGATGCTCATGAAGGTATTGCCATATACCGTACCGTTTTCGCATCCGCCGTAGATTCTCTCCAGGAATGCTGGCATGATATCCTTGTTCTTGTCATTGTCTGGATGCTTCATGGCATCGGGGCTCCATGGCTTGATATACTCTTTCGTTTTTTCGTCGAAGTATGGATAGGTGATGTTTGGACGGTCGATGACCAGACTGGTATTGCCGTAGATGCCACCCAGCTTCTTATAGTCCTTGCATTCAGACTGTAGGCGTCCTCTACCTCCTGCAAAAACCTGAGAGAAAACAACGCCGCCACGGATGTTGACGAGCGAAGTGTGTCTGGCTGGTACCTGTTGGTGTTCGAAGGTAAAGACATCCGGTGCTTCCTTTGCTTTCTCATTTCCTACGTTGGCAACATCGCCACCGCCATATACGCTGCCCAATATCATGGTACGGGCTATCAAGCCGAGGTTGTACCTATATTTGATGTTTCTGCCATAGACGTAAACTTCCGTTTTAGGGACGCGTGCCATATTCGGGAAGTCAATCCATGTATTCTGGTTCTTGTCATAGATTGATTCGATACCGGCACCACCGCCATATACATTCTGTGCTACATAGCCTGATTTGATGAATACTCTCGACCGGGTACCTACCTTTCCGAAGTCATAGCTTTCTCCCTGGTTTGCAGTGATGTTACCGATAGGCATGGCACCAACACCGGCACCAAAGATGTTCTCGCAGAAAGGCTGACAGTCGGTTTCTACATAGGTTTCACCGGTAACATAACCTGAGAAGCCACCGCCGTGGATAGCCTGGAAGGTGAAGCCTGGCAAACCGAGGGTCCAGGCCCAGCGGCTGGCATGATAGCGCTTGAAGGTCATTGGGTCGAAGTCGGCATCACCCGGATTGCTGCCCGTCACACTACCGAAATAGAGCTTCTTGTCATCCTTTGAAACCTTCAGGAAGTCATTGTATATCTGCTTCTCGAAGTCAACGTATGTCTTGAGGTCTGCATTCTGGTTGAGATAGCGGTATTTGATGCCGTTGACGGTGATGACGCCATCGTCATCCATCTTGTTACCAGGCTGCACACATACTTCGGTCTTTACCACCTTGGTGTTGGCACCGAAGCCGGCTCCGAATATGGAGAATTGCGGGTCGTTTGTGTTCTTGCTGCTGATATACCAGCATAAGCCGGCAAGCGAGGTTTCATCGAACACGCTGATCTGGTTGCCATCCTTGGTGATGACGTCGGCAAGAGGAGAGTGGTTGATAATTACCTCACTCAGACCGTTGCTGTCCGAAGTACCGTTGCCAATGGTAGAGTTTCCGTCCTGTCCGAATCCCACATAGCAGGCACGGTTTCCACCGCCATAGATATTATGGTCTCGCTTGAAGGAACCGGAGTTCATCGTTCCCTTGGTAAATGCATAGAACTGTTGGGTATTCTCATCACTGATGATGCGATTGATGGCAGCCTTTGCCTTTTCGTTGGTAATCTCATTGGCAGTCTTGGCTTTCAGGATGGCAGCGGTTATCTCCTTGAACTCATCAATGTTCTCGCAGATCTTTTCGTTATTTTGTACTGCCAGCCAGGTGGTGATGTTGCCGTTGATGTCTGCCTTGCGGTTCCATATCCAGGTTCCACCGTCTATCTGTACCTTGGTGCTACCCAGGATGTTGGCGTAGGTTCCCTCCTTGTTGTTATCCACTTTTCCCAGTACTGTGTTACGTGTAATTTCCTCCTCTTCCTCTTCGGTTTTATTGCCGGTGAGGTCTATCTTGATATTTCCGTATCCACCGCCGTAAATGTTGTGGCCCAGTTTGCCGCCCTCGATATGTACCAGGGTACTTCCATCTACGGTACCGAAGGCACATCCGCCATAGATATTATTCCAGATGAATGGCACGATGTTGCCCTGGCTGTCGGTGTCGGCAAGGGAGGTGGCATTCGTGTTCACCACGTGTACCAGAGTGTTGCCGTTGATTCTTCCCACCTTATAATAATCAGGAGCATCAGCTTTCTTGAGACCCTTTCCACCGCCAAATACTTCTCCGAAGATGTCGCCACCGGTGATATTGACGAAGGTGGTATAGTCCTTTGCCTCATAGCTAAGGAACTTGCCTGTAGTCTGGTCGAGCTTTGATTCGCTCTTTGGCTTTTTGTTGTAATAGGCTTTCTTGTCTGCTCCCGTCAGGAGGCTGTATGGTTTGATATTGGCTATATCACCGCCACCATATACATTTCCATATATTTTGGCTTCACCCGATATTTCTACCTTGGTGGTTCCTAATACCTTTGCTACATCGGTAAAGTAGGTGTAAGTGCCGTTGATATCCTCCTTAGGTGCTACACCGGCACCGCCACCAAATACGTCACCGTAGATTTTGGCTCCCTGGATATATACCTCGGTGTTGCCGCCAATCTGACCCGTTTCGTTATTCTCTGTAGAGGATGGGTCACCGAAGCCACCGCCATATACACGGTGCAGGAAGGTCTTGCCATCAATGGTTACCTTTGTGCTATCGTTAACTTTTCCAGCATATCCACCGCCCAAAGCACTCAGAATGGTGAAGTTAGGAATACCCTTTGAGTTGTCGAAGACAGAAATCTCTTCCTTGTTTGATGATGCGGCATTGCGTCGGTTTTTGCTCTTGGAGAAAGAACGGTGAGGCTTTGCCAACTGTTCGGTATCATCCTCTATCTCAGTATTGTAGATTCCGTAGTCGCCATTCACGTTCACGGTAACGTCGGTGCTGCCCACGGTTGTATTGATACCATAGCCACCGCCGAATACAGCGAAGTGAGGATGGTCGCTGTCGTCGTATGCTTTCTTCCATTCTGCTGTTTTCAGGAGTCCGAATGGGGTCATACCTTTCAGGATGGTAAGGGTAGCCTTTCCTGTTACGTTGCAGGCTTGGTTACCGCCACCATAGATGTTATGAGAGCACACGAACTGACCGTTATTGAAGTTGAAGAACTCGCTCTTGTTGTCATTCCAGTTGATCCACTTTGTTCCGTTCCATTTCTTGTCCCATATCACATTGATGGAGAAGCTGTCCTGCTTCTTTCCGTTTTCTCCTTCTGTCTGTGTGCCCTGGTCTTGAGCCAGTTTTACAAAGGTATTACCTGTTACGTCGGCATAGGTATAGAGGTTTGCGTCAAGCAGATTGCCGATGCTGTCCGTAATCAAGCCCTTACCACCACCGTAGATTTCTCCTGCGAAGTTGGCTGCATATATATTAATATGTGTATCTCCCTCTACCTGTGCTCTGTTTCCACCGCCATAGATGTCGCCATAGATGGATGGTGCCTGTGCAGAGGTGCCGTAGAAGTTGAGGTTGGTGCCGCCAAGTACCTTTCCTACGAGTTCTGGATGCTTGGTATCGTCAGCGATGGTTGTATTGCTTTCCAATCGTTTCTTTCTTCCATTACCGCCGGCAAACACATCCCCTCTGATGTCGGCATTGTCGCTGATGGCTACGTTGGTGCCTTGCTCTACTACAGCCATGTCACCGCCGCCATAGATATTCTTAAAGAAGGTTCCACCGTTAATCTTGAGTGTTGACTTTCCATAGAGGCGTGCCATGTTATTAAGGGTGTTGATGTCTGAGGAATTGAGCCGTTTGGCATCAGCCACACCATATCCACCACCGAATACAGGGCAATGGAAGATACCGCCATTGATGGTCAGTTCTACGTTGCCGTATATTTTGCCGAGTTCTGTATAATCAGCAGCATTACCACCCTTTTGGTCTAAAGAATAGAAATAATCAGTTCCACGTCCACCAGCGAAGATACCTTTACTGCAATAGAATTCTCCACCATTGATGGTAAGTGATGCTACGGTTTCTCCTGCCTTTCCGTATATGTTTCCACCCTCCTTACTTGGAATAGAATTTGCTTTCCAAAGGTCTTTGCTCATATATCCGCTACCTCCGGCATAGATTCCGTCAATCTTTCTTGTTTCAGAACCGAAGATACCTCCTTCTATGATTATTTTGTTATGGGTCAGTCGTGGGTCTACCAAGGTATATGTATGTGTGTCAGCATTGTAGCAATTATACATGCAAAGATTAGCTTTGGCAGTATTATAGTTGCCGAAAGCCATGACCGATTTCGTGCTGCTGTTTGTCCAGTAAGGGATGCGCTCGTCCGTTGTATGATAGGTGTCATCTCCGATACCGTTCATACCACCAGCTCCAGCACCGTAGATACCGCTGAAGATGTTTTCCGAATTACATTCAGAAGGAATTTTGAAGGTTCCACCCTTGATGGTGATGGTGCTATAACCGTAGAATGGGTTTTCTACCAATTGACCACCAGCAAAACCACGTCCTGCACTACCTCCGTAAATCTCGGTGATTTCTACACGGCTATTAACATCCGTATTCTTATTGTTACTTTCTGAATGTGCCGGGTCTATCAGAATGTTGGCGCGTCCCATATAGGTGTTGTAAGGTGCATTGTAATTACTTGTGTTGCGTCTTGCCCCCAAAGAACCATTCACCACTCTTCCTATCTTTCCGCTCTTGATGATGATGTCCACATCGCCCACTATGGCTCCCTCATGGTTGCCGGCAAGGATGACGGCAATATCGAGGGTAGGGGTGTGACTACCATTGTTTTCTTTATGGGCTTCGTTATATTCCCGGTCAATATCCACGTCGATGCTACACTTGATAGGCATGTTTGGGCTACCCATCACACCGTTTCTCTGGTCCACCGTCTGTCGTCCACCTACGCATATTGTAGAGTAGTGTCCCGATTTGATTTTGATTTTGAAGCCTTCATGTCCATGTGGCAGCGCATCATCCATCTTCTTCAGGTTTCCTTCTGTTGATAATGGTGCAAAGCGATTGTCATTCATGAAGCCGCCAAAGATCTGGAATGAGGTTGATTTGGCTCCATCAATCGTACCGTCACCATTGAACGGTTCTGTATAGTTTATCATCTGTATGCCTTCACCCATCTCCAGGTTATAAAATTGGCAATACAGGATGTCATATTTTTCACCACCATAATCGTTTCTCTTGAAGGTGAGATGCTGGAAACGGGTATCTCCATAAATAGGTAGCCCATCGCTTCTCTCATTTCCTCCTCTCATCTGTATAACTCCACCATAATCTACATCGTTCCAACTACCCGTTATGGTCGTATTCTTGAAGAAAGGAGAGGTACTCTTCTTATTCTCCCATTCAGAACTTGTATTGAATGTTACAGATGTGAAGCCGTCGTTACCGTTGTTGGTAACATCTTTGTCACTCATTCCCATCAGCACGATGATGTTATCAGCCCATGTACCTTCCTTTGCCAGCTTGGAATAAGCACCCTTCCAGGTCTTCACTGCTGTCTCTGGAGTATGGCCATCATTACTGTCGTTTCCTTGATTGTATTCTGTAGTGTTTCCATTTGCTGCAGTTCCTGTAGCTCTGGCAGGACATAGATATACTACGCTCTTGGCAAAGTACAACCATTTGTTGAAGAGCACTTTTGGGTTTTCGTCTCTGGTTGTTACTGTTACAAGGCAACTCAGTTTGTCGTTTATGCCAAGTGTGCTCTTGTCATAGGTAGGTCCGTTGCCTACCGGATTCTGCTCGTCATCATTCTTCACCCATTTATAGGTGATGTTGAGATTATCATTGTTTTCCCAGATGTTATTGGTAACCAGAATAGTGAGTAGGTTGGATGAGGCATCATGATTCATGGTTGCCTCCACTCTAATTGCTTCTATCTTGATGATGCCGGAGCGTGAACTTCTGTCTTCCAATACGGCATATACATACTGGTCGTATTTCTCTCTTGGAAGGGTGAACGGATTGGAGGCTGCATTCTCGTTCTGCAACTTCCAGGTCTTTTTGTCAGAAGAGGTGTACCAGAAATACTTTTCGTTTGCACCATTGCCTTTTATGGTTTCTGCCGTGATGACAGCGTTGACGCCACGTTCCACCGTTAGTGTTGTAGAACCGAAAGCGAATCCTGTTCCTTCAGTATAGGTCCAGGTATTCTTATCTTCTATATTCTTGTCACTGATATAGGTGTTATTTTGGTTTACAAAGGTCATGGCAAAGTCGGCAAGGCTTTTCTGCGTACCGTTGTTCATCACGTTGTTTTGCGTTCCGCTTACAGGGGAAGCATAATACCAGTTTTCCGTTGCACTGTTGCCTGCACCCATGTCCTTGTTGCCAATCACTCCACCTATCTTCAATTTGTTACTGGTATTGCTCGTTTCTAATTTGTTGTGGACATAGATATTTGTAAGTGGAATGACATAAGAATTACCGGTGTTTGGATTCCCATAGCGTCCGATACCTTCAGCCATATAGCATTCATCGTTAAGCCTTGCGTTGCTCAACATCTTTATCTCTACATCCGATGACAGATTGAAGAGTCGGGTTTCATGGTTGTCGTCCAGATTTCCAATAATGCCACCCACTCTGAATTGTTTTCTTGTGTAGGTATCGTTGTAGTCTGTAATGATGCTGTTGCGGACGATAATGTTGCTTATTTCTACATATCCCTTGGTAAGCACCTCACCAACCAGTACGGCGACATTGCCGCTTTTTTCATTTTGGTTAGGGCTAGGTTCCTTTTCAATCAGGGCATTGTCTATGATGAGGTTGGTAATTCTGCAGAATCCAGCCTCGTTGGCTGCTGTGCCTTGAACCGTTGCAAACAAAGCCCAGTCATTCCATGGACTGCTGTTGTCTGCCCAGGAGATATGCATGTTGTCGATGGTATGTCCATCGCCATCAAATTTACCTTTGAAAACAGCCCCATTGTTATTTGTTGTACCTATAGGCATCCAAAGACCCTTATCCAAGCTAATGTCCTTGGCAAGTTTGAAGTATTTGCTTTCCTTCATTTGCCAATTCTCTACATCGCGAGCCAGCTTCGCCAGTTCCAGGTCACTGCTGATGATGAATGGGTCTTCCTTCGTTCCCGTACCGCGTGTATAGTTGTCAGCATAGAGGTCGATGGAATAATACTTCGGATTGATGTCGAAGTACTTGGTCTGAATTACCTGCTGGGTCTTGCTGTCTTTAAGGGTCACCGAACCTTTGCGTTTCTTGGTGCTGAGTGGTAGTCTGATGGTTGTTCCATTGCTGCCCTCAACAGGAGTAATCTGTTCGTTATCTACTTTCCATGTATAGTTATAAGTTGTTGTTGCATTTTTAACATCAAGCGTGTAGGCTACCTGCGTTTCATTGCGATTATATTTTTCGACAACGTAAATTTCCATATTCTTATTCAACGTGAATTTTCCATCGCTGAAATTCCAAGTATTCTTGTCTTCAACGAGTGGATTCTTGTTGATAAACTCATTGGCTTTATCTACAAATTCTTTCATAAACGAGGCATCAGTCTTCTGGGTTCCCAGGTTCTTACCACCTGTTACGTTCTGGGTGTAATACCAGGTAGAAGCATATTTATTGGCATTACCTTCGTTTTTACAATTGGCAGTGATGCCACCTTTGTTGATGTTGGTACTTGTATTTTCGATATTAAGCCCATTGCCAAAGAGGTAGATGTTGGTAGGCTGTATGGAGTTACCTCCTCCATTCATGTCATAGCTGAAGCGACCGAAACCTTGGGCTATGTAGAACTGATTGTAAAACACGCTTGCTTTCTTCAGCATATTTATCTTTGTATCAGCTGCTATGTTGAAGATTCTGAAAGTTTCGTTATTACTGTCGGTCTGTACATTTCCTGCTATACCGCCAATCTTTGTTTCCCTGTTTATCTCGTATGTTTCGTCGTTATCCGTAATTTCAGAGCCACGGATAATGATGTTGCTGAGTTCTGTATTGCCGTATATCTCACCAGCTACTACACCCACGTTATAACTGGGACCATCAAGTTTGAATTCTCGTTTCTTTTCTACCCTAGCATCCTCGATGATGAGGTTTGTTACGGTAGTAAGGTTAGTGCTGCTTTCACCTTGGAGTGTTGAGAAAAGTCCCCATACACTCTTGGCTTTCTTGTCATCGACATCTTCCCATTGTATATGCATATTTTTGATGACATGACCATTGCCATCAAACTTTCCGAAAAACAAACGGTTGTTGCTATTGCCGTAGTTGTAGTATTTACCGATTGGCATCCAGATACCGCCACTCAGGTCGATATCGGCAGTAAGCTTAAAGTATTTGCCACGGAATGTGTTACCATTGTTTACATCGCGTGCCAGTTTGGCGAGCTGTTCTGCCGTAGCAATCTCGTATGGATTGGTCTTGCTACCATCACCCCCTGCATAGCTATCGGCATAGATATCTATGGAACAGTATTTGTTTGTTGTCTGAGCCCATAAGGTTTGTCCACACATGAGCCATAGGGTCAGAATGCCAAGAAGTATTCTGAATTTTTTGTTTTGTGTATTGTTATCTTGCTGCTTTTTCATGAGTCTTCATTTATAAGCGATTCTTTTTTTCTTTTTTCTTATGTTTCTTCGTGGTATAGGTCATGAGGGTATTCTGTTATTACTGTATCAGGAGATGCCCCGTATAGGCATCCTGGTCAGCCAGTACATAGAGGTATCTTGGCTGGATGAGTATATTGATGTTGTAAATCGCTGCCGTTTGGGCAGGATTGAGTGTTTCGAAATATTTATTTCCCAGGATGATGGTAGAGGTTACGTCCTTACGGGTAACCGTTTCTCCCTTTTCATCCTTCAGGATTACATCGTAGGTGACGGCAATGGTGGGTACGAAAGAGGCATCGGCGATGGCATAGAAGGTGGTGCCCCAACGGTGATACTTACTGTCGTCAATATCCATAGATTCGTTGTCTCCCGGAGTAAATGGTTTTTCTGAATTTTCATCCCTTGCCAGCTTGATGGCGTTTTCTTTCGTTATATTTACCTTTTTCAGATTGTTCCATTGGATGGCTTTTGCCGTCCACTCATTGTTACTCCATGTGTAGCTGCGGCTTACGTTGCCTCCCGTTGCCAGACCTTTGCCGTAAATCTTGACACCCTTGATGCGGAAGTGTCGGATGGCATTCATCTTCTTGTCCAGTTGGAAGTTGAGGTTATAGCCCGTCAACGTCTGGTCGAAGAGGAAAGTAACTACTCGTCCAAAGGTTGCATCCGAACCTCCTGCCGCTGTACTTCCCTTATGCTCTGGTTTGGCGCAGATGATTGGCGCCTGTCCTAAATATTTCTGAGCAAGGATAGGGGATGGGTTGCCATTGACTTCTGGCATGGAGAAAGGAATCGTCAGGAGATAGGTGCTTTCTGTTGCCGATGGCTTACTGAGGGTTGCTGATTCAGAATGCGGCATATATCCGAAGAAGTCGAAGTTGCTGTCTGGGTAAGCATCCCATCGCTTTTCTTCCTTTGTGCTCCAGGTCTTGGTCAATGTATTGTAATCTACCTGGATATTGTCGAAGATGGCGTGGTTTTTGCCTCCTGTCTCTGTACCAGTGGTTTCAAAGCTATGAGTGGCAAAGTTGTAATAGCCGAAGACGCCCATGTTTTGTGGGTGCATTCGCAGAACCGGATCATAGCTTTCATATTTGTCATCCGCACGTGTCGTCATCTTTTGTGTCCGTGCAGCAAAGGTGATATATCGGTAACTGTCGGCGTGCTGGATAGGCAGGTCGTTGCTTTCGCAGGCAGTGAGACTTGCGAGGAAGGCAAAGAGGGGTATCATCAGTTTTTTATTCTTCATAATGAGTCATGTGGGGCGTTACCAGTCTTCGGTACCGCCATTATTTTTAATAGGAGTTTCCACCCATTTCTCCACCTGCATATTGGTGAAGGCAATGTTGGGTCCTGCTACTGTTATTTTAAAGATGTATGTATATTGGTAGCCTGCCTTCCATTGCATATATTCTGCCGGAATGGTGGCTGTAGATTTCTTTCCGTCTATGGTGGCGCTGATGATGTAAGCGCCCTGCGGTGTGTTACTGTCTCCCAATGGTGGAACGTAATACCATTTCTTTCTTTCTGTAGCCTGATGATTCAAATCAGCATCTTCCTCGTAAGGAATGGTGAATTTGATGGGCTCAGTTCCTGTTTCTGTAGTTTCCCATTTATAGGAAGCTTTGGTTTCTGTTCCTGTTATAGGGTAGCTGACGATGATATTTCCCTTAATAGGAGAAGGATCATTGTTTATTTTTTTGAAAACAATATCGGTGATAGAGATTTTGGTATCTTTCAGATAATTGAATTTGAATCTTACCTTTGTGATAATAGGAGCAAAGGTGAGTTTTACGCATGCCCCGTATTTCTTGTTTTCGAAGTTCTGGTTGTCTGACAGCCAGAGGTCTGAGATATATGGGGTGGTAACTGCGGTGGCATCCTCTTTGTAAGTGAATGGGATAGAGAAGGATGCATCGTTTGGTGTGGAACCTTCTATCGATGTAGGTTCCTTGAAAGATGGGGCTGAACTGTTACCGGCTGCTGTCGGGATGCTATAGGCAAAGAAGCGATAGCTGGTAGCGGAATAGTCCCAGTATTTGATAGTTTGATTAGCGATACCCACGTATTCCCAATCGGCAGTATTGCTGGAGGTCGTATTTGCGGTTTGTTGTGTCCAGTTGACGGTATATCCATCCATTACGTTTTGGGACTGATCGAAACCGCTGGTGTAATTTCCTCCTGTGGTTTTATATCCCCATACTTTGAAGGTTTTGGAAATAGTTTCCAGTCCTGTTTCTTTATTAGCACGGGTAGTAGGTGCATCTTGCCATGTTCCGCTATTTCCTCCGAAAGAGATACTTACTCCCTTCGGTTCTTCCGGTTGAGTAGGCACATCCGGTTCTTCCTGCCCCGATCCAGCGCAGGAAAAAAGACAGAGAGCCAAGAATGGTATGGTCAGGATGCGATATAATTTCATTTTCTTCTTGCTTTTTATCATAGGAGCCGGGCAGGGAACATTCAACCCCGTCCGGCTGTTGTCTTATAATTGTTCTTTATATATCATGTCTTGAATGATATGTAAAGAGTGTATCCCCCTATGGGAGAGCTTTGATTACTTTACAACCTTGATAACCTTGATAGCGTAGGTCTTGTTGGTGTTTGTAATCTTCTGATAGTAAACTGTAGTTCCAGTAGCAGTTCCTGTTGCTAGTGTTTTTCCTTCAGGATCTGTATAATAAGTAGAAACATCAGTTCCAGCTTCTGGAGTTACAGCTGTATAGTAGGCTGTTTCTTTTGGTGAACCTGTTGTTGTTTCATATACGAATGCGTATGTACCTTCCTGTGGTGTAAACATGGCTGCAGTCTTTGCTGTAACAGGAATTTTATTGCCATCTTCACCTGGGATTTCAGTGATGGTTGCATCTATTTTTGCTTTTGTAAGGCTGATTCCATTTCTACCAGTGATAGTAGTACTTGTTGTTGAAGAGCCAATAGTAAGTGCATCATGTACTGTTGCTTCAGATATATCAATATTTTTCGTTTTTGTAATTGTGTAAAGGTTTGCTTGGTCAAGGTCTTCGATAAGTTTACCATCTTTGTTGACCATAACATAGATATCTCCTGTTGCTGCGGAGTACTCATTCTTAGTAATATCATGCCCCTTCTGGTATGTTGTAATAGAAGGAGTTGCAACAGTTGTAATAGTATTCTGGTTGCCAATTTCTGAATCTGCTACGACTGCATCGAAAGTAATAGGGTAGAGACCTTCTGTATCACCTGTTATGCTTGTTTTACCATTAGTGTTGTCAGAAATCTTGAAGATGTAAGTATAAGCGAAGTTAGACTTCCACTGTGCATAAATAGCAGGGATAATTGCTTTTGCACCATATACTTTAATTTCTTCTCCTGACTTATCGTTAGCTACCAATGTATAGTTTACACGGAGAGTTAAGGTTGTACCTGCTTCGTTTGGAATTACAATTTGATAATAATTGTCTGTAGGATTAACACCAGCATATGTTGGAGTTGTTTTAGTAGTTGCTAGATAATTTGGGTCATTGCCAAGACGATTATCTTCTGATTTGACATAATTCAGATTACCAAAGTCTTTTGTTTGATTTTCATTTTCTCCTACGATTGACACGTGCGCTTTATTGTAGTCGCTTTTGCCAATATTGGCTGTACCAACAGTTGGAAAATAAACTGTAGCCTTACCGCTGCCGTAGAATTTATTGTTTGCATCGGGTCCTTCTGTAAACAATGTTGCATTCTGTTCTGATACTTCATCGTTGATGTCTGTTGTATTATCTGTATAGAACTTAACATCCTTTACAGAATATCCAGGAATGGTTTCATAGAAAGCAACTCGAACTTTTGAAGTAAGATTACGGAATGAGAGTTGAACCTCTTGCTTATACGCAGGTTTTCCGTCTTTTGCAGGATTATATGCTGTAATCAAGTCTGCAATGTAACATTTATGGAGACCATTGGCTGTACCTTGAATGGTATACGCTCCACCTGTTGAAGAATTAGCTGTTGCTGGTGTTATTTTTGAAACATATACGTTATCGTCATCTGCTGCAGGTCCTTCACCTGTTTTGAGTGTAGCTTTACCTGTTGAAAATGCGATAAAGTCATACTGCCCCGTAGAGTAGTCCCAATATTTGATAGTTTGGCTACCGGTAATAGTGGCAAGACCTTGCTGAGGAGCATTACCTACATATGACCAATCAGATGTATTATCAGTAGTTGTTCCTGCTGTGCTCTTTTTCCAAGTTACAGTATAATGGTCGAAAACTGAGGTTGTTGCAAGACCATTTTTTGACTCTGCACCTTTAAAACCTGCAACTATAAACTTGTTGTTAAGAAGTTCCGCAGCGTCAGCACCTACATGGTCTGCACGAGAAATCTTACCCGTCTCACCATCGAAATTAATAGCGGAAGTGTTAGACTGTACATTTCCTGGTGTATTACCAAGAAAATCATCGCTAGAGCAGCTTGCAAGGGTCAATGCAGAAGCTGCAAGAAAAATATACTTTTTTATATACATATAAGTTTGTAAATTGATAATGTTAAATACTAATTCTTTAATTCTCTTTTTTTGTTTATTATATTTTTTATTGTTAATAATCATCATTTACATATCAAACTCCCATTGCTTCTCTTCGAAATCCTTGACTACGGCATCAAAACCGGAGCCACCGGGACGAACAGGAACAGGGACTTTCGTCATGTCTAAATCTATCGTGATAACACCACCTTTGTACAGTCGACGAACCTGGTCGGTTACATCAAAGACCAATGTGGAGTCCTTACCATTATAAAACTGCATCTTTACATCCAAGTAATGCCGGTTGTTAAGGTCGGCATCTCTTACTTTTGCTAAAGATTCCATATAAGAATGGTTATCTAAACGGCTGGGATTCAACTTCGGCATACCGAAGGTCAAGACCTTGCCTCCAATGATATCCACCTTCTCTCCATCCTTCATTTGCTGGTCAAACTTCATCCTCATATTATAGTTTACCGTGATGGCATCACTTCCGGTAACACCGGTATTCAGATTCACGCTGCGCGCCATGCCACTCAGGTTGCCGCTACCGTCAATACCCGTTACGATGCGGGTATGCTGGCGGTTGTTGTGGAGGATAATCTGCGTAAGATAAATATAGGTAACAGGCTGCAACTGCATTTCCAGGGTCCTTACCCAGCAGTTGCGATTCTCATCAAATACAAATCCGTCAAGGTTACGGTTGATTTCAATGCCCTTTTCATATCCCGCAAACAGTTCTTCCGGTTGATAGAAGGAGTTGGTGAATTGGGGAGCATTGTATTTTGAGGGAAACATTGTCTGTCCCGTATTTGCCGTTACATATTCGTAAGTGGAAGATTCATCTATGCGGACACTCTGAATACCATCCGCTGTCTGGATGTCGTTCCACGCCAGGATATCCCAGAAACCGAAGTCATAATTGGCTGTCAGCTGTTTTGACTGGATATGGTTCTTATAGGGTGCTTCGTGCGCACCATATTGCACATCCTGTGTGAAGTATCTTCTTATCTCGAAAACAGATGGTTCGGTATATCCGATTTTTCCGAAGAGTTTGTTGTCATCATCGTCCCATCCGTATTTCCATTCCGCCTCCCAGTCGTATACCACATCATATTTGAATACATAATCCCAGAGCACTTTCAGCTCCAGGTCTATCTTCGGCAGATCCATTGTTGTTTCCTTACCGCCCTGATGCAGATAGAGATTCGGCTCACGTTCGCAGCCTGCAAGCAGCAGAACTGATGAAATGAAAAAGATAGCAGTAACCGTTCTGTAAACTCTGTGGCTTACAGAATCCTTGAAGAGATATGTTAACTGCTTAAACTGATTCATTATTTACTTTCTTTTACTTTTTCGGTAGAGGATATCGTAACTCAAACTCACCTCCAGTCGGGTTGGTCCTAACCAATTATAGCGATACTGTCGCTTTTTGAAATCCTTGGCATCTCCATACCATTTGTAATAATATACCTGTTTGTCTTTATCTCCATCCACAGGGCAGAGCCACTGGTATGGGTCGTAGCGGGTATTGAGAAATCCAGCCTGCAGACCGATGTCGAGTCGCCAGTGTTTGGAGCGGTCTAGCGGTATCGCCCAACCCAGTCCCAGTCCGGCTCCCCATCCTTCACCTTCCCATCCCCGTTTTTCGTCGAAGCATATATTATATAGGAACGCGTGCGCGTAAGCACTTACGAAGAAACCCCTGAAACCCGTTTCACCGCTTTGCAGGTAATATCGGGTATGCAACTGGTAGTTGCGCAACTGGAAATATTTATGCTCTTTGTAGTTCTGCCACCAGGGGCCCTCGAAACTGGCACCGTATGTGAAATGTCCGGACAGCGGATAATACTCAAGAGCCACGTTGGGGATAGGGCAGAAGCGGTCGTAGCCCGGCATGTAGGCGAAGTCGTAGAGCAGATTGGTCTTGATGCTCAGCAACTCACGGCGTTTCCTGCTGCTTTCAGCCGGTTCCGGTAGCGGCATTTCCACATAGATGTTGGACTTAGGAAACGGCAAGTCCGTATGGATAGGTTTTGCCTCGGGCAACCGGATGGTATCTGCGAGCCGTTCGTCTATCGGCATGATTCTGACGGCACGCAACTGCGGGAAATATTTCTTGAGCAGATGCTTCCAGATTTTTCCTCCTTCCAGCCGTTTCAGTTCCGCCTTCAGCCGGTCACCTTTTCCGTCATGTTTTCTGATGATGGTCTTTACTGTAGGCAGGTACTTGTCGTGCTCCATCTGCATCAGCGAGAGGAGGAGCGGATAATCTTCCGGCACCACATCATATCTGATGCGCTTGGTGTTGATACCATATCTGCCTAGCAAGGCATCCATGGAAGCCTTTCGGCTCCGGGCAAGTCGCACGTTGTTGGGAGTAGGACCTTCTGGTGACGCCGTAGCACGCCCAAGGATGATGCCCCTGTCTCCAAGTGCTTCCAGCTCAGGAATCAGAAAATTGTTAATCCAGTCTTTGTCACTCTCGCTGATATCAGTTCGGTTGACGACAAAGACTATAGGACGCGAGTTTTTTATGAACGTACTGTCTGTGGTTTTCACCTGGGCAGATACATTCATCGTTGCGCATACCAAAAATGAGATTAAAACAATCTTTCCTTGCACTTTTGACTTTTTACTAAATTAGTTTATTCTATCATATATTCCAGGAAGGCTGTAGGTAGATAAGCAGTAGCCATGGTAAAGCCGCCATCGACGATGAAGGCAACGCGCTGCTGCCCCTGATACCGTGCCACTCTTCCTGTCAGTCCCTTAAACTTACCATCTATCACCCTGACCATCTGTCCTTCCTTGAACTTCTGTACCTCTTCTGGCACATAGAGGATATCTTCAGCTTCTGATTCACAGATAATCTTCAAACCCTCAATCTGTTTCTGGGGAACAATCAGAGGAGATTTCGTAATCCTTGCCCCTTCATGCATGTGTCGGTAATAGAAGCGGAGATATGGCAGATTCACATTATCATACACATAACTTTTGATTTCCTCTTCGGTACCGAAAGCAAAAAAGATGTTGGGCAGTCGGGATTCCGTTACAACCTTACGTTGACCTCTTATTTCTTTCATCACCTGAATGGTAGGGTAGAAAGCAGAAACGCCTTTTGCTACGAGGTAGTCGTAGGCTTTCTTCTCTCTTCCGTAGGTAGTTCGGAGTGCATACCAGTTCTGTTGTTCTTTGGAATTTTTCGTGATAGATTCTGTTTTCGCAGGCATACAATGGGTGGACACCCCTGTGTCTGAACTATCCGCAAGAATCTTGTTTTTAGCTTCGGGGAGGGCGCTGGAGGTAAGTCCAACGCAAGAATCTTTATCTGCATGCTGAGTGCAGTTTTCCTTATTCATTGTAATCGCAAATGCTTTTATATATCAACCTATTCTAGACAGAACCCGGTTAGCGTGTGCAAAGATACATATTTTTTCTGTTATAATCTCTTGAACCTTGGAAAATATTCAATGCTTAATCCTTTTTAACGTATTTTGGATAAAAATTCCTACTATTCTGTTCCTTTTTGGTACAATATACGCTCGTTTTCTCTGTTTCCGAACCTTCGTTAATACTGTCTGTTGACTGATGAATCAGGCAGTTTTTTGTATTTTTTTACTTTGAACGCAAATTAAACCATAAAAAAATGTGCTCTTTCAGAAAAAAGTGTTACCTTTGCACCCGCTTAGAAGCATTTATATAAAATAACGTTATAAAAAATTTATGAACTTTACACTATTTATCACCGTTTTGCTGACGGCTGTAACCTTGGTGGTGGCTGCTTATGTCATCGCGAAGTTGATCGGTCCTCGTTCATACAATCCGGTAAAGGGTGAACCTTTTGAGTGCGGTATTCCGACTCGTGGCAGCTCATGGTTGCCATCACACATCGGCTACTACCTCTTCGCCATCCTTTTCCTGATGTTTGACATCGAGACAGTATTGCTTTACCCATGGGCAGTCGTAGTTAAGCAGTTTGGATCTATGGCTCTCGTGAGCATCGGGTTCTTCCTGTTGGTATTAGTATTTGGCCTTGCATACGCTTGGCGGAAAGGAGCATTGGAATGGAAGTAAACAAAAGAGCCTCTATCAAGAGTATTCCTTACGACGAGTTTAAGGACAATGACACCCTCGAAAAGATTGCGCAGGAGCTCAATGAGGGTGGTGCGAATGTGGTAGTCGGTTCCCTTGATGCTGCCATCAACTGGGGACGCAGTAACTCACTCTGGTCTTTGACCTTCGGTACCTCTTGCTGTGGTATCGAGTTCATGGCTGTAGGTTGTGCACGTTACGACTTCTCCCGTTTCGGTTTCGAGGTAACCCGTAACTCTCCACGTCAGGCTGACTTGATTATGTGTGCCGGTACTATTACCAATAAGATGGCACCTGTGTTCAAGCGTTTGTATGATGAAATGGCTGAGCCTAAGTATGTGGTAGCTGTGGGTGGATGCGCCATCTCTGGTGGTCCGTTCAAGAAGAGCTACAATGTGGTTCGTGGTATCAGCGAGTTGGTTCCTGTGGATGTTTACATCCCTGGATGTCCTCCACGCCCTGAGGCAATCCTTTATGGTATGATGCAGTTGCAGCGTAAGGTAAAGGTTGAGAAATTCTTCGGTGGTGCTAACCACAAGATGACTCAGGATGAGAAGGAACTCTCTATGAACAAGGGTGGTCTTCGCGGCTTGAGCAACGAGAACCTCTCTGACAGCGAGAAGCTCGGACACAAGGAGCCTATCATCGTAACTGAAGTACCTGAGGATTTCGACCCTCAGAAAGGTCTAACTGATTAATATAATAAGGTATAAGAACATGAAACTGAATAATATTGAATTGAGTTTTGATAATTTCGCTTCTGAAATGGCGAAGTTGAAGAACGAGAAGCATTTCGACTACCTTGTTACCATCATCGGTGAAGACTTCGGTGAGGAAGGTCTCGGATGTATCTATATTCTCGAGAATACTCAGACCAACGAGCGCTGCTCAGTAAAGACCATCGCCAAGAAGGTGGATGGCAGTGATGTGATTCCTACAGTAATTAACCTTTGGAAGGTAGCTGATCTTCTGGAGCGTGAAGTCTTCGATTTCGTCGGCATCAAGTTCCTGGGTCACCCAGACATGCGTCGTCTCTTCCTCCGTACCGATTTCCAGGGCTATCCATTGCGCAAGGACTTCGATATGAGTCCTGAGGCAAACAAGTTCCCTTGTACTGATGAGCCAGAGGATGACTTCACCATGGAGTATTCCTTGAGCGAAGATGGCCATCTCGTTGCTACAGAGAAGCGTCGCTTTGATGAGAACGACTATGTTGTCAACATTGGTCCTAACCACCCATCTACCCACGGTGTGCTCCGATTGCAGACTGTTATTGATGGTGAGACCGTGAAGCGCATCTATCCACACCTCGGTTATATCCACCGTGGTATCGAGAAGATGTGGGAGAACATGACCTATCCTCAGACCTTGGCATTGACCGACCGTCTGAACTATCTTTCTGCGATGATGCACCGCCATGCTCTGGTAGGCGTTATCGAGGAGGCGATGGGTATTGAACTCTCAGACCGCATCCGCTACATCCGCACCATCATGGATGAGTTGCAGCGTATCGACTCTCACTTGTTGTACCTCGGCTGTACCGCACAGGACTTGGGTGCCTTGACCGCATTCCTTTACTGTATGCGCGACCGTGAGCACGTATTGAACGTGATGGAGGAGACAACCGGTGGCCGTCTGATCCAGAACTACTACCGTATCGGTGGTTTGCAGGCTGATATCGACCCTAACTTCGTTCAGAACGTAAAGACCCTCTGCAAGTATCTCCGTCCGATGATTCAGGAATACCTCGACGTATTCGGTGACAACGTGATTACTCACAATCGTCTCGAAGGCGTAGGTCCAATGAACCTTGAGGATTGTATCAACTATGCCGTAACCGGTCCTGCCGGTCGTGCATCAGGTTGGAAGAACGATACCCGCAAGCGTCATCCATACGATATGTACGACAAGGTAGAGTGGAAGGAAATCACCCTTACCGGTTGCGATTCTATGGATCGTTACTATGTACACATCCAGGAGTTGTACCAGAGCTTGGACATCATCGAGCAGTTGATCGACAACATTCCAGAGGGTGAGTACTACATCAAGCAGAAGCCAATCATCAAGGTTCCTGAGGGACAGTGGTACTTCTCTGTAGAGGGTGCCAGCGGCGAGTTTGGTGTATATCTCGACTCAAAGGGTGACAAGAGTCCATACCGTATGAAGATGCGTCCGATGGGTCTCTCACTCACAGGAGCCTTGGATCCAATGCTCCGTGGTCAGAAGATCGCCGACCTCATCACTACAGGTGCAGCAATCGATTTCGTAATCCCTGATATTGATAGATAATTATGTTTGATTTTAGTATAGTAACAACATTCATCGACAATCTGCTTCGCCAGACCTTGGGTCTGGGCGACTTCCTGTCGATTCTGATTGAGTGCGTGCTCGTGGGTATCTGTATTTTGACAGCATACGCCCTCATCGCTATCGTACTTATCTTCATGGAGCGTAAGGTGTGTGCCTACTTCCAGTGCCGTCTTGGCCCTATGCGTGTAGGTCCTTGGGGTATCTTCCAGGTATTTGCCGACGTGCTCAAGATGTTGATCAAGGAGATCTTCGCCGTGGATAGAGCCGACAAGCTGCTCTACTACATGGCACCATTCCTCGTGATCATTGCCTCTGTAGGTACTTTCTCTTTCCTTCCATGGAACAAGGGAGCACATATTCTTGACTTCAACGTAGGTGTATTCCTCATCACAGCCGTAAGTTCTATCGGCGTGCTGGGTGTGTTCCTCGCAGGTTGGGCATCTAACAACAAGTACTCTGTGGTATCTGCCATGCGTGGTGCCGTACAGATGATTTCTTACGAGATGTCTCTCGGTCTCTGTCTGATTTCTGCAGTCGTTCTTACCGGCACCATGCAGGTAAGCGGTATCGTAGAGGCACAGACTGGTGCTTGGAACTGGTTGATTATCAAGGGACATGTGCCAGCTATCCTGGCTTTCCTCGTATTCCTCGTAGCAGGTAATGCTGAGGCTAACCGTGGTCCTTTCGACTTGGCTGAGGCTGAGAGTGAGTTGACCGCAGGTTACCACACAGAGTATTCTGGTATGGGCTTCGGTTTCTACTACCTGGCTGAGTACCTCAACCTCTTCGTGATTTCTGGTATCGCTTCTACCGTATTCCTCGGTGGTTGGGCGCCATTGAACATCGGTATCGAGGGCTTCGACAATCTGATGAACCTCATCCCAGGTTTCATCTGGTTCTTCGGTAAGACCTTTGCTGTGGTTTGGCTCCTGATGTGGGTACGTTGGACATTCCCACGTCTCCGTATCGACCAGATTCTGAAGTTGGAGTGGAAGTATCTGATGCCATTGTCACTGGTCATCCTGATTTTGATGACAGTATGCGTAGCATTCGGATTCCACGGATAATATTATTAAGGAGTTAAAGGAGTTAAAGAAGTTAAGGAGTTAAGACAATAGTTCTAGAGCTTGAAACTTCTGTTATTTCTTAACAAATAAACAAAAAATAAAAGTATGTCTAACAATTCATATTTCGGCGGTATTGCAGCGGGTTTGAAGACCCTCGCTATCGGTATGAAGACTACCATGAAGGAGTACTTCACACCAAAGAGCACAGAGCAGTATCCTGAGAACCGCAAGACTACACTCCACGTATCTCCACGTTTCCGTGGACGCCTGGTCTTCGTTCGTGATGAGAACGAGGCTTACAAGTGTGTGGGTTGTACATTGTGTGAGAAGTCATGCCCTAACGATACCATCAAGATTGTAACCGAGATGGTGGAGGACCCAGAGACAGGCAAGAAGAAGCGCAAGCTGGTAGATTACCAGTACGATTTGGGCGACTGCATGTTCTGCGAGCTCTGTGTGAACGCATGTAACTTCGGTGCAATCAAGTTTGTCAACGATTTCGAGAATGCAGTCTTCGACCGCAACAAGTTGGTGATGCACCTTGACAAGGAGGTTTATAAGGGCGGAAGCCTTCCTAACCTCATCGATGGTGGCGCTCCATTGGAAATCGGTAAGTTTAACACCAAGACTAAGTAAGGAGGACTTTAGACAATGATAACAGCAAATATATTTATGTTCGTCATCTTGGCAGTAGTCATCCTTGGCTCAGCCATCATGTGCGTGTTCACCAAGCGCATCATGCGTGCGGCAACCTTCCTGTTGTTCGTACTCTTCGGTGTAGCAGGCATGTTCTTCCTGCTCGACTATACTTATCTGGGTGCAGCTCAGATTTCTGTATATGCCGGTGGTATCACCATGCTTTATGTCTTCGCTATCCAGTTGGTTTCAAAGCGTACCCTCCAGGGCCTTTTGGAGCATGTCAAGGGTAGCAAGATTGTAGGTCGCGCACTCGTCTGCCTCGTTGGTTTCGTAACCTTGGCAGTCATCGTGTTGAAGAATCACTTTATTGATATGGCTGCAACCGTAGCCGACACCGAGGTGCCAATGGACCAGGTAGGTTCTGCACTGGTAGGTGCTGACAAGTATGGCTATGTATTGCCATTCGAGTTTATCTCTGTATTCCTGTTGGCATGTATCATCGGTGGTATCTTAATCGCAAGAAAGGAGGATAAGAAATGATTCCAGTACAATATTTCTTCGTGCTCTCAGCACTCTTGTTCTTCATCGGAGTCTATGGCTTCTGTACACGCCGTAACCTCGTTGCCATGCTCATCTCCATCGAGCTTGTATTGAATGCAGCCGACCTGAACTTCGCTGTGTTCAACCGCATCCTCTTCCCAGGACAGTTGGAAGGTTTCTTCTTCACATTGTTCTCTATCGGAGTAGCAGCAGCCGAGACAGCCGTAGCGCTCGCTATTATTATCAACGTTTACCGCAACTATCACAGTGACCAGGTGAACAGTATTGAAAACATGAAATTCTAAAAGACAATGGAATACAATTATGCATTTTTGATACTTCTTCTGCCATTCCTGAGCTTCCTGGTTCTGGGACTTGTGGGTATGAAGATGAAAAGACCGGTAGCAGCACTCATCGGTACCGTATTGATGGGCTGTGTATTCGCGATGTCTGTCTATACAGCATACGAGTACTTCTTTGCAGTGGGTCGTGATGCCTCTACAGGTATGTACCCAACTGTTACCGTATTTAATTTCACATGGTTGAAGTTTACTGAGTTGCTCACCTTCAACATCGGTTTCCGTCTGAGCCCAATCTCTGTATTGATGCTCATCGTGATTACCACCGTCAGCTTCATGGTTCACATCTACAGCTTCGGCTATATGGCAGAGCGTGATGAGAACTACAAGGTTGAGGAATATGAGAAGGGTATGCAGCGTTTCTACGCTTACCTGAGCCTCTTCACCATGTCAATGTTGGGCCTGGTAGTAGCTACCAACATCTTCCAGATGTATCTGTTCTGGGAGTTGGTGGGTGTCTGCTCATACCTACTCATCGGTTTCTACTATCCAAAGCATGCTGCAGTTCATGCCAGCAAGAAGGCGTTCATCGTAACCCGTTTCGCTGACCTCTTCTTCCTCATCGGTATCCTGTTCTACAGCTTCTATGTAGGAACCTTCAACTATGACTTGAATGCTCAGCCAGAGCTCAACTCTGCTTTGGCAGGTGCTGCTTGGGTAATGCCAACAGCGTTGTTCCTCATGTTCATCGGTGGTGCCGGTAAGAGTGCGATGTTCCCATTGCACATCTGGTTGCCAGATGCGATGGAGGGTCCAACACCTGTTTCTGCGTTGATCCACGCCGCTACCATGGTTGTAGCCGGTGTATATCAGGTAGCCAGCCTCTTCCCAATCTGGGTACAGTATGCTCCTGAGACATTGCACTATGTAGCTTACATTGCAGCCTTCACCGCATTCTATGCAGCAGCCGTAGCTTGCTGCCAGCGTGATATCAAGCGTGGTCTGGCTTTCTCTACTATCTCTCAGATTGCCTACATGCTCGTAGCGCTCGGCGTTTGCTTCGCTGTAGATAACCACCATGGTGGTTTGGGTTACATGGCTGGTATCTTCCACCTGTTTACCCACGCTATGTTCAAGGCATTGCTCTTCCTCTGCTCTGGTGCCATCATCGTCATCATCGGCAGTAACTTCAAGGATTACATGGGCGGTCTGCACAAGTACATGCCTATTACCAACATCTGCTTCCTCATCGGTTGCTTGGCGATTGCAGGTATTCCTCCATTCGCAGGTTTCTGGTCAAAGGATGAGATTATCTCAGCATGCTTCCAGTTCTCTCCATTCATGGGCTGGTTCATGACAGTGGTTGCCGGTATGACAGCATTCTACATGTTCCGTCTCTACTACGTTATCTTCTGGGGACAGAGCTACTATGAGCTTGATCCAGAGAACCGTCGCAAGCCACAGGAGGTTCCTTTCGTGATGTGGGGTCCATTGGTATTCCTCGCCATCATCTCTTGCCTCTGCGGTTTGATTCCATTCGGTCACTTCGTATCTGCAACAGGTCAGAGCTACGATATCCATATCGACATGAGTGTGGCAACAACCTCTGTTATCGTTGCTATCATCGGTATCGGTCTGGCTACATATATGTATGCTCCTAAGAAGACTCCATTGGCAGACACTTTGGCTAAGAAGATGCCTAAGTTGCACAAGGCAGCCTTGAACCGTTTCTATATCGACGATGCTTGGCAGTTCTTCACCCACAAGATTGTCTTCGGTCTGTTCTCAAAGCCAATCGCATGGTTCGACCGTCGCGTTATCGATGGTACCTTCAACTTCATGGCTTGGGGTACACAGGAGGCAGGTGAAACCATCCGCCCATGGCAGAGTGGTGATGTTCGCAGCTATGCTATCTGGTTCCTCACCGGTACCGTAGCATTGACATTGTGCCTGCTCGCACTTCTTTAATGAAAGTCTCACAATTAAGTAAATAGAAAAGAAATGAATTTAAGTATATTCGTCATAGTACCACTCCTGATGTTGCTCGGCCTCTGGTTGGCACGCAACGACAAGCAGGTTCGTGGTGTGATGGTAGCAGGTGCCAGCGTATTGCTCGGTCTCTCCATCTATTTGGTGTTTGCATTTCTCGAAGCTCGTGAGACAATGCCAGCCGACCAAGCTCCGATGCTCTTCACCTACTGTGTGCCTTGGTTTGAACCATTGCACATCAACTATTCACTCGGTGTGGATGGTATCTCAGTGGTGATGCTTCTCTTGACATCTATCATCGTGTTCACCGGTACATTTGCTTCCTGGCAGATGGAGCCAATGAAGAAGGAATACTTCCTCTGGTTCACACTCCTGAGCATCGGTGTATATGGCTTCTTCATCTCTATCGACATGTTCACCATGTTCATGTTCTATGAGGTTGCGCTGATTCCTATGTACCTCCTCATCGGTGTATGGGGTAGTGGTGCAAAGGAGTATTCAGCCATGAAGTTGACTTTGATGTTGATGGGTGGTTCAGCCCTTTTGGTTATCGGTATCCTGGGTATCTACTTCTACAGCGGTGCTCAGACCTTCGAAATCCTTGATATCGCTCACCATACCAATGGTGCTCATGCGATTCCTGAGAGCGTGCAGAACGTGTTCTTCCCATTGCTCTTCATCGGTTTCGGTATCCTCGGTGCGCTGTTCCCATTCCACACATGGTCTCCTGATGGTCACGCCAGTGCGCCAACAGCCGTATCTATGTTGCACGCCGGTGTATTGATGAAGCTTGGTGGTTACGGTTGCTTCCGCATCGCCATGTTCCTCTTGCCAGCTGCTACTCACGGCTTCTGGATTAAGGTGTTCCTCGTACTGACTACTATCTCTATCGTATATGGTGCTTTGTCAGCATGTGTACAGACCGACTTGAAGTACATCAACGCTTACTCATCAGTATCTCACTGTGGTATGGTGCTCTTCGCTCTCTGTATGATGACCGAGACAGCCGCTACTGGTGCAATCCTCCAGATGTTGTCTCACGGTTTGATGACCGCCCTCTTCTTCGCCGTTATCGGTATGATTTATCATCAGGCTGGTACACGTGACGTACGTTACCTGGGTGGTTTGATGAAGATTATTCCATTCCTCTCTGTAGGTTATGCAGTAGCTGGTTTGGCTAACCTCGGTTTGCCAGGTTTCTCAGGTTTCGTAGCCGAGATGACCATCTTCGTAGGTTCTTTCCAGAATGCAGATATGTTCCATCGTGTATGTACCATCATCGCATGTACCTCTATCGTAATAACAGCGGTTTACATCCTGCGTTGTGTTGGTAAGATCCTTTATCAGAAGGTTCCTAATCCAAAGTTGGAGAAGCTTCACGATGCTACCTGGGACGAGCGTATCGCTGTAGCAGGTCTTATCGCCTGCGTTGCAGGTCTCGGTATGTTCCCACTCTGGGCAGAGAAGATTATCATGGACGCTGTAGGTCCTATCTTTAGTGTAATCATGTAATAAATATCAGAAGAAATGAATTACAGTCAATTTTTAAATATGATTCCAGAAGCTACCCTGATGGTAGTTCTGTTGATCACTTTCATTGCTGACTTCTGCAGTTCCAAGAGCGCAGACCGTAAGTGGTTCAATCCTCTGGTATGTCTCTTGATGGTGGCTCATATTGCCATCAATATCTTCCCAACAGAAGCCACAGAGGCATTTGGCGGCATGTACACAACAGGTCCTGCTGCCGGTGTCTTGAAGACTATCCTGGCGCTGGGTACCCTCATCGTGATGGTACAGGCTAAGGAGTGGTTGAGCCGCAAGGACACAGCCTTCAAGGAGGGTGAGTTCTATATGCTGATTATCTCTACCTTGCTCGGTATGAACATGATGGTTAGTGCCAACCACTTCCTCCTGTTCTTCCTCGGTCTCGAAATGGCATCTGTGCCAATGGCTTGCTTGGTAGCATTCGATAAGTACCGTCACAATTCTGCTGAGGCAGGTGCTAAGTTCATCCTTACCGCTACTTTCTCAAGTGGCGTGATGATCTACGGTATCTCTCTGCTCTATGCTGCTTGTGGTACTTTGTATTTCGATGATGTAGCAAAGGTTATTTCAGCATCACCATTGACCATCGCCGGTATGGTATTCTTCTTTAGTGGTCTCGGTTTCAAGATTTCCTTGGTTCCTTTCCACTTCTGGACAGCCGATTCATATCAGGGTGCACCAACTACTGTTACAGGTTACTTGTCAGTAGTATCTAAGGGTGCTGCAGCGTTCACTCTCTGCGCTATCCTCATGAAGGTGTTCCAGCCAATGGTAGAGTACTGGACCATATTGCTTTACATCGTGATTGTACTTTCTATCACTATCGCCAACCTGTTTGCCATCCGTCAGAGCGACCTGAAGCGTTTCATGGCATTCTCTTCTATCTCTCAGGCAGGTTACATCATGTTGGCTGTGGTAGGTAACTCAGCGATGAGCGTGAGCGCCCTGACTTACTATGTATTGATTTATGTAGTAGCCAACCTGAGTGTCTTCACCATCATCTCATCTGTTGAGGAGCACAACAACGGTACAGTTCAGATGGACAGCTACAATGGTTTGTACAAGACTAATCCACGTCTGGCATTCCTGATGACCTTGGCATTGTTCTCATTGGGTGGTATTCCTCCATTCGCCGGTATGTTCTCGAAGTTCTTCGTGTTCATGGCAGCCGTTGGTACACACGACATCCACACCACATTGGGAGCCTGGGCATACGGCGTAGTATTCATCGCGTTGGTAAACACAGTTATCAGCTTGTACTACTACCTGCTCATCGTGAAGGCTATGTTCATCAAGCACAGCGATAATCCGCTTCCTACTTTCCAGAGCGCATGCTCAACCAAGTTGGCGCTTGCAATCTGCACCGTAGGTATCGTAGCATTCGGTATTTGCTCATTCGTCTTCGACTGGATTTCAGTTGCAGTGAATGCGTAAATCATCAATAATTTATAAAAATCCCGCTAATCGTATAGATTGGCGGGATTTTTTTTGGTATTCTCTTCGATTTGCATTACCTTTAGATAAGGTACGCTGCATCTCAACAATAAAAATAAAAAAGTTCCTTTTTTATTTTGTATTGTCTTCGATTTGCAGTACCTTTGCACCCCGAAAGAGGCAAGGTGCCCCAAGTAATCAATAATAAATATTAATTAATCAATATAAAAAGGATGGATAAGTTACCAATGAATGATGTTCCGATGCTCGTAAGCGCCATCAACTTCCTGCTTCGTGACCACGAGTTTGAAACACTCGATGAGATTTGTAATCACTTCAATGTGAACCGTGCGGCATTAGAAGCCAAAATGGCTACCCAAGGTTTTGAGTGGTCAGAGCAGCAGAAGAAATTCTGGTAAAACCCACGCGCCCAGAAAAGTATAGTCAGCACGCCCTGTAAGGGCAGAAGCTCCTAGCCCAGGGCAACACCCTGGGTAAATATAATTGCATTTAAAAACGCCCTGTAAGGGCAAAAGCTTTAAAAAATATAAATTGTTAATTATTAATTAATTATGACTCCTCCTCGACCCTTGTGGAAGTCTGTACAAGACTATGTTTTGATTACGATAGGTATGATATCCTACGCTATCGGATGGAATGTATTCCTCTTGCCAACCAATGTAACAGCAAGCGGACTTCCTGGTATCTCCAGTATTATCTATTGGGCAACCGGTTGCCCTGTGCAAATTCCGTATTTTATCGTCAACGCCACCTTATTAATATGTGCGTTCAAGATTTTGGGAGCAAAGTTCTGTGTCAAGACTGTTTATGCCGTTATAGTGGTAACCATCCTGACCTCTTTCTTCTCCAGCCGTTTAGGTGATGTTCATCTTTTGGAAAACCAACCTTTATGGGCTGCTTTCCTGGGTGCCGTTTTCTGTGGCTGCGGAATCGGACTCGGTTTCTCGGTTGGTGGAAGTACGGGTGGTACGGATATCATCGCAGCCATCGTCAACAAGTATCGCGACATTTCTCTAGGTAGAGTGATTATGATATGCGACATCTTCATCATCAGTTCCAGCTATCTGGTGGTACACGATTGGGAGAAGGTGTTATATGGTTATGTAGTTCTTTGCGTTCAGGCATTCTGCATCGACCAGGTGGTAAACAGCAGAAGACGAAGCGTACAGTTCTTTATCATTTCACAGAAGTATGAGGAGATAGGCAAGCGCATCAATGTAGATGCTGATAGGGGAGTAACGGTGGTGAATGCCAGCGGTTTTTATTCCGGTCAGGATGTGAAGATGCTTTTCGTGTTAGCCAAGCAGCGTCAGGCTCCTGCTATCTTCCGTCTTATCAGCGAGATTGATCCCCATGCCTTTGTCAGTCAGAGTGCCGTTATCGGTGTGTATGGTGAAGGTTTTGACAAGATTAAATATAAAAGCAAAAAAGAGCACGGAGTTTAATATTCCGTGCTTTTTTGTGCATCAGGAAAAGTCAGGTGATTCAGTCGAGCGACTCAAGTAGTTCTGTAAGACAATTTAAGTAGTTCAGTAAGCGAGTTAGACGTCTCAGTTAGCTGATGCAGACGTCTCGATGTGTCTCACTCCTGCTTTCGCCTCATCGGCACTTTTACCTTTCCCTTCGGTCTGTGACCGTTGGCGAGGCTAACATCATTGCCTTAGCTTTCGGAGTTCTTCTATCATGCGTCCCAATTCTGAGAACGTATAATCTCTATTGCCTTCACTTTTTTCCGAAACCGAACGATTGGAATTGTCAATAGCAACAGACAAACTACCACCTTTCTTCTCAAAGTAAGAATGGAGACCTCTGCATTTGATAAAGAAGTCTATCTTCTTGCGATAATCACAACATTGGTTTAAATCTCTCAACAAAGGCTCTTGTTCTACATACATCTTTGATGTATAACGGAAATAATAAAGAAAGAACAACTCGGTGCAAAGATGAGTTTCAAAGAACTTTACCTTACAAAAGATTCCTTTCTTGGGCTTATCAATTGTTGAAGCATACTTCTTTTTCAAACGAGCATATTGCGAACGTTCTGGCTCTCTATCCTTGGTATCCATGTCTATCACGCAGAAAATATGGTTATAACCAAGGGAAACGCCTTCTTCAATCTTGTGTTCCAACTCCTTGAGACTGGTGTGCTTAGGATAGTCGGGCTTGATCGTTAAACCTTTCAGTTCATCACATAGCGACTTGAAATAGAAAAACTCGGTTGGTCCTTCTCCCAAAATAAGTATTGTATTTCTTTGCTTGCCCATAACTTACCCCTCCAAATCTACAAATATAGAACCTAATTCAGGCTTTGCTCCTAATCTGCCAATTCGATACGAATTGTAGAGAGAGAGATTCTTGTGCAAGCCATAAGAATCACCACGACTATACTCCGACGAAGCAGTCTCCTTGTTTTTCTCTACGAACCATACCACGCCACGATTGTCATTAATCATGTCTTGCGACAGCAAGGTGGTCTCTTGGCTTGTAATCAACAGTTGCGACTGGTCCGAATTAAACAGGAAAATGTTGAGATAATAGAACAGCAAATCATAATGCAAATCTTCTCCCAACTCATCCAGGTAATAGATGTGGTTGCCACTTATCAAATCGTATAGTGAATCCAAAATACGGATGAACTTAAGTGTTCCCTTGGATTGTAATTTAAGAGAGACATCAAAAGTACCATTCTTGGAATGATTTTCAAAGACTACCGATTCAACCATTGGACGCAACAGCTCGTTCTTGACTGATGCCGGAATAGATTCTTGCTGAATATGCTCACGGAAATCCTGAGATAGCGAACGGTCTTCCAACACAGGGCGAAAATCTGTGATATTCAAATCAGCCTTTTTCAACATCTGACAGAAAAACTGATGCTTGTTTTTGTCTTCATACGCAGCCTTTAGAATCTCAACGACACCTCTGCTTTCGGTATCACCATCCACATTATGGTAATGAATCATGATGTACGAATGAAGCTTTGCCAATGGCTCTATGTCTTCCTTAAAGGTGTTTTTAAGGCAAACCGACAGGACACTATGATTATTGAGCGTATTCTCACGAATACTGTCTTGGGTCTTTTGTAGCAAGCGAAGACTTGAACCAAACTTGATTTCAGCCTGTAGATTATCTCCCTTGTAGGTACGTTCGTAAAAAAGAGCCTTGGAGCCTTTAGGATAATAATTAAGCTCTTCATGGAGAATCAAGTTGACATCAAACTGCACTTGATAGTCATAACGAACTCCCTCAGCATAAAAGGAAACAAACATTTCTGTAGGTTCACTCTTTGTCAATGCAAAAGGAATGCATCTTGTAATCTTCATATTAGCGTTTCCCTTTGGATAAGCCAAAAGATGGAAAACCTCATCCAATGCCCAGAGCATGTTGGATTTACCAGAAGCATTCGAGCCATATAACACACCTAATTTATAAAGGCATGTACCATCAGGCATCTCCGCCACAAGTTCGGAAGCAGAACCCTTTGCAACAAAGTTCAGTTCCTGTTTGTCGCCAATCGACAAGTAATTCTTTACCCAAAAATTTCTTATCATATTCTGAATATTTTATCTAATTTCGTAATTTGCCTACAAAAATACGGAAAATATTTCGTAAATCGGATAAAATACGGAAGTTTTTTAGATTAATATGATATTTTGCTTGAAAAGGAGAGAAAACGTTTATATATAATCGCCTTAATCCCATTATCGATGGAAAATAATCTGCTACCATAGCCATCAAATCAATTCAACTATTAGGAGGTTATATAGGGTTCATATTGCAAAAATACCAATATCCGCACGATAGCCGAGACGGGGCAGATTGTGGCTCCTTTGACGGTTGACCGACCCTCAGATATTTACGAGTCTGCTGTTTTATTATGGTATGTTGACCATCAAGGGAACTCGTGGCGATAATATGATATTGGGTATTCCAAACAATAATGTCCGTAAGCAGTACTATGGCTATTTGATGGACTTTTATGAGGAAAAGTCATCATGCAGTTTGTCGCTGGTAAGTTGGTGAGGGTGGAGGAAGTGGTATGTTGAGAGACATAGAATTATTTTTGTGTTCAAAGAAGCACGGAGTTTAATATTCCGTGCTTTTTTGTGCATCAGGGAAAGTCAGGTGATGGTACATGCCAGTAATCCGAAAAAGTGAGGGTGTGTCATAAGTCTGGATAATAGTTGGCGCACAACAGTTGACCAACGCATGCACAACAGGTGTTGTGCATGCGCATATCAGCTGTTATGCAAGCGCACAACAGCTGTTGTGCGGTCGAAGATACTGACTGTCTTAACAACATATCCTATCTCATCCAACAACAAGAAGAGGGTGAATCATAAACTTATGACACACCCTCACTTTACCAAAAGAGCAAGTCTGGGTTCGGTAAGTCAAGTGGAAGGGTAGTGACTACAAATATAGTACGATTCTTTTTCTTGTGTCTATAAAATTAGGAACAAATAATAAGGAGTGTCTACTATTTCAGTTTTATGAAATTGATAGTGTCTACCTTTCTAGTTTATAAAGTAAAAAAGTGTCTACTGAAATCAGGAAAAGTCAATCTGTTTCTTTGCAGCCGTGTTGCTAAAATAAAATTATTCTGCATTTTATTAGGATAAAGATGCTTTAGTTTCAAAAATAATCCGTATCTTTGTAGTCGTATTCTTCCCGATAGTAGTTCTTGAAAGCTTAATCTGGTAGAATGAAATTTAGAAAGAGCGGACATTTGGGATGCTCATCATTTAATAATGGAGGATTGGATATGAATAAATTAACAAGAGAAGAGGCGCTTAGACGTTGGAAATCTGCTAAGGCCACAAAGAAAGCCATGGTTGACAAGATGCAGAAGATGCTTTATGAAGACTACAAATTACGTACAGGCGAGGAGCCTGTGAGATTTAATGTCTTGTAATGAAAGAATTAGCTTTAGATAGAATAAATGCCAATTCTCCCTATATGAAAGGGTAGCAGTCCTTTTGGATGCCCATCCCATATCAAGTATGGTTGTTACTGATATCTATATAAAAACAAAATCCCCCAATCCACTAGAGTAAGTAGGTTGGGGGATATTTATTATATCTTACTGATTCTTGAGTATTATCCATTGCCCATTTTTATCACTTCCTCTACGTGAAATGTAGCCTTTCTTTCTTAACGAAGTAAGCTCTCTTTTTAATGTTGCAATCGAAACGTCTAGCTTATTAGCCAAATTCTCTCTTGTTATAGATGGATTTTGTTTCATTGTAGAAAGAATGGCTTGCTGTCGCTCATTTACAGGCTCATTTACAGGCTCATTTACAGGCTCATTTTGTATATGCAAAGTTAATTTAACTTGTAAAAGATCTGGCTGTTCCAATAATTCAGGCTTGAGCCAATGCTTTTCATTCCAAGCACTTAGTATGAGAGGAAAGCCTGAACCAAGGTTCTCGCCAAAGCCTATCATGCGGAACATGTTCTGTATGTGCTGATTACGTGCTTTAGATTCTCCACCTTTATAAATTTGCTCGATTGGTTATTTTAAAAGTCCTGGATTGGTTAGCACAAAACTATCGTCAAATTTCTCAACCTTCAGAACTCCATTTACCATGAAATCAGAGTGGATAACCATGTTTGTAACAGCTTCACGTACAGCCTTAGCCTGGAGAGTGTCGTCTCTCCGAATTACACCATTCATACTGAAAGGATGAGGCAAACACGTGTCAGTTTCGAAATGACGATACGAATGAAGTTAAACAAGTTATTTTCCCACGTACCATCGTAAGTCAGATGGTTGCTATAACGTTGGTTCCCAATCAGGACGGAAAAAAGCAAACGGAACCTTATATCGTTATACCATAAACTCAAATCGTCTCCACGGAGAAACCGAAGATGGCAAAGAAATATCACTCTAAAAAAATATAGAGGTGAGTATAAACTGTAACAATAAAAGTTAGCTTATACTCCCTCTGTTGTATTTTATACAAGGAGAAGAAACATCTTCTCTACTTTAAACCATATTTTCTTTTCAAACGCCAATAGTCGTTTTCGGTAATCAATGCTCGTTTTCTACTCTTTTCAAAACGTATGTGCGCATGCATTTCTCTGTCATAAAAGTCATACCATATATTGGTAAATGGTCCCGACTTCCCATTGAAAGCGCAAAATATAATCGGACAATCAAAATATTCATCTCCATCTTCTTTGATATTTGCAATGTACGAGTAAGGAATGTTGCCGATAATATCAACATTAAGTTCCATATATTCGCCATCGTATTTACATTTCTCGAATTCGTTTTTGAGCATCCATTCTCCATGTGAATTGATGACGATTGTTTCGGAAGTCCAAGGAGCTATTTTCATCTGGATACCATCATGATATATATTAAAAGGGAAAGATTTAAACCAGGAATCATGCTTCCCATCATCGTCTGTATCAGGATAATCTTCATCGTATATAGAACGAATTATCACCTTGGAGACTTTAAATTTATCGTAAGGATGTTCTAACAAATGATATCTATCCTCATTAGTCAACTTTACGAATTTACGCAATAGGCTTTGATTAACTAACTGTTCACCAAGCTTTGCGGCTTCTATTCTTTTTCGAGCAAGCTCTTCTTGGCCTATACCTGAGTCAAAGTAGTTCTCCATTATTGTTTTATACTTTTCTTGGTGCAATTTGGAAGTCAAAATTGATTCTCCCCATATTTCTGCCTTAGAGAATCCTTTAACCTTAGCGTAAGTTTTAAAATCTTCGTGGGCTTCTTTTCTTACCTCACAGGATGATACCACCAATAAGCTTTGACCATCAGTATCCTTGTTCCCTTCAATAATTTTATCAACAATCGCACGAAGTTGTGATTTCTTTAAATTATTATAGCGCTTACATTGAACAAAACATGTTAGGCCACTATTCTTTTCTGTACAATAGATATCAACGCCCTGATCAGCACCTTTTTTTCCATAGTGACGAATATCGTTATACATACCAGAAATATCAAGTATTTCTAAAACCATCATTTCAAACATTGATGGCTCCAAATCTTCAAAATGTAATCTTCGACTACTTTTTACTTGAAAATCATTCATCATACAATCAATAATTTATATATTTAATTATATTATTCGTTCAATTTATAAATAGCCTGCTCTTTGCAATGTCTAAAGAATTCTTCCTTAGTCTTACAAACACCCCGAAGAGCCCACTTAGGCATACCGAATTTAGCAGGATACTCCAACGATACCCAATCGCCAACATCAAACTTTATACGGATAGGATACTCTTCGTCTTCTACCCGAATCAAATTTGCCTTAGACACCCTATAATAGCCCTTAATATGACTGCCAAAAGTGATAGGAGCAATGTATCGGATTGTTTGAATATCCTTCGTTTCTTCTATACCCTTCTTACCCATAACTATTGTGTTGGCATAACCATCAAGAACAGCATCCAAATCATCATTAACTTCTTTATCAATGGTCAAAATCATGTATTCTGCATCCTTTGGCTCATCTGAGGTATAGTACAAGCCCTTTTGAGGAATACTCTCATCAAGTATCTCTATAGAAGCTCTTCCTATCAAAGATTCAATGAATTTAACCAACAAATCCCTATTCTCTACATCCTTTGGACGAAGTGGGAAAGCACCTATGTTAACCTCGTCTATTGTCTTGTAAAATTTTGAGACTTCGACATCGACCTTTTCTCCACCACCAGGAAACAAAATATAACCACCTATGACTTCTTTTTTAAGTTCTGCAGACGTATGGTCCTTATAATAAATGGCGTCCCTATAGCGATGCATCTGATTAATAGCATCCTCAGGTGGTGTATCAACACCATTCACTTTGCCGTCAATACGATATTTTGCATCAAAGAGATAAGTCATCTTCATATTTTTCTGAAGGTCATTCTTTGTAAGCTGCAAGACAATATCCGGCTTTTGAGCAACAGTTGGAACGACAAGATTCTCCATGCTGATAGAGTCATTTTCTTGATCAGTATGCTTGGGATTATAGACAAGTTCAGCAAGCTCCACCCCATCTTTCTTAAACAAGATGCACGAATGTTCTCCCTTTTTAAAATTCCAGGTGAATAAACCATTCATTTCACCTCGGTTGTGGTGATCCATATCCACATCGTCACCAAGAAGTTCCTTTACAATATGGCTAACCTCTATAAAACACCAAATTTCATAAAGTGTTGCTATATCTTTGGTTTGAAGACGATAGATGCCGTCGTACAAAGAATATGCACGACGAAGAAGGTTCCAGATTCGATATATCTGACTATAGCCGGTTGCTTTTTGCAGCACCATACTTTCCTGATTCAAGCCCTTGTATCGCCCTATGGCGCGGAAAAAAGGATTTCTGCCAAGATATTTCAACGTTGTTAGAACAGAATCCATTTCACCTTTAAAAGCATCTGATACCCCCTTAGTAGCTTCAATCCGTTTTTTCAATGACTCATATCTTGCAGTTATCTGTTGAAGAGCATACTTCAAAAAACGGTTTTCTTGCGTATCATTACTCTGTATTTGTCGTTCTACACGATAAAGGTGGGCTTGTTCTTTGCGATGTTCTGCCAATTCATTTTCGATAGAGGTTGGAATATGAATTAGCTTATCTGCCCTGACATAGGTTTCAATACTATGCAGCCTATGACGAGGGCGCTCAATAATACTCTTGACAGCATTGATAAACTTTTTCTGTTCGCCTGCAAATATATTCCACCATATAAGTTCTGGCGTTTCCCCTTCTTCATCTGGAGTGAAACCATGAAAAGTTCGTCTCAGATAATCAAGAGACAACATGCGGTATTCTTTTTCTATATCTTCTACTATCTGTCTCCAGTGCTCATGATAGTTCAGTTTTGAACTCAACACTTCAAAGCCAAAAGAGAAATGGCGAATCTCTTTTCCAACTGTATAGTTGATAAGAATTTCACTTTTGCCAATATCGTTTTTATAATTTAGAAAACCTGCAAGTATCCCTCTTCTGAAGCTAAAATTCTCATTGTCGCTCTGAAGAGTGCTGCCAAAATCTGCGCCTGTTACATAATCTTCGAACTCAACCCATATTGGGTATTCTGCATTATCAAAGAATACTGCAGGCGCATCATCCCCAAGAGAAAGGGCAATTTTATGGCCTTCTTCATCCATTCTGACTACAGACAACACACCTTCAGACCACGAGTAAGAAGATGTAAGATTCTCAACACCTATATTACTCGCAGCCTTCTGCCAAATGGCATCGAACTTACTACATTCGATGCTCATTGTGAAATCTTGATGTTTAATCGTCAGAAGTTCCATATATTAGCTCCAAAAACTTGTATAACCCGATGAAAGACGTTTCTTCATTTCATTCAATTTTGCCAACGAAATAGACTTGTGCGTATTTTCCGTCTGCTCTTTAGCGAAACTTTCATGACTTATAGCCTCTAAACTCCTTTTTATTGTATTTTCTAGCTCTGTAAGGAATTCAGCACTAACCTTTGTTTCATCGCCTTCTATTCGGGAAAGAATCTTCATATTAGTGATTTCATCCAATGCACGAGCTATAACAAAATCTAAAGATAACTCTTCTCCAGAATCATCCTTATTGTATGGGAGATTATTAACAATATAGAGTAAGAATTCATTTCTTGTACGATAGGCAACCTTGAAAGGTGTTCCTTCGAGTTTCTTATTAATATCTTGCAAATAGTTGATTACTACATCACAAACATCTTTATTCGATTCGTAAACATCAACTCCTTCTACTGCATTTCCAACAAGATGTTCTGAAGAGAGTTTACCGATTTGTTCGTAACGATGAGTTAAGCCACCATAAAGATCGACATCATTCATTTCTATTGTCATTGCACGGTCAAGTACCTTACGGCTGAAAGAGAAGGTCGTTTCATCCATATTCACTGTTCCTACTACAATCAAGTTCTGAGGAATAGATATACCCTTGTCACGGAATTGTGCTCTCAATTTTTCATCATCAGTAAGTTCTGTGCAAAGGTTCCAATACCAAGATTGAGCATTCTGCTTTAGTATAGGATCAGTTACAACGTTCCCTTCCATATCAACTTTTCTTGACTCTATTACACTCAGATATTCTGCAAAATACTGCTCTACTGGGGCAAGATTCATTTCGTCCAAGCATAGGAAATAAGGAACGTCAGGTTCTCCCCAAGCTTTCGCTATAAACTTCAAAAAATCACCAACAACAAAAGAAATACCATTACCATCCTGATCTGCGCCAATACGACTAACATAGCCTATCAATTCACTTGAATCATGCCAATTTGGTTTTACCTGAATCATTTCAAAATTTCTTGGCTTTTGCGCCTCATACTCATTGGAATCAACATCCCAGCAAGCACGTGCTAATTCACGCACAATGCGACTCTTGCCAGTACCTGAGATACCGGCAAGAAGCAGGAATGGTTTACTTTTGATAGCTGTTATATAATTTCGATAAGCCATATTTATACTTGTTGAGAAATCTAATCCCAATTCTTGAATTTTATCCTTAATCGTATCATAATAACAGATTTTACCTATTTCATGCTTAATCTGTGGAACCCAAATCAAGTGCTTGACATTATCAACTTTACATGCGTAGAATTCTGTTGTATGTGCAAATATAGCCTCAAATGTAGAACGTGTATTGCCGCTTCCGTCAAGAACACTATCAAATTTGAAAGGTTGGTTAGAATTAACCTTGGAGCACAGTTTCTCCAAGACATCTTTTGACATATTGGCACCCGATTCTGAATTATCAGAGTTGACTCTAACTATTTCTAATTTTTGATCATCTCTGTTTACTCCTATAAGTTTGGCCTTGTTTTTACCACCACTAACATAATCATATAGATTATTTTTTGGTAGCTGGTCAACTAAATCTATAACATGTTCTATTGTCAGTTTCATAATTCTGGATTATGTTGATGAATGTAATCATAAATTGTATTTGCTATAGCATGTGCTGCAACATAGGGAACACCATTGCCTATTGTCTTGAAGGCATCTGTCAGCGAAATAGTTGGCGGCAAGACAAACTCCGGTGGGAGTGACTGAATAGCCAATGCCTCTGCAGCAGATATTCTTCTTGGAAGATAAGGATGCACATGAACCTCATTATTGCCATAAGCTGCTGTTGGTGAATATCTCCATCTATGAAGCCTTTTATAACATTTACGAGCAACATCCCCCTCATCTTTGGTCTGAAAACGGTATATTCCTGCTCTCGGCTGGAAATACATATCAGCATTAGGGTGATGCATAACATCGTTTCGGTTCCACCAATACTGCACTGTCAACTGCTCAATAATTCCTTCAGGCATATTTGTCATTATACCTTCATGATATGGTTCAACGCCTGGCCATGGAAGTTTTTTAATATCCTCCAGGTTATACAGCTTATGATTATCCCAAGGAAAATCCATAAGCATGTTGTCTTGAACCGGCAAGTGCAGTCTGTTAACTGCACTCTGCTGAAAACCTATCAAGATAATTCGGTCTCTATCTTGCGGAGCTCCATATTCCAAAGAATTAATCAGTCTTTCTGTCAAATAATATCCGTGATCTCTAAACTGCTGTTTGAGTTCTTCAAAAAATTCACGGTGTCTTGCTGTGCGATAAAGCCCTTTCACATTCTCGAACAAGAAGAAATCAGGCATAGCTTCACATATCAAACTAGCATACGTACCGGAAAGACGACCATTATCACCATTTCTACCTCGATTTTTACCGGCAACAGAAAAGTCTGGACATGGTGGTCCTCCAATGAATCCGGTTAATTGATGAGCTTTTGATTCTTCAACCATTGCTTTCAGTGCCGCAAGTCGTTCCTGATGCTCTGCGTCGAGATATAAAGTAATATCTTCTACATGATGTCCGTAAATAGGCATTGGCAAATTCATGTTTTTGCGTGCATACTTATATACATCATTAAAGGCCTTGTGGAATTCATTGACGAATACCACATTAAAATGTCCCTGAGTTTCAAAGCCTAAATCAAGGAAGCCGGCTCCAGAGAAGAATGAGAATATATTCATTTTATGTTTCTTAATTCTATAAGCTTACTTATTCAACATATTAGTTTCTGAACAACAAAAGTTTAGATTGATTTGTTATGTCAGAAAAATGCTTATTTATGATTTGTAATTAAGTGCATCAAACACTTTCTTTCTTTATAAAAAGTAAATACGAATCTTAAGCTTTTCTTTATTTTCATAAGTGAGGGATTTGTTTTTTGAAGTCTCTAACTTGAGGTATCAAGCAATCCCACATAATCTTAATGTTATATGCTATATTCATAATTATATTTATTTTGAGAGCAAAGGTACAATATTATTTTGAGAAATAACAAAAAAAACTAGAAAAGTTTCTGAAAATACGATATATTGTATATCATATCAATATTCTTTTTTATTTCTTTATCATTAATTAAATATTAATCATTGAGGCTGCTCTTGATCAGGGGCAGAAGGATGGGTATAATGATGGTATCGAAAATATACGAGGCGATTCTTACGATGATGCATGTCGGTATAAGGGTAAAAAGGAAGGAGTATGAGCTTGGGTATGAAGAAGGATATGATGCAGGTTTCGATGATGGCTTCGCCGATAGTGGCTGTGATTCTGAAGAGGAAGAATAACTCTGATAGTAAATAAACTCTTTAAATAGCGTACCGCCAAAGTACATTCATATATCATGTACTTTGGCGGTACGTTATAATTCAAGCCAGTCGGTATCTATGTCGAATAATTCAAATAATCTTCTGCAGGATTTGATTGGCAAGGATTCCTCGGCTTGACCGATGAAGTCATCTTCGTGGTTTCTGATATAAGTATCCATATCTTCCTCCTTAACAAGGATTGGACCTTTGATGTTTGTAAAGATGAAAGGGTAGCAGTCGTCATATTTTATATTGAAATAAAAATACCCCAACCCGCTTAAAAAAGTAGGTTGGGGTTATTTGTTATGGTATCCAGCATAAAAGAAAAACGTTAGTTTTCACTTTTATTATTTGCTCAGATTTTGAACCATATCCAAAGGTAGCTGGGTCGCTTTGGCTACCTGTTCTGTTGGAAGTCCCATAGCCAACAAACGTTTAGCCGTTTCAATGCTGGCTTCAGTTCTACCTTCTATTCTTCCTTCTTGTTTCGCCGTATCAATGGAATTCTTGATATCCCGATATGCCATCTTGCTTGCTTCATATCGTTCTTCTACCTGTTTCATACGCTGTTTGTTTTATATCTTATGCAAAGATAAACTTAATATTTGTAACATCCAAACTTTTAGAGCGTTTTTTTTAATTTTCTTCTGTCACAGTCTTCGTTCCTATCCTGATTTATTCAGGTTTCCCTGATTTCTTCAGTAAAGGGGCGAGGAACTTGTAGGTATATCCCTTCTGCTGCTTTACCATTTCTTCTGGTGTTCCGGCAAAGAGGAGCTGACCGCCGCCTCGTCCACCTTCCGGACCCATGTCGATGAGCCAGTCGGCGAGTTTGATGACATCGAGATTGTGCTCGATGATGATGACCGTATTGCCACGGTCTACCAGCTTCTGGAGTACATCCATCAGAATGCGGATGTCTTCGAAATGAAGACCGGTTGTCGGTTCATCGAGAATATAGAGCGTCTTGCCCGTATCACGCTTCGAGAGTTCGGTAGCCAGTTTTACGCGCTGACTTTCACCGCCAGAGAGGGTAGTGGAACTCTGTCCTAACCTGATGTATCCGAGACCTACATTCTGTAATGCCTTGATCTTCTGCAGTATCTGAGGAACATTCTCGAAGAAATCTACCGCCTGGTTGATGGTCATGTCGAGAACATCGGCGATGCTCTTTCCTTTGTATCTTACCTCCAGCGTCTCGCGGTTGTAGCGTTTGCCGTGGCATACCTCACAAGGTACGTAGACATCCGGCAGGAAGTTCATTTCGATGGTCTTGTATCCGTTACCCTTACATTCCTCGCATCTTCCACCTTTCACATTGAAGGAGAATCTGCCCGGCTTGTAACCGCGGATCTTTGCCTCGGGAAGTCCTACGAAGAGCGAGCGGATATCGCTGAACACGCCTGTGTAGGTTGCTGGATTGCTGCGAGGCGTTCTGCCAATAGGACTCTGGTCTACATTCACTACCTTGTCGATATTTTCGATACCCTCGATGCTCTCGTATGGCATCGGTTTCTTGAGCGAACGGTAGAAATGCTGCGAGAGGATAGGCTGGAGGGTCTCGTTGATGAGAGTGGATTTGCCTGAGCCGCTGACACCCGTTACGACAATGAGTTTGCCGAGTGGAAAATCAACATCCACCCCCTTGAGGTTGTTGCCCGTTGCTCCGTGAATGGTGATATGCTTGCCGTTGCCTTCTCTACGGAGAGCAGGCACCTCAATAGCCATCTTGCCGTTGAGATACTGGGCGGTGATGGTATCGGTCTTGAGCATCTCCTGGGGTGTGCCCTGGAAGACAACTTCACCTCCCTTGCGTCCCGCCTTCGGACCGATATCTACAATCCAGTCAGCAGCCCGCATCATATCTTCATCGTGCTCCACCACAATAACGGTATTGCCCAGGTCGCGAAGTTCTTTCAGACTGTTGAGCAGACGTTCGTTGTCGCGCTGGTGCAGACCGATGCTCGGCTCATCGAGGATATAGAGCACGTTGACCAGCTGGCTACCAATCTGAGTAGCCAGACGGATGCGCTGGCTCTCGCCACCCGAGAGAGAAGCTGACTGGCGGTTGAGCGAGAGATAATTGAGTCCCACATCGAGGAGGAAGGTAACGCGTGAGCGCAACTCCTTGATGATTTCGTGGGCCACCTTCGCTTTCATCGAAGGCAGATGCTGTTCCACTTCTTCGAGCCAATTGCGCAGTTCATCGATGTCGAGACTGGCTACTTCGGATATATTCTTATCCCAGATCTTGAAAGAGAGCGATTCCTTTTTGAGTCGCAAACCATGACATTCAGGACATTCGATGGTAGAGATAAACTGGTCTGCCCATTTCTTGCCCGCCGCACTCTCGTCATCCTCCATCACCTTCTGCAGGTAGTCGATGATGCCATCGTAGGCACAGAAGTAGTCGGTAGAGGTATGCACCTTTTCCTTTTCTATCTTCACGTTTTCGAGCGAACCATAGAGAATTTCCTGCATGGCATCGCCCGGAATCTCGCAGATAGGCGTCTTCAGGTTGAGGTCATACTTGCTGAGCAATGATTCTATCTGCCAGAAAATCATCTGGTTCTTGTATTTGCCGAGTGGAGCGATGCCGCCTTCATGGATGCTGAGTTTATCATCGGGAATTACTTTCTTGATATCAATCTGGTTCACCTTTCCCAGACCCTTGCAATGCGGACAGGCACCTTCGGGAGAGTTGAAGGAGAACATGTTAGGAGCTGGATCCTGGTAGGCAATACCCGTTACAGGGTCCATGAGGCGCTTGGAGTAAGTCTTGGCCTCCTTGGCACCTTTCTCAAGAACCATCACCATGCCGTCGCCCTGTTTCATAGCCGTCGCCACACTCTTGCGGATACGTTCCTCATCTTCTTCCTTCACCACCAGTTTATCGACCACAGCTTCTATATTGTGGTTCTTGTAGCGGTCGGTTTTCATATTGGGAACGATTTCGAGGATGTTGCCGTCGAGTCGCACGTAGAGATACCCCTTTCTGCGCATACTTTCGAAGAGTTCGCGATAATGACCTTTGCGCTGGCGAACGAGTGGAGCGAGCAGGAAGATAGCCTTGCCCTTATAATCGCTGAGAATCATGTCGATGACCTGTTCCTCGGTATATTTCATCATCTCCTCGCCACTCTGATAGCTGTATGCAGTACCGGCGCGGGCATAGAGCAGACGGAGATAATCGTAAATCTCGGTGGTAGTGCCCACGGTAGAGCGGGGATTCTTGTTGGTGGTTTTCTGTTCGATGCTGATGACCGGACTCAATCCTGTAATCTTGTCAACATCCGGGCGTTCCATATTACCCAGAAAGTTGCGGGCATAGGCAGAGAATGTTTCGATATATCTGCGCTGACCTTCGGCAAAGATGGTGTCGAATGCCAGTGAACTCTTGCCCGAACCTGAGAGTCCGGTAATCACGGTGAGGGAATCACGCGGAATCTCCACATCTATGTTCTTGAGGTTGTGGACCCGTGCGCCCCATACATTTATCTTTTCTTCTGAATTCATATTCCAATTCTGCTAATTGCTGTTTGCCTAATAGTTACTGTTCTGCTCTTCGGTATAACCTCTGAGCAGGTTGACATCACGTTTGATGTTATACACCACGCCATCTGCCCCCTTCGCCTTGACGAGACAGAAGTAGACACCCTCCTTGACCGGTTTTCCGCGGTAGGTGCCATCCCAGCCCGTGGCAGGGTCGGTCCATTCATAGAGTTTCTGTCCCCACCTATTATATATATAGGCGTGGAACTCTTCGATATTCCGGTAACCATCCTTTGGCTTATAGATGTCGTTGATGCCATCGCCATTTGGAGAGAAGGCATTCGGCATGAGAAGAGAACTGACCTTGGGCGTCTCTTCTGTGTTGTCCTCTTCTTCGTCGTTGACTTCCTGAGCGTGTAATTGACACGTCAAAAGTGGCAACATGATGCAAAGTAATGCTATTTTTCGTCTCATTTCTAAAATAATTTGTGCAAAGATAATAAAAAGATGAGAGATATTGCGTCAGATGCAAGATTTTTTGTATTTTTGCAGATGAAAACATGAAATATTTGAAGATATCGTTAAAAAAATCTTGAGATATGAGACAAAAAATGAGATATTTCCTGCTGCTCGTTGGGCTTCTGCTCAGTGTCAGCATTAGCGCGCAGACTGTAAAATGGCGCGACATTTACACGGTTAAAAAGAAAGATACCATCTTTGGTATCGCCAACAAATACGGATTGAGCCTTCCCGAACTGATGGATGCCAATCCGGAGATGAAGCGTGAGGGATACATGCTGCAGAAGGGAGCTACGCTCTTTATTCCATACGCCAAGGACCAGAAGAACCCTAATCAGGTGAACGGTCAGAAGTCGGGGAATGGGGCGACGGTTCAGAAAACTGCTACAGCTCCGGCAACCTCAAAGGCTGCTGTTGCCAGAAATGCGGTAAAGGTAGGCGTGATGTTACCTTTGCATAATGTTGATGGCGACGGCAAGCGAATGGTGGAGTATTACCGCGGTTTGCTGCTGGCTTGCGAAACCCTGAAGCAGCAGGGCACCGATATAGATGTGCGTGCCTGGAACGTTCCTATTGATGCTGATATCCGGAATACACTCTTGCAGGAAGGTGCTAACCAATGCGACATCATCTTTGGTCCACTTTATACCAAGCAGGTGGCTCCGCTGACCAACTTCTGCAAGACCTACGGCATCAAAATGGTGATTCCGTTCTCTATCAACGGAGATGATGTAGAAAGAAACAAAGAGATTTTCCAGGTTTATCAGAGCGATGAGGCGCTGAATGATGCGACCATCAAGGCATTCCTGAGCCGATTTACCAATGTGCATCCTATCTTTGTAGACTGCAATGATTCTACTTCGAGAAAGGGCAACTTTACGTTCGGTCTGCGCAAGGAACTGGAACGCAGGAAAATCAATTATAGCATCACCAATGTGAATTCAAGTGTCGAGCAGTTTGCCAAGGCTTTCATGCCTTCCAAGCAGAATGTGATTATTCTGAATACGGGACGTTCACCACAGTTGACTCAGGTATTGAACAAACTTGACGAATTTGATGCGAAGTATCCGGGTGCAGCTATTTCGCTCTTCGGCTATACCGAATGGCTGATGTATGCCAAGTATAATCTGGAAAGATTCTATAAGTATGATACTTATATCCCTTCCACCTTCTATTATAACCCGAACTCAGCACAGACCAAGGCGCTTGAGAGCCGTTATGAGCGATGGTTCCATCAGCCTATGATGGTGGCGCAGCCAAGATTCGCCATCACCGGTTTCGATCACGGAATGTATCTGATTCAGGGTGTCAAGAGATACGGAAAGAACTTCACAGGTGAGCGCCAGCAGATGACTTACCAGCCTGTGCAGACTCCACTCCGTTTCGAGAAGACCAGTAGGGGAGGATACAAGAACAAGAGTTTCCAGTTGATTCACTATACCTTTAATCATCAGATAGAGGCGGTGAAGTACTAGTTTATAGTTTACAATTTATAGTTTACAATTTATAGTTGATAATGAATAGAAATATTGGGCTGCTGATTCTGATGCTCATCTTCGGAATTCCAGTTTCGGCACAGATAGGAGAGCATCGTAATGATTTCGCCATCGGTTTTAATGGGGGCTATATGATGAGTAGCGTAGGATTTACACCCGAGGTACAGCAGAAGCAGCACGGCGGACTGACAGGCGGTTTCTCGATGAGATATACCTGCGAGAAATATTTCAAGACCATCTGTTCTATCTATGCCGAAGTAAACTATGCGCAGGCAGGATGGGAAGAGGATATCCTGGATATGGAGAATAATCCGGTGATTATCACCGAAACCAAAGAGGCGATGGCTTACAAGCGTACCATCAACTATATTCAGGTGCCAATCTTTGCGCATCTGGCATGGGGTAGGGAGACAAGAGGACTGAATATCTTCGTGAATGCCGGTCCGCAGTTTGGTCTCTATCTGAGTGATTCGCAGAAGACCAACTTCTCGGTAGAGCACATGCCGGCAACCGACAATAACCGTGTAAGTCCGGTGGTGGCTCAGGATACGATGGCAGTCAAGAACAAGCTCGATTATGGTATCGCCTTGGGTCTGGGTGCTGAATACAGTATTCCGAAGGTGGGGCATTTCCTTGCCGAAGCCCGATACTACTATGGTCTGGGAAATATCTACGGTGCTTCTAAGCGTGATTATTTCGGAAAGAGTAACTACGGACAGATTGTTCTGAAACTCTCTTATCTCTTTGATATCACCAGAACGAAGAACGTGAAACGGAAATAGATGATAATTAATAATTGATAATTAATAATGATAACGGGTTTATCATTTATGTTTTAAAGAAAATGAGTACAACAGAAAAAATGCAGATGAAATTGAGCGACTCGAAGTCAGCTCGCTGGACCGCCCTCCTCATTGTGAGTATCACGATGATGTTCGGTTACTTTTTTACAGATGTGATGTCTCCACTGGAGCCTCTCTTGACAGCAGCCAAGGGAGCAGAGAATGGTCTCGGACTCGGATGGAATTCGGATGAGTACGGCTTCTTCTCTGGAGCTTACGGATACTTCAATGTGTTCCTCCTGCTTCTCTTCTTCGGTGGTCTTATCCTCGATAAGTTTGGCATCCGTTTCACTGGTATCCTCTCTACCGTCCTGATGTTTGGTGGAGCCTTGTTGAAGTGGTATGCTTTAGGTCATGAGTTTGACGGAATGATTGCTGTGCCATTCTTCGGTACTTATAGTACACAGGTAGTGATAGCTGCACTTGGCTTTGCCATCTATGGCGTGGGCTGCGAGATATGCGGTATCACAGTGAGCAAGGTCATCGTGAAATGGTTTACGGGTCATGAGTTAGCTCTGGCAATGGGTGTACAGGTAGCTACGGCTCGTTTGGGAACTGCTGCAGCTCTGAGTGCTTCTCTTCCTTTTGCCAAGGCGATGGGCGGTGTTTCTGCTTCTGTTGCTTTAGGTGCCGTATTGCTTTGCGCAGGTGTACTGGTTTATCTGGTTTATTGCGTGATGGACAAGAAGGAGGATGCTTCTGCAGCAGCTGTAGCTACAGAACCGGAAGAAGGTTTCAAGTTTTCAGACTTGGGCGGTTTGTTCAAGACAACAGGTTTCTGGTATGTGGCATTCCTTTGCCTGATGTTCTATGCCGGTGTATTCCCATTCCTGAAGTTTGCTACCAAACAGATGATTTTCAAGTATGGTGTGGATGCTAATTTGGCAGGTCTGATTCCTGCGATGTTGCCATTTGGTACCATCTTCCTCACACCGCTCTTCGGTAGTATATACGATAAGTATGGCAAGGGTGCTACGCTGATGATTATCGGCAGTTGCCTCCTGACCTTTGTGCACGTCATGTTTGCCCTGCCAATCAACTCATGGGTGCTTGCCATCGTGCTGATGCTCATCCTGGGCATCGCATTTGGACTGGTACCATCAGCCATGTGGCCATCTGTGCCAAAGATTATCCCAATGAAACTCTTAGGTACTGCATACGCCCTTATCTTCTATATCCAGAACATCGGACTGGCTCTCATTCCGGTATGGATTGGAAAGGTGAACCAGGCTAACACGGGTGCTGATGGTGTTATCGACTATACCCAGACGATGACCATCTTTGCTGCCTTCGGTGTGATTGCTATTATCATCTCTTTCCTCCTCTTGTTTGAAGATAAGAGAAAGGGATACGGTTTGCAGAAGCCTAATGTGAAATAAGTGAAGAGCGAAGAACAAAGAGCAAATTGAGTGATGAGTAAAAAACGAAGAGTGAAGAATCCGTTTGCTCTTTGTTCTTCTAAATCTTTAAAAGTATAATTTTTAAAAGAAAGGAAATAACCATGAATGCGACACCTGAATCATTGATTAAGGACTATGCTGACCCGATAGAGCAGCAGGAGATTGACAAGTTTGTATGTTCTGAGATGGGCAGACAGATACACCGGTATATCAAGGGTATGTCGGGTACCAAGCAAGCTATGTTGAAATTTGAGGAAAGGCTAGCCAGCCTCTCTGTACCAGAGAAGGAGAAGGCGATAGCCAAGTATATTGATCTGAACAGAAAAGCATTGGATGGTCTTGACTTGAAGATGATTCTGGTCCGTTCGGTAGCCAACTATTGTGACACCTTCCAGTATATGCTGGATTTTGTCAACGATAAGCGCAAGATGGTTTTCTATTACCAGCGCATCAAGGCGAAATACATTCAATATCATGAAGTATTTGAGCAGGATGGAAAGTTCGGTATGAAAGATCATCAAGGCAACATCTTACTCTCGCCAACTTATGATTTCTTGCGCACCTGCTACATTTATAATGATGACTTGAGCATCATGCCGGTAATAGCTGAGAAGAATGGCAAGATGGGACTGGTAATGCCGGATGGTAACGATACGATAGTGGCGGATTTTCTTTACGACGAAATTTGCTTGCGTGATGAATATCCTTACTTCGAAGCATCAAAAGATGGCGAGAACGGATTTCTTGACAAGACTGGTAACTTTGTGAATTAAGTGAAGAGTGAAGAACGAAGAGTGAAGAATTCAATTGCTGATTCTTTATATATAATATTTAAAGAGAAAGGGCAATCAGGTTTGGTATGAACCAACTGATTGCCCTTTTTTACTTTCGTTGCTATGAGCAACTTAGTTTTTATCTGATTTTTCTCTCGTCTTCAATCCCTAGTGAAGAAAAGCAAAAGAATTCTTCACTCTTCGTTCTTCACTCTTCACTTAACTTATCCCAAGTATTTCATCAAGATTTTGATCTTACCGCTATCACGGAGCTTGATGATACTCTTTTCGCGAATCTGGCGAACACGCTCACGGGTAAGGTTGAACTCGCTGCCAATTTCCTCCAAACCCTTCTCGTGGCAACCGATACCATAGCAGTAGCACAGAATCTTGCGTTCACGGTCTTTCAATACAGAGTTGAGAACTCTGTCAAGCTCGCTCGCCATAGACTCGAAGTCTACACCCTTGTCAGTACGGCTGTCATCACCCGAAGCCATCACGTCGACCATCGCATTGTCATCATCATCGCTACCGAATGGAGCATCGATACTCATGTGGTGATTGTCAGCCTTGATAGTCTGGTCAATCTTGCTTTCTTCCATCTTTGTGATTTGAGCGAGCTCAGCAACAGAAGGTTTGCGCTGGTTCTCCTGCTCAAACTTACTGATTTCTGCACTGATTTTGCTCAATGCACCTACCTGGTTCAAAGGCAGGCGAACGATACGGCTCTGCTCAGCAATAGCCTGCAGGATGCTCTGACGAATCCACCATACAGCGTATGAGATAAACTTAAAGCCGCGGGTCTCGTCAAACTTTTCAGCAGCCTTTACCAAACCGATGTTACCCTCGTCGATGAGGTCGGTAAGAGAAAGACCTTGGTGCTGATATTGCTTAGCAACAGATACAACGAAACGAAGGTTTGCTTTTACCAATTTCTCTTTGGCACGTTCTCCCTCACGACCGCCTTTGCGAATCTTCTGGGCAAGTTCGATTTCTTCATCGATAGAGACCATAGGCTCTCTACCAATCTCCACCAAGTACTTGTCGAGTGCTTCACTGGAACGGTTGGTTATACTCTTACTAATCTTAAGTTGTCTCATAACTATCCTTTTACCTTTCTATTTAGAATTTTTTGAAGTATTTTTGTGTATCCCGAAACCTCCTCATGGTTTCGGGGTGCAAAGGTACGAAAAAAAATGCAATTACGTTGTAATATAAACGGAAATTTTTTATCTGATTTGTCTGTTTTTTAGAATTTTAGCCGATTTTCAGTGGAAAAGTGCTATGCGATGTGCGGTTTTTTGTGCAATAAGTTTGAAATATGGAATAATTTATGTATCTTTGCACACAAATTGCGAGAAAAGAATAACTAAATAATAAAATAATAATAAAATAAAAAATTATGTTTGAGAATCAACCAAAAGGTCTGTGGGCCTTGGCTTTGGCGAATACCGGTGAGCGTTTTGGTTATTATACCATGCTTGCGGTGTTCTTGCTCTATTTGCAGGCCAACTTCGGTTTTGAAACCGGATTGGCAAGTACTATTTACTCTACCTTCCTGATGATGGTTTATTTCCTTCCTATCATCGGTGGTATCGCAGCCGACAAGTTTGGCTTTGGACGTATGGTTACCACAGGTATCTTCATCATGTTCATAGGTTATCTTGTTCTCTCGCTTCCTCTTGGAAAGGAAACCGTTGCCGTTGCTGCCATGGGTATTTCACTTATCCTCATCGCTTTGGGAACCGGTCTGTTCAAAGGTAATCTGCAGGTGATGGTTGGACGTCTCTACGACGAGCCACAGTATGCCAGCAAACGTGATTCCGGTTTCTCACTCTTCTATATGGCTATCAACATCGGTGCTATGTTTGCTCCTACTGCTGCCATCAAGATTATGAAGTGGGCGCAGGAGAGCCTGAGCGTGTCTGTGGAAGATTCATACCACTTCGCATTCGCCGTGGCATGTGCTTCACTGATTTTAAGTATCGCTATCTACTATGCTTTCAGCTTTACATACAAGCATGTTCTTGCTTCTGAGACCAAGAGTAAGGATGATAAGATTTCTGCCAAGGAGACAAACGAACTGTCTAAGGCTGAGACCAAGGAGCGCATCATCTGCCTCTGTCTCGTATTCGCTGTGGTTATCTTCTTCTGGATGGCTTTCCACCAGAATGGTAATACATTGACACTCTTTGCCCGCGATTATACACAGAAGACTTCAGAGGGTCTGCAGTCTATGGCTTTCGACGTTACCAACCTCGTAGCCTGCATCTTCGTGGTTTACGGTTGCTTCGGTCTGGCACAGAGCAAGACTGGCAAGGGTAAGGGCATCTCTCTTGGTGTCATTGTTGCTGCCATCGCTTTCCTCTTCTACAAGTACAGCAACCTTGAAGGTGCCGTAGATGTTGAGGCTCCTATCTTCCAGCAGTTCAACCCATGCTATGTAGTGGCATTGACACCAGTGAGCGTTGCTTTGTTCTCATGGCTTCACAAGATTGGCAAGGAGCCTACATCGCCAGAGAAGATTGGCTTGGGTATGCTTGTTGCAGCTCTCGGTTTCGTATGGATGGCTGTAGGTTCTATGGGGCTGGAGCTTCCTTTGACACAGGGCGATCCTGCTACAGAGGGTACACGTGTAAGTGCTAACCTCCTCATCTCGACATACCTCATTCTTACATTCGCAGAGCTTCTGCTTTCTCCAATCGGTATTTCATTTGTATCGAAGGTAGCTCCTCCAAAGTATGCTGGTTTGATGATGGGTCTCTGGTTTGGTGCAACAGCCATCGGTAACCAGTTGGTTATGATTCCTGGCATCATGTGGGGTCAGAACTTCAACCTCATTGCCATCTGGGGTGTTCTCGCCGGTATCTGTCTGGTTTCTGCTCTCTTCATCTTCTCTATCATCAAGAAGTTGAACCGCGTAAGCTAAATCAAAAATATCATATATAAAAAAGGCTTGCTTCATTACGGAGCAAGCCTTTTTTATATATTATTTCTTCAACCACTTGTCTAACCAGCCGAAGAAAGTGCGCTGCCAGAGCACGCCGTTCTGTGGCTTCAATACCCAGTGGTTCTCATCAGGATAGATGAGGAGCTCGGCTGGGATGCCACGCATGCGGGCTGCATTAAAGGCGCCCATGCCCTGGTTGGCATTGATACGGTAATCCTTTTCGCCGTGGATGCAGAGGATTGGAGTATCCCACTTGTCTACAAACTTATGAGGACTGTTCTCGTAAGTCTTCTTGGCGTTGGCACTCTGGTCCTTGTTCCAGTAAGCATCCTCGTATTCCCAGTTAGAGAACCAAGCCTCCTCGGTATCGGTATACATGCTCTCCAGGTTGAAAGCACCATCGTGAGAGAGGAATGCCTTGAAACGCTTGTTGTGATGACCGGCGAGATAGTATACAGAGAAACCACCGAAGCTGGCACCTACACAACCCAGACGATCCTTGTCTACGTAAGGAAGATTGTTGGCAGCATCATCAATAGCTGAAAGATAATCGTTCATGCACTGGCCTGTCCAGTCACCAGAAATCTCCTCGTTCCATGCGCTTCCGAAACCAGGGAGACCGCGGCGGTTTGGCAATACGACTACATAACCATTGGCTGCCATGATCTGGATGTTCCAGCGGTAGCTCCAGAACTGGCTTACCGGACTCTGAGGACCACCCTCGCAGAAGAGAAGGGTAGGATACTTCTTGTTGGCATCGAAATTAGATGGCAACATGATCCATACCAGCATCTGCTTGCCGTCGGTAGTCTTTACCCAGCGCTGCTCACACTTACCCAGATTCAACTGGTTCAGAATATGGTCGTTCTCGCGGGTAATCTGCTCTACCTTGGTACTCTTGGCATTCTTGCCTGGAGTTACGATGTAGATATCTGTAGGATGACTCATGCTAGCCTTGGTAGCAAGAAGCTTGTTGCCGTTGTTGGCAAGCGAGATGCTTCCGTAGTCAGCCCACTCGTTGGTAATCTGCTTCACTTCGCCCTTGAAGTTAGCCTGATAGAGGTTCAGGGTTCCGTGCCATACACCGATGAAGCTGAGGCTCTTGTTGTCCTTGTTCCATACGAAGCCCTCTACGTTAGAGTCGAACTTCTCTGATACATAGTTCTTCTTGCCGGTAGCGAGTTCGTAAACACAGAGGCGGTTGCGGTCGCTCTCGTAGCCATCGCGAGCCATGCTCTGCCAAGCGATGTACTTGCCGTCAGCAGAGAACTGAGGGTTCACGTCGTAACCCGGATTGTTCTTCAGATTCTCAGGAGCGTTGACAGCCTGGTTCTTCATGCTCTTGGTAGCATCTATCTTAGGCTCAACATAGCCAGCCTCCTTGCAGAGGTTCTTGGTCTCGCGCGTACCTATATTATATAGGTAGATATCAGAGTCGGTAGAGATGGCATACTGAACGCCCTCTTTCTTGCGGCAGGTATAGGCGATAGTCTTGGAATCCGGACTCCATGCCAGCTGCTCGATGCCACCGAATGGAGCCATAGGACACTCGAATGGTTCATCCTTCAGGATGTCTTCGCCGGCGTTGATGGTACCGTCTTCAGCCACATCAGCCACGAAAGGATGGAGAAGGCTCTCTACGTAGTGGTCCCAGTGGCGATAGTTCATATCAGTTACGAGACGGCCGGTAGCCAATGGGAGATCAGAAGGATTCTCCTTGATGGTTCCGTGGTAAGGGAGTTCCTTGATGAGGATTACCTTCTTGCCGTCAGGAGAGAAGCGGAAGCCCTGGATGCCCAACTTGTCGTTGGTGAGCTGCTTTCTTCCTGTACCGTCAGGGTTCATGCTCCAGAGCTGTCCGTCGCGGATGAAGGCAATCTTCTGTCCGCCCTGAATCCAGGCAGCATCTGTTTCGCTCTTTGCATCCGTGGTCAATGCCTTCTGGTTCTTGCCGTTGGCATCCATGATGAAGAGCATCTGATGACCCTTGTTCTCCTTTACACTGTAGTAACCCACCTGGTACACCACCTGCTTGCCGTTAGGCGAAGCTTCGGCGCCACCGATACGTCCCATAGCCCAGAGAGCCTCAGGAGTCATCAGGTGGTTTTCCACCTTGATGTCATTTTTCTGAATCATAGTCTGTGCATCAGCAGCTGTGCCCATCGTGAGAGCTGCAGCAGCTAAAATCATAGCTTTAATCATGTTTCTAATTTTACTGTTATAATGTTGCTTTGTTGTTATGTATCCTATTTGTCTTAAATCTGATCCAAAGCCTGCTTGATATCATCGAGGATGTCTTCTACATCTTCGATACCTACAGAGAGGCGAATCAGATCTGGCGCAACACCTGCTTCCTTCAGCTGCTCTTCGCTGAGCTGGCGATGGGTGTGACTCGCTGGATGGAGCACACAGGTGCGGGCATCGGCTACGTGGGTTACGATGTTGATCATGTCAAGAGAATCCATAAACTTGATGGCTGTCTCGCGATCTCCCTTCAATCCGAAGGCAATAACACCACAGGTGCCGTTTGGCATATATTTCTGGGCAAGCGCATGATACTCATCGCCCTCCAGACCGCTATAATGAACCCAAGCCACACGCTCATCGTTCTGCAGGAATTCTGCTACCTTCTGTGCATTGGCACAATGCTGGCGCATACGGAGGTGGAGACTCTGAAGACCGAGGTTGAGGATGAACGAATTCATTGGGGCAGGGATGCTGCCGAGATCGCGCATCAGCTGAGCCACGAGTTTGGTGGTGTAGCCCATCTTGCCGAAAGCCTTCACATAGGTCAGACCATGGTAGCTGTCATCCGGTGTGCAGAGACCTGGGAACTTATCAGCATGAGCCATCCAGTCGAAGTTGCCGCTGTCTACTACAACGCCACCTACCTGTGAAGCGGTACCATCCATATACTTGGTAGTACTGTGGGTAACGATGTCGGCACCCCATTCGAATGGGCGGCAGTTGATAGGCGTAGCGAAAGTGTTGTCAACGATGAGAGGCACCCCATTCTTGTGAGCAATACGTGCAAACTTCTCGATGTCGAGTACAGCGCAGCCCGGGTTGCTGATGGTTTCGCCGAAAACAACCTTGGTGTTAGGGCGGAAAGCCTTCTGGATTTCTTCTTCGCTATCGTTCGGATTCACGAAAGTACACTCGATGCCGAGCTTCTTCAGGGTTACCCCGAAGAGATTGAAGGTACCACCATAAATCTCATTGGATGTAACGATATGGTCGCCCGCTTCGCAGATGTTGAACACTGCATAGAAGTTGGCAGCCTGACCGCTGCTGGTTAAAACGGCTCCCACGCCACCTTCGAGTTCGGCAATCTTCTTAGCTACAACATCGTTGGTAGGGTTCTGGAGGCGGGTATAGAAGTAGCCTTCCTTCTTCAGGTCGAAGAGCATAGCCATCTCCTCAGAGTTGTCATACTTGAAAGTAGTGCTTTGATAAATTGGCACTTCAATCGGTTCGCCGTTCTTTGGCTCATAGCCTCCCTGCACGCAGATAGAGGCGGTACGTAAATTCTTTTTCATTTGTCGGTTATATTTTCTTTTAAAATTCATGTTTTTGCGATATGACATGTTATGCTGCCCATTGCAAGATGCAAAGATACGGCAAATCCTTGAGAATTAAGAATAATTTGCGTAAAACATTGTTCGAAAGCAACTTTTTTTTGTACTTTTGCGGAATATTATAGAAATCTATTAAAGCAAGAGAAAACGAATTGATTAAAAACGAACGGAATTTAGCAAGATGAAGAAACTGGTTTTATTCATAGCATTCGTCTATGGAAGTATCGGGTGGGGTGGAAACAGAAGTTTTGCCCAGCAGATTGACAGATATCAGGTGGTGACAAGAAACAATCCTCATGTCATGGGGATGGATTCCCTGTCATCTCTCAGTGTGGGTAATGGTGGCTTTGCCGTCACCGTTGACGGAACAGGATTGCAGTCCTTCCCAAAGGCTTATGCCAAAGGTGTGCCGCTGGGAACGATGAGTGATTGGGGCTGGCATTCGTTCCAAAACCCGGAAGGTTTCAAGGAGGAGGAAACATGGAAAGAATATGATTTCGGGAGAGGACACAAGGAGATTTATGCTACTCAAATCAAGAATGACAAGCGCAAGAAGGCGGCTGCCGACTGGTTTCGCGTGAATCCTCATCGCCTGCATCTGGGAACTGTGGGCTTATCGCTCGGGTCTGATCCAAGACAGGTGAAGAACGTAGATCAGAAGCTAGATATGTGGAACGGAATCATCCGTAGTTCTTTCGAATACCAGAAGTACCGTTATCAGGTGCAAACCGTCTGCGATCCTGAACGCGATATGCTGGCCACCCACATCATTTCCCGGCGCATTGCGTCGGGAAAAGGAGGAAAAGTTGCGGTAGATGTGAAATTCGCTTATCCTACAGGTGGACATTGTGATGATGCGTGTGACTGGACGAAAGATCAGCTGCATTCTACCACCTTGGTGGCTCATACTGCTCAGTCGGCTACCTTGAAACGGGTAGTTGATGCAACCATATATTATGTGGTACTGCGATGGGAAGGAAAGGCTGCCCTGAAACAGAAGGGAAAGAACTTTTATCAGCTGGTGGCTAAAGGAAATGAACTGAGCGTGAGTTGTGAATATCTGGAGAAATTGCCAGTCCAGGTATCTCCTGATAAGTGCTTCCCGCAGGTGGCATCAGATGCGAAAGCTTATTGGAACCGGTATTGGAAGCAAGGGGGCATCGTAGACTTTGGTCTGTGCAAAGACCCTCGTGCCAGAGAGTTAGAACGTAGAGTAGTGCTGAGTCAGTATCTTCTGGCTATACAGGATGCGGGAGATACACCTCCTCAGGAAACGGGACTGACCTATAATTCATGGTTTGGAAAATTTCATCTCGAAATGATACTCTGGCACCAGTTGCAGTTTGCTACCTGGGGACATCCCGAACTTCTTGACCGTTCGCTTTCCTGGTATCTGAAGGCTGAGAAGAATGCGCGGAAGATAGCAGAGAGACAGGGATTCAAGGGTGTGAGATGGATGAAGATGACCGACCCTGATGCCGGCGAGGCTCCATCGAGTACTGGCAGTTTTCTGATTTGGCAACAGCCTCATCTCATCTATCTGGCAGAGATGCTGTACCGTGCCAATCCTTCGCCTGCCGTCTTGCAGAAATACGGCAGACTGGTAGAGGAAACCGCTCAGTTTATGGGCGATTTTGCAACCTACGACCAGGTGAACAACCGTTATACGCTTCGGGGCTGTATTGCAGCTCAGGAAACATTACCGGCAGCAACAACCGTGAATCCGCCATTCGAATTGAGCTACTGGCATTTTGCTCTCGAGGTGGCACAGCAGTGGCGGGAGCGTCTGGGCAAGCAGCGTGATGCCCATTGGGAAGATATCATCCGCAAGATTTCGCCTCTGGCAGATAAGGACAGTCTGTATCTGGCTGCAGAAACCGAACCGGATACTTATCGGAAGGAACGTATGTTCAGCGATCATCCTGCTGTAATGGGAGCTGTGGGGGTATTGCCTCTGAATGTTGCCCAGGTAGATTTGGCGAAGATGAAGAAGACGGAACAGTGGATTGGGAAAAACTGGAAATGGGCTACCTCTTGGGGCTGGGACTATCCGATGATGGCGATGTGCGCCGCCAGAATGGGCGAACCGCAGAATGCTGTAGGAGCCTTGCTCATGAAACAGCAGAAGAATACCTATCTGGTGAGTGGGCACAACTATCAGGATGCCCGTCTCCGTCTGTATCTTCCGGGTAATGGCGGTCTGCTGATGGCTGTGGGAATGATGTGTGCGGGATGGGATGGAAGTACGCATCCGAACCCTGGATTTCCGCATGATGGCAATTGGAATGTGAGATGGGAGGGGCTGAAACCTCTGCCATGACAGAAAAATAAGTAACTTTCCGCTTTTCTTGTTGGATAATTCAATACTTTTTTGTACTTTTGCAGTCAAATTTGCAAAATAATAGCGAAATAGTTTTATTTAAAGTAGTATGAAGATAGGTTTCGATAACGAGAAGTATCTGAAGATTCAGTCAGAACACATCAAGGAGAGAATCTCACAGTTTGACGGAAAGCTTTACCTCGAATTGGGCGGTAAACTTTTTGACGATCATCATGCCAGCAGAGTTTTGCCTGGTTTCCAGCCTGACAGCAAACTGCGCATGTTCCAGAAAATCAGCGATAGCATTGAGATTGTTATCGTGATTAGTGCAGCCGATATTGAGAAAAACAAGAAGCGTGCCGACTTGGGCATTACTTACGATGAGGACGTGTTGCGCCTTCGTGGTGAGTTCCAAAACCGTGGTTTCATGGTGGGGTCTGTTGTCATCACTCATTATAATGGTCAGCCTGCAGCCATCGCCTTCAAACATCGTCTGGAGCGCGAGGGCATCAAGACTTACTGCCATTATCTCATCGAGGGCTATCCTCATAACGTGAGTCTGATTGCCTCTGACGAGGGATTCGGTCAGAACGATTATGTTGAGACTGAGCGTCCTCTGGTTATTGTTACTGCGCCAGGTCCTGGTAGCGGTAAGATGGCGGTTTGTCTGAGTCAGCTTTATAATGAGAACAAACGTGGCGTGCATGCCGGCTATGCTAAGTTTGAGACATTCCCTGTGTGGAATCTCCCATTGAAGCATCCTGTGAACATCGCATACGAGGCAGCTACTGCCGATCTGAACGATGTGAACATGATAGACCCGTTCCATCTGGAGGCATACAACAAGATTGCCATCAACTATAACCGTGATGTAGAGATTTATCCAGTGCTCAATGCGTTGTTCGAGGGAATCTATGGAAGCAATCCATACAAGTCGCCTACGGATATGGGTGTGAATATGGTAGGCTTCTGCATCTCTGATGATGAGGCTTGCTGCGAGGCATCCAAGAACGAGATTGTCCGCCGTTACTATGCGGCTACCAACAAGATGGCGGCTGGTGCTTGCAACGATGATGAGATTAACAAGATTCAGATGCTCTTCAATCAGGCTAAGATTACTACTGATTATCGCAAGGTGACGGTTGCTGCCAAGAATCATAAGAAGGAGACGGGACATACTTCTTCTGCCATTGAATTGGAGGATGGTACCATCATCTGTGGTCATAGCAGCAAGCTGCTGGGCTGTAGTGCGGCATTGATTCTGAATGTTACCAAGCAGCTGGCGGGCATCGACCATGAATTGAAACTGATTCCTCAGTCGATGATTGAGCCTATCCAGCATACCAAGGTGAATTATCTCGGTGGTCACAATCCTCGTCTTCATACTGATGAGGTTCTCGTAGCCCTCTCTGTTCTTTCAGAGAATGATGAGAACTGCAAGAAGGCATTGGAGCAGTTGCCTAAGCTTCGCGGCTGCCAGGCTCATTGCACCGTGATGTTGAGTGATGTAGACCAGAAGATTTTCAAGAAGCTCGGTGTGAATATCACCTGCGAGCCGGTATTGAAGAAGTAAATTCGGGTTGGATACTATTGAAGAAGCAAATTTGCTTTAAACAATATACCCCCGAAAAGGTATAGTTAATCTCGAAGTTTGATTAATTATACCTTTTCGGGGGTGATTTATTTTTATTTTATACAGAGACATTATCTTAATGCCATAACTCTGCTGAGAATCAGTTTCTTGTATTCCTTCTTCATGCTGTCCGGAAGGAAAGAGGCTTCTATCAGGTCGAGCCATTTCACGATGGAACGGCGGAACTTCTTGGCTATGTTGTTGATTACCTTGTCGCTGAGGCCCGAGGCGGTCATTACCTTGACGAAATCAGATTTCTGAATCTTTCTCTTTCTTCCGTTGAGCGTCAGGGCGAGCTCTTCGGTATCTTCTGGCATAACAATCTTCGTGCAGAGGAGGTCGTAGGCTGGAGTTAAGCCATAACCCAACTTGCGGTTGTTGTAGAGCGAGAAGTTTTTGAGGTGCATGTCAGCGTTGCCCGTAATCCATGAGAAGATGACCACTTCCCAATAGTTCACGAGGTCGAGCTGCGAGAAGGATGAATACTTCTTGATGAGTCTGGCTACCTGCTCGTAGGAACCTTTATATTTGTATTCGGTAAGGCGCTCTGACAGCTGGCACATATCTTCCATCGGTACCTTTTGTCCATCATCCAGTCGGTCTATTCTCCGGGTGATATAACAGAGTTCACCATCGGCAAAGCGTATCAGGCCGTGGGGAACTACAGCTATCTTGGCGGCTTCGGCGAGATGCATCGTGAGATCTTCTATTTCCGGTAGACAGCGGTAGCGGTCGGTTTGTGGCTTGAGGATATATTTTCCCCAAAGACCTACGATGGTGAAGCGGGATGGTTCGTTCTTTCCGCCCGGATTTACATCGAGTGAGAGCTTCGCCTGCACACCGGTGAGGGTAGTCTGGGCACGCACTACCTGTTTTGCCAGGTCGCCAATTTCCTTTCTAACATAGGGTAGAACAGGGGCTTCCTTGGTGCCGAAGAGCTTGCGTGCGCAGGCGGGGTGGTAATCTACCTGACCAGGCTTGAGCGGTTTATAGCAATATAGACATTTCTCCATAATTCTTTCTCCTTTCTAGTTTTTTATTCTACCGGAATCACGCTGACGGCTCCGATGCAATCCTTACAGCAGGCAAGGAGGAGCGACATTCTATCGCGCTGGTTGATTTTCCAACTGCTTTCCGCGATGTTCAGAAGCCATCCTTCGGGGATTAATCCATCGAAGAATGGGAACAAAACGGTGTCGTGGTAGGGCTCGTTGGATAAGGGGAGCGTCAGACTTACAGCCTCGGCATCATCCGATGCCAGATAATCAGCATCGTAGGCGAAGGTAAAGCCTGTCTCGTCTTCCGTCAGCAGGCCTACGTATTGGTCGTAGAGATATATTTTTCCTTGTTTCATGGAATTCTATTTTTATTCAAGTTTCGTTTGTTAGCTCCACACGCCCTGAAAGGGCAGAAGCTCCTAGCCCAGGGCAGCGCCCTGGGTTATTACGGGTGCCAACCTGTCGCCCTGTAAGGGCAAAAGCTTTCAAGTACCAGGCAATTTATAAGGCTTTTGCCCTTACAGGGCGTCTTGCTGACTGCTGCTATACCCAGGGCGTTGCCCTGGGCTAGGAGCTTCTGCCCTTTCAGGGCGTGTGGGGCATACCTAGTTTTATTCTTTTTTGATAGGAACGGGTCCTATTTCCTGACCAAACAGCAGGAGGACCTGGTTTACCTTGTCGAGTCGTAGTGTTTCCTTTCCCTGTTCCAGTTCTCTTACGAATCTGAGTCCTACGCCCGATTTCTCCGCCAGATCTACTTGCGTCAATCCGAATTGCTTGCGCATTTCCTTAACGTATGATGATAATGTATTGCTCATATTCTTGTTGTTTTATACCCTATCGGGTAATATTATATACGGAATAATATTATATTATACCCTTTCGGGGGCAAATATACGAATAAAAAATGAAAATACCCCCGAAAAGGTATAATTTATAATATCATTTAACTAATTATACCTTTTCGGGTACAAAAAAAGCGTAACGAATACCTTTACTGGTGGTAATCATTACGCTTTCATTTTTATCTGGTAATCATTATTTTCCGAGATTGTTCTTTTTCTCGTTCAGTTCTGCCTGCTTGCGCATCATCTCAGCTTGCTGCTGGCGCTGCATCTCCTGGAGAGCCTGCATTCTTGCCATCAGGCCGCTTGCCTTCTTAGGGTTGTTCTTGTTCTCCTGATAGCGCTTCTCAAGGATGGCGAGGAGTTTCTCGTCGTCGGTAGTCTTGCGCAGGGTCCACATGATAGCGGCACTGAAGAACAATGAGATGAAGTAGTAGAAGTTCAGACCGGCTGAGTAGTCATTGAACATGAAGAAGAACATCAATGGCATGAGATACATCATCCATTGCATCATCTTCATCTGCTCTGCCTGCTGACCTACCATCTGGTCGCGCTGCTGGCGCATGGTCATCCAAGAGTACAACAGGTTGGCTACACAGAACAGGATACAGGTCAAACTCAAGTGGTCGCCAATCAGCCAGATGTTGGTGTTCCATTCGAAGATTGGGTCGAAGGTACTCAAGTCGCTCATCCACAAGAACTTCTCACCACGAAGCTGGATGGCATTAGGCACGAAGTTGAACATCGCAACCCAAACCGGCATCTGAATCAGCATAGGCAAGCAACCGGATAATGGGCTTACACCATACTTGGCATATTCTGCCATCATTGCCTGCTGCTTCTGCATCTGATCCTCAGGCTTGTTGTACTGAGCGGTAGCAGCTTCGAGTTTTGGTTTCAGCACGCGCATCTTGGCTGAACTCATGTAGCTCTTCTTTACCATAGGGTAGGTGATGAGCTTGAGGAGCAAGGTGATGAGAATCAATACGATACCCATTGGGAATATCTTGCTCAACCAGTCGAATACGTAGAGTGTGAAGAAACGGTTGATCCAGCGGATGACAGGCCATCCCAGGTATACGAGCTTCTGGAATTCCAAGTCCTTGCCAAAGGTACTTTCCTTCTCGGTATTCTTCAGAATCTGGAAGTCGTTAGGACCGAAATAGAACTCAAACTCAGATGCCTTCTTACCAGTTGGGTCGAAAGCTGTCTTCATCTTAGCCTGGAACTGCTTCAGATAGCCCGAACCCTTCTCCTGAGGGATAGATGTCATGAAGGCATCCTTCTCGAAGTTATCCTTTGATACGATGATGGCAGAGAAGAACTGGTTCTTGAAAGATACCCAGTCGATGGTTTCTTCTATTTTCTCGTCAATCTTCTCGCTACCCTCGTTGAGGTGGTCGGTACCGCCTTCTGCATTATGGTAGGTGAGGGTAGTGTAACGGTTTTCGAACATGAAACCACGTTCCTGCTGGCGTGCCTTGTCGCTCCAGTCAACATCCATCTTATTATAATTAGGTGAGAACAGACCAGCCATACCATTTGCCTGCAGGCTCATGTGCAGCATGTAGTCATCGCCCAATGTATAAGTCAGGGTGAGCGTCTTGCCTTCACCAGCCACAGCGGTCATGGTTACAGACTTGTCGGTCACGTTGGATGGAGTGAAGTAGAGATCGCTTGTGATGATGTTGGCCTCCTTAGCCTCGAGCATGAACTTGAGGCTCTGGTCTTTACCCTCGAAGAGGGTTACGTCCTTGGCATCAGCCGAACCGTCTTTCACCTGCAGGTTGTGTCCCACATAGCCCTTGATGACAGCCTTCTCTACAGTAGCACCCTTGGTGTTGAGTGTTAATTCTACCTTCTTGTTTTTCAATACAATCTTCTTAGCCTGGCCTTTGAGTGCCGAATAGAAGAGGGCGGTTGAGTCTGCCTCAACCTTTGCTTTGGCATCAGTCTGGCGCTTAGCAGCGGCAGCCTTGCTAGCCTTTTCCATCTCGGCATGTTTAGCCTTGGCGATGGAGTCCTGAACGAATGCCGTTCTCTGTTCTTCGGCAGATGGCTGGTTGTACCAGCTAAAGCCAATCAGCACTACGGCAATCAGGAGGAAACCGATAATGTTGTTCTTGTTCATTTTTAAAATTTGAAATTAAAGGAGTAAAGGGGATCACTCCTTTAACTCCTAATATTTACTTTTTGTTTTCTATTGCTGTCTTTACGAAATCCATGAACAGTGGATGTGGTTTCAGCACCGTACTCTGGTATTCCGGATGATACTGTGTACCTACGTACCACTTCAAGCCTGGGATTTCTACGATTTCTACCAGGTCGCTCTCAGGGTTTCTGCCTACGCACATCATGCCGTTCTTCTCGAATTCCTGTTGGAACTCGTTGTTGAACTCATAGCGGTGGCGGTGGCGTTCCTGAATATGCTCCTTCTTATAGATATTGAACACGCGTGAACCCTGTTTCAGCACACACTCGTAAGCGCCGAGACGCATGGTTCCACCCATGTTTGATATGTTCTTCTGCTCCTCCATGATGTCGATGACATTGTGTGGAGTCTTCTCGTCCATCTCGCGTGAGTTGGCATCCTTGTAACCCAATACGTTGCGGGCAAACTCGATGACCATCATCTGCATACCCAGGCAGATGCCGAAGGTAGGGATGTCGTGGGTGCGGGTATAGTGGGCGGCGATAATCTTGCCCTCGATGCCTCGCTGGCCGAATCCTGGGCAGATGACGATGCCGTCCTGTCCCTTCAGCTGTTCTGCCACGTTCTCTTCTGTGAGATATTCTGAGTTGATGAAGGTAATCTTCACCTTATGGTCGTTGTAGGTGCCGGCATGTGAGAGACTCTCGCGGATACTCTTGTATGCATCCTGCAGGTCATACTTGCCTACGAGACCGATGTTTACCACCTCTGTAGCCTTGTTTCTGCGGTCGAGGAATGTCTTCCAAGGCCCCAGCGCTGGTGTCTCGCCGATAGGCTCGCCCATCTTGCGGAGGATGGCGGTGTCGAGGCCCTGGTTCTGCATGTTTACAGGCACCTCGTAGATGCTAGGAAGGTCTTCGCTCTGAATCACGCAGTCCAAGTCTACGTTACAGAAGCTGGCTACCTTCTTCATGATTCCCTCTTCGAGATGTTTCTCGGTGCGGAGAATCAGAATATCTGGCTGAATACCTACGCTCTGCAGTTCCTTCACAGAGTGCTGGGTAGGCTTTGTCTTCAACTCGCCTGCTGCCTTCAGATAAGGCACATAGGTAAGGTGAACGTTGATGGCGTTCTTGCCCAGCTCCCATTTCAGCTGTCGGATAGCCTCCATGTAAGGGGCGCTCTCGATGTCGCCGATGGTTCCGCCAATCTCGGTAATCACGAAGTCATAGTGATACTTCTTGCCGAGCAGCTTCACGTTGCGCTTGATCTCGTCGGTGATGTGAGGCACCACCTGGATGGTTTTACCGAGATAATTGCCACGACGCTCCTTGTCGATGACTGCCTTGTAGATACGACCAGTGGTGAGAGAATTCGCTTTTGTAGTCTGAATGCCGGTGAATCGCTCGTAGTGTCCGAGGTCCAGGTCGGTCTCCATACCATCTACCGTTACGTAGCACTCACCATGCTCATACGGGTTCAGCGTACCCGGGTCGATGTTGATGTATGGGTCAAACTTTTGGATAGTAATGTTGTAACCTCTTGCTTGAAGAAGTTTACCGATGGATGAAGATATGATTCCTTTACCCAAAGAAGAAACCACACCACCAGTTACGAAGATGTACTTTGTTTCAGCCACGATATTTATAATTTAAATTAGAATTATTTGGGTGCAAAGTTACGACATTTTTGTGAAATGAGCAAAAATATTCCTAATAAAGGGCTGAGATTTATGAATTATTTATTACCTTTGTGCCCAAATATATAAAATTTAGGTATGAAAATAAAATTTGGATTACTCGTTCTTGCCTTCCTTTCGGCTCTGACGCCTGTTTCGGCCCAGCGCAAAGTGAAAAAGGTTGAGGTGGAAAAAGTGCCGCAGAAAACGGTGGCTGACATCTATGCTGATTCGCTTATGAAGACCCGGCAGCGCATCGATTCCATGAAGATGAACTCTAAGGACATCAGATATGCCCAGCTCTTTACGCCGCTCACCTTCTATCATGGGCCGGCAGCCCGCATGTTGCGACTTAAACCTCAGGATGGGGTGAAGGATTCGCTCGGTACGATGCTCGACCAGACTCTGATGGAGGTTTATCTCACGCGTCCCGACCTGGTGCGCGATACCGAGACTCATCTCAAAGAGGTGGGAGCACCGCTGGCTACTCAGAGCAAACCGAAAAAGAATCATCCTGACATCGTAGAGCAGGTGGCTCCGAAGGCGATTGAGGTGGATGCGGCACCGATGGATATCATCATCACCCGTCCTAACTTCTGGACCATAGGCGGTGACTATTATCTCCAGTTCCTGCAAAACTATGTTTCTGACAACTGGTACAAGGGTGGTGAGAGTAATTATTCGGTGCTCGGAAGAGTGACGATGTTTGCCAACTACAATAACAAGCAGAAGGTTAAATGGGAAAATAAGGTGGAGATGCGCCTGGGTTACCAGACTTCGAAGGGTGATACGGTTCATACGCTGAAGACGAGCGATGATATGATACGATACACCGGAAAGCTCGGTCTGCAGGCTTCAAAGAAGTGGTATTACACCATCCAGGTTGTCGGCCAGACCCAGTTTACGCATGGTTACAAGAACAATGACAAGAAGGTTTACTCCGATTTCTTCTCGCCATTCAATCTGAACCTCTCTGTCGGTATGGATTATAATGTAGACTGGTTCCATCATCGCTTGAAGGGTAGTGCTCATCTGGCTCCTCTGGCTTTCAACTGGAAGTATGTGGGCAGAGAGTCGCTGGCTACGCGGTACGGACTGGAAGAGGGGCAGCATGGTATGACCGATTATGGTTCTGAGTGTACCTTCGACCTGTCGTGGCAGATAGCGGATAATATCAAGTGGAAGACCCGTCTCTGGGGATACACCACTTACAAGCGTGCTGAAATAGAGTGGGAAAACACCATCACCTTCCAGTTTAACCGCTATATTTCTACCAACATCTTCCTCTATCCGCGTTTCGACGATGGTGTGAAGCGCAAGGATGATAAGAGCTATTGGCAGTTTAAGGAATTCATGTCAGTAGGTTTCTCTTATTCGTTCTAGATAAGTTTGCCTCACACGCAAAGATTGTTTGCCCCACACGCTAAGATCGTTTGCCCCACACGCCCTGAAAGGGCAGAAGCTCCTAGCCCAGGGCAACACCCTGGGTTGAAAACGCAATCAACAAAGGCGCCCTGTAAGGGCAAAAGCTTTCAAATGTTTTTAAAGCTTTTGCCCTTACAGGGCGTTTTTGTATATGCCAATAATACCCAGGGCGCTGCCCTGGGCTAGGAGCTTCTGCCCTTTCAGGGCGTGTGGGGCAATCTTCCTTCTGCCCTTAACCTTTTACTTCGACCAATGGCCGTTGGTTCAGGGCGTGTTAGAATCGGAAGCAAACCTCGGCATCTGCCATGGAGTAATTATGCTTCGCGAGTGTCTTGTCGTTGATGAGCGCATACTCGGTAAGGATAGAGATTCGCTTGCCGATGTGGAAGTTAAGACCTGCCTCATACTGGGTTCTCTGCATGTTGCTCTTGCCGTTAGGCTGATACATGTCGTAACGTGCCTTTACGTCGATACGGCTGTTCTTTGGCAGCTGAGCCAAAGGGGCAATGACCAATCCATATACACCCTGTGCCTTGTCGCCAATCTTCTCGTTCAGGCTACAATCCTTGGCGTTGGCATCGTTGAAGTTGGTGATGCTCTTGGCAAAAGCCTTGCCGGTAGAGTGGATATACTCAGAACGTACGGTCCAGCCGTCTTTCTTATATTCGAAAGAGAAGGCGTAGCGGTTCTGATTCAGGCTGCGGGTACCGCTGAAAGTCTTTTCTTGCATAATAGGTTTTCCATCATTGTCTAATTTCTGGTTACCATTTGCGTCAAGGGCTGGCTCATATTGGATGATACCGTTGTTGTTGTCGTGCCACTCTCCCTTTCTTGCATAAGAACCGGTCCATCCGAAGGCACCGATGCGCATGCCGCTTACAGGCATTACCCATATACCACCAATCACATTCTTCTGATTATCAACGTCCTTGGTATTGATTCCCTGTCCGTTGAACACACCAATCTGATAGTGCAGCAGGTTTCTGCCGTTGGCATTCTTGAGGAAATCGCCCTGAAACTGAAGACCGATGTCACGGCCGTTGGATGCATGTTCTCCGGCACGGTCGCTGAAACCAGCCAGCTTGCTCACGTTCTGTGAATATCCCATGAAACCCTGTTCGATAGGATGTATCGGATTCTCAAAGGTGAATGGGTTCTTGAACTGACCGATCTTCACCTTGAAGTATTCATATTTCTGCCATTCAGCAAACAGATCCACCATTCTCGGACTGGAACCGAGGGTAGAGGTGTTGCCGTTGAATTGAATCTGAGTCTTCCAGTAGAAGTCGCCTGCTATGCGACCTTCGAGAGAGATACGCGCCATACGGATGTTGAATGAGTTGGATTCAGCATTTTTCTGTCCGCTGTACTGATACTGGGCCATTCCATAACCCGACAATTTCACATCGCTCAACCATGACGGTATTTCGATGGTCTGCTTCTGCTGGGCGCTGGCTGAGACCGAAGCTACAGCCATGAGCGCCATGATGATGGTTTTCTTCATCTTGTTTCTATTTTGATTTCTAGGTTTATCTCTTTTTGAGCAATACCACGTTCTCTACGTGAGGGGTATGAGGGAACATGTCCACCGGCTGTACGGCAGCTACCTTATACTCCGCATCCATCAGCTGCAGGTCGCGAGCCTGGGTAGCAGGGTTGCAGCTTACGTATACGATGCGCTTTGGTGCTGCATTCAGGATGACGTTTATTACGTCTGGGTGCATTCCGGCACGTGGTGGGTCGGTGATGATGACGTCAGGACGACCGTGCTGCGCAATGAAATCGTTGGTCAGGATATCCTTCATGTCGCCTGCATAGAAGAGGGTGTTCTCGATGTTGTTCACCTGAGAATTTACCTTGGCATCCTCTATGGCCTCTGGCACATACTCGATACCGATTACCTTCTTTGCCTTGTGAGCCACGAAGTTGGCGATGGTTCCGGTTCCGGTATAGAGGTCGTAAACCAGCTCATCTCCGGTGAGGTCGGCAAACTCGCGGGCCACGCAGTAGAGGTGGTAAGCCTGCTCGGTATTGGTCTGGTAGAAACTCTTAGGACCCACCTTGAACTTTAGGTCTTCCATCAGTTCGTAGATATGGTCGTTGCCCTTGAAGAGGCTGAGATCCAGGTCGTTGATGGTATCATTTCCCTTCTGGTTATCCACGTACATGAGCGATGTAATCTGAGGGAATTTGTCTGCCACCTGCTGCATCAGTTCCAATGCTCTCTGCTCATCGCCCTCCTCATCGTAGTGGAACTGGAAGACGAGCATCCACTCGCCGGTGTTCGAATTACGAATCATCATGTTGCGGAGCAAACCGTGCTGCTCGCGGAGATCGTAGAAGGTATAGTCGTGAGAATCAGCATATTCGAATACGAAGTTGCGGATTTCGTTGCAGAGGTCATCCATCAGCCAGCACTTCTTGATAGGATAAATCTTGTCGAAGGCTCCGGTGATATGGAAACCGATGGCGTTCTGGGCGTGGCGCTCCTTGAGTGATGTTACGGTATCATCCTCTTTCTGAGGGAGCTGAGCCAGTTCCTCGGCGGTGAACCATCGCTTGTTGCTGCATCCGAACTCTATCTTGTTGCGGTACTCCTGGGTCTTTACGCTACCCATGATAGGGCGGAACTCAGGGAGTTCAATCTTTCCGATGCGAGTGAGCTGGTCTTCCACCTGTTTCTGCTTTGCCTTGATTTGCTCCTCGTAAGGCAGGTTCTGCCATTTGCATCCGCCGCAGATGCCGAAGTGCTCGCACATAGGCTCCTGTCGCACCTCGCTCTTCTTGATGAAGCGAACCACCTTGGCTTCGCAATACTTATGTTTCTTCTTTACTACCTGCAAGTCGACAACATCTCCTGGCACACAGAAAGGTACGAAGATGACCTGTTCATCTACGCGTGTGATGCACTTACCCTCGGCTGCTACTGCCTCGATGGTGATGTTCTCTAACAGAGGTAATGGTTTACGTTTTCTTGCCATAATAATGTTTTGTATTTTTTTATGGGTGCAAAGATACGGCAATTTTATGAGAAATGCAAGAGTTGTCCCGAATTATTTTCATCCTTGTCCTGAATCACGTGAAGGTAAAAAGGCGTTTAAAGGTAAAAAAGATATCAGGCGATAACAAAAGTAACAGGTAACATTCTGGGTTCGTAAAATGTGAAAGTGAATGTGAATTTGAAATGTAAGTGAAGAAAATGAGTGGATAGTATATAATATTAATAAATAGGTCGTACGCGCGTACCTTATTATATAAAGAATATGTTAATTAATATCTTTACATGATTCCTTTTTTATTTGCTTTCTCTGATTGCTGCATCATTGAAATTCACATTTCACTTCACTAGTGTCCCGTTAAAACGAGACGATTATTAAATAAGTTATTAATACTCAAAAGTTTACGGACTTTTTATAGTGTATTCGATTTGATTTTGTATCTTTGCACGCATATTTAAAATACGTGTGCGATGAACAAAGGCAAAACAATATTCTCTCAGATTATGTCACTTATACCAGAACGTGATTTCAAAACTTGTGTAGACCGTTATAAGGGAAACTACAGAGCAAGAAACTTCTCTTGCAAAGACCAATTCCTAGTAATGAGCTATGCTCAATTAACAGGTCGTGATAGTCTTCGAGATATAGAAAACTGCCTTACGGCACTCTCCAGCAAACTTTACCATTGTGGTATTAGTTATGCTGTACCACGTAATACTCTAGCAAAAGCTAACGAGAAGCGAGATTGGCATATCTATAAAGATTTTGCAGACGTTCTTTTGAAAAAAGTACGTCCTCTTTATGTCAAAGACAAGTTCAGATTAGACCTAGACAACATGGTATATGCTTTTGATAGCAGTACTATAAGTCTGTGTCTCAAATTATGTCCTTGGGCAAAGTATTGCAAAAACAAAGGTGGCATCAAAATGCACACATTAGTCGATTTGCGAGGAAATCTTCCAGTCTCAGTTTATTTGACTTCTGCATCAGTTAATGATGTAAAAGCTCTTGATAATCTCTACATAGAACCTTCTGCTATCTATTTGATGGACAGAGGATATGTAGATTTCAACAGACTCTTCAAGTTGATAACTAAGAAGAATGCATTCTTTGTTACTAGGGCAAAAGATAACATGCTTTTTGAAGTTGTATCAGAAGCCGAAGTTGACAAGAGTACTGGTATCATTTCTGATGAACGTATCAAATTAACAGGACTACATACTGCCAAATGGTATCCTGAAGAACTTAGAATGGTAACCTATGAGGACTATGCAACAAGTAAGGTGTATAGGTTTCTCACAAACAACATGGAATATGAAGCGCTTACCATATCTGAATTAGGTGTTGCTTAATCCATTTAAAGTAAAGTTC